>ENA-OPNH01000043-OPNH01000043.1-human-gut-metagenome-genome-assembly--contig:-NODE-43-length-146241-cov-15.561483_pt1:5000-146241 | contig 146241 bp, 147 predicted proteins | sample MGYA00241537_ERZ501771 | MGnify/ENA primary metagenome ERZ501771 (study PRJEB25962, sample SAMEA2042608) | human gut metagenome | biome: human gut; feature: human-associated habitat...
CCTTTACCAAAAGAGGTAGTTCCAACTATTGTAGCGCCATAGCTTTCTTTTAAAGCTGCTGCTAAAATTTCAGATGCTGAGGCTGTATTTTCGTTTGTTAACACGATTATTGAATATTCTTTATGTTCTTTTGTTGTATCGTTATAATTAGTCACTTTCCCTTGATAATCTAGGCTATAAATTCTTTCCCCCTTTTCTAAAAAGATACTTGCAACATCTGTTGCTGAGGTCAAATAGCCACCTGTATTATCTCGCAAATCAATGATTAAAGAATTCATACCTTGTCCTTCTAATTCTTTTAAAGCATTTTCTACTTGTGTTGCTAAGGTATTTGAAAATGTTTCCATATATAAATATCCTGTTTTTGTATTTTCTACCATATGATATTCTACATTTGGTGTTATTAGGGTCTCATTTTTTAGAGAAACACTTATTCTATTTTCTCCTCTTTGTAATTCTAAAGTAAAATAGTCCTTATTGTTTTTAATCATATTTACTAATTCATTTGCACTTATAGATGTTACATCTGTTCCATTAAATCCTACAATAATATCACCAACTTGAATTTCTGCTTTACTTGCTGGAGTATTATCATAAACTTTAGCAATAGATTTATCACTATTATTAATAGATACACCTATTCCTGTATATTCCCCTGATAAAGATTCAAAAAGCTCTGCTGTTGTATCATCATCTAAATAAGTCGAGTAATCGTCTCCTAAATAATCCATCATTCCAGCAATGGCCTGATCTAACAAAGCTCCTTTATCTACGTCTTTATAATATTCTGATAAAATATTTGCATATACAGATAAAAACTCATTTAAATCACCATCTTTAGATAAATCTCCATAAGTTAAATCATAGGATAATTTATTATTATTATAAACTATTACTCCAGATGTTATTGCGGATATAATACTTGTTACAGTTACAATTCCTATGACCCATATTAAACTAAAACCTCTATTATTATTCATTTTATTCATCTATTCACCTTCTACTATAAAATCATATCATAATTTGGTGAAAATATAAAGAAAAAAGATACTATTTTTCAGTATCTTCACTTTCTATATACTTTAATTCTTCTGCTATTTCTTCTTCTGTACCTATCGCTTTAATAATTTTCCCATCTTTTACTTTTATTAAGGCAACGTCTCCTACTTTTAAGTCTTTAATATCAGAAACATTTAAGTTTACATTTTCTTGATCATAGAAATCTTGGTTTAGTTTATTATTTAAGTCTGCATAATAAACTCTTAAATGTTCTTTATTTTGTAAATATTTAGATGCTATGCCACTATAATAAGCTGCTCTTAAATTTTCGGAATTATAAATTAATACATAATATTCTTTTTCTGGTTTATTTAAAATTGAACCAATTAAGGTTTTATCATAATTAATTTTTCCTTCGGTAATTTCATTTTCATTATTTTTACTATCTTCTTTAATAAATATTTCTGTAATAAAATAGATTCCTAATATTAAAACCACTACTATTATTAAAATACGTATAAAACGAATTATTTCCATTTGTTCTTCACTACGATATTTTTCTTGTTTTACTTTTTTTATTTTTTCTTTCGCCATGTTTCCACCACCTAGATAAATTATAGCAATAAAAATAAAAGAAAGCAAGTTTTTACATAATTTTGCTTTTTATTTCTTTTATCATCTTATATTTTGATTGTTCATACTTCTCATGTTCCAATATTGTAATTGAATTTCACGTAATTTTTTTATTCCTAATGCAAATTCTAAAAACATTAAATCTAATTTATGAGTTTCTTTTCTTAAAGAAAGCTTTGACATAATAAGGCAATTATTTTCTATTTCTTCTGGTAACGTTAATAGTTCTTTTAAATCTTCTGCATTTCCTTGTTTTATTTTAGTATTTGCTAAATTTATTCTTTTTAATAGTTCTTCTAATGATTCTTCACTTATTTCTGCTATTAAAAATAGTTTGGCTATATAAGTATGTTTCATTCCGTTTGCATCTATTTGCACTATTATTTGAAAATCTTCTAATCCTGGTAGTAAACTATATATTATTGTTCTACTGTTATTTTCTGTTAATTCATGTTTTACTCCAGTAAAAGATAATTCTTGCATTCTTAAACAATCTTTTTTAGCCATTATTAACTTATCATTAATAGGATTTATCAAACTATTAATAAATTGAATACTCATATTTTTCTCCCCTTTCGTGATCATATATATTAGCATTACCTATTAGGTTTGTCAAATTTTATTTTTTAGTTTACTTTACTATCTGCCTAACTATATTTTTCGCTGATAAAAAAATTATTTTATATAAAAAGAAGCTTATTTGCTTCCTGATACTACTTTAGTATTTCCTAATGATTCAGCTATGGTTACCATCTCCTCTGTTGATAAGTCATTACTTGTTAAATAATAAGATACATTTTCACTCGTCCAATAAAGGGAATTGGCACTCTTAGCAGCAATAGTATCGCTTAACATTACTGGATCTCCATATACAGGTATTATTTCAAATTCATTAGCTATATTTGCTACTTCTTCTATTAAAACAAAGTTTTTATCTCCTGCAAAGGTAAGAATCATTCTATTTCCTTCATCTGTATCAATTTCTTCACTATTTGATAAATATGTTTCACTTGGAATATACAACGGATAAATAATACTATCTAATATGTTGCTTGATTTTGTATCACATTCTTCATTTTCACATTCATTTCCTGTATTTTGGCCTTCTGTATTTTCTGTATTTTGATTATTTTCTTCTTCTTTTGGTTCTTTATTCTCATCTTTTTTATTTTCGGCATTCATATCAATTAAATCTTCTAACAAAAAGTCTTCTTCGCTTAGTCCGGCCTTTAAATCAATTGAGGAAAATACTACCTTAATATTTACAATATCTTCACTATCATATACTTCTACCTTTTCTAAATTCATATTTTTGTCAAAATAAATTTTTTGATATGTTAACGCAGAATTGTTTGGATAATTTACTTTTGTTTTTAAAATGTAGTTTTTATCTTGTTCTTCTACACTAATTTTTTCTTCCCCTTTAATATCATTTAGCAAAGAAGATAAAATATAAGATTGGCTACTATTAGCTGGCCATTCGCTTTGGAATTTGAAGCTTTTATTTAATGTTGGTGTTACAACATATACTCCATCTCCATTTTTTAAAATTATTTGTTCATGATTATTTGTTTGATTTACTAATGTTACTTTATAATAATCATCTTTTAAATAATTTGCTTCTATACTATAAGTGAACGTTTCTTCATTACTCAAAATTTCCATATTTCCCTTTAAGATATAGGATTTTGAATTTGTGATACTTTTTTCAAATTTAGCTATTAAATCTTCTTCTGTTTCTTTCCCACATCCCGTAATAAATAACATTAACCCTAGTGCTAGAATAACTAATTTTTTCATATAACACACCCTTCTCTAATTTAACTATATTGCTCTTTGTTAAAATTATGAATTTATTTTTTATATTTTAATTGTTTATAACTTTGACTTTATTTACATTTTTTATTTTTCTTATTTCTACAAATTTATGTATAATTTTAGTTTGTTTACTACATAATAGTAGCAAAGGGTGTGATTAAATGGAAACATTACAAAAAATAGCATTAATTTTTACAATTATTGGAGCTATTAACTGGGGACTTATTGGATTCTTTGATTTTAATTTAGTTACTAGTTTATTTCAAGACTCTAGTGTTGTTACAAGAATTATCTATGGTATTGTTGGTGTTTGTGGAATTATTAATATTTTCTTATTATTTTCCCACATTGAAAAAGACCCTCGTTAATTAAAGGTCTAGTTTCTTAAGTAAGTTTTTACTATGTGCAACTGTCAAGTAGCCCATATAACTTGCTTTTACTTGTTCATAATTTGGTGCGTTTATCTTTTTTAACTTACGCATCTTTTTTTTGATTCTTCTTTTGGTAGCAGAATTAATTTTAATTATAAGTCTTTTTTCTTTTAAAATAAATTGGTAACCTAAAAAACCAAACCCATGCTTTAAATCATAAATATTTGTTTTTCTATTCAGTTCTAATTTAAATTCTATTAGTTTTTCTTCTATCTTTTTTCTTATCTCTTTTAACCGCTCTTTATCATAATCGAATATGACAAAATCATCCATATATCTTACATAATACTTACAATATAATCTTTCTTTTATATAATGATCTAAATCATTTAAAAAATATATTGCTAATAATTGACTGGTCATATTACCAATTGGTAACCCTTTTCCTTTTTTATATAAAGGTATACTCTTTAACTCTGCTATTTTAATTTCCTTATCTAAAATGTTTAATCCTTCTATTCGTTTGATTTCTTTATTGATTACTTTCCCAATCGCTTCATTTACATAAGAATTATCTGTTGATTGTACTATGTTTTCTACTAATTTATAAACATCTGGATCTGTTATAAATCTTTTTACTTTTTCTAATATTAATTCATGATCAATACTATAAAAGTATTTTTTGATATCGCATTTCAAAACATATACTTTATCATAATTTAATTTTAATTTATTAATATATTTTTTAACATATCGTATTCCTTCTTTCGTTCCCATTCCTTTTCTAGTAGCTACATTCTGCGGAATTAAATGGGGAGTTATGCCCGGGTCTAATACGAAGTGACTTACAACATGGTTTACCACTTTATCACTCATGATTTCACTCATGATAATTCGATATTTTGGTTCATGAACCAGAAATACATTATAATGGCTATGTTCATATTTTTTATATTTTAAAACGTTTAATATGCTAATTATGTTACTAGCATAAAATAATTCAAATTTATGTAATTTCCCTCTATTTTTAGTGTTAGCTCTTATTATTTTATACATGGCAATTATCTTATCGATATCTACTAATTCCTCATACTTAACACTTGGTTTCATTTCGCACCAATCCGTAAGCTATTTTTCTTATCTCGACAATGAACATAGATGTTGATTCAAACTTTTTTTTACTAATTATTCTTTTTTCAAAAGATGTTGCTATATAAAAATCTAACATTGATAATTTAATGATTAAATCTTTTAAAAATTTTATTTTTATTCTTTCTACATCATTAATACTATAAGAAAAAATTAGTTCAATTAATTCATACATGTTTCTTTCAATATTTTGTTTCAACACTACTTCTGATTTAGGATAATTTATTAATTGTTTATTAATAAATGCTATTGTTTTTTTGGTATTATTTAATAAAGAAAAATTAGAGTTCATCTACAAACTCCTTTATTAATTCATAATTAGCTTCTTCTTTTTTTACCTTTATCTCTATAGCATTCATTAAGTTATTTAACATGTTAGATACTAACATATTACTTTTCGCTTCTCTTAATTTATTTTGATAAGCATTATCATTTTTAGATTCTAAAATATAAGCATAGTCATCTATTACTTCAATTAAATTTACATTATTGCGATTTAATACACTTTTTACTTTGGCTTTAGCATTTAGAGGAAAGCCTATTTTATTTTCTCTTATTTGATAGCCAAAAAAATAATTCATTATATAAGTGTCATCATCAAAAGTATAATAAAAATTGCCAGATTTAATAATTACTACATGATCTTTGTACATCTCTTTAAATTTTAGATATTTATCAATCGTCTTCATAATATTCCCTTTCTACATTTTTGTAGTTAAGATTATTACTGCTCATCATAACTAAGATAAATACTTAATATAAAAATATGCTTTGTTTATCATACTTTCATATACTATAAATATATATTAGAAGTCGATTTTTGTCAATAAAAATGTTTGCTATTAGTAAATATTTTAAATTTTAAAATTATTATTTATCAAGGATATTGATTATTTAAAAAAAAGAATTAATATTTTTTAATTCTCTTCTTTGGTTTTTAAAATAAATTTTAATGCGTCTTCTTTGGTTTCAGCTGTTGCTAGGAAACATTTGTTATGGCAAAATTTGGCTGTTTTTATTCCACTTATCGCTCTTAGTTCTTCATCTCTTTTTCCAGCCCATTCTTTTTTAAATGGTATTCTTGGGGTAAATCCCTTATATTTGGTTGGTACTGTATGAGCAGCATAACCACCACGATTGGAAGGATAAACAACAAAATCTACGTCTAAGTTTAATTTAAATATAGCATATTCGTAAGGAATATATTCATCTAAAATTAATACTTTATCTTTAATTGTTTCCTTTAACTTACTAATTTCTTCTATTACTTTGGCTTTTGATATTGCATCATCTAATATTTTCTCAAAAATTATTCTAGCAAATTCAACTACTTCTAAAAAACACTTGTTTTCCTCTTTTTCTTCCTTAAATTTTGGTCTAAATTGTTCTACTAAAATAGATAGAGTATAAATGTTAAATGGAGCATCCACCGTATATTCTCCATTATCAAAAGCATCTATTTGGGTTACTAATAGTTCATCTAAAATTAGAAAAACATTTTCATAATTTTCTATTCCTTCTTTTTTTAAATATTCTCTTCCGAATTCCTGCCAAAGAAGGCCAAAGCCACAATAATGGATGCCGTTTTCTCTTTTCTTATCAAAGTCGGCACCATGATGATCAAAAGCTCCTAATCCAATATCATATGCTAGTTTACTACCATCGTCTTGATATTCTTTTAAACGAATTAAAGAAATATCTTTATATAATTTCTCTAGAAATACAGTTGAAAATACATCATCTGCATGAAAATTTCCTGCATGAGTTACAAAGTCTGCCTCTTTTAAATCATTAACAAGTCTAATCATCTTCTTATTCCTTCTTCTCTTTTTTCTTTTAAATCTAAAGCAGTATTTAGAACATAAGCAAATACTTTTTCATAATCTATGTTTATTGTTGTATTTAATCCATCTATTTTATTTGGATAGTGTTTATTGTAAGTAAAAGTTGGTTCTTCTGTTTCATTTATATACCAAGCTACGGCAAATCCTTGTAAATCTGATATATAGCCTAATAAAAAATGAATGATTGTTTCTACTTCTTTTTTATCTTGAGCTACTTGATAAAATTTACTATATAAACTAAAAATATCTATTTCTTCCTTTTCTAATAATCTTTCTTGTAAAAAACTTCTTAATAAATTTATTATTACTTCAGCTGGTACTTCGTACATTGTAACATATCCTTGTTTTATTAAATGATAATTCATGTAAGCATAAAAATTCAACATATTTTCACCTCGAGTTTATTATACATTACTTCATATTTTCACGCAAGAAAAAAGTCTCTGTGAGACTATCTACTTTTATATACTAATATTTGTTCAGGTAAAAGATAAACTGTACTATTATATTTTAATATATTTTCTGGAGTTGTTTTAAAAGCATTAGATACACCACTTAAAGTATCACCTTCAGCGGTAATATAATAACTATATCCACTCTTAGGAATTAGTAACTCTTGATTAGGATAAATATATTCATTGTCTTTTATTCCATTTATAGCTGCTAATAATTTAGGATTAATATTATATTTTTTGGCAATTTCATATAAATTATCACCTTTTTCTATTGTATAGTAAGTAAAATAACTATTGTTATCGTTCAAATTATCACTCCTCATCTATTAATAGGATATGATAAAGACACAATTTGGTTAATCTACATAAATCATATTTTTATAATTAAAGTTCCATTCAAAATAGTTTAATAATTTCTTACTTCCTGTTAATGGGTCAAATACATATAATGTATCTTTCTTTAAATAAAATATTAGATTATTTTTTATTCTTACTATAGATGTGACATCACTATCTATTCTGGTTTTTATATCATGCTCATTATAATTCAAATATAAGTCATTTTCTTTTAAAACATAATTATAATTAGTTTTATATTTAAATTCTTTATCTTGATTAACTAATGTTTTAATTCCTACCTCTTCCCACTTATTATTATTTAATATTTGGGGTTTTATTTTTTCTATTTTACCATTTTTCACATTTAACTCATACATTAACTCTTCCTTATTATCCACAATATATAATTTATTTTTTTCATATCCTGGATAATAACTATCAAAATATATTTTTTCTTTTAATTTGTAATCTTTTACATCACCGTCTTTTAAAGAAATTCTGTAAAATTTGTCAAATGTATAATCTGAGTCATAGTCAGGTATAATTAGATAATCCTCCGTATATGTAATTAAATTTACATTATATATTTCTTTATTAAATAAATCTATTTTTTTATTTTCTTTTTCATTTATATAATAGAAACCGTCATAGTCCCATAATAAATAAGTGTAGTCTTTATTATATATTTTTATGTCTTCATATGTTTCTTTTAATTCTTTCTCAGTTTTTAGATATTCTTCTGGTATTTGCTCTTTTAGATTATCACTTACATTTTTATAATAAGTATTTTCTTTGTTATTATAACACAGAGGAATAAATTCTAATGTATCTCCTTTAGGTATTAAGCAAAAATTATCATCTTCTTCTATTATTTCTATATCATTTATAAAATTTCTTTTTTGTTTATAATTACTTTCATATAAATAGTCTAAAATAATATCATTATATTCAAAAGTGAAATAGTAACTTTCTTTTTTCTTATCATAACTTTCCTTAATATTTATGTCATTTACTTGATATTCTTTTGTATAATCTGTTGCCCGTAAAAAGAAAAAAATAAAAATTATAAATAAAACTACAATTGTAATTTGAAATATTTTTAATTTCTTCATATTTTACACCATTAATTATCTAGCATTGTTTGTCCATATTTTTTCTTTTCTTCCATCATAAATTCTGAAATCTCTGTTTCAATTTCTCTTAAAGAATCTTTTGCTAAATTTGTTATTACTACTTCTTCTTTCACAGTATCAATTGTAACTTTTCCCCAAATTAACCCAGAATAAACTTGCATATCATTATATAAGTCTGGTGTAATACTACTTAGAAAATATCCCCATACTACACGCTTTTGACCAATTAAAATTCTTTTATTGGTTATTGCTATTACAGCAGTAGATGTTAAATCATAGAATTTATCATTCTTTTGTCCTGCAAATGCATAGCGTACCGTTTCGCCGGGATTTAAATGTTCTTCTATTACAGCACTATGTTTTTTTAATCTCCACCATGTTACTCCCCCAGGGAATTTCTTTTTATATATTTTTACATGATCATATACTTGACCCATTTTAATCACCACACTTTCATTTTATAATAAAATTAGGTGATTGACAAGTTATTTGTTTGGAATTTGCCTTTTATTTAGTATTATGTTATTATATTTTTTAAATTTAAGGAGGCTCTAAATGAAAATTAGTGTCATTATTCCGGTTTATAATAGTGAATTATATTTAGATGATTTATTTTTATCTTTAGCTAATCAAAAATTACAAGATTTTGAAATTATCGCGATTGATGATGTTTCTAAAGACCACTCTCTTTCTATTTTAGAAAAATGGCAGAAACAATTTTTAAATAAAATGAAAATTGTTCATAATTCCATTAATTTAGGAGCTGGTATTAGTAGAAACATAGGGTTAAAAATGGCTCAGGGAGAATATGTTAGTTTTATTGATAGTGATGACTTTATCCATCCTAATATGTTTTATGATATGTATTATGGAGCTTTAAAAAATAATAAGCCTGAGGTGTTATCAACGGGAATTATTTTAGTAAATGCTTCACAAAATTACTCTCCTTATTTTGGTTCTTTACGAAGAGATGGAATTTTATTTTCTCCACAAATAAATCCTTCTAAAGTTCTTTCTCTTTCCCCTAGTTGTGGTAATAAACTTTTTAAAAGAGATTTTATTGCTCAAGAATTCCTTCCTAATGTTATGTGGGAAGATATTCCCTTTTCATATTCACACTTATTTTTGGCTAATCAGGTTTTAGATTTTCACAATCCTGATTATTATTATCGTAAACATATTAATTCTGGTATATCTGCTCAAGGGTTAACAGTTAATTTGCATCTCTTAGATATCTTTCAAGTAATGGATTATTTTGGAACATTTCTTCAAGAAAAAGGCATATATGAAAAATTACAAAAAGATATTATAACTGTTCAAGTGATTTATTCTTTGTATCGTATTCGAGAAGTATTGGATTGGAATATTCCTACTTTTTTAAAAAAACAACTAGTAGCTGATTTATATCATATAATCAAACTTAAATATACTGATATTAAAAAAATAGATCAGGATTCTTTAAATATGAAAGTCGATTTTTATACAATTGATCAAGTTTTACAAGCTCAGAATTCTACTCTTTCTTTAGATGAGACTCAGACTAGAATTAAAAATACCCTTCAACTTTTAAAAAACGGACATTAAAAAAAGCACTTTCGTGCTTAATCTATATTAATTACTTTTTTAGATACGTTTTCATCTTTTTTAGGAGCAATAACCTTTAAGGTTCCATCTTTAAATTCAGCTTTAATATTTTCTTCTTCAATATCGCCTAAATAGAAAGAACGTGATACTTTTCCATAAAATCTTTCTCTTCTAATATATTTTTTGTCCTCTTTCTCTTCTTTTTCTTCTTTCTTTTCAGCACTAATTGTTAATGTTCCTTTATTGAATTCAATGTTAATATCCTCTTTAGTAAAGCCAGGCATATCTAACTCTAAATTATAATTTCCTTCAGCCTCGTAAATATCACATTTCATTTTAGGATTCTCACTTTCTAAAAAACTGTCAAACATATCATCTAAAAACATCTTTCTTGGTAACATCATAACCATCTTCCTTTCATACTTATAACTATACCACTTATATTAGCACTTGTCAACGATAAGTGCTAACTTTATTTTTATTATATGTAAAAAATTGTAAAATATACAAAAAGTAGGAATTTCCTACTTTTCAGTTTTAAATAGATTTAATAAATCTTTTGCTTTGGTATATAACATGATAGAATTACAGATTTCTAAGATACTAGCTAAAATAATAAATATTCCTGCAACTTCCACTATATCCATAGATGCCATAGGATTTATCATAATAAAGATTCCAAAAACTAATAAGATTATGGCAATAACTAATATTAGTGCCCATCCATCATATTTGTATTTTTTTAATTTGAATGCTTCTATTGCTTTCCTAATTGCTACTACAGTTAAATAAATTCCTAAAGCAAATGTTAATATTCTAATGATTTTGAAGGGATTAATCATTACTAATAATCCAGCAATTATAAATAAAATTCCCCAAATTAAGTTTAATTTAAATAAAGGAAAGCTATCCCTTACTAAGAATTCATATACTGCATATACACCAAATAAAAGCATATAAATTCCTAAAATAACTCCGGCTAATTCTAAAGTAATAACTGGATTTAAATAAATTATTACTCCAAATAGAAGAAATAGCACATTTAAAATAATATTTCCTATTAATATTTTATTAAAACTTAATTTAATTTTTTCTAGTAAAGTTTTTTCTTTTTTCTTTGTCATAAGTATCCTCCTATATATAATTATACTATAAATTTTAGAGTAGTCAATCAAATTCTAGACTTTCATTTATTCTTGTGCTATAATATTTCATTATTTATAAAGGGGGATTTTTATGCATATAAAAGAACTTTCTATTGCAGAGTTTGATACCTTTGCTCAAAATTTTCCTATTAGTTCTTATTATCAAAGTTCTAATTATGCACTTTTTATGGCAGAACTTGGTTATGATTATGAATTAATCGGTTTTGTTGATGAATTAGGAATTATCAAAGCTGCTTCGCTTATTTTAATAAAAAAGATAGGCTTATCTTCTAAATACGGATATTCTCCTAAAGGTTTTTTAGTAGATTATTTTGATCTTGATCTTCTAAAAAAATTTACTGAAGCTATAAGAGATTATTATAGTAAAAAACTTGCTTTTATTAAAATCAATCCAGAAATTGCTATTGGAGAAATTGATATTAGAACGAAACTTACTAATTATAACCAAAATATTATTATTCGTGATTATTTAAAAGAATTAGGTTATCTTAAATTGAAAGATAATAAATATTTTGAAAGTCTTTTTCCTAGATTTAATGGTATTTTAAATTTGAGAGAATATTCCTTTTCTTCTTTAGAAAAGAATACTAAAAATAAAATTAGAAAAGCTATAAAAAAAGGACTTGTTTTTGAAAAGGCGGATCGTAACAGTTTAGATATCCTGTTTCAATTTATAAAAAAGAAAAAAGATATTGATCCTTTTTATTATAAAAATTATTTTAATGTTTTTGCTCGTATAGGAGCTGCTGATTTGTTTTTAATAAAAATAGATTATCAACAATACTTAGTTAACAGCAAACGACTATATGATCAAGAGTTCGAACGTAACCAAGAAATATCTCATAAATTAATCCAACATTCGAGTGATATTTATATTAAAGAAAAAATGAATTCTGATAAAATATTATTAACTTATAAAAATGATATTGAAATAGCAACAAAAGGATTACGTGAGAATAGAAATGATTATATTGCGGGTGCTTTTGTTATACGTTATCTTAATCGAATTCATATCGCTATTAGTGGTTATGATAAAGCTTTCAAACATTTTGATCCTAATTATTTCTTGCACTATAATATTTTAGAATTTTATAAAGATCAATTTAAATTTGTAGATTTGAATGGAATGACAGGAGATTTTACTATTAGTAACCCTTATAAAGGTCTAAATCAATTCAAATTGGGGTTTAAACCCCATATTTATGAATTTATTGGTGAATTTGATCTTATTCTTAACGAACGTGTATATAGAACTCTTATAAAAAAAGGATTATTAGCAAAAGAATTTAATAAAAAAACGAAAGAAATTTAATTATTTTTTCTTTCGTTTTTGTTTATCATTTTCTTTTTTAGTTTTTTTCTTCTCAATTATTTTGATAGTTGGATCACGATAGTATTCTTTAGTTCCTTTATTTTCATTTAATAATTTTCTTTTTATTTCTTCTTTTCGTTTTTTCTCAGCTGCTTCTTTTTTAGGGTCTTTTCGTTTTTTATCAGTCATTTTACTAGCATTTTCTTTGATTGATGAAAGCTTAGTTATCTTCATAATATCTTTACCAATAATAATCAAAGCGGGTATCAGAATAAATAACATCCATCCTATTCCTGATGCCAAGAAACGTTGTATATGGCCAACTCCAGGAATTCTTATAATAACTTTTCCTATGACATTTTTATATTTTGCACATACTTCATCCTCTATTGGATTAGCGTCACCTTTTGTTACATAACAAGCGTTTCCATCTGAATCTTTTGTTATTGCTTTAATTCTATGAGTTACTGTCATATTAATATTTGTTGGATTTGAGGAACGAAATGTGATAACATCTCCTACTTTTAAATCATTTGGGTCATCAATACGCATATTTATAACTGCATCATATATGTTTATATTTGGTACCATAGATCCAGATGCTATAGTATATATTGAAAATTTTGGTTCATATCCTGGTCCATTTTTAACATAAATTTTATTTGCTATATAATAATATAAAAGAAAAATAGCTATTAGTAAAAGGATTATAAAAAGAGCCCATGATAATATTTTAAAAATAATATGGACAATTGCTTGCCATGAAAATTTTCTACCTTTCATGTTGAGCCCCTCCTATTCTATTATATATTATAGCTTATAACTTCTTAAAATACAAGATTATTCCATCAAAAAAGTAAATACTTTTATATTTACTTTCTCTTTTTTAATTTGCAGATACAATTTGTATTTCTATGGTTCCTTTATAGTTTTTACCTTGATCATAATCTTGTGGTTTACCAATTTCTACAAATTCATAATTCATTTGGAAAACAGCTGTTTCTCCAGGTGCTATCACTAGGTTTTCAATTACTTTACCATCTGATTTTAAAGCTGGAGTTTTAGTGATAAGTGTTTTTCCATCTTTTACTAGGGTGTATACAAAATTATCACTTGTAAATGTATTTGTTACATTTATTAAATTTATATTATACACAACAGCTTTATCAGAATTATTTTTTATTGTAAATTCGTGTATTCCCGTCCATCCTGGCCATATATTTGTTGCATACATTGGCTTTGTAAAACTTACAGTTAAAATTCCATTTTCTGATGTCCCAATATCTACATTTCCACTTCCTTCTTCAGAAGTACTAGGGTTCTTAGCTTTATTAATTGTAATATTATAAGTTTTAGTCTTTCCATTTTGAGCAATTACGGTAATTGATACTCTTGTTGAGTCACTTGTTAGTTTTACTGTTCCAGCTCCAATTATTTTAGATTTTGAATTTACAGCTGTTGCACTTACTAATACTTCGGTTAAATTACTATCAACCTCAACTGTATAATCAGTAATATCTTTATTAAAGCTTGGTTTTAATGTATAGTTTCCTACTTTTAAACTGCTTAAGTCTGCACTACTATATAGCTCTCCTACACAATTTGTGTCACATACACCATCACCATTATTATCACAATTTAGATCGCATACACCATCGCCATCTACATCTATATTAGTGTCTGGTTTGCCATCATTATTGGTATCGCAATTTAGATCACATACGCCATCACCATTGGTATCTTGGTCGGTTAAATTTTCATCTGGCTTTCCATCACCATCGGTATCAATATTTATGTCTGGTTTGCCATCACCATCTACATCTATATTAGTATCCGGTTTACCATCGCCATCAGTGTCACAATTTAAATCACAAACTCCATCATTATCAGTATCGATGTTAATGTCTGGATTTTTATCACCATCTACATCTATATTAGTATCCGGTTTTCCATCACCATCAGTATCACAATTTAAGTCACATACACCATCGCCATTGGTATCTTGGTCGGTTAAATTTTCATCTGGTTTGCCATCACCATCGGTATCGATATTTACATCTGGTTTGCCATCTTTATCTACATCAATGTTAATGTCTGGTTTTCCATCACCATCAGTATCGATGTTAATGTCTGGTTTTCCATCACCATCTATATCAATATTAGTATCTGGGAAGCCGTCCTTATCTGTATCACAGTTTAGGTCACATACACCGTCACCATTGGTATCTTGATCTGTTAAATTTTTATCTGGTTTGCCATCTTTATCAGTATCTACATTAAAGTCTGGTTTGCCATCGCCATCATAGTCAATATTTATATCCGGTTTGCCATCGCCATCAGTATCACAATTTAAATCACATGTTCCATCATTATCAGCATCAATATTGATATCTGGCTTTCCATTGCCATTAGTATCACAATTTAAATCACATGTTCCATCATTATCAGTATCAATATTGATATCTGGCTTTCCATCACCATCAGTATCACAATTTATATCACATACACCATCATCATCAGTATCGATGTTAATGTCTGGTTTTCCATCACCATCTATATCAATATTGATATCCGGTTTGCCATCATGGTTCGTATCACAATTTAAGTCACATACACCATCATTATCAGTATCTTGATTTGTTTTATTTTCATCTGGTTTTCCATCGCCATCGGTATCTACATTTATATCTGGTTTACCATCACCATCTATATCAATATTTACATCTGGTTTACCATCATTATTGGTATCGCAATTTACATCACACACACCATCATTGTCATTATCAATATTCAAATCTGGTTTTCCATCACCGTTTGTATCAATATTTGTATCTGGAAAACCATCACCATCGGTGTCACAGTTTAAATCACATACACCATCACCATCAGTATCTTGATCTATTAAATTTTTATCTGGTTTACCATCTCCATCGGTATCCACATTTACATCTGGTTTGCCATCACCATTAGCATCTATATTTATGTCTGGTTTATTATCGCCATCAGTATCACAATTTAAATCACAAGTATTTGTATTGTCTAAATCAATATTAATATCAGGCCATCCGTCATCATCTAAATCAATATTGAAATCTGGTTTTCCATCACCATCTGTATCCTTATTTACTAAATTAACATCTGGCTTTCCATCACCATCTGTATCAATATTGAAATGTGGTTTTCTATCACCTTTCCAATCAATATTAATATCTGGTTTACCATCACCATCAGTATCGCAGTTAACGTCACAAATTCCATCGCCATCTAAATCAATGTTGGTTTCAATTATGCCATCACCATCTAAATCACAATTTATTGTACATGTTTTCTTGCGTCCAGATAATGAAAATACTATTCCTAAAATTGTTACTAAAATAATTAAAATACATAAGATAATAATTATAATAGTTTTTTTGTTATTTTCTTTTTTCTCCTCTTCTAATAATGCATATTGTTCTTGTAAATTGCTATCGTTCATTTGGAACACTCCCTACTATTTAAAAGTATAACATAACCATTTATTACTTGCAATATCAAAAATTGATTTTTTATCACATTTCTAACATATTTTTTTCACTTATGCTTCAGCAAACTCAACCTTTAAATTGCTGCTAAATGTCTTATTAGCATTATGATTTTGATCTGATCCAGTTTCTTTATAAGTAATTTCTAAACTATACTCAAAAGTTGTTGCTGTTTCGACTGTTTTTGTTTCTTTTAACAAAGTAATTTTCCCTTGAGCTTCAGTTAAATCTCCACTACTTAAAACGCTTCCTTCTTTACTTTTTAGTGTATATTCTAGTTCATTTACATTAACTTTTTCAAAATTATTGTTACTAATATCTAATACAATTGCATAAGTTACACTTTTTTCACTTTCTGTTGGTGTAACTGTTACACTAAAATCTTTACTTGCTGTTGTTCCTGGCATTGCATTTGCTAAATTTATAGAATTTGATCCTGCATCATAACTAACTTTTAACATATCTGCTGGTTTTAATTCTGTTTTACTTCCTTCACCACTTACAGTTACTCCACTTGTAAAATAAGCAAATGATATGCCTATAACAGAAATTGATATACATAATACTACTGCTAAAATTACATTTTTCTTTCCAATACTCATTACTAAGACCTCCATATTATGCTTTAATCTTATCAAATTATTACTTTTTTTTCAATACATTTTCTTTATTTTACATAAAAAGAAATGAATATGTTCATTCCAATTAAGTATTCTTTTTTATTATTTATTTCTCTTTTCATTGTTGAAATATCTGTATGTCTATTTTCAATTATTGATCCTTTTTCTTCTAATATTCTTATAATATTCGGATTTCCATTACTACCGAAGTCCCTAATTTTTCAATTTTATTCATGCCATATAAAGCTCCTGGATTAATTATTTCAATTCTATCTTCATACATATACAGAAATATATGCATTTTCTGTTTCTATACTATAATCTCTATGTATTAGAGCATTAGCTACTGCTTTTCTTAATGCTTTTAGAGGATATTTTGTACTATTTATTCTTTCACCATTTGAATTTATGATTATTTTGTTTTTCATATTTCTTCTTAGAAAAATTCATAGTTTCCTAAATCATTTCTTCAATTGTGCCTTCTACCCTTTTATTATCTATAAAACGTTCTCTTAAATTTCCAACTTCACCAATTGTTGTCCTTGGAATAACAGCGCATGCAATAAATAATTGAGGATAATAACTTTGAGGATAATCTCCAAAGATTAAAGTTCCTGCAAGAGTAGGAACAATTTTTTGACCAACACTGTCAACTATTCCACATAATTTTAGACTTTTTTCAAAACTATTTTTTGCAAAGTTGGGTTTATCTATTTTTATTTTCTCTATATAATTATTGATTGATTGCAAATTTAGGTCTTCTATATTAGAATTTTTTGTCGGTCTTTTATCTTCTATAACGTGATCATTATAACTTTGGAGTGCATAAATTTCATAATCTGTCATTAACTCATCTAATCACCCTCTCTTATATATGATCCATTTTTTAATCCTTTTGGTTTATAGAAGCATGGTTTTTTATTTTGAGGTAATTCCTCTATTTTGACTGCTAAAATATTCTTACCTTCAAATTCTGTTGGTAATATATCACATCGCAATGAAGGCTCTATAGAATCTTACATAAATTGGTTATTTTTCTTTGAAGATCTTTAACATCATATATTCCTTCTGTTTTAAAATTATTTTCTTCGCTTAATCCAAAAATTATTATTCTACCATATTTATTAGAAAAGCTTGAAAAAGTGTCATAACATTTTTAGGAAATCATTTAACTGCACTTTTGGCTTCTATTCTATTTGTTTCAGAGTTATATTTTCTAAGAATTTCTATTGCTTCTAGTATTTCTTTCTTTTCCATGTCATCACCACCATATAATTTATATTATACTATATATTGGTATGACGAGCTATATCTTATATTAAGGGTCAAAAAAAATCTATCTTTATGATAGATTTTAGGTTTTCAATAGTTTTTTGTTGCTATTATTCAGCCTCTGCTGTTCCTGTAATATCTGGAGTAGTTAATGAAGCTGTAATAGTTTTTCCTTGATCAGCATTTTGATCTGATTCAAGATTTTCATAAGATACTACTAAATAGTAATAATATGTTCCGCCTGCAGTTGAACGAACTTGATCACCAACACTAATAGTTGCAGTAGTTCCACTTACTTCTTGATTATCAACTATTTTTGTAGCACTTTCAAGTTCCTTTGCTAAAGTACAAGTTTGAGAATATTTAGCACCAGTTGAAGTTACTTCTTGACATGTAACTGGATTGCTAACTGGGCTTTCAGTTCTGTAAACACTGTAAGTTACTTTTCCAGCAGTAAATTCTTCACTTAACTTAACTTCACCTTTTAATGTGTAAGTAACATTGTAATCTCTTGTGTCAGCTGCGGCATTATCTCCAGTTTTTTCAGCTACAACTGTCATTCCAGCATAGTTAGTTGTTCCTGGATAAATTGTTGTATTTGAAGTTCCTGCTGCTGCAGTTTTTAATGTTACACTTGCTACTTTTGCAGTTTGTACTTTTCCAGTTGAAGATGTATCTCCTGAATTACCAGTAGTTGCTGTGAAGTATGCAAATGTTGCACCTACTACTGCAACTAATAGAGTAGCTACTGCGATTACTGTCAAAAGAATTGTGTTCTTCTTTTCCATAACTATTGTCTTACCTCCTTTACTGTAAAAATCATATCAAAAAATTTATATTATTTCAACTACTTTTTTGTATTTTTTGTGAAAATTTTTACTTTACTTCTTTTTTAATGTCAAGGATACCCTTTTTTTCTCTTTGTCAATATCTAAAACATAACATTTTACAATATCGCCCACGTTTAAGATTTCACTTGGATGTTTAATATATTTATCAGTTATTTCAGAAATATGAACTAAAGCATCATTTTTAAGCCCTATATCAATAAAAGCTCCAAAATCAATTACATTTCTTACTGTACCTTGTAATTCCATACCTATTTTAAGATCATCAATTGTTAATATATCACTTTTTAAAATTGGGGCATTTAATTCATCTCTTGGATCTCTAAGGGGTGATATTAATGACTTTATGATATCTTCTAATGTATATTTATCTGTTTTCAGTTCTTCGCTTAACTTTTCAATATCAATATTGTTTAATTTTTCTTTTATTTTCTCTTTACCTATATCATTTTCTGTTAAATCACATTTCTTTAACAATTCACTTACAATATTGTAACTTTCTGGGTGAATAGAAGTTTTATCTAATATGTTATTTCCTTCAGGAATTCTTAAGAACCCTATTGCTTGCTCATATACTTTTTCACTAAATACTTTCGATAATTCTTTACGAGATAATATACTTCCAACTTTTTCTTTATAATCGAGTAATTTATCAATTACTTTTTTATTTAATCCTGATATATACGATAATAGTTCTCTTGAGGCAGTATTTACATTTACACCAACTGAGTTCACAGCAGTTGATACTACAAATTCTAGTTCTCCATCTAATTTTTTCGGTGTTACATCATGTTGATACATTCCTACGCCAATACTTTTTGGTTCTATTTTTACTAGTTCACTTAAAGGATCTATTAGGCGTCTAGCAATGGATACCGCACTACGTTCTTCAACATGTAAATCAGGAAATTCTTCTTGGGCTAATTTAGAGGCAGAATACACACTTGCACCCGCTTCATTAACAATTATATATGATACTTCTCTGTTTGCTTCTTTTATTACACTTGCAACAAAACTTTCTGATTCTCTTGAGGCTGTACCATTTCCAATTGCTATTACATCAATATTATATTTACTGATTAAGTCTAATAATTTCTTTTTTGATCCTTCATAATCATTTTTAGGTTCATGAGGATAGATAACATCTATGTGTAATAAAGAACCAGTTGGAGAGATTACTGCTAATTTACAGCCAGTTCTAAAGGCGGGATCAAATCCTAATACTGTTCTACTTTTTATTGGTGGTTGCATTAGTAAATTCTTTAAATTCGTTCCAAAATTTTTAATGGCACTTTCTTCGGCAACTTCTGTTAAATCCGCTCTAATTTCTCTTTCAATGCTTGGCATAATCAATCTTTTTAAGGCATCAGTAATGCTTGTTTTTAATAGCTCTGTTGTTTCTTTATTATTTTTATGAATTAGTTTATTTTCTAAAAAACTTTCTACTTTTTCCATTGGAGCTGATATTTCTACCTTTAATGCTCCTTCTTTTTCACCTCTATTCATTGCTAGTAACTGATGAGGTTTGATCCAACTTACTTTTATTTCAAAATTATAATACATTTCGTATATTTTTTCTTCATCTTTACTATTTTTCTTTGCACTTGATTTTATTACTCCATTACGATATAGATAGTTTCTAATGTATTTACGAAAACTAGCATTATCGGATATATTTTCAGCGACAATAAAACATGCTTGTTCTAAAGCAAACTCAATAGTTGGAACTTTCTCATTTAGGAAATTTTTAGCTATATTTAAAATATCTTTATTCTCTCTAAATATTTCCTTGGCAAGAGGTTCTAGTCCTAGCTTAATGGCTTCTGTTGCCTTTGTTTTTTTCTTTTCTTTAAATGGTCGATATAAATCTTCTACATCTACTAGTTTTTCGGCATTCATAATACTTGTTCTTAATTCTTCAGTAAGTAATCCTTTTTCATCTATCAAACGAATTACATCATCTTTCCTTTTTAGTAAGTTTACTTGATAGGTATATACTTCATTAATATGGTTAATCTCATTTTCATCTAAGGCTCCGGTTGCTTCTTTACGATATCTAGCAATAAAAGGCATTGTTGCTCCTTCGCTTAATAAATTTAAAGTATTTTTTACTTGATATTCTTTAATGTTTAATTCTAAACATATATTTTTTATTATTGTTTCATTCATTTTTTTACACTCCCGATTTTAAATATAGCATATTTTAAACTCTAAAACAATAAAATATTTATCTTGTGTATTCGTATTCTTCTATTATTTTTTTAATTCATTTAAATAACTCACTCTATTCTCTAATTTTAAAGGATGATGAGATAAAGCATCACAATATTGAATTTGATATAACATATAATAAAAATCATAGTTTTCTTTTATATCTTGTTCATTTATCTTAGTGTCATGCCATTTAATTAATTCACAAATAATGTTTATATATTCTAAGTCATATCCTAATCTTACTAAAATATTACGTGCAATTTGGCTAGATATTTCAGCATGATTTGGGTAATGCCTAACTCCATCTTTTTCAACAAAACTATAAACTTTACCTATATCATGTAACAAAAGAGTTAGACGAAGCGTGTAATCTTTAGGTGCAAAAGATATTGCTAAAAGTGTATGATTAAATACTGTTAAATGGTGGTGAGGATGATGTTGGTTAAAGTTTATTGTTAATTTTAATTCAGGTATTATTTTTAATAGTTCTTTTAAATGTTGATAGGTATAACTTATGACGTTTTCATTTAATAAAATATTTTCTAATTGCATACTATACTCCTTTATAATTTGTTATCCTATCATATTTTTTAAAATAAATAAAGTTCTTTTATTTACGATTAAGCAATGTTATGTTATACTTTTATAGTAGGGATTAGATATTCACACACTTAATAAGAAGTCTCCTCACCACTCTTAACAGTTTAATTCCTTGTTTTATACTAAACATTTAATAATGACGTTTCTAGTCAAGTATTTGGAACTATTGCATTATTTTGGTCTGGCTTTTGCCAGACTTTTTTATTGCTTTTCTTCGTTTTTTTCTTTATAATAGTTTTTTATAGAAATGAGTGTTTTTGATGATTCACAGTGAAATTATGCTTTTAGAACTAATTAAATTATATTACAAAACATCTGATGGAGAAGAGTTAGAGTTAGACAATTTAGAAAAAGCTTTTTATACCTTAGAAGAACTTATAGGAAATCAATTAAATGTAATTTTAGAATATGACTTTAATCAAGAATTTGATAAATTTGAGGAAATGAGTGAAAATAATTTTACTATTCAAGATAACCGAATTTGTTTTTCTGATGAGGAATATTTAGATTTATTAGAAGACTTAGTTCTTTTAGCATTGGAAGATGAAGATTTAACTTATGATGGTTTTATATCAAATACCCTACATAATATATGTATTTATAGAGATTTGAATATAAAGCCTTGTTATGATAAATATACTAATCTATTTAGTAATTGTTTTACTATTATGCAGAATTATCTATTTTTAGCTTATCAAGAAGCTAAAACGGGAATTATAAATCCTATTTTAGTTTCTTTAGTTCAATCTCTGGTTAAGCAACACGAAGATTATTATGCGATGTTGCAAGATGATGATTTAATTAAAATTGAAGTTATTTTATCTTATTTTAATGAGATGTACTTAGTAGACGATGATTGTGATTTTTGTAATTCAGACTGGTATATTATTTTATTTTCAAAACATAAAAAACAACTATCAAGCCTAAATTATCAACGTATCATTACTTCTATGGAAGAAGATGATATTTCTTTTTCTAATTATAATAAGAAAGATATACCAGAAAATGATATGGAAGAAGATGAACAGAATTCTATTTTGGATAATTTAATCCCTGATAAAACTTATCTTTTTAATGAAATTGACTTCTTTATTCGCTATTATATTGTGTATTTAAATCAATACCTACATAAATTAGAAGAAAATGGTTGGAAAAAAGATCTCCTACAGCAAAAATATTTATTAATTGCTACTAATCCTAGTATAGAAGAATATTTTTTAAAAGCTAAAACTTTAGATGGATTAGATTTTCCAAAATTAGAAAAAAAATGGTTTACTGATGGTACTTTTACTTCTCTATATTTAACCGTTATAGATTGTATAGAAGAATTTAACTTTAAAGATGCTTTTATTACTGATAGGGATTGCTCTCATATGGTTACTTGTGCTCTTTTTATCCGCTCTTTTTTAGATTTAAGTATCAATGAAGAACAAAAAGAAGAAGTAAAAAAGAGAATTTTAAATAGTAATTTTTATAAAAAAGAGGATTATCTTATGGCTTCCTCTTTCATTGATGATATTATTTTTAGGGAACAAGATATGCATTTAACTAGAGAACTAAAATAGTGGGACTTGTTAAAATGATAAGTTTGTGGTACACTATACTAGTTTTGTAGAAGAAAGGAGCGATTTTTATGGAAAAAATCATAAATATTGCTGTGGTTGCCCATGTTGATGCTGGTAAAAGTACTTTAGTAGATGCTTTACTAGAACAAAATGGTGTTTTTAATAGTCATGAGGTAGTAGAAGAAAGAGTAATGGATTCTAATGATCTTGAAAAAGAAAGAGGTATCACTATTTATTCTAAGAATTGTGCTATTCGTTATAAAGATATTAAAATAAATATTGTGGATACTCCTGGTCATGCTGATTTCTCATCAGAAGTAGAAAGAGTTATTAAAACAGTTGATACGGTTATTTTACTTGTCGATTCAGCAGAAGGCCCTATGCCTCAAACAAGATTTGTTTTAAGTAAAGCTTTAGAACAAAACTTAAAACCAATTTTATTTATTAATAAAATTGATAAAAAAGATGCAAGACCTTTAGAAGTTGTTGATATGACATTTAATCTTTTTATGGAACTTAATGCTACAGATGAACAGCTTGATTTTCCAATCGTTTATGGGATTGCTAAAGAGGGTATTGCTAAACTTTCTTTAGATAGTGAAAGTAATAATATAGAGCCTTTATTGGAAACTATCTTAAAACAAGTAGAACCTTTTAAAGGAAATGAAAATGATCCTTTACAACTTCAAATTTCTAATCTAGATTATGATGATTATATCGGAAGACTTGGGGTTGGTCGTATTAATAAAGGTAAAATTAAAAATGGCGAGACTGTTACCTTAATTAAAAATGATGGAAAAGAAGAATGTTTTCGTATTAGTAAATTATTTGTTAACGAAGGTATTAGAAGAGTAGAAAAAGATGTTGCTTATTTTGGTGATATTGTTACTATTGCTGGTTGTAGTGATATTTCAATTGGCGATACTATTTGTGAAAAAGGAGTTATTGATCCATTACCTCCTATTCATATAGAAAAACCAACTTTGTCTATGAATTTCTTAGTTAATTCTTCTCCTTTTGCTGGTAGAAGTGGTAAATTTTTAACTTCTAGACATATTAGAGAAAGATTAGAAAAAGAACTCCAGACTAATGTTGGTTTAGTTGTTGAAGAGTTAGAGGGTGCAGATGGTTTTAAAGTTAGTGGTCGTGGTGAGCTCCATTTATCTATACTACTTGAAAACATGCGAAGAGAAGGTTATGAGCTTTCTGTTTCTAAACCAGAAGTATTATTAGAAGAAAGAGATGGAAAGAAATATGAGCCATTTGAGAAAGTTATTATCAATGTCCCAAATGATTATTCAGGTACAATTATTAATGATTTACAAGAAAGAAAAGCTACTTTAGAAGTTATTACTAATAACGAAGAAAATAATTATGTTCATTTAGAATTTTCAGCTCCTACTAGAGGATTGATTGGTTATCGTAGTGCTTTTATTACCAATACTAAAGGTGAGGGTGTTATGGTTAGAAGTTTTTCAGAATATAAACCTTATGTGGGTGCTATTGCTAGAAGAAAAAATGGCGTTTTAGTTTCAATGGAAAATGGAAAAGCTTTAGGTTATTCTTTATGGAATTTAGAAGACCGAGGTACTTTAATCATTGAACCAGCAACAGAAGTTTATGTTGGTATGATTATTGGTATTCATAATAGAGATAATGATTTAGATGTTAATCCTTGTAAAAATAAAAATTTAACTAACACAAGAGCTAGTGGTAGTGATGAGGCTATTAATTTAACTAGACCTAAAAAGTTTACTCTTGAAGAAGCTTTAGAATTTATTGAAGATGATGAATTAGTAGAAGTTACGCCAACAGATATTCGTTTACGTAAGAAAATATTAGATCCAAAAGATCGTTTTAGAGGAAATAGATAATTTATATATAAACAGACAAGCGTAAGTGAGCAAGATGCTCAAATATATGTCTGTTTTTATTTTGAAAAAAATTAAATTTCATACGGTTCGGAAGATGTGCCATTTCCGGATTTTATTGCTACATTACTTGCTATATTGATAACTGGGCGGATACCAATTGGATTATTCACGTTCGTACCGTTGAGGTCACCATATGAACGCACATAGAACACGAGAGCAAGATTACTGCGAAAGTTAGATGGAGACATGGTCCAATAATCTTCCTTATTATATAGGTAGTAACTATTATTATTGCTTCCAAATACTCCTCCGGCCATACTAACCTCATCAGCTGTGATTAGTCCGATTGGATTGGTTAGTTTTTTATTCCCTTTACTACTTGATGAGGTTGTATATAAATCACTACTATTACTACATTTTAATGTTGGTGCTTTATTATCTGCTAATCTTCCGTATGCGGCATAAAGTTTTGACCCTGTACTACTCCATGATCCGCTTTCTAAATTTCTATCTCCACAAAATCCAGCTTCGGTACTTATCTTATCCGCATAACTTGCTAGATTACTACTATACCAACTATCTAATACTCCTTTGATTGAACTATTCGTTATATTTCCATGTTGCTCTCCTTCGGTGTACATATATCTACATATTCGCTTTGATTTTTATTAGAATTAAAAACTTGTGAGCTACTTATTACGGTATCATTTCCGTCCATTGCAGTACTTTTTCCATTATAGATTACTCGGATACTTCCATCTCCATTGATCCGGATTATTCGCCAATAGTAACCTGCAAACTTTAACCAATTATTTTTTACATCTCCTCTAAAGTAGTAACTATCTCCCCAATCATCTTGGGTCTTGTATATTCCTTCGCCTTTTGTTGCTACATTTGCAAAATTTGGTGTTCCTTCATTTACTTTACTATTTGCTAATATGGTATCTTTTAATGTTGGTTCTTCATCAAAATATAAATAGCATTTTGTTCCTTTCATTGTCATTGGAGCAATACTTAGCGTTTTTGTATTCATATCATAAGTGATGGTCATATCTTGTAGTTCATCACCTATCTTACAATAGCTTTTTTCCTCATTAATGGTATATCCTGTATCTGGTATTTGATCTACCTTTGTATAATTATTATCTTCTTCAATATAAATACCTACTAAACTTTTTTCTTTTAAAGTTTCAGCACTTACTAATTCTCCTTCTTTGTTAGTATCTTTTAATTTAAGATACCCCCCCCCCCAACTACTATTAATAGTGCTGTTGAGAGGATTAAGATTTTTCTTTTCATCTTTTCTTTCTCCTCTATTCTGTTATTATTTATACCATATTATTGAGAATTTTTCAATGGTATTTTTTAATCATACTAAAAGAAGAATGGGCTCCACTCTTCTTATTAATTATTTAGGCATATTCCATTTTTACATATGTTATTTTGCAAAAATTGTCTTGAGCCATCAGATTTTAAAATATATTTTGATGTTAAAACTGCATATGGATTATCAGTATCTACAATACTTACAGTTATTGTTATTTGATATCCTACTAGTCCAGTACCACTAGTATTTTTTATTTTTTGTCGTTCTACTTTATGTGCAAAATTATTACCTGTTACTCTTAAGCCTATATCATTTAAATCCCTTACTAATCTAGAATAATCACTAGTTGATAACGTTTCATTTGGTGTAGAATTTGGATTGACTGCGCAATTATTTTGGGTTAAATTTACAGATAAAACATAACTTGGATTATAAGTAGTATCACCATAGGTACATGTTGTACCACCACTTGAGTTACTTACTACTACTTCTACACTTGCTGATTTTCCTCCAGCCGTTGCTGTAATTGTTACGGTTCCAGCACTTTTCCCGGTAATCTTACCATTTGATACTGTTGCTATATTATTATTAGAACTACTCCATGTAACTGTTTTATTCGTTGCATTAGAAGGACTTACTTTAGCTGTTACTGTTTTTGTTTCTCCTATTTTTAAATAGATTTTTTTATAATTTAAGGAAACGTTTGTCACATTAACTGTTCCGCCACCTTGGCTTCCTCCGCCTTCATTTATTTTTTCCCATTTGGCTGTTAGGGTTATATTGGATGTTATTTTAGTATCGAAATCGAATTCTTCATCTCCTAAATACCAACCTAAGAATTTATATCCTTCTCTTTTTGGCTCGGTTGGTTTAATAACAATATCGTTTTCATTTACTTTTTTACTTCTAATAGTAGTTCCACCATTTGAATCAAAAGTAACAGTATACATTTCACCTTCAGCTTCTAATATTGTTAATTTTGCTTCTACTGGTTCTGTAATATTACCATAATCATCAGTTGCGATAATTTTAATTGTATGTTCACCCACTGCGGTAATATTAGAATAATCAATTGGGTTTCCTTCAGCGTCTTTATCACCTGTATAATATGTGATATCACATTCACTTGTTGTATCGAAGCATGTATTAACAAAATCACTTAATTCATAAGTATCTCCCTCATATATTTCTACATTTTTGGTAATTAATACTGGGGCTTTACTATCTTCTACAATTAAATTTACCGTATATTCTTCCTCTTGTAACTTAATGGTAATACCATATGTTGCTGGTATAATTAAATAATTTTGTATACATTCATAATTCTCATAATTTGGATTTTCTTCACTAAATAACTCTTCTATTTCTTTTTCACTACACAAAGAAGTATCATAGCTTAGTTCAAATTCATCTGGATATATTATTTCTATTTCATCAATATCAATATTTTCTAAAGTATCAAAATAATCTGTAACATCTGGTAATGTAGACCCTGCTTCTATTATTAACTCATCTTTTATTTTAAATGATGGTACGGCGGGATCTACTGGATCTGCAGTGTCATTTCTGGTAGCTAAAATAACGATAATTATAACCACTATTAAAACTAATGCAGATAAGCCTATGATCAACCATTTTAATCTATCTTTTTTTGCATATTTTTTAATATAATTTTCATCAAAAATAAATCTTTTTTTCAAGGTTATCCCCGTCCTTATTATTTACTATTTAATATTATCATGTTTTTTTAAAAATTGCTAGATATTTTCTATTTTTGAATTTAAAAATGGGATATTAATATCCCATTATAGTATCTAGCGTTTCATCACTTTCAATAAATTCTTTCACTTCAATTATTTCATATTCATTTTTAGTATTTCGAACAACTATATTTTTAATTCCTGCATTGATTATCATTCTTTTGCACATAGCACAAGGTCTTGCATGTTTAACATATTCGCCATTTGTTGTTTCTATTCCTACCATATAAAGCGTTGAATCTAATAAATCCTTTCTAGAAGCACTAATTATGGCATTTGCCTCAGCATGTACGCTCCTACACATTTCATAGCGTTCTCCCCTTGGAATATTCATTGCCTCTCTTTTACAATAATTTATATCAATACAGTTCTTTCTTCCTCTTGGAGCTCCATTGTATCCTGTTGCGATAATTTCATCATTTTTTACTATTACAGCTCCCCATTTCTTTCTTAAGCAAGTCGCTCTTTCTAATGCTACTTCGGCCATGTCTAAATAGTAATTAATTTTATCTACTCTATTCATAATTCACTTCCCCTATTTATTTTAACAAATTTTATATTTCCTTACAACCAACTTTTGCGCATTATTTTTTGTATTACTTTTTTGAATGTATTATTCATTATTAAATTACTATACAATATATTTTAGAAAGAGGTTGGAAAATATGGCATTTAATTTGAATGTAGAAAGAAAGGAATCCGTGAATAAATGTGTAAGATTCCCCGTTCCACTAATGAACAAAATTGAAGCATTATTGAAAGATTATGATATTTCTTTCTCTAAATTTGTTATTCAGGCATGTGAATATGCATTAGATGAAATGGAAACAAAAGAAAAGGAAAAAGTTAAAAATTAGCAACAGATATGTTGCTTTTTTTATGGATTAAAAAAGCACTATTCTTCTTTTAGTGCTTCTTCTAATTCTTCTTTAGTCATTTTACTATAGCCTTTAATTCCTTTTGCTTTTGCTTCTTCTCTTAATTCAGTAACTGTTTTATCTTTTTCTTCTGATTTTTCTGAAGTTAATTTTCCTGTTGTTACTAAAGAGTCAATTTGTTCTTTCGTTAAGGTTTCATTTTCCATTAAAGCATCTGCTAATAACATGACTAAGTCTTTATTTGCTTTTAAGATTTCTTCTGCTTTTTTATAACATTCATTTATAATTTTTCTTACTTCTTCATCAATTTCATGAGCTACTTTATCTGAGAAATTTTTTGCTTTTCCATAATCACGACCTAAAAATACGCCTTCTGATTTTTCTTCATATTCTACTGGTCCTAAATCACTCATACCATATTCCGTTACCATCGCTCTAGCAATATTAGTTGCTCTTCTAAAATCATCAGAAGCTCCAGTTGTGATTTCGCCAAGATACATTTCTTCACTTACACGTCCACCTAGTAAACCAGTAATTTGAGCTACTAATTCATTTTTAGTCATGATACCAATTTTTTCTTCTTTCGGTAACATCATTGTATATCCACCGGCTACTCCTCTTGGTATAATTGTAATTTTATGTACTTCATTCGCATCTTCTAATTTAATACCAATTACTGCATGTCCAGATTCATGGATAGCAACTAAGCGTTTTTCTTTATCTGTTATCTTACGGCTTACTTTGGCTGGTCCCATTAATACACGATCTGTTGCTTCATCAATTTCATCCATGGTAATTGCTTCTTTATTTCTTCTTACAGCTAGTAACGCTGCTTCATTTAATAAGTTTTCTAAGTCTGCACCACTAAATCCTGGTGTTCTTAAACTTAAATTTTTAATATTTACATCACTTGCTAATATTTTATTTTTAGCATGAACTTTTAAAATTGCTTCTCTTTCATTCGCATCTGGTAAACTTACTGTTACTTGACGGTCAAAACGTCCTGGACGAAGTAGAGCTGGGTCTAATACATCTGGACGGTTTGTAGCAGCCATAATGATAATTCCTTCATTTTCACCAAAGCCATCCATCTCTGTTAATAATTGGTTTAGTGTTTGTTCTCTTTCATCATGTCCACCACCTAAGCCAGTTCCTCTTTGACGTCCAACAGCATCAATTTCATCAATGAAAATTAGACATGGTGCATTTCTTTTAGCATCCTTAAACATTTCACGAACACGTGATGCTCCAACACCAACAAATAACTCTACAAAGTCAGAACCACTAATATAGAAGAATGGTACATTTGCTTCTCCTGCTACAGCACGAGCAAGTAGAGTTTTACCTGTTCCAGGAGGGCCTACTAATAAAACACCTTTTGGTATTCTAGCACCTAATTTTTGGAATTTCTTTGGATTTTTTAAGAAATCAATTAATTCTTTTACTTCTTCTTTTTCTTCTTTTAATCCTGCTACATCAGCAAATTTAGCCTGGTGTTTATCATCACTAAGTTTTGCTCTACTTTTGCCAAAATCCATTGAACCTTTATTAGAACTTGCTAATTTAGAGAATAAAATATAAGAAACAATGATTAATAAAAGTAATGGTAAGATATTTACAATAATATATAATATTGGACTTGATCCAGGATCTGGTTCTGTTTCATATTTTTTAATTTCATTTTTTTCAGTTAAACTTAAAACATTATCTACTTCAGCTTCTACTACTTTTGCTTCAAAAGATTCATTCTCCTTGTATCCCTCTAATTTTCCGGATACATAGTAAATGGATTCACTACTCTTAGGCATAACTGTTATTTCAGTTACTTCTCCTTTTTCTAAAGCTGTTATTAATTCCCCTGTGGATAGTTCATTTACTTTCTTTCCACCCATATTTAGGATAAAAAAAGTTGCTATAATAATTATAAATAAAACTAAATAGGGAAAGAAATTTCTAACAGCGTTGTTTTTCTTTACATCTTTTATATTCATATTATTCCTCCTCATATGAAAGTATTATATCATATATTCTATTACTTTCTACATCAAATTTTGATTTTTTTACACCTGGAAGCCAAAGAATAGTGTTATTATTATCCGTTACAATTGGTATTGTTTTCCTTTTTTCTAAAGGGATCTTTTCATCTATATAGATATCTTTAATTTTCTTCTTCCCTCCTAAATTCTTTACTTCCATTTTATCACCATTTCTTCGAGTTCTGACTTTTAATGGTAAACTTAAATCTTGGCTATTTAATCTTATGATATTATTTGAAATTCCATCTTTTTTCTCTACTTTTTTTATTACCATTTTATTTGGTAATATTATTTTGTCTTCTAATATATATTCATAAGATTCTTCTTTATTAATTTTCTCTATTTTGAAATAATTATAACTTTTTATTGCCTCATAATTATTAGGTAAATTACATTTATTATTACTTTTCTTACTTTTTAAACATGCAATAATTAAGTTTGTATGTTTATCATTAATTAAAAATAAATCATCTATATATATTTTACTTAATGTATACTCAATTATTCTTTTTATAAGAAAATGGTCTAACTTTAGTAATTCATCAATTCTAATTCCCTTTTCATCACTAATTTTGGGTATTATTTTCTTTATTTCATTATTTATATAATTATTAGCCATTATTAATTCTTCACTAAATTTTAAAAATTTATGATGAACTAATGGATCTTCTTTTTTAAAAAATGGTAATGCCTCCATCCGATAGCGATTTCTAGTATATTTCAAAGAAAAATTGCTTTGATCAATATAATATTTCAAATTATTTTTTTGCATATACTCTTCAATTTCTTTTTTAGTTTCTGTAATTAGTGGCCTTATAATCGTATATTCTTTACAATTATATTCTTTTTTAAAGCCACTATACCCTTTTAAACTACTACCTCTTGTTAGACGCATTAAAATCGTTTCCATTAAGTCATCTCCATGATGAGCTGTCATTAAATATCTTGCATGGTATTTTAAAACAATTTTGTTAAAAAAATCATATCTTTTGATTCTTGCATCACTTTCTAAATTGTCATCATTATATTCTTTTATTTCCATATATTCATAAATTAAATCTTCTGTTTTACAAACTTCTTTTACAAATAATGCTTCTTCTTCACTTTCGCTTCTTAATTTATGATTTACATGGGCTACTACTATTTTTAACTTTAACTCCTCTTTTAACTCACACAATAAATGAAGAAGACACATCGAATCAGGTCCTCCTGATATTGCAACAACAATTTTATCTTCTTCGTTTAATATACTTTTTAAATATAATAAGACTCTTTTCATAATTTCTCCATGCCTTATTATTTTAACGCAGATTAAAGGCTATATCAAGCTATTTTTTAGTCTAATGGGTTTGTTCTTGTAAGTATTGCTTTAATATTCTTTTCTATTGCATGTAAATTAAATTTTATAATCTCATTTTCTTCTATTTTTTCTCGCTCTATTATATAATCTAAAAATTGCAATTCATTTATTTTATCTAAAGCGTTTCTTTCATCTAAAAAATTGATATATTCTTCTAAAAGCATACTTAAAGTACCATTATAACTATTTATTGTATTATCATCTTCTACTACTCCTATTCGGTAAATTGTTGCAATGAAAGGATTGGTATCTTCTAATAAATCATCTAAAATAAAATTATTATTACAATAATTAATAAATGGTAAAACATCTTCTTTGTGATAAAAACGAATTACTATATTTTCATTAGTTGCTTTTACATGAAATTTTACGACTGATTCAATACTGTTTCTTATTAAATAGCTAAATATCGTTTTTAAAGCACTAATCATATATTCATATTTTACAGGAAAATATACTTTATATGCTTCAGTATAATTGGCTCTTTTATCGACATAAAAACCAATATAATGGGTTGTATTTTCTTTTTCACCTGTTTTTCTTATTACATGACGGACTAGTGAATTATTTAAATTTTCTAAAAAATTTTGATAAAACTCTTCAATATCATTTACTAATGATTGATCTTTATTAATACCAGTATATTTTAACATCAAGTAATAATCATCTTTATTTAGCTCTTTTCCTAGTTTTCTTTTATCACTAGCTATTTGTTTTAAAAATTCATTCATTTTCATTTAAATCAATCCTTTCTCAATATTAACAATTCTTTTGCTCTGATTTCTTTTGTATAACCGTTTCTTTTATAAAATTCTATAGCTTTCTTATTTTCTTTTCTTACCTTTACTTCAATAAATTGATCTTTTATCTTTTTTAAGATTTTACTTCCATATCCTTTATTTCGATATTTTTCTTCAATGTATAAAGTATCTAATTCTTTATCTTTTATTAGGTATACTCCTATTGGTTTTATAAAAGAATATATTACCATAAATTCATCAACATGTTTTAATACTAAATCATTTACATAAGCGATTGCTTTTAATTGTTCGCTATTATCTTTTATATAGGGAATTAATGTTAATAACTTGGCATTTATCAACATTGGTTTATCTTTTTTCTTCGCTTTCTTAAATCTGATCATATCTCACCTATTATTTTTATTATATATTATTTTTTATTTTTTGTACAGAGAAAAAGCATCCTTTTTAGAATGCTTAATTGCCATAATAATCTGTTCTTGAATAGAAACGGTATCCTACTGAATTATTAAATCCTGGTGGGGTTATAACGGTTGAAGTTGGAATATTTCTACCATTAAACCAGCCTGTTGCTACACCATAGTGTAGATGAGCTCCCGTTGTACAGGCATCATAGCCACCATGAGAAGTTGAGGTTGAATATCCACCGACTGTTCCTATTACTGTATTTTGATTGACAATGTCTCCTACTTTTACATTAATAGCTAACAAGTGATAATAATATGTTGTATACTTCTTTCCACCTACTGTTACATCTACATATACTTTATTTCCACCACAACTTGTTTTACGAGCAATACCAGATACTATTCCAGCTGCTGCTGCATAAACTTTTGTCCCTTCACTATTTCCACCAATATCGATAGCATCATGGAATTTATATTTTTGTCCGGTTACAGGATGAGTACGATATCCCATCTTACTTGTTACTACTCCTGATTTTAATGGTTTTAACCAACCACTATTATATGGTATGTCATCGCTATCCACGCAAGATGATAATGGAGTACTATCATCAGTAGTTCCTGCATAAGTTTTACAGGCTTTGTAATAATGATCATACTTGTCTTTCGCAATTTCTACTTGCTGATTTATATCTAACGCATAAATATCATATTCATCTATACTATCGTATTGTTCTTCAATTGTTTTTTCATAAGATGCTATTTGATTTTCTAATTTTTTTTGCTTTTCTGTTAATTCTGTTTTTAATTCTTCATTTCTTTTTATTTCACTTTCTAAATTCTTAGTTGTTTTTTGAATGTAACCTGAAACTTGATTTACTGCTTCAACACGCATGATTAATTCTGTCATACTAGATGCACCACTTACATATTCAACATAAGCATTTTGTCCTTGCATTTGTTGCATGTATAGTAATACCTTCTTAGTTTCTTCTGTTAAAGAATCTATTTTTTCATTAGATTCAACAATACTTTGTTCTGCTTCATCATATTGATGTTCTGCCTCGGTAATATCCGCTTGAGCTTGTTTAATTGCGGCTTCTTTTCTAGCTATTTCAGCCTTGGCAGCATCGGTTTTGTTATCATTTTCTTGTTTTTTCTTTAGTAATTCATTATATTCATTTCTTAAATCTCCTAATGTTTCAGCAGCAGCTGCATTTGCTATCTCTGGAGTTACAAAATAAGAGAATACTACCGCTATTATTAAGAATGTTCTTAATAAATAACCACAACTCTTCTTTATCATATCTTCAAATACTTCCTTACAGCTCTAGCTGAACCAAACATACCTACTACAGAACCTATTACTAATAATACTAATGATGTAATTAAAACAAATGGCATTGGTTTTACAAGCTCAATAATACTAAATGATGATGATGTACTTAATTGCTCATACATGATTAAATATCCATAAATCGTTACAATAATTGGAATAATAGAACCTAATAATCCTAGCAAAAATCCTTCAAATACAAACGGTAATTTAATTGAAGTATTACTACTTCCTACTAATCGCATAATCTCAATCTCACTACGTCTTGAAAATATAGTTAATTTAATTGTGTTACTAATTAAAAAGGCGGTTACAACTATTAAGGCTACTACCATAACAATTGTTACGGTTTTAATGATATCAAATACTGATATAATATCTTCTACCATTCCTTCTCCATAATTGGCACTTTCAATGTTATCTAGATCTCTTATTTTTAAAGCCGTTGGCCTTAAATCATCTACGTTATCTACAGTTACAATAAAAGAATCTAATAAAGGATTTTCTTCTAAATAGTCTAAAGTTGTATTTAAAGTATCAGAATAACTTTTCATTTCTAAACGCCATTCTTCTTTACTTTTGGCTACTACTTTTTTTACTGTTGATATGTTTTTGATTTCTTTTTCTAAAGTTTTTAACTGTTCATCAGTTGTCTCTTCATTGGCATAAACTACGATAGTTAGTTCTTCTTCCATATCTTTCGTTACATGATTTACATTTACTGTGACTACTATAGCTATGGCTACTAGTACTAAAGTAATGGTAGTACATAGAATACTCGCAATACTTAAACTAAAATTTCTAAAAACACTTTTTACCGAATCACGGATACTTCTTACAAATATTCTAAATGCTTTCACTGGCTTTATAACTTCCTTTCTCATGATCTTCTGATAGGACACCACTATCTAGGACAATTACTCTTTTTTTCATGCGATTGACAATCTCTTTATCATGAGTAGCCATAATAATAGTTGTTCCTAATTCTTTGTTGATTGTTTCTAAAACATCCATTATTCCTTTTGATGTTTTTGGATCTAGATTTCCTGTTGGTTCATCACATATCAAAAGTTTAGGATCGTTTACTATCGCTCTTGCTATACATACTCTTTGTTGTTCTCCTCCTGATAATTCATTTGGAAAACTTCTTATTTTATCTTTTAAGCCAACATGATCAAGAGCTTTAATTACTTTCGGACGTATTTCTTGACCTTTCATTCCTAAACATTCTAAAGCAAAAGCTACATTTTCATATACTGTTAACTTAGGTAGTAATTTAAAATCTTGAAAAACTATTCCTAATTTTCTCCTTAGTTTATATACTGTCCTGTTTCGTAATTTTCCAACATTGATTCCCCCAATTTCGACAGTTCCTTGCGTTGGTTTTTCTTCACGATATAACATTTTTATTAATGTTGATTTCCCCGAACCACTTGCCCCAATTACAAAGACAAATTCCCCTTTATTTATTTTGAGACTTAAATCAGCAATGGCTGCTACACCATTTTTATATACTTTATAACAGTTTTTTATCTCTATAAATCTCATGGCTACCTCCTACTAGTTTAGAAACATTATAACATATATTTTGCCGCTTTAAAATACTAAATATTGCCAAAATAAAACTTAGAATTATTTCTAAGTTAGTTTGTCGTTGCTCTAAATCCTACTTTGGTACTTAATGAGCCTTCTAATAAATCTATTTGATTATTGTCTGGATCATTGCTTAACCAAATATATAAACGATAAGAATTAGTTGTTCCTTTGGTAATAGATATATTATCTTTTAAAGTTATGTTTGTTCCACTTGTCGCATTACTAAAATCTCCACTGGCTAATTCAGAAGTTCCATCGGCATTATATAACGCCCATTTTACATATTTACTTTTAAAATTATCACTTATTGTCAATTCAGTTAAATATAAAGAATATGAAGCACTAGAAGCATCAGCATCACTAGGCAATGTTACACTAAATGATGTATAATCTCCCTTTGTTACAATATCTGCGTCATTAATTAGAGAAGCTCCATTTGCAGTAATATATTTTTCTGATGTTAAATTCATTGTTAATTCACCACTTGTTATATTTGTTCCTTGATTATCAGGATTTATTTCTTGTACTTCATTTAAAAAATATGCATATGATAAACTTATTCCTATTATAACTATTGATACTACAATTATTAAAGATCCTAATAATATCCTTTTTTTGGTATTATCCTTTTGAATTTCAAGATTTTCCATGTTTTCCATAACATTTCACCCTATTCTGTTTTTATTATACTAAACTTTTTAAGTTTAGACAATACTAAATATATTAGAAATTTAAAAATATTTAGCTATGATATCTGGCTAAAGTCATTTCTTCTCGTGGTGGAAGAATTTCTTCATAACTTTTTAAATATTGGCGTAAAAAATTTATTTTATCTAAATTATTATTAAAAATTAAGTCAGCAAATTCTAGGGCTTTAGGCAAATCAATTCTTTGATATCTAGCAAATATTTCATCAAAATTATTAAAGGTGTAAAATAAATATTCTAATTCTTTTAATAAAGCATCTAAATACTCTTCATCTAAATTAGGATTTTTGGCTGCTAATATCATTTTGGCAAAAACATTAATATTATTTTGCCATATCGCCTCTTCTACTGTACAATTTGGAAAGCGAAATTCTATCGTGTTCATATCTCTTTTAGACATATCAGCAAAAGAAACGTGTCTAAATGATAAAGCAATATGTTTTGTTTGATGCGGAAAAAACTCTTCAATTTCTCTTAAAGACTTGGCATGATTAAATTTCCACATTTTTGAAATTAATTCAGATTGTAAAATATCTGAATAAACTAATATTTTTGTGCGATAATGCAGTTTATCTCCATATCCAAAACGAAATAAAATTTGTTCATATATTGTGTATAATTTAATAAATCTACGCCAATTATTATAGTCGTTTCCCAACATTTGGGCTCCTATATGAACATGTCCACCTGTATTTTTATTTGTATTAGCCTTTTCTTTTTTTAAAAAATCACATATATTTTTTAGTTCTTGCCAATACTCTTTTTTATCGGTTAAAATTGGTGATGTTATTTCTCCTCCCAAAGGAATAGAGGCATCTTTTTTTAAATTCCAATTAGGGTTATTTCTATTTATAAATTCTTCTACTTTTTCCCATTTTAAATCTTCATACTCTATTTCAATACCAAATGTTAATTCGGGTGGTAAGAAAAGAGTATCATGATATCTTAAATGAAAATTTTTTATTAGTTGGAGTAGTTTTTCTTTATCTAAGCCTTTTAAATTCCTTAAAATATCATTATTATTACTACTTAATAATTCTTTTGTCATAACTTTAAAACCCCTTTTTTACTGCCATATACTTTAACATTTTATTAGATATTTGTCAAATAAAACATAAAAAAATATTTGTTTGCAAATCAAACAAATATTTTAATATTATCTTTCTAGCTTGTTTTCTTCTACTTTTTCTCTTTCTTTAATTTCAATTATCATACCATTTTGGGCTTGTATTGTACTTCCTATAGGTTGATTAAATATTGCTGCTCCAACTGGAGAATTAATACTGATTTGAATATAATTACAGTCCATTACTTGTTGAGCTTCAACTACTAATTTACTTAGTTCTGGAGCATCTCCATTAAATGATAACCATAATAAATCACCAACTCTAACATTATCTGAAATTGTATCTTTATTTAATTCGCTGAATTTTAATACTTTTTCTAATTTACTAATGTCGTTAGTTAGTTCTTTAGCTTTACTACTTAGTCTTACATAGCCATATTCATCATCTAAACAACTACTTAGTTGATATCTAATATAGGTTAATTCTGCTTCTTTTTGAGCTTTCAAATTTTTAAAATCTTCCAATTCTTTTGGTGTTAAAACTAATTTTTGTTCCATAAAACAATCCCTCCAAATATGGTTGTTATACTATCATATTTTTTAGCACTTGTCAAATTAGATTTTTTAAAGCTTTTTATGTTTTGTTTTTTTAAGATAAAAAGTGAATTATTCTAAAATATTTAATCCACTTTCTTTAACATGTTTAATAAAACGTTCTTTAAAAGTTTGCAATTCTTTTTGTTCTAAAGTCTTGCTATTACTTCCTAGAGTATATCTTATTAGGTATTTGTTTTCATATACTTCTACTAATTTATAATTTCTAATTAAATTGCTTATAAATTTATCTAATATTTCTTTTAAATCAGCATATTTTTTATCTTCAACGATAATCGTATAATCTAGCTCTACTTCAGGATATTTACTAACTTCTTTAGCTAGAATTTCTTCTTTACTTATATTAATATATTTATCAAAATCGATATCTATTGTAATTACATATTTCCTTTTACTTAGTTTGTTGGTACATGATCTGTTTAAAACATTTAAAGTTCCTATTCTTGTATCATCTAATTTGATAATTTTTCCTAATTTATCATCATAGTAAGCTTTTTCATTTATGTTATCACTTAAGGTTACTTCTTTATTCTTTAACATTTTAAATAAATATTTCACTATTTTTTTTGCTTCGATATAACCTTTTTCTAAATTTTTTTCTACATCAGTTAAAATTATGCTCAATACTCTTTTATTCATATTATTTTCAATAATAGTTCCTATTTCAAATATTTTAAATCCAGAATAATTTTTAAAATTTTCTTTTACTATGTTCATTAAAGATAAACTTAGATCATCACGTAAAATATTATTGGTGTCTTTTCCTAATAATTTTACATTTTTCTTTTCAATATTTAGTTCTTTTAATAAGTCTGTATCATACCAAACATAACTATGAACTTCATGCATATCAAATTTAGTTGCCAATAATCTTTTTACTTCATATTCTTCATTATATATTGTTTCATGTTCTGTTATAGTTAAATCTAGTTTTAATGGTTTTGGTTCAAAATTTTCTAATCCATAGATCCTTGCTATTTCTTCTATTAAATCCTCTTTTATTTTAATATCTTTGGTGGCTCTAAATGTTGGAACACACACATCATAGTAATTTTCCTCAATTTCCACTTTAAATCCTAATTTATCTAAAATATTTCTTACAGTTTCATCTTCAAGAGTTCTTCCCATATAAATAGATAATGTTTTTTTATCTAATATGATTTTTTCCTCTTTTAATGGATTTGGATATATATCCGTTAGATTAGAGGTGATTACCATATCTGGATTTTGTTCTTTTAAAAGATATGCTAATCTTTTGATAGCTAAATCTGTCATATTAGGATCTAAACTTTTTTCATAACGAGCTGAGGCTTCCGTTCTAAGTCCTAAATTTAGAGCACATCTTCTAATAGATCCGGCGTTAAAGCAAGCACTTTCTAAGAATACACTTGTAGTATCACTTAAAATTTCACTATCAAGCCCTCCCATTACACCAGCAATACCAAAATATTTATCGCCATTTTTGATCATTAACATTTCATTTGTTAAGGTTCTGGTAACTCCATCAAGAGTTGTATAGGTATCTTTATCATTCGCTAGGCCTACTTCAATGTTTTTAACTACTCTAGCATCAAAAGCATGCATTGGCTGTCCAAGTTCTAACATTAAATAATTGGTTAAATCTACTAACAAAGAGATAGAACGCATTCCAGCATAGTATAAAAATATTTGCATGTCTAATGGAGTTTTATTGTTTTTTATATTTTCAATTTTTAGACCTGTATAACGGTAACATAAGTTATTATCTTTTATTACAATATCTAAGTCTTCTTTATCATTTGCTATTTCTAATATATCTAATGATAATAAATCATGATTTGTAATAGCACATATTTCTCTTGCAATACCATAATGTCCCCATAAATCTGGTCTATTAGTTAATGACTTATTATCAATTTCAACAATAATATCTTCAACTGGTAAATACTTTTTAATATCTGTTCCTACTACCCAATCACTAGGTAATTCCATTATTCCATCGTGATTATCACTAATTCCTAATTCTCGACCACTACAGCACATACCATTTGATAGAATTCCTCTTAAAGGTCTTGCTTTAATTTCTACTCCATCAATGTGGCCTCCTACTTTAACAAATGCTGTTTTTAATCCAACTCTTACATTCGGTGCTCCACATACTACTTGAATTAGTTCCTTTTCGCCACAGTCTACTTTTAAAACATGCATGTGATCACTATCAGGATGCTCTTCACATTCCTTTATCTCGGCAACAACTACATTATCAAAAGTGTTCCCTTTTACTTCTACTTTCTCAACTTCCGCAGTTCTTATCGTAAAAGTTTCCCAAATATTTAGCCAATCAATATCCTCAGGATTCTTAATATGACTTTTTAATTTATTACATGATATTAACATATTTTTCCTCCTATTTTATATTAAATTCTTTTAAATAGCGAATATCTCCACTATTTAAAACTCTGATGTCATTTATTTTATATTTCATCATGGCAAGTCTTGTTAAACCAAAGCCAAATGCGAAGCCTGTATATTCCTCTGGATTAATGCCTCCAGCTCGCAAAACGTTAGGATGAACCATACCACTTCCAACCATTTCAATCCATCCACTATTTTTACAAGTAGGGCAACCTTTTCCGCCACAGATTAAACAAGACATATCCATTTCATAACTTGGCTCAGTAAATGGGAAGAACCCTGGTCGAAGTCTTACTTTCACATCTTCATGAAATACTTCTTTTAACAAATTTTGCATCACGTAAAGTAAATTTTCAATGGTTACCCCTTTATCAATAACCATTCCCTCTATTTGATAGAAAGTATTTTCGTGATTTGCATCTAAATCTTCATTTCTAAATACTCTTCCTGGTGCACAAATTCGAAGTGGGGCTCCAAAGTTTTCCATCGCATGTATTTGATTATCACTAGTTTGTGTACGTAAAACCATTCCATTATCTAAAAAATATGTATCTTGCATATCTCTAGCTGGATGATCTTTCGGAACATTTAAAGCTTCAAAATTATAATACTCTGATTCCATTTCAGGTCCTGATACTACCGTAAATCCCATTCTTTTTAGGATATCCGTTATTTCTTTTCCGATAATAGTTATGGGATGTAAAGATCCTGATTCTATTTCGTAATCGGTTGTATCATCAAAAGTTATGTTAGTATTATTTTCTATTTCTTCAAGTCTTTTATTTACTAATTCTTCCATCTCTTTTTTGGTATTGTTAATTAGACTTCCATATTTTTTCTTATCTTCAATACTCATATCTTTTAAATTAGCTAAAATATTTGCGATCTCACTTTTTTTACCAACATATTCTGATTTAACATTTAGGACATCTGCTTCTTTACTTGTATTTTTTAATTTTTCTTCTAATTCTTCTTTTAATCTTATTAATTTTTCTTCCATGTTTTTTCCTCCTTTAAATAAAAAAATTCTAGAATATTGGGACGAAATTATCCGTGGTACCACCCAATTTCTAGAATTACTAGCACTCTTTCGTTTATAGCACGACTTACTATTAAAACTCCTAAGTTTGAAATTCATAACTTCTTTTATCTAAAAGTAATTTCAGCCTTGTTACTTTTTCTCTTATTAAGAACTAAAAGCTACTACTTGGGACTTAATCAACGTTTATGAATTTATTCTATCACTATTCTTTTTAAAATGCAACTTTTAATGACGAGTATTCCCTAAATTGAAAAAATCTAGCAATCCTTCAATATTTTTATTTTCGGGATTATTATTTAATAATTCTTTTAAATCTTCTTCATTCAATGTCTGCTTAATTCCTATTATTTGATCATTTTCTACGTGAAGAAAATACATAAAAAATCTTCCATTTAATTTATTTATTAACTTTCCTTTGTTGTAAATTATATCCCTATCAAATCCTAATAAATAATTTGATAAAGCATAATATAAATTCTCTGATATAATTACTTCTTCACTTTCTCTAATAATTCTTTTTATATTTTCTATAAAATGATCTAGTTTTCCTGTCAAACTATATTTTGGGGGAATTTCATCAATAAACTCTAATACATCTCGGTCTTGCTCTTGTCTTATAAATTTTTCTAAATCATCAATTTTAAACGGACTTCGAAATAGATCATCTTTAAACATTAAATCCATTTCCCGTTGCTCACTTTTAATTTTATTTTCATTTAAAAAATCTATATGTTTATGAAAATTTAAGCGATAGGCGCGGGCATCTTTTAACGGAATTGCAAACTCTTCACTAAAATCTAAGTCTTTCTCATTTTCTTTATCTAGTTCCAATTCATTTCCATCTATGTCATAAAGCTTTATATCGTAATCATACTCTGTAATAAAACCATTTTCTTCTTTTTGACTTTTTATTCTTAGATCCATTATTTGATCAGTAATTATTAATGTAAGTGTTTTTTGATATCCATTCGTTGCTGTTGTACTTAATTTCATTTCTTTTAATGTATCATAATCTCTAATATTTAATGAGATTAAGCCATCTTTTGTTAAAATAGAAAAATTTATTAAATCTTCTGTGTTTTCATCTACTATTACAATATTAGATAATTCAGGATAAAAATTTAGTACATCTGCAATAAAAATGCTAGATAAAGATAAATGTAATATTTTTGCATTTTCCTCTAATTCCTTTTTTAAAAGTTCCATGATGGAATTAAATATTTCATTTTCTTTAAATTCTTCTGGTAATAAATTTAAAAAATCTTCTAACATTTGACTATTCATAATAATTACTCCATTGGCCTATTATTATAGCATTACTTTGAAAAAAAACAAGCTTGATCTTTTGTAAAATTACTTTTATTTTTAAATAAAGTTTTGTTTAAATAGCAATTATTATTACTTTCCTATTTGTATTTAATAGTAATATTATCACTAAAAAAGAACTAAATTAATAGTTCTCTGCTTTAAGTTCCATAAAACTTTGTGGATGAGCACATACTGGGCATACTTTTGGAGCTTCAGCGCCAACATATACATGTCCACAATTACGACATACCCATACCATTTCTTCACCACGAGCAAATACTAAATGTTCATCAATATTTCCTACTAATTTTAAGTATCTATCTTCGTGATGTTTTTCTATTGCTGCTACACCTTCAAAAAGATTAGCAATACGGTCAAATCCCTCTTCACGAGCTATTTCAGCAAATTCTTTGTACATTTCTGTCCATTCATAGTTTTCTCCTTCAGCAGCATCTTTAAGATTTGTTAATGTATCTGGAACTTTTCCTCCATGTAATTCTTTAAACCACATTTTTGCATGTTCTTTTTCATTGTTAGCAGTTTCTTCAAAAATAGCTGCGATTTGTTCATATCCATCCTTTTTAGCTTGTGAAGCATAGAATGTATATTTATTTCTTGCTTGTGATTCACCAGCAAAAGCAGCCATTAAATTAGCTTCTGTTCTTGAACCTTTTAATTCCATATATATTACCTCCGTTTAATATTATAGCGAATCTTTCTTTAAAAGTAAATAAATAAAATGTATATTTACATTAAAAGATTTTTTTATTATAATATGCACAAATAGGTGGTTTGTATGAAAAATATTTATAGTATTTTTAAAATTAATCTATCATCTTCACTCGTTGATATTTGCTTGGCTTATCAAAAGCTATGTTTTAAAAATCCCCCATATATTTTTTATTATACAAAACTTTTTAAGATACTTATAAATGATAATTATAGAGCAATTTATAATGCAATGTTCACTTGTTCTGATATGCGGTTTTGGATCACTTTTCCTTTTTGGCAACTAGAGGAAGAGGATGAATATGTTCTTGCAAATATTATTCATTGGTTAGAAGATTTCAGAGAATTTGTTTATGACACTAAATTTGGTTCAAATAATATAAATTATTCTGTAATTTTAGAAAATTGGTATGATGAAATGGAAGAAATTTTGTTTATACTGAAAGGAAAAATTAAAAGTTTTTATTTAAGTTAAAAAAATGCCTTTAAGCATTTTTATCTTTAATTAACGGATCATCAAATTCATCATTTGTATAGACTTCTACGGAAGGATGAACTGTTATTTTTTTATCTTCTTTAATAGGTGCAATTGGCGTTACTTTTTTCTTTTTTTCTTCTTTATTAGTACTTGCATCTACTAAATAACCAATTAAGGCAAAAATTAAAATAAGAGAAATTACTAAAAACCAAATATAATTATTTAATAAAAAATCAATTAATGTATCCATTAGAACCTCCTATTTTAATTCTATGCAAAAGATTATGAAATACTTATACTACCACTTTTAGGTACAATATGAATCCATGTATTCCCATCATTAACAGTTATTTCTGTTCCATCTTGATAGCGATATATGGTTTGAGCCGATCTACTCTTTTTTTCCCAAGTTATTGGAATGGCTCTTCCTTCTGTGATGAAATATCCTTTACCACTACCAATATTATCTAAATCTTGACGACCTTTTTCATCTCCAGCTATCGTTTTATTTCCTACTTGATAAGTAATAATATTTTTTACTGTATATTGATTTTTTGTTTCATAATCAGTATGAGCTTTATCATTTACAAATTGTTTATACACTTTTGCTTCACTATCATAGACATAATTTGTAATGGAACTTCCCGAATATTTTAAATCAACATTGGTAGCATTTAATTGTTCTTCTTCTGGTAGAATTACTGATGTAGCACTATAATTTAATAACAAATCTTTATTTGTTTCTTTGCGATATCCTAATTTATCTACTAAACTAGATAGCTCTTTTAAATTAGTAAAAGCTTTATGTTCTGTACTTATGCCACTTATATTTTTTCTAAAGAAATAAGGAGAACCATAAGTTAATCCATTTAAATTATTAATCTTTAAACTTGAAATATCACTTTCTGCTTGTAGTGACCATCCCCAGTGAACATAGTATGCATCATTTTCTAAAACATAATCTAGGTAATAATGTCTTGCACTACGAACATTTCCAACAGTTTCATTTTGTTTATCTTTAAATAAAGCTAAATATCTAGTAATTCCACCTTCTACTACTATCTCATATACTAAATAAGCATCTTGTAAGCCCGTATGATATGGTCTTGCAGCTCCAATATTATTAATCATAACTGCATATGGTCTTGAAGTACTATCTAAGTCTACAATTTCTACTTCTGGTACGTCTTTATCTTTATCCTTTCCTTTATCTTTATTTTTAGATGTCTCACTACTAGAATTATCCTTGGCTAAAAATATAGCTGTTGTCGTGATTCCTCCAATTAGCAAAATTCCTATTATAATAAGTATTATTAAATTTTTCTTTTTTAATTTCTTTTTCATACTTCCACCTCTGATTATATTTAAGTATATCACAAAACTTTTTACTTGAACAGTTTTTTATTTACTTAAATATATTACTGCTTCTGCTCCTTCACTAGCAGCATTTATCAGTTGATATATTTCTTTTTTGGTTACATCACCACTAGCGTATATACCTTTTATATTTGTTTCGTGCTCTGCATTTATCACAATATAACCATTTTCTAATTTAACATCGGTATTTACTAAAAAATCAGTATTAGGAATAAATCCTACATAAATAAATATTCCTTTTACTAAAAGTTCTCGATCATCTTTTAAAATAACTCCCTTTAAAGTATCTTCTTCTATTTTTAATTTCTTTACTTCATTATTTAAAATTAATTCAATGTTATTTTTTTCTTTTACCGCTTTTATTAGAGTATCTTCACCTCGAAATTCTTCTCTTCTGTGGATAAGATATACTTTATTCACAATATTTGAAAGATATAAGGCCTCACTTAAAGCACTAGATCCCCCACCAATTACTGCTATATCTTGATTTTTATATAAAGTGCCATCACATAATGCACAGGTACTTATTCCTTTACCTAAGAATTTCTCTTCATCAGCAAGTCCTAATAATTTTGGCCTTCTTCCACTAGCAATTAGTAAATTCTTAGCTTCATAAACATTTTTAGTAGTTTTTATTACTTTTATTTCATCTAAAATAACGTCTGTTACTTTTTCAAGTTTATACTCTATTTGCATTTTATTTACTTCTTCAAATAGGTTATATGCAAAATCAGGCCCACTTACCGAAATGATCCCCGGATAATTATCCACTTTGTTAATTTGATTTAGGGTTCCTCCAGGAGTACTCCCTTCTAACAAAAGAACTTTAAGTCCTGCTCTTTTCGCATATATTCCAGCACTTACTCCAGATATCCCCATTCCAATTATAATTAAATCATACATTATTTTTTCTCCTTTTTAGCAATTCTTTTGGCATTTATATCATTATATAACTCTTCATATTTTCCTTTTCTACTTAAATATATTAAATATACTAATCCAGTTATGAATAAAATAACAGAAATAATTTGGGCTACTTTAAAGCCTCCTATCATTAGAGAATCTGTTCGCCATGCTTCAATAAAAAACCTTCCAAAGCTATACCACATTAAATAAATACTTGTGGTAGCTCCGATTTTAATATATTTCATTTTTCTAATGATTATTAAAATAATAAATCCTAATAAACACCATAAAGATTCAAAATAAAAGGTTGGCAGATAGTAAATTCCCCCTATATTCATACCTTCAATTATAAAATTAGGTACTAATAAATCTTGTAACTTACTTAAAGAAACTGCTATCCCATGAGCTTCACCATTAAAAAAGTTCCCCCATCTTCCAATTGCTTGAGCTAAAATCAAACTTGGTGCTGCCATATCTAACAATTTTAGAAAATTTAAATGATATTTTTTAGCAAAGAAAATAACTGTTATTACCCCCGCAATTATTCCTCCATGTATAGCTAATCCGCCATTCCATATCGCAAATATTTCTAATAAATTATTTTGATAATAAGAAAAATTAAATATTACGTAGTATATCCTCGCACCTATAATCCCAAAAATTATAGCCCAGAAACAAATATTAAATATTAATTCTTTGGGATATTTGAACTTTTTAGCTTCTTTTTCGAGTATAATTAAACCAATAATAATTCCAATTAATATTAGAATGGAATACCAATGAATTTCTATTCCAAATAATGAAAACATAATAGGATCCATTTCATCACTCATTTCTTATTTTATTATACACTAATTTCTTTTTTTCTAAAAGATGCTAATTTCTATTTATTCTCCTATAATTATTTTGCAGTTTCTATTTTACTTTTCATAAGAAAATTAGCATCTTTTAAATATGAGATTTCTAACACGTAAAAGAAATAAAAATATTGATTTTTTAATTATAAATTAGTTTTAATTTAAGAATAGGTATTTTAAATATTTTTTATTCTTTTATATTTTATTGATGTTTTTTATTGTAAAATGTACTTCTAAATATAATAATAACTCATCTACATTTTTAATAATATCACTAATTAAAATTTCCTCTTTCATTCTATCACCGTGCCTTTATCATAACACACTTTTTACTTTGATAAAGACTTTTCGACAAAAGTTGTCAAAACTTCTTATTTTTAATTAAAAATCTGATAGTTAAAACAAAAAGAAGCTCAAATCGCTTTAGCTTCTTTTTAGATATTACTCCTTGAAATCGTTAATACTTATAATATTAGATTGAGATCAAAGAAAATATGTACATAAGTAATACCTGTTGTACATATTTTTATTTTATTCTCTTTCTTTTATTTTATTTACCCTCTTTTTACCAGTTTATTTTAAAAGATATTCATACATATTATATTTTATTATATTCGCACTTAAAGTAAATCGATTGGATACTAAATTATTCATTTCATTTACATATTCATCTATATTATTAAGCGTTTTTCCTTCTTTTAACGTAAATTTCCCCTTTTTATAAGTTCCATAATCGCTTACCCAACTTCGATCAGAAAATATAGCTAGTCCTGGTGTATCACTGAAAATATCTTTTCCTACTATTAATCTTGAATCATATTCAATCCCAAAAAGATTTAAAAGAGTTGGTAGAACGTCAATTTGACTTCCCACTTTATCTACTTCTATAGTTTCCATTTCACTATTCCATATAATAAAATTACTTCGATTTACTTCTACTATTTCGTCTCTTTCATAATCACTAATTTCATTTATTTCATCTATTGTTAATGTATATGGATAATGATCCCCTACTAAAGCGATTACTGTATCTTCTAGTATACCAGCTTCTTTTAAACTGTTAATTAAAGTTTCTAATGCCCGATCTAATTCTATCTGAGTTGCTAAATAAGCTTTTACATTATTTGAGTATGGAAGATCTGCTACTAAATCTTTATTTTTTAAAGCAATCGAATTCCCTGTTGAATTATATGCATAAGGTGCATGCCCTGATACAGTTACATAATAAGTTACAAAAGGAGTGTTATCTTTATAAAGTGGAAATGTTTTATTAATCATATCAATATCACTTGGTAGCCAACTACAATTAATCATATCTTCCATTCCATTTCCACAGCCCATATAAGAATTAAATCCTAGGGTTTTCATTGTTTTTTGGCGACTATAATAAGTATACGTCCAGTTATGATAACTATTTGCATTATATCCTAGTGGCGTAAAGGCATTCCCTAACGCATAAGAAATAGTAGGCTCGAACTTTTTCCAGTCAGACAAGATAGATTGAGTTGGAATAAGTCCTGTGGTCGCTTGAAATTCCCCTCCAGTTGTACTTAGAAATACTGGTGAATAAAAATTATTAAAGACAAACCCCTCATGTGTTAATTGGTAAAGAGTTGGTGTTAGTTCTTGATCGACAGCAATCATATTAAAGCCTTCTGCTAAAAGAAAGATTAAATTCTTTCCTTTAAACATACCTGTATATTCATTTTTATTGGTAGGCTCACTATTTTTAAAATATTCTAACATATTTTTAATTGTTTCATTGGATTCACTTGAAATTAAACTATCAAAATCAATAGCTATTTCATTATAAGTTACTTCTTCTTCTGGCTCATCTATTTCTTCATCTTTTGGTATGTCTGGTTCTTCTTTTCCAGTTAATTTCTCTTCAAAACCAAATATAACCCTTTTTATATCTAGTCTAGTATAAGTAAATAAACCAAAAGTCTCTACTGTTTTTGTTTCACTATTGATATTATAATATAAATTATAAGCAGAATATGTTTCCTTTTTATTTATTTCTAAACATAATAGTGAAATTCCCCAAGATATCAATATAATAGAAAAACAAATTATTAGTTTTCTCCAATCTGTTCTTTCAAAGTTTATTCTTTTACGGAAAATGAATAATAAAATAAGGGGTACAAAAAATAATATGACAACCCATATATTTTTTAATACTACGTCAACTATAATGTTTGTAAAATCTAAAGCATTGCTAGCTAGTCCTATGGTATTAAATGAAAAAATATTACTAAATAATCTATGAAAAAAGAATTGAAAACAATAATATAAGATTAATATTGTACTTAGGGAATAAATCATAACTTTATTGCCTTTATTTTTAAATATATTCCCTAATAAATATAAAATTAATATCAAAGGAATACTAAATAATAGGGTTAAAAAAATTCCATTAAAACTCTTAGTAATAAATATTTTGGTTAGTACTTCTAAATAAATTACTAAAAAGCTAAGATAGAATATTGAGCTAAATTTCTTCTTCATGCATTTCACCTAAACTTATTATATCAGAAAATCTTGATTTTAAAAGAATTAACTTCCTTTTTTCTTATCTTTTTTGTATAATTATGTCAGATTGCATACAACAAAAAGATTATCGATTATCTAATTTATTAATTAAATATTATTAATCTTGTTATGAAATATGATCTTTTAGTTATTATTCTAGATCGTGCTGTAGAATTACAAATTGTTATTATCATTTCTTGGGATATAACTATTACTTTTACTTATTTTACTAATTATATCTTTATTCTTCATTATCAATCAAAATAATATATGAAAAATTAGTGGCTTTATATCCATTAGAATAATTACATTGGTTATGGAAACATTTATAATGTAGTTTTTTGTAACTTTTCCTAAATTAGGTAATAATTCTGCATTTACTTCTAAATATTTTATAGGACTAGAAGCCTTTTTTCAATCCTTTTTAATTATTGTCTATTTCTATTTTTTCATGATATAATTTTAGTGGAGGATATTTATGAATTATAATGATTATGAACAAATTAAAAAATTGATTGACAATTATTTTCTAGCAGTTAGTGAGGCAGATACAAATACATTAAAAAGTATTTTTCATGAAAGTGCTAGTATGTATGGCTATCTTGGTGATGCCCCTGTACTCGGAACACCAGAAATATTTTATGCTGACTTAGAATCTAAGCCTTCTATGAAAGAACAAAATATTTCATGTACTATGGTTTTAAAAAATATTGATATTCATAATAGTGTTGCTACTGCTTCAATTTTTGTTGATAATTTTTATGGAGCTAGTAAAGTATTAGATTTATTTCATTTAATTAAGATAAATAATGAGTGGAAAATTGTTTGTAAAACTTTTACTACTTTATAAATTTAACAAGGTAAATTTTTTATTTCCTTGTTTTTTTATATAAAAAATATTTCTATTTGAAATTTATCTTTTTATAATATTTACTTATTAAAAAAAGCATTGTATAATTGCTTTATAGAATAATTATGGAGTGTGAGCAATGAGAATATTAGTGATTTTTATTGTGATTTTATTATCTACAGGGTGTGGAAGTTCTTCTATAAAATTAGATATTAATTCTGAAAAAGTACAGTCGTTATATGAAATGGCAACGCCTATAGAAGATGCCACTATATTGAAAAATCTTTATGAAAATCCCAATACATTTGAAAATCAGTATATATTATCTATATCGATCAATAATTATCTTAATGAACAAAATGAGTTTATTGAATCTATCTCAAAAGATATTGTAGAAGAATATGTTTATAAAATTTTTGGAGATAATATTTCTTTTAAGCATGAGAAGGTTTATGTTCTTTCAGGAAATCATTGTGGGTTCGATTATAATGAGAATTTACAGCAATATGAATTCTTGTATGGTTGTGGTGGAAATATGAATGAAAAATTTTATCGCAAAATAACTAGTGCAATAGAGGAAGATGATAAAATTATAATTTTAGAAAAGTCTTTATATGTTTATTATAATTTTGATTCAGAAATTTTTCATATTACAATTTATAATAATATAACAGATAAAATGATTATAAAAACTTATGATATGAATCCCGGAGAAAGTATGGATATTAATATTGACGATTATCTTGATGAAGCTAGTACTTATCAATATGTTTTTAAAAAATTCGATGGTCGTTATATTTTTGAAAGTTTTAATTTATTAGATAATATTTAACAATTTTTTATGATTTCAAGATTATACTAATCTAACAAGAAAATATAAATATGTTTTCTTGTTTTTATATAGAATAAATGCTAAAATATATTCGTCTAATATTATTTAGTACCATTTAATTTTATTATGTATTATTTAGTTCAAAAAAATAAATTTGTGACCTTCATTCGTGTAAAGCTTAAGATAGCCTATTTTTTTACGCTAATATTATTTGAATTACACGAATTTTAATTTTAATTACACGAATTTTTTGGCTGAGAGTAGTCATAATAAGTTTAAGAAAGGAGTTAAAAATGTTTAAATTAGTATCAAAATTTGAGCCTAGTGGAGATCAACCACAGGCGATAGAGAAATTAGTTGAGGGAGTTCAAAACGGCAAGAAAGAGCAGGTTTTACTGGGTGCTACGGGAACTGGTAAGACTTTTACTATTGCCAATGTTATCCAAAAAGTGAATAAGCCAACGTTAGTTTTAGCACATAATAAAACTCTCGCTGGACAATTATATACGGAATTCAAGGAGCATTTCCCTGAAAATCATGTAGAATATTTTGTCTCCTATTACGATTATTATCAACCAGAAGCTTATGTTCCTTCTAGTGATACTTATATCGAGAAAGATGCTTCTATTAATGATGAAATTGATGAACTTAGGCATGGTGCTACTAGTGCCCTTATTAATTATAAAGATGTAATTGTTGTAGCTAGTGTTTCTTGCATATACGGTATTGGCGAAAAAGAAGAATATGAAAAGTCTATGCTTATTTTAAATGTTGGACAGCAGATTAAAAGGAATGATATTATTAATCATTTAGTTGATATGACTTATGAAAGAAATGATTTAGATTTTCACCGCGGAACTTTTCGCTCTCGTGGAGATATTATCGATGTTATTCCAGCCAATGAACATGCTCATGGTATTCGCATTGAACTTTTTGGTGATGAAATTGATCGAATTTGTACTTTCGATCCGGTAACTGGTGTTATTGTTAGTGATAAAAAAACTATTACTATCTCACCTGCTAGTCACTTTGTTACTAGTCCTGAAAAGTTAGAAGAAGCAGTTAAAAGAATTGAAAGTGAATTAGAAGGTCGTCTCAAAGTCTTAAAAAGTGAGGGTAAATTATTAGAAGAACAAAGGTTACGAGAAAGAACTAACTATGATTTAGAAATGTTAAAAGAAACCGGTTTTTGTAATGGGGTAGAAAATTATTCAAGGCATCTCGCTTTACGAGGAGAAGGTGAAACTCCTACTTGTTTGATTGATTTCTTTCCTAAAGATTTTTTGCTTGTAGTTGATGAATCTCATGTTACCCTTCCTCAAGTGCGTGGTATGTATAATGGAGATAGAATGCGTAAACAAACACTTGTTGATTATGGTTTTCGTCTTCCTAGTGCCTTAGATAACCGCCCTTTAAATTTTTCTGAATTTGAAAGTAAAATTAATCAAGCAATTTATGTATCTGCTACTCCTGGTGATTATGAGCTTGAACACACGAATGGTGAATATGTAGAACAAATTATTCGACCTACAGGACTACTTGATCCTACTATTGAAGTTAAACCTACTGAAGGACAAATCGATGATATTATTAGTCAAATAAAAGAAAAAATTGATAAAAATGAAAGAGTATTGATTACTACTCTTACAATTCGTATGAGTGAAGAATTAACAAATTACTTAAAAGAAATGGGTATCAAAGTAGCTTATTTACATAGCGAAATTAAAACTTTAGAGCGTCTTAAAATTATTAGAGAATTACGTTTAGGTGTTTATGATTGTGTAGTTGGTATTAATCTTTTAAGAGAAGGTCTTGATATTCCAGAAGTTAGTTTGATTTGTATACTAGATGCGGATAAGCAAGGATTCTTACGAAGCGAAAGAAGTCTTATTCAAACTATCGGACGTTGCGCTAGAAATGCTTCAGGTCATGTTATTATGTATGCTGATACAATAAGTGAAGCGATGGATTTAGCAATCAAAGAAACCGCTAGACGTCGTGAGATTCAAGAACAATATAATTTAGAACACCATATTATACCTAAAACTATTTCAAAAGAAATTAAAGAAGTGATTTCTAATGAAATTGAAAATAAGGCTAAAAAGCCAAAAATGACTAAAAAGGAAAAAGAAAATGTTTTAGCTACAATTGAAGAAGAAATGCGTGAGGCAGCTAAAAACTTAGATTTTGAAAGAGCAATGGAACTTAGAGATATTTTATTTGAAATGAAAAGTAACTAGATATTTGTCTAGTTATTTTTTGTTGATAAAAAAGTGATTGAAAACAAAAGATATTAAAGAATGAAAAAAACGACATCCTATCTTAAAGATAAGAAATAATACACCTTTTAAATAGAAAATCTTTAATATGATTTGCATTAAAATAAATTTTACTTTTAGTTTGAAAATACATCTTTTATATATTCTTTTATTCTTTTTAAAAATGGATTCGGCACATTTTTCCCCTGTATATAAACTATATCTTAGTCCAGATAAAGTTAAAGGATCACACCCTCCTACTGCATCTCCAACAAAGTAAATATTTTTATTTATTATTGATTTTCTCAAACCAATCGGAGTAAATGCTCCTGTTAGTTTTTTGATGTCTGCTTTTATTCCAATATTTTTTAAATAGTTTTTAAAGATTTGTTGATAATTTAACTTAGAATTATAAACATCTGTTAAACCAATATTGGTAATTCCTTTATAAGTACTTACCCAACCATATCCATGAGAAGTTACTCCAAAATGAATTTCAATCCCATCTTTTCTATCGGTATTTAAAATTAGCTGAAAAGCTATATTTTTCTTAGATTTTTTTTGATATTTAGCTCCATATCCAGAAGTTCCATCTGCAAAAACAAGATTATTATAAGTAAATTCTTCATTTTGGTTTGTTTTAATTAAGTCTTTTGCTATATTATGATTTACAATGTGACTATTTTCTTTTATTTCTATTCCTTTTTCTTTGGCTAATTTATAAAAAGCATAATCTAATTCTATCCTACTATATCTTTGTTAGTAAATAAAAACTTATTCACAATTTTTTGTCTCTCTTGATATTGGTAAAATATTTTGAAATTTTCAATTAAACGATAATGACATTCATTTATTTTTAATCCTAGTTGTTCATATTCTTTTTTTGTTCTATTTGTAATGTAACCCGCATAACATTTATATCGCGGAAATTCTTTTTGTTCTATTACTAAAATATTTTTTATTCCATTTTTGATAAGATTTAGAGCTGTACTTAACCCTGATGGCCCTGCTCCTATAATAATTACTTCATAGTGCTTTTTCATTTGTATACACCTTGCTTATTATTATAACAAAAAGATGTCTATATTAGAAAAAAACATACGTTACTTTACACATATGTTATTTTAAAAACCCTTTAATTATAACTTCTTCAGCTTCTTTTTCATTTAATCCTAGTGTCATTAATTTCTTTAGTTGTTCACCAGCAATCTTACCAATTGCAGCTTCATGGATTAAATTAGCATCAATATTTTTGGCATATATTTCTGGTATTGCTTTTACTTTGCCTTCATCTTTAATGATTGCATCACATTCAATATGAGCATAACATTTAGTATTCCCTGTAACATTAGAAATAAATTCTTGATAAGATGATTCTTCGGCAACACTCCTACTTGTTACGTGAACACTCGCATTTTCACCGTTTAAGTCAACAATAAATTCTGTCTTGGCTTTTTCTTTTCCAGTTGTTAATATTTTTTCGGATATTTCTAACGTTGTATCTTCTTCTAATACTGCTTTTGTTACTCTTAAAGTATTATCTACTCCTTTTATTTGAACACTATCCATATTCATCGTTGAACCCTTTTTCATGTAAATCTCTGTAGTTGGGTTTAGCACCCTTTTTCCTCTACCTTTTCCTTCTCCATAGTGTTTCTCTACATATTTTACTTTTGCTCCCTCTTCTAAGAAAAATCTATGAATTCCATCATGCTCAGAATCTTTATGTAAATCATTATGAATACCACATCCTGCAAAAATAATAACATTGGCATTTTTTCCAATATGAAAATCATTATACACAACATCTGTTAGGCCACTTTCCGTTATAATAACAGGAATATGAATGATTCCAAATAATGTATTTTCTTTTACATAAATATCTATTCCACTTTTGTCTTCTTTATTGACAATATCAATATAACTATTCACTTTTCTTTCAATACTTTTCCCATTTTTACGAATATTATATACTTCTTTATTTTCATCAAAATTTTCACTAACTTTTTTTAAGAGTTCTTTATCTAAATTATTCATTTTGCCCTCCTTTTAAACAATCAGAGGCTAAAATATTATTTAACATCGTCTCTTTATTTCCTACTTCTTTTATTTTCCCTGATTCTAACAATATAATTTGATCAGCAATAGATAAAATACGCTCTTGATGAGAAATTACAATCGTTGTTCCTTTGGCTTTGGTTCCTATTTCTTTAAAAATTCCAGTTAAATACTTAAAACTCCATAAATCAATTCCTGCTTCTGGTTCATCAAATATGGATAATTCTGGTTGTCTTGCTATAATGGTAGCAATTTCTATTCGCTTTAATTCTCCTCCAGATAATGAATTATTTAGTTCACGATCAATATATTCCTTGGCACATAATCCAACTTTAGATAAAATATCACATGCTTCCTTTTTGTTTACTTCTTTTCCGGTTGCTATTTTTAATAAATCAAAAACTGTTAATCCTTTAAAAGTTACTGGTTGTTGAAAAGCAAAGCCAATTCCTAATTTGGCACGTTCATTTACTGTTAAATCAGTAATATCTTCTCCATTAAGAATTATTTTTCCCGAATCTGGTGTTACTAATCCCATTATTACTTTCGCTAAAGTGGATTTCCCACTTCCATTTGGACCAGTTATACAATAAAATTTATCACTCTCTAATACTAAATTTATATCATTTAAAATTACTTTATTATCTCTTTTAAAGTTAATATTTTTTAGTTCTAACATTTTTTCCTCCTATCCTAGAGCTACATCTAAAATCATCATTAATACAAAACCAAATGTGACTCCAATTATGGTTAAATTTGAATGATTACTATTTTTAGCGTCAGGTATTAATTCTTCTATTACAACATAAATCATAGCTCCAGCTGCAAAAGCAAGTAGATATGGTAATATTGGTGTTATAATTGATGCTAAAAGAATGGTTAATACTGCTCCAATTGGTTCTACTATTCCTGATAAAGTTCCATATAAGAAAGCTTTGTTTTTGCTTTTCCCTTCTGCTTTTAACGGTAGAGAAATAATTGCTCCCTCTGGAAAATTTTGAATAGATATTCCAATACTTAGAGCAATAGCCCCAGAAATTGTAACAACACTATTTTCAGCAATAGCTCCTGCAAACACTACGCCAACAGCCATTCCTTCTGGTATATTATGCAAAGTTACAGCTAAGATTAATTTGGTGATTTTTGATAACTTACTTTTTGGCCCTTCTGATTTTGTAGCATCTTTATGTAAATGGGGTATTATATAATCTAGCAATAATAAGAATAATACTCCTAATATGAACCCAACTGCGGCCGGAAGCCAAGCAATCGTTCCATTACTTTCTGCCATATCCATTGATGGGATCAATAAAGACCATACGGAAGCCGATATCATTACACCTGATGCAAATCCTAAAAGAAATTTTTCTAATCTATTATTTAATTTATCTTTTAAAAGATAAACACATGCGGCCCCTAGGGTTGTTCCTAAAAAAGGTAACAAAATACCTAGTGCTATATTCATTTCATCACTCCATTTAAACCTATTTTTATTATATAATTCACTTTAGTAATTGTCAAGAATTCGATTTTTATTGGCATTTTATCTACTTAGTGATATAATTAGCTAAGCAGGTTTATAGGAGGTGGATGTATGAAAACTTATAAAGCTAATTTACCTAAAGGTGTTAAGAAAACATTTGCTAGAAAAAAAGGAGTTAAAGTTAGACTTATTAATAAAAATTTAAAAAAAAATAAATAAACTTAAGTTTCTTATGACTTAAGTTTTTGTTTTATTATTTCAATAAAATATTGGTTTAAATTGTCATTTCTAGCTAGTAGCGGACCTATAATAGATGTTGCATATAAATTCTTATATTGAAATCCTTCCATCATAGTTTCATTATTTCCTACTCCATTATTTATATTAAACATGATATTTTTCGTTGTTTTAATTAAATATTCTGTATTTTGAAACCCTTTAATATTCCCTTTGCATAAAGATGTTGTGGCATCAACATCATACACTTTTCTTTTTTCATATAATTTTACTTCATATAATTCTAAAAAATCTAAAATACTTATTGCATTTCCCGTTGCTAGTAAAATATTATCATTTTCAATATATTCTAGAATTTCATCTTTATATGGTAACAAACGTTTTTTTATTTCTTCTAGATATTTTGCTCTTCCACTGCCTAAATAAACAAAATTATATTTAGAAAAATCTAATTTATCTTCTTTTTCTACTTGGATCAATTTATATTTGATGTTTTCTTTTTCTAAGGCATATATTAATGCTTTTATATTACCATTTTCACCATATAAAGCTAGTTCATTTGAATAAAGAGTTGCAATTGTGATCATCTTATATCCTCCTTAAAAGTGTTATTAAATGGTTCCATATAATCAAAGTTTAAAATTCCATATATTTTATTTGCTTCGCTATTCATAATTTCTTTTTTTATTTCATCTAGACTATTTGCTGTAATAATTTTTTCTTCGGGTATACCTGCTAATAACAAACGTTTTTTAATATTTTCTTTATCAATTCCTACTGCATAGATTTTATTTAATGTTTTATTATTTAATAATTCAAACTCAACATCATATAACCATGATATATCAAAATGATTATATCTTCTACTTATTTCTTTCCAACCAATTACAACATCTTTTACATCTTTATCTAAATAAACTTTATAGACACAAGCATTGTAAGTAGTTGCATTTTCTGCCTTACAATTTAAGGCTTTATATAATTTATTATTCTTTACAAATTCAATATTATGGTTATGGTTCCGTTTATTTATACTATTTATAATCTCATCACTATCTAACCCTATTTCTTTTAAAAATGTATAGCTAGCTAAAGTATTATAAGCTTGAAATAACATGTCTCCACCTATGCTTAATTCTCTTCCATCTATTTCTATCGTGCCTTTTTCTAAATTTAAATTATTACCTATCACTTTTGGTTCTTCCCATTTAAAATCACAATTTAGACATTTATATTTTCCTAATGTTTCAAAATTATAGTATTCATACTCTAATTTAGTCCCACATTTTAAACAATAGTAAGTATTTAAATTTTCAAATAATTGCTTCTGATATGAATATTTATTTTTACTAATAATATAGTATATATTATTGTTTGGTAAATCTAGACTAAAATTTCTTAAATAGGGTTCATCCATTGTTGTAATTATGGTGGTGTCTTGAGGCAAGTTTTGTTTAATTTCATCTAAAATAATATCTACATTATATTGTCTTGGTGGTTGATCTTTTGTTAGGTTGGTAACTATTAAATAATTAGGATTAATATCTTTAAAGATTTCTTTTGTATATCTTTCATCAACTTCTAAAACTAGAACATCTTTTTTTATTTTTCCTAATAAATTACAGTTTTTGATACAAGTTGTTGTAATTCCCCATTTTAAATTAGATCCAGCACTATTAAAACATATTTTATAGCCATTATCTTTTAAAACATTGGCGATTAACTTAGCTGTACTTCCTTTGCCAGATGAGCCAGTTACAACTAATTTAATGGGAGGATATTTTAATTTCTTTAATATCCTTTTATCTATTTTTAGAGCAAGTTTCCCTGGAAGTGAACTTCCACGATGTACTATTTTACCTGCAAAACAAGTTAGTTTTCCTATTATAATGCTTAATATTTTCATAAATTCACCTAATTCTATGTATTTATTTTATCATCTTTTTGACATTTTTTAAATTAAAAATTTGACTTCAATTTTATTTTATAGTACGATAAATTTATAAAAATAGAGGAGGCATTTTAAATGTGTGGAATTGTTGGATATATTGGAAAAGAAAGTGCAATAGATAAGTTAATTAAAGGTTTAAAAACATTAGAGTATAGAGGTTATGATTCGGCTGGTGTTGCTATTTTACACGAAAAGGAAATAAAAGTTATAAAAGATAAAGGAAGAATTTTTAATTTGGAAAAAATTCTTGATGCTAAGGATTTAGTCAGCAACATTGGGATTGCTCATACTAGATGGGCTACTCATGGTATTCCTAGCAAAGAGAACGCTCATCCTCATATTAGTCAAAATAAACAATTTGCTGTTGTTCATAATGGAATTATTGAGAATTATTTAGAATTAAAAAAATTTCTTCTTAGTCATAACTTTAAATTTCAATCTGATACAGATACGGAAGTTATTCCTTTATTATTGGAATATTATTATGCTCAAGAACATGATGTAATTGCAGCTTTAAAAAAGGTTTTAGGTGATATTAAAGGTAGTTATGCTATCTTAATACTTACTCCTTTACTTCCTAATACTATTATAGCAGCGAAAAAGGATAGTCCTCTTGTGCTTGGGAAAAATAATTCTGGCATTTATATCGCTTCTGATATTCCAGCTATACTTGAATATACAAAAGATTTTTATTTTTTAAATGATGGAGAAGTTGCTTTTTTAAATGATTCTATTACTTTTTATGATGCTAATTTTAAAAAAATTAAAAAAAAGGCTAAAACTATTGATTTAGATATGAAAACTATTGATAAGAAGGGCTATGAAGATTATATGCTAAAAGAGATTCATGAGCAACCAGAAGCTTTAGAAAATACTTTAAGAGGTATCGTTGCAAAAGATCACCCTATCCAATTTTTAAATTTTTCTTTATCTAAAGAATATTTGGAAAGCTTATCTAATATTTATATCGTTGCTTGTGGTACTGCTATGCATGCTGGTTTAACAGGTAAGTATGCAATTGAAAAAATATGTAGAATTCCTGTTCATGTTGTTGTAGCTAGTGAATTTCGCTATCAAAACCCTATAATAAATCAAAATACTTTATGTATTTTTATCAGTCAATCCGGCGAAACCGCAGATACTATTGCGGCTTTAAAACTAGCTAAAAAGTATGGAGCTAAAACGATTACTATTACTAATGTATTTGAGTCTTCTATTACTAGAGAAGCAGATCACACTATTTATACTTATGCTGGTCCAGAAATTGCTGTTGCTTCGACCAAAGCTTATATCTCACAAGTTAGTATGTTAGTAACTTTAGCCATTTATATGAGCGAAATATTAGATAATAAAAGCGAAAGTTTAAAAGAAGAATTACTAAATCTTCCTATTCTCATGAGGAAATTACTTGAAAATGAAGCATACTATAAAGATATAGCTAAAATGATGGCAAAAGAAACCGATTTATTTTATATTGGTAGAGGAAATGATTATAATATTGCTTTAGAAGGTTCTTTAAAGTTAAAAGAAATAACTTATATTCATAGTGAAGCTTATCAAGCAGGTGAATTAAAACATGGGCCTATTGCCTTAATTGAAAATGGTACTTTTGTTATAGGAATTATTACTGATAATACTATTAGTGGAAAAACTTTGAGTAACTTAGAAGAAGTGAAATCTAGAGGTGCAAATATTATTTTAATAACTAATCAAGAGATTGATTATAAAAATATTATTACTATTCCTAAAACCGATCCTACTATCTCACCTATTCTAGCTATTATACCTTTACAATTTATTGCTTACTTTATTGCAAAAGAAAAAGGCTTAGATGTGGATAAGCCTAGAAATCTTGCTAAATCTGTTACTGTGGAGTAAAATCTTTTAAAATAAAGAAGGATATTATTTATTTGTTTTTCCTTACTTCTATTAAAAATTTTATATTATTATTCCAGAATCTCTTTATCCTTTTTGGCTCCTTGATTATTCGATAAAGCCACTCTAAATTAAGTTTTATGAATATCTCAGGAGCTCTCTTCTTGGTTCCACTTAAAACATCTAAAGATCCTCCTACACCTATATAAATACCCTTTTTAGCATTTTCTATATATTTAGAAATTAATATTTCTTGTTCTGGTATGCCTAAAGCTACCAAGCATATATCAGGATTTAACTCAATAATTTTTTTCATTTCTTGCTCTTTATTTTCTATATAACCATTAGAGCATTCTAATAATTTAATATTAGGATACTCTTTTTTTATTTTTAATATTAACTTTTCTAAAACTTCTTTAGTTGCTCCAAATAAGGCTAGACTATAGTTTTTTTCATTAGCAAGGCATAATAGATACTCACATAAATCAATTCCAGTAATTCGCTCTTGTACGTTCATTCCTATCTTTTGACAAGCCTTTACCACTGCAATTCCGTCTGGAACTAAAGAATTATTTTTATCTTCTAAAATATTTTTTATATCTATATTTTTTTTACTTAACATTAAAGTTTCTGGATTTACGGTAATAATAAAAGATTTTGTATTATTATGAAGTTTTTCATTTAATTCTTCTAAATATTCTCGTTTTGTTTTTTCAGTTATTTTTTTTAAATATTTCTTCATTTTATTCATCCTTTTTTAATTTTTTATTATATTATTAATGAATTTTATCCATTCTCTTTTCACTGTATCAAATTTGTAAGTATTTATATTTTTTCTTGCATTCCTGCCCATTTCTTGCTTTTCTCTTATTGAATATTTTAAATAGTTTTCTATTTGGTTAATATATTCTTTTCTATCTCTATTATCTATTAAATACCCCGTATTTGGTTTTATTATTTCTTTTGCACCTTCAGCACTAGAATATGCTATGCAAGGTACTCCAAAACTCATGGCTTCAATTAATACCAATCCAAATGATTCTTCTTTAGAAGTCATTAAATATAAAGTTGATTGCTTTAATGCATCTTGAATTTCTTTTTTGGGTTTGAATCCCCATAATTTAATATTTTTTTCTAGCTTAAATTCATTAATTAAACTTTCTAATTTTTGATGATTTGATCCATCTCCATAAATATTTAACAATACATTTTTATTATTTTTTGTTAATCCATTCATAATATAAATTAATTCGTCCATTGCTTTTTCATTTTCTAATCGTCCTATTGATATTAAATTGTTATTATTAAGATCTGATATTTCTGATTTATTTGGATAATAATCTAATGTTAGAGGAATGTATTTCATATTAATGGTTATTTTATCTTTATATTTTAGTAATATTGATTTACTTACCGGCATAATATAATTTATATTCTGTAAATAGTTTAGTTTTTTTATATATTGTAAATTTACATTATAGGTATGTTCTTGATGGATTTTTATTGTTTTGTCTCTACCATATTTATTTAATATTTTACTAAAAGAATATCTTGTAGAAATTATTATTTTTGAGTCACTGTTAATGATTGCTTTTTTTAAAAGATAATTCTTATTTAATAATATATATATTGATTTGATTCCCTCTTTTAATATTTTTAATCCTTGCTTATTTTTTAAGGCTTTTTTAAATTCATTTTTATTAGATGTAATATTCATTAAATGTTTGATTTTTACTCTTTTATTAAATTTAAATGGCTCTTCTTTTTTACGGTATAAAGATATGACTTCTACTTCGTATTTTTCTTCTAGCATATTAGCAATATTTGATATTGCATTTTCTACCCCACCATAGCCAAGATGTAAACCCAATATGGTAATTTTGCTATCATTAATTTTCCTTTTTTCAAATGATTTGATTTCATTTAATAAATATATAAAATAAATTGATATATAAATAGATACCGCTGGGGCAAGATAAGTATGTCCTGCGGTAGATGATATTCCTAATGTCAAAAATATTATCATTAAATAGAAGAAAATGTTAGTATTAAATTTAATTGTTTCTGATTTTCTTTTTTTCAAATATATAATAAACGTATAAATAAATGGAAAAGCAACTATGAAAATCGCTAATAATCCTAGATGAAAAAATATATCTAAAAAGTCTATTTCTATTAATTTTTCTACTCTAGAATTAGAAATTCGATCTGTATTAGAAAATCCCATCCCAAAAAGTAAATAACTTGGTCTGTAATTTTCACTATAAATATAATAAGAATTTAGTGCATATACGTCGCGGTCACTAAGTAAAATAGAGCCTAAATTTTTAATACTGCTTAAAAATTTATTTTTTTCATAATATTTAGAAATTTCATTTTCTATTTCAATTGTTTCTTGTGTTTCTTCTACCGATATAGAATTTTTTAAATTCATTACAGAATAGTTTTCTGACATATAGATTATTGTTATTAAAAATGCACTAAAAGATATTATTACTATATTATTTAGTATTTTTTTCTTTTTTACAATTATTGTTATGAAAATCAAGAATGTAATGATAATAATACCAAATAGTGTCACTTTTGTACCAATTAAACTAATTGTAAAAAGACTCGTTATAAAAAGCAATGAAAAAATCACTTTATGTTTTTTTAATAATACATAGATAAAAGGAAAAAGTAATAATAAAATACTTGATACTTCATTTGCTGAAAAGTACCATCCTACTGATCCAGCATAACTGCTATTAGAATAAGATTTAAAATTAATATCTAAAATAGTTGGTATGATTATTATTAAAATATAAAATATTAAATTCCATAACATTATTTTATCTAACTTATCTTTTTCAAAACCGCTTTCATCAAATATGTTTAATAATGCAAATGTTAATACTGGAAAATAGATGAATTTTAAAATGTATTTAAGCTCGCTTACTAAAAAATTTAGATTTAACAAATCACTTTTAAATAAGAAATATCCAACTATATATATTATAATTCCTGAATAATATAAAATCGATACTTTTTTAAATTTACTTGCAGATAAGAAAAAAACATAAATATAAGCAATAATAATTGCTAATCCTTTAATAATCATTCCTACTGATAAAAAATTTTCCACCATTCTATTATTTAAACTTGTTAATAAGTCTAATAATGGTAAGGTTAATAAAAATATTTCTAGTAATCTTCTTTTTTTCATATTTTACCTCACATATTTTAATTATATCGTATTTAATAGTATTTAAAAAGCATAATTTCTTTAATTATGCCTAAAATTATACAAGCTACAATATAATTTTGTTAATGTTCTATTTGTTTTTACGATTCTTTTCAAATAATTAAACCTTTTTAAATAATTACATTTTCTCCATTTTGGATCTAGCTTGTGTAGATATTTAAATGCTTTATTTATAAAAGTATCTCGATCTTTTTTATCTTTAATGTATCTTTGTTGTATAGTGTAATCTGTTAAAATCATAACAATAAGACTAATTATTGGTTCTTTAGGATAATCAACTTCTTTAAGATTCTTGACAATTATTTCTACGATTTTAAAAATATCAAATATTCTTTTGTCTCTTATTGTTGTTTCACTTTTTTCGTGTATAACATAGTATGTCAAAAAGTCGGCTATTTTTCCTATTTTTTTGGCATTTAATAATGATTTAATAACAAATGGAGCATCTTCATATTTTAAATTTTCTTCAAATTTAATATTATTTTTTTTGATCATATTCATTTTATAAATTTTATTGCATGGTCCTAAATTGATAAAATTAATTAAACTTGGATTGCTTTTTAATGATGAATCTTTAAAGTTTACAAATTCTATTTTTTTTAATTTATCATTTCTATCTTCAAAATAATTGCATATTACAATATCGCAATTATCTTCATCAGCTTTTTTTATCATTTTTTTACAAAAATTTTTATCTAAATAATCATCTGAATCAACAAAAGCAATATAATTTCCAGTTGCATTTTCTATCCCTAAATTTCTAGTTTTTCCAATACCTTCGTTTTTTTTACTGATATATTTTAATCTTTTGTCTCGATATAATTTTATTATCTCTTCAGAATTATCAATTGATCCATCATTAATGACAATTATTTCAATATCTTTATATGTTTGCGTTATTAAAGAATCCAGACATTTTCTAAGATATTTGGATGTGTTATATACTGGAACTATTAAACTAATTTTTGCCATTTTCACCTCTTAAGATAATTATAAAATAAATATGCATTATTTTTTATAAGAAAATTCCTAATTTTTGATTTTATAGTTTTAGCTTTTAAATGAACATAACAATTATTGATTTTTAAGATTTTATTATATTTCTTAAAATCTCTATATTTTAACCTTGTTGAATAATAAATTAGTGAATTATTAATAAAAGCTATTAAATCTTTATTTGGATTAATATTTGCTAATTCTTTTTTTAGAAAATTAGCTTGTAAAATCATATCCTCCATTTTTTTTATTTTTTTAGAATAGTCATTAGTTGTCATTAAACTATTTTTTCGTTTTACATAATTATAACCAATATAAGAAATTGATTTTACTTTTTTAGCTTTAGCAATCACTAGAGGAATTAAGCCATAATCTTCAGCAATACAATTTTCCATAAATTTAAATTTATTCTTTTTATAATATTTAGCACTATAACAATAACTCCATGCATTTTCTATATAATGATATTTTAATATCTTATTAAAAGCACTTATACCATCAATAGTATTAAAGCCAATTTCTTCATACTTAATAATTTTATCATTAACTATATCTTGAATTTGAAAACGAATTAAATCAGGATTTCCTTTTATTTCGTTATTTATTGTTTCTAATAGTGTTTTTTCAAAAAAATCATCACTATCTAAGAACAAAATATATTCTCCTTTTGAAGCCTCAATACCAAGATTTCGTGCTTTACTGAGTCCTGTTTTTTCAGCAAAAATTTTACTAAAATTTTTATATTTTTTAACATATTTATCAACTATTACTTCACTATTATCACTACACTTATCACAGATAATTATTACTTCATAGTTTTGACATGTTTGATTTACTATACTATCTAAACATTTTCTTAAATAATTTTCTACATTATAAACAGGAACTATAATACTAAACTTAATCATATTTACCTCATTTATTGTTATCTTCTAAAATTATTTTTGCAGTAATTAATAGATTTTTAGAAAATTCGTTTTTAACTATATTTTTTTTATTTAAAAATTTATCTATGCTTTCAGGTAATTTATCAATATTTTTATCAATAAATATGATACTTTTATTGTCTTTTAACATCTCAGTAAATTCTTTTAATTTGTGATTAAAAGCACTTATTACTATGCATGGTGTATTAGTAATTAGAGAAAATATTAGACCATGTAATCGATCGGTAACTACTAATTTATGCCTTGCAAAATTTTTCAATTGTTCGTACACAACATAGTTTCTTTGGATTTTTTTGATATTTGTTGTCCAAAGATTATTAGTAAAACTATAATTATTATCAACAGACTTAATTATTTTTAATATTTCTTCATACTTATTTTTATCTAAACCGCTTTCATCGTTTAAATCTCTTAAACAACACATTATTCCATTACGATTATAGCCATAATCAAAATTTAAGTTTAGTGCTAAATCCAAAGACTCATAACATTTTGCATTAAAAAAATTTTTTTTAGCAATTTCTAAGCTAATATGTCCACGAGTAAATATAGTTAGATTATGATGTTTATTATAAATTTCTTTACTTATTTCAAATTCCTTATCATCATTAAAATAAATTGTTTGAGGTAATATAATGATTTTATTATTTGGAAAGTTTTCAATTATAATTCTTCGAACATTTTCTTCATTTTTAAACTTATTTCCTAAATTGCCGCCCCCTTGTAAAAATATTAGATCATCATTATTTATAATATTTTCTAGATAAGGCAATGTATCACTAAATTCGTAAGTTGATACTTCTATTAATTTATAGTCCTTAAAGTATTTCCTAATAAACTCATATTCTCCATAAGTTATGGCAGCATCACCAATATTACTATGTTCACTAGTACCAATTAATATTATTTTCTTGGCAAAATATAAATTAGATAGTTTTTCATCTCTTAAAAAATCATATTTCTTTTCAAAATCATACATTTGGTCATGAAGTAAATGAACTTTATTTTGCATATCTATCAAAATATCATTATTTTTTTTTATATTTTTTTCGATATCGTCGATAAGTAACTTTTCTTTGTTATTAAAATTATTAATTAATATATCACTTTTATCTTTTAATATTTGTAATGATTGATTGCTTTGATTACTTAAGTTGTCATTAACTGCTTCTGCCATAATATTATAAAAAACTCTTTTAAAAGGTCGATATATTGGCCCTAATATTTTTTGCTTTAATGATTTTCTATTAGTATTTAAACTGCTTATAGTGGACTTCTTTATAACTATATCTTTCATATAGCCATGTTCAGCTTCAAAAAGTCGTAAATCAAAAACATGATTTAAACATCTGCTATTATAGATTTTTTTCTTGTCATTATTTTTCAATGCTTGACTAAATATTTTATTTAATCGAATTAATTCTTCAGCACCTACTTTGCCATTCCAAGGAGCAACTATTTTTAAATCTTCTTCAGTTAAGTTAATATCTAATTTAGCAAAATTCTTTTTTACTAAGTCACGCATCATGTCGATTGTTTTTTTATTTTGGCCAGCAGAACCAGCATGCCAACGGTGATAATATAATACTTCTGGGATACTACCAACTTTCATACCTTTATCAAAGCATCTTAACCAAAGTTCCCAATCTTCAACATGACTTCTACTTTCATCATACCATAAATTATTTTCTATAAAGAATTTTTTGCGGAACATTATTGTGGGATGATTAAATGGACAAGTAAATATACTCCATGCATGAGCCATTTCACCTTCAAATGATATTCTCTCTTCGTTCATATCTCCAAAATATTCAAAATTAGATGTTACTAAATCAATATCGCTATGTTCATTTAAATATTTAACTTGTTTATAAAGGCGATTTTTTGCTATACGATCATCATCATCAATACGAGCAATATAATCAGCTTTAGCATTTTTAATGCCAATATTTAAACTTTTAGCAATACCTGCTCTTTCCTCATTAATAATTAGGTTAACCCGAGGATCGTCATATTTCTTTAAAAGGTTTATAAGTTCGTCATTTTCATTGCCATCAACTACTAAAATAATTTCGAAATTATCATATTGAAATCCATGTTCCTGCTCTTGTTTTATAAGAAGATCATCAAGAATTTGCTTAAAGTACTCAACTTTTGGTTTATACATTGGTATAATTATTGAAACATCTGGTTTTATTTCACCAAGGCAATCACTTCCTCCGAGTTTTAACCACTCCTTATAATATTCATACCATTTGGGATAGGTTTTAAATAAATACCAGCTTTTCCAAAATTTACGAGTTCCCCAAGCATGAACAATTTTAGCATTACTAGCATCTCTTTTATAACTTGGATAGAAACAATATGCTCCATTTTCACCAACGCAAGTAACATTCACATTAAATTCTTGAATTAATATATTTAAAATACCTTGATCGGGTAATACTAAATTCTCGGCATATTCGATAGTTTTATCAAAACACCATTTTGTCATTTTATCATAATCTTTTAGAGTATCTGCTACTGTTATTAAACCTGAACTCATGTTATACCTAGTCATATCATAGTTAGATATAGGTATCTTAAAGCTGGTTCGAACTGTATCAGTTGTTTTATAAGACTTGTTTTTTGGGTCTTCAAAATTAGCAGACATACCACTTTCCTTGGCTTTATCAATTATTGAATCTAGTTTACCGCAAATTAAGACATCCGTGTCTAGCCAAGTAATAGTTTCATATTCGTTTAATAAATCGAACATATAGTATCTAGAAAACATTAATGGTGAAAATTTTTCAAATGCTGGCAATGCTTTAATATTGTCTGGTAATTTATAATTAAATTTAATAAATCTACACGGAATTAAATCTTCTATTATCTTTTTATCCTTTTCATCTATTTTATCATAATAATATATAATTGCTTCATCAAATAATCTATCATTAGTATCTTTTAACTGAATTAATAGATTTCCAATTAAAGCAGGCCTTGTATCAGCTATCATTATTGCATTTTTTTTCTTTTTCATAATTTACTCCAATTTCTAATAATATTACATTATAATTATAACAACTTTAATGTTATTATGTCAAAAAAAAATGGCAATTAACCATTAATTTCCCAGTTCAGTTATTAATATAACTTTAGTTTTCAACTTTTCATTAATCTGCTTTTTTATTTTTCCAAAATGCATAATATCTGTAACCAAAACAGCATCAACTTTTGGAATACTATCATATAAATTTAAAACTGGTATTTCATCTTTTCGCAATATTCTCTTACCTAAATACTTACATCTATGAATGATAAAAGTCTTTATATCAGAATTTGTTTCTATGTAATTAGGTGAAATGATACATTTCACCTTGATGGATGTGTGTAACAATCCATCAATTAAACTTTCTTGATATTTGGTATTTTCATAAATTGCCACACTTTTTATTCTCTCTTTTTTCAAAGTGTTTTCTAGTGCTTTTGAAAACTTAATATTATAATCATATTTGTTATTAAATTCTATATCACGATACCAATTTATTATTTCTTTTCGACTGTTAGTATATTCTTTATTACTTTCGTTAAATCTTGATTCCATAAACCGCTTCATTTCTGGTTGAAGCCAGTCTTTGCCATCGACAGTTTTCCTGTTACGTAATTGGGCATATGTTGGCGCTTCGAAATTAGGAATTACTCCAAGTGTTAGTAATACATATCCTGCATAACAATGTTCCCATGGACATTTGTTACCAATACTACAAAAATGAATCACTTCATTAATATCTTCAAAAATATTTTGAATAATTGGCCCTCCAGCAAAGCATGGTGCAAAATTACCACTTTCTAAATAAAGTGTTGAAATCCAATCTCCAGCATAGCAAAACTCATTTCTATGTTCTCCCCAAATAGAATCTTGAAACTTAATTAAATCAGTATCAAATTTATTCCAATTTTCCATGTGTTCTTTGTTTGACAATTTTGTCAATTTTTTAAAATTATTATTATTATCTCGTGATTCAATTATGTGAGGAATAGCACCACAGTTATCGATACATTTTTGAGTTATTTCATCAATATACGGAATAGATTTATCATTGGCTGTTAATTCTACGGTATATGATATACCTGAATCACGTACCATTTTTACATTTTCAAAGAATGTATCTAATAGATTTAGTCTTTTTAATTCTAAAAATTGATAGGAAAATTTAAAAAATAATCTTTTTTTCTTATCTTCATCTAACTTACAATATTCCTTTATCTTATTAGTAAGCGATCCATTAGTTACGATAGTTACATAATGTCCATTATCTAGCATTGCATTAGTCAAATCCAAAAGATATGGTGCTAAAAGTGTTTCGCCAACAGCACAAAGGTTCATCATACAAGGGCCACCAAGCCGCTCTTTACTCAAAGCATTTTTTATGGTTAACATATCATATTGTAATTTAGGAATATTTTTGTCAAACGAATTAGTTTGAGCTAAATAACAATAATGACATTTAAAATTACACACTGTTATTGGAATTACGACATTGATTAATCTTTTTATTTTATCCATTTTAGCCTCCTTTAAATAAATTTACATTTAGTTTCTTTTGCCCATTTTCCTATTAATTCAATATTTGATTTCATTTTTAAGAAATTATCATAAAACATCCACTCATGCATAAAAATATAAATTTTATGTTCATCAATTTTTTTTATTTCTTTTAAAACATCTTGACAATTATCTAACCTAATATGAACATTGATATATTTCATTTTATCTTTTAAATATACGCCTTTTTGTTTTATTAATCTTTTTTCATGTTTTTTTAAATTGTAACAGTCAATATCTATTTTTTCACTAGCAAATAATTTATTGATCTTTTGGCTTCTTAAAAATAATAATTGTTCATAAGTAATATTATAATTATGTAATCTTGTCAATTTAGTCAAATTTAAACCACAAATTCTATTTATTTGAAATTTAAAATCACAAAACAAATTTTTAAACTCTGATAAATTAAGATTTGTTAAATTAGTATTTCCGTTTTTGCCATGAAAATTAATTTTTAGCCATCTTCTATTTTTTTTAAACTCCTTTTTATATTTATCTGTACAAAAATTCAAATTAAAAGATGCGTTCATATTTTCACAAAAACAATAGAGGTGAAATACCATATTATATTTGTCATGTAATTCCTTTAGTAAACCCATTGTCTTATTTGCAAAAATACTATCATAATAATTACGATTGGCATTTAAATCTTCAAATATATTAATTGTATCATCTATTGAGATGTGAGCTTTTTTAATCATTAAATCTGCCTATGCTAGCAAGTAAACGTTGCAATTAAATTGAGTACTTGCCTCATTATCAAATACATATTTTTCTTCTAAAAATTTTATAAATGTTTCTTTATCAGTTAATGAGTTTATAAAATCTAAATTGTTTACATCTCCAGCAGGTAGCATTATTATTTTGGCTGGTTTTTCCGCTTCATATAAATCATTTGCTAATTCATTTGCATCTTTGTTTTTTCTTTCTTCAGAGAATCCACCTGCAAAATAAATGTGTTTTGATGTAGCTATTCTATTTGTTGGGTAATAAATTGTATCATCCACATTAATAATTTGTATCGTATCATTTTCTTTTGTATTATCAAGAATATATTGTTGCATAGCGCTAGCTACTGGGGTTGTAACGTTAGCTCTTTGGATAGAATCTTTTAACAAATCTATAGAAGTTGGAATTATTAATATAAAAACTAGAATTATTGTAGTTATATTTTTAAATTCAGTATTTATTTTTAACATATTAATATTTTTGTAAACATTATCAAAAAGCCAAGATACTATTACTACAATAATTGGGACAAATGATATAAAATAATGTGTATAAGCCCACGCAGCTCCTCCAGTAAGTGAGTTTGCATATAAATTAATTAGCATTCCTAAAAATGCTATTAACAAAATTTTAAAAGTTTCTTTTTCTATTTTAGGTTTTGTTAAAAAATATAAAAATGCTATTGCACAAATTGTAAATGCTTGCGAAACATTTGTGAGATTAATTAAATCAAATACTTTAATTAATCTGTTGGTTAAAGTAATTTCGCCAAAACTATCCATTACTCCAAAATATACTATGTCTAAACAAGCACTAAGAGCACCGTTTTTAATTAAATATATTAGGAATGGTAATAAACATATTGCTATTCCTAACAAAATCAACCCCATTGCTCTAAATAATATTTTTATTTTTTTATCTTTAATTAAGCAAATAGAAACTACTATAATTTGACTTATGAAAAACGCACATAAATTTGCTCGTAATAAAAATGTTGCTGAAAAACATATACCAATTATAATAAGTTCATACCATTTTAATTTATAATCACTATATAAAAATTTAGTCACAAAATAGGTGGCTATACTTATAAAAGTTATAGCATATTCTTCCGTATAATTCCCACCATTAATAGTGTAAAATAATAAAAGCATTGAAAATATTGTTGAAAAGAAAGACACCCACTTTTTATCTTTAGTTATAATTTTAGCCGTTTTATATAAAAATATAGCTCCAATAAATAGAAAAATAAATTCAATAATAAAAATTCCAAAATCATAATTAATTGTTAATCCTAGTGCATCAATGAAATAAATTAATGGTCCCTTGTTATCAACTATTTCTGTATATAAAACTCTTCCTTTATTTAAAGCGTTACCTACAGTTGCAAATATCGCAGAATCGTATCCATGTCCATGTCCTTGTGCTAATGGAGAAAAACACATTTCAAACGACATTATCCCGCAAAAAATAAATAATATTATAATTGGTAATTTACTTAAAAGTTTATTGATTATCTTTTTCATTGGTCATCAACTTTTTCCCCTTCCTACGAAGATAAAATCCTACCCTAAGACTGTTATACATAGTTTTCAATACCTTCATTTTGCTTTCTCCTTTTTTGTTATCATATCTAAGTTCAAAACCTATTTCATTAAATTTTGCACCAGATAAATATAATTTATATAATAATTCCATCATACAAGCAAAGCTTTTTTCTTTGATTGGATCTTTTCCAAAATTATTCACTAATTTATTTATTATTTCATTAGTATAGATACGATAACCGCAAGTATAATCTTTAACATTTGGAATGTTAAGTATTATCTTATAATAAACTCCAGCCATATCGCTCATAAATAAACGATGTTTTGCAACTCCTATGACATTTGATGTGGCACAATATCTTGAAGCAATAACGCAGTCATAACCTTCTTCTATTTTATTTAACATATCAAAAATATATCTTGGATTATGAGTATTATCTCCATCCATTAAAACCATATAATCACCCTTTTTAGATAATTTAATGAAGCTTTCGATAGCTGTATTTAATCCTCCAACTAGTCCTTTATTTTCGTTATGATCAATTAAATGAATGTTTTTGTACTTTTTAGCCATTTCTAATATTTTATCTTTAGTCTTATCTTTACTACAGTCATTAATTCCATATACTTCAAGAATAAAGCCTTTATCTTTAAGCTTTTTTTCGTGTTTATTCCATTCTTCAATTAAATCAGTTATATTTAATTCTTCGTTATAACATGGTAAAAATACTAATATTTTTCTATTTTTCATTACTCTAAACTCCTAACATTACTTTTCTTGACCAATCCATTTTTTTCTTATAAAATACATTACAAAAAATGGTATTACAATTGAAAATCCTTTACTTATCATAAATACAATTAATTTATTAGAATTTTCAAAAATCATTACTCTAAATATATATACTATTAAATCTGCTAAAACAAAACCAATTAAGAAGGTAACAAAAAATTTTAGAAATACTTTCATATTCTTTTTATTGTATACATATTTTGATGTCATGAAATATTGTACTATAAATCCTGTTATTATGCCAATAGAGTTAGCATAAATAACTGGAACCCAAATTTCTGTAAGCCAAGATACAAATATATCTATTACAGTTACAAATACACTAATCATAAAATACTTAACAAAAGATTTGTGTTCATTTATTATATTTTTTGTTTTACCAATACTATTCATATTTATTATTTTTCCTCACTTTTACTATTAAACTTTGCTATTATTGCATCAACTATACGTTTGCTAGCATGACCATCACCATAAGGATTTGATGCATGACTCATTTTTTCATATTCTTTACTATCAGTCAGTAATTTTTTGGTTTCATTATAAATTTTTTCTTCATCTGTTCCAACTAATTTTAAGGTTCCTGCTTCAATTCCTTCTGTTCTTTCAGTGGTTTCTCTAAGTACCAATACTGGCTTTCCTAAAGCCGGTGCTTCTTCTTGAATTCCTCCACTATCAGTAAGAATTATGTATGATTTATTTTGAAAATTATGAAAATCAAATACTTCAAGTGGTTCAATTAGTTTTACTTTATTGCAACCTTCGAATATTTTATTTGCTATTTCTCTAATCTGGGGATTCATGTGTATTGGGTAAATTACTTTAACATCACTAAATTCATCAACAATTTTTTTTATGGCTTTAAAAATATGTTGCATTGGATTTCCCAAGTTTTCTCTTCTGTGAACAGTAAGTAAAATCATTTTTTCTCCTGGTTTAAACCATTCTAATTCTGGATGTATATAATTATTATCAACCGTTGTACTCATTGCATCAATAACAGTATTGCCAGTAACATATATCTTACTTTCTTCTTTACTTTCTTTAAGTAGATTTTCTTTGCTCAAATTCGTTGGAGCAAAGTACATATCAGTCATACAATCTACCATTTGACGATTCATTTCTTCAGGAAATGGTGAATATTTATTATTTGTTCTAAGACCTGCTTCAACATGTCCAATTGCAACCTGATTATAAAATGCTGCAAGCGCTCCTGCAAATGTAGTTGTTGTATCCCCATGAACTAAAACTATATCTGGTTTAACTTCTTTAATTACTCCTTCAAGGCCATTTAAAGCTCTGATAGTTACATCACTAAGAGTTTGACTTTGTTTCATAATATTTAAATCATAATCCGGTGTTATTTTAAAAGTTTTCAATACTTGATCTAACATTTCTCTATGTTGGGCTGTAACACAAACAATACTTTCTATTTCACTTCTACTTTCAAGTTCTTTTACAAGTGGAGCCATTTTTATTGCTTCAGGTCTTGTGCCGAAAATACTCATTACTTTAATCTTTTTCATTTTTTCTCCTTTTATTCAACAAAATATTTAATTATTGGAATTTTTTTCAATATTAAAATTACTAAATAACTTACTATAAAATATAGAAAAGCACCTAAAATCATAAATAATATATTTCCTTCATTTGAAGTAAAGCCTATTGATCCAATATATAAATTTCCAATAATATAAAGTATTAGCATGTGTAAGAAATAAATTCCCCCAGAATTTTGACCTATACTTGTTATTATTTTCTTTAAAAAATTCGGCATATTTTTCAATCTATCTTCTAAGAAAACAAATATTGTATAAAACGAAACACAATATAATGCGACTGGAAATCTACTATAATCATAAAATGGCTTATCAGCTATTCCAAATCTATATATGTTATATTTAGCATAAATTAAAATTAGTATAATACCAATAATAGTTAAAACTATTGGAGTTATTAACTTTAATTTTTCTTTTAATATTTTTCTATTATCAAAAATATATTTTCCTAAGATAAAGTATCCAAATTCAGAAAATCCTACTGCAAATAAAGGCATGGATATAAATGAAAAGAATTGAGAAAAAGTTTTAACTATAAGTGGTATTACAAACGTAATAATTAGCAAATAATTAAGTTGCTTTTTCGATATTGAATAATACAATTTGCTAACTATAGGGCTCAACAAATACAATGCTATTAATGGATACATAAACCAAAGATGACTTACTTGCACATTAAAAAACATCGCTTTTAAAGAATAATTTAAATCTATATTCCAATCTAAAACATATTTACAAAATAATAAATAACAGATTGTCCAAAATAATAGTTGCACAATTCTCTTTACTACTCTTTTAAAATGATTCCTATCCAAATCACTATCTTTTCTTATTAAGAAACAACCTGAAATCATAAAAAATAAAGCTACTGCTATAGAAAAAATTGAATTTAAAATTAGTACTAAATTAAAACTTAACACATCTGTTCCTAATACCACATCATACATATAACTGCTTGTAGTATGAATCATTATTACAAAAATTATTGCTATTGTTCTTATTACATCTGCAAAAATAAATCTTTCTTTTTTCATTCTTTAACCTTTCCGTAAAATTTTTTAAGTATTTTAGTGCTTAACATTAATATTATTACCAGTTATTTCTCCTTTAGTTAGGTAATTATAAAATATTTTCATCATCATGTGATCAAACGTCATATGTAAGTCTTCCGCTATTTGCATATCATTTTCATCAACATGCATTTTATAATCAGACATTTCTTTTAGCTTTCCACCAGAATATCCAGTTATTCCAATTACTTTAGCTCCACATTCTTTAGCATATTCGGCAGCATTTAAAACATTTTTAGAGTTGCCACTGCCTGAAATACCTATAAATAAGTCTTTGTCAGTTATCTTATTTAATAATGGAAATCTAAATATTTCTTCATAGCCAATATCATTAGCAACAGCCATCATAGTTGATACATTATCATTTAAACAATAGAAGTTAAATTTTTTGTCAACATATTCACTAATTCCTTTATTAAAATCATTTTGCATGTGAGAAGCAGTTGATGCGCTCCCACCATTACCACAAACGTAAATAGTTCCACCATTATTGTAAGTATTTAATATAACATTCATTGCTTCATTAATTTCATCTAAATTAAATTTTTTAATACATTCAATTTCTCTTTCATAATATTCGCTAATTGCATTTTTAAAATCTACCATAATTATCTCCTTCTTTCTTCCTCTTTTATAATTAATTTTACTGCTGACAATAAATCTTCTGCGACTTCATTTGGTGTAACATTATATTTATTGTCTAACCCAGCTTGTCCAGTCTTAACTAAAATACTCCTCATATGAGCATTCTCTGCCATTTTAATATCTAATGTTGAATCACCAATTACAATGGATTTACTCAAATCAACATTATAGTCTTTTGCCGCTTTTAAAAGCATGCCAATTTTAGGCTTTCGACAATCACAATCAAATTTTAATTCAGGGACTTCTCCTGGAAATCCTTTATCTTTATGATGGGGGCAAAAATATAATCCATCAATATATGCTCCATCCCTACCAAGTAAAGTTTCCATTCTTTTGTGAATTTCATCTAACTCAGCAAATGTACATTCCCCTCGAGCTATTACCGGTTGATTAGTTACAACTATACACAAGTATTCTGATGAATTAATCATTTTAATAGCATCACTGACACCTTCAATTAGTTCAAAACTGTTTTTATTTGTTAAAAAGGGAATATAAACATTAATTGTTCCGTCTCTATCTAAAAATATAGCTTTTTGTTTATGACTTAAATTGCGATGTTCACATAAACCATTGACATAATCATCATTAACACTATAGTATCTTTCTGGAGTTCCCATATCTTTAACATATTCTGTTGAATGATATGAACATACTTTATCTCCAAAAGTAATCATTTTAGCTATAACATCCTTTTCTAAACCACATTTTTTAGGTTCGGATATATAATCAAATACTCTAGGAGAAAACATATAAATTCCTGAATTAACTAAGTTTTTATAGTCATAATTACGATTATTCTCTTTAGAATCAAAACCAATTACTTTTCCATCATCTACTACTACTAAATCACTATCAAATGGATGGGAATTAGGATGTGTAAGTAATGTAGCATCCGCAAAATTATTATGATGATATTCAGCCATTTTGTTAAAATCAACATTTAAAAATACATCACCAAATATTAAAATAAAATCTTCATCTATCATACTTTTTAAATAATATAGCGAACCCGCAGTACCTAATGGTTTATTAGGGCTCTCCTCATAATAACTGATTTTTATTCCAAATTTATTACCATCTTTAAAGTAACTTTTTATTTTATCTCCAAGATGCCCTATAACAATTATGATTTCTTTAATATCTGATTTTTTTAAACACTCAATTTGATGTTCCAATATTGTTTTTCCGCCGATGGCTAACATTGGTTTAGGAATTTCATCATTTGTAATTGAAGCAATCCTTGTTCCCTTGCCACCAGCCATAATTACTGCTTTCATAATCCTCCTTTATATAAGTATAACATTTTTCTAGTTAATTTGCTATTTTTTTGTATTTTTTTAATTAAAAGCTTTGCTTGAAAATTATAATTTAAAAAAAATCAAGATATAAACTTTAATAAGTTATTAAAATCTTGATTTTTTATTAATAATTATCTTTAATGTATTCGACCGTTTCTCTAACAGATTCATCAGATGTATGTTGTGCACTCCATCCCGCATTATGAATTTTAGTTAAATCATATTGAAATTTTGGAACATCACCTTTCCATCCACCTATTCCACCTGTATAGTTATATTTTACATTATTATATCCTAATACCTCACATACTATATTAGCTATTGTAGTAACACTCGTTGCTGTTTCAACACCAGCATTATATATTTCAACGCCTTGCTTCATTTCTTTATCTAATGTAAATTGTAAGATCGCATCCACTAAATCAAGTACATATAAATATGGTTTAGTTTGATGTCCATCGCCTAAAATTTCTAATTCATTTGGATTGTTTTGTAATTTGCGAACAAAATCATAAATAACACCATGTGTTAAGTTAGGACCAATTACATTTGGAAATCTAAATATGACTGTATTTAAATCATTCATAAACGTATACGATGAAATAAATCCTTCACTTGCATATTTAGCTCCGCCATAATAAGAAATCGGACTTAAACCTCCTAATGTTTCTGTTAACAACTCTTTCTTGTCCCCATAGATTGCTGAAGTTGAAGCAAAAAATAATTTTTTGATTTCATTTTTTCTCATAAATTCTAGCGTACTATATGTTGTCATAAAAGTGTCATTAAAATCTACACTTGGCATTCTTCCACCTTTTTGAATATCAGAATTCGCAGCTAAATGGTATACTATATCAATTCTTTCATCTTTTAATGTTTCACAAAATTTCTCTGTTTCTTCGATATTTAAATTATAAAATTTATAATTTGGATTTTCCAAGAAACAATCAACATTTTCCCGATTTCCTAATGTGAAGTTATCAACACACACAACTTCTATCCCTCTATTTAATAATTCTCTTACTAAGTGAGTTCCTATAAACCCTGCTCCACCTGTAACTAATGCTTTCATTTTTTTCCTCCTTAATTTACAAAAATGACAGTTGTACCCTGATGATCGAATTTAAATTCCATTTCTGGCAAATCTTTCATTTCCTTTCTAAATTTTTCTTGTTCTTCTTCAGGAACATAGAACAAGAAAAATCCACTTCCTCCTGCGCCCAATATTTTTCCACCTTTTGCTCCGGATTTTAATGCTTTATTATACCATTCATCAAAATTTGGATTTGATATGCCACTTGCTAAAGTTTTTTTAATAATCCAATTTTCATGTAAAATTTCTCCTACAGCGTCAATATTATTATGCTCCAATTCATACTTTAGTTTATGAGTTAGCTCAACAATTCTTTTTTGACCTTCTTCTTTTTCTTTAGCATTTACCATATTTTTTGATTGCTCTTTTAAAATACTAGAAGCACTATGTTCCCCTCCAACATAGAGCATGATTAAATTTTTTTCTAATTGATTATATGCATCTTTTGACATTAAAATAGGTTCTACAAATACACTTCCATCACGATTAAATTGATAGTAGTTAAGTCCGCCATAAGCTGCCGCGTATTGATCTTGTTTACCTATAGGATTACCTAATTTATTAATTTCCATATCACAAGCCATCTGAGCTACTTCTTCATCGGATATATATTCCCTTTTTTGACATTTTAAATTTTTAATCAAGCCGACTGTAAATGCACTGGAGGAACCTAACCCTGTTCCTTGGGGGACATCAGCAATTGAAGTTATTTCATATCCTTCTAATCCTTCTTGCTTTAAACATTCTCTAAAAATTGAATGTTCAATATCATCTAAATTATGAACACATTCTGTCTTAGAATATTTTAGTACTGTTTGAGTTTTGTCAAAAGAAGGATGAGATGTAATATACATATATTTTTTTATTGTTGTACTAATTACGCATCCTCCATTTTTTTCATAAAAGGCTGGAAGATCGCTCCCTCCACCACATAAACTTACTCTAAAAGGTGTCTTTGTTATAACCATATCTAATACCTCTATCTTTCTAATTATTTTTTAATTGTTTATCATAATAAGACTTACATACTTTTTTTGCATTTCCCATCATAACAATTTTACCGTGTTCTAACCATACTACTTTATTACATAGCTCTTTAATTGACTCTAAAGAATGAGAAACATATAATACTGTAGTTCCTCCTTTAATCATAGACATCATTTTATTTTTACTTTTTTCTTGAAACTTAATATCACCGACTGATAATATTTCATCCACAATCAGAATTTCTGGATCAACAATAGTAGAAATAGAAAAGGCTAATTTGGCTACCATACCTGATGAAAAATTTTTAACTGGTACATCTAAAAATTCTCTTAATTCTGAAAACTCCACTATTTCATCAAATTTAGAATCTAAAAATTCTTTAGAATAACCTAAAATTGCTCCATTTAAATATATGTTCTCACGTGCTGTCAAATCTCCATCAAAACCTGCCCCTAATTCAATCATTGGAGAAATAACACCGTCTACTTCTACACTTCCTTCAGTTGGTTTCATTACTCCACTTACTACTTTTAAGAGAGTACTTTTTCCTGCACCATTAGCCCCAATTAGTCCTACCACATCTCCTTTTTCAATATCAAAAGTAATATTCTTTAAAGCCCAAAATTCACTTTTTTTTGCTCTTTTCCTTTTATCAAATAATTTAATAAATATCATTTTAAGAGAATTATCTTTTTCGATTCCTAAATTAAATCGCATACCTACATTATTTATTCTTATCATATATTGCCTCCTATAAATAGTAAATAAACTTATTTTGTTTTCTTTTAAAAATATAGGCCCCTATCACCATCATACCAAATCCTGATAAAAAACAAATTAATAAATAAAGTGGTGTGGGTGCAGTCCCATTTAAAATAATTTCTCTTGTTGCGTTTATGTAAATGTATAATGGATTTAATTTAAAAATATTTTGAAGAGTTTCTGGTAAAATAGTAATGCTATAAAATATAGGCGTAAAATAATTAAGTATAGTAATCATTATTCCCCATATATATATCATATCTCTTAGAAATACAGAAACCGTAGCTAAAATATATCCAACTCCTACTACAAACATAAACATACAAAGGTATATGAAAGGAAGTAATAAATAATAAATATTTATATAACATTTTGTTCCCTCTGCTGCATTTCCAGAAAACAATATTATTAGTAATAATGGTAATAATGATAATACAAAATTAATTCCAACAAATATACATTTTGCAACAGGGAAAATATACTTTGGTATATATACCTTATTGATTAAAGTAGAATTGCCAATAATTGCTCCCATAGCATTATTTGTTGCTTCACTAAAGTAATTGAATACAACTAACCCTGTCATTAAGTAAACTAAATAATTGACACCTTCCATACTAAATTTAAACATATTTGAAAATACTATAGCCATTACCATCATCATTAGTAAGGGATACAAAACGCTCCATAAGATTCCTAGTACACTTCTTTTATATTTCACTTTGAAATCTCTCATTACTAATTGCTGAAGTAAAAATTTATATTTTATTATATTATAATATATATTTTTAATTGATTGAATCAATTTTACACCAACTTTCTACTTTATTATAGCAAATTATTTTTTTCCATTCAACTTTTTAAATTTTCTTTTTGTGTGGTCATATAATATATCTGTTTTTAAAACTACAAATAATAGTAGGATCATCAAAGCTACATAAATTGCTATAGCTATTTTATTATCTCCTAAAACAAAGAATATAGAAACAGCAGCAAATAAAATATTAATAAAATAAATAATTAATATACTAGCAGTTGGAGAATAACGCATTTTTAATAATTGATGATGAAAATGCTCTTTATCTGCTACTCCTATATTTTGATGTTTTAACAATCTTCTTAATATTGCAAATGCTGTATCAAATATAGGTATTGCTAAGATACAAAGCGGTACTACTAAAGAAGTAATTGTTGTTATTTTAAAGCCCAATAATGCTATAATAGATATCATGTATCCTAAAAACAAACTTCCTGTATCTCCCATAAATATTCTTGCTGGAGGAAAATTATAAAGTAAAAATCCTAGTGTTGCACCTAACATGATTAAGGATAAGATAATATCTAATCCTCCTATTTGATTGATTAAAAAGGCAATTATCGCTATTGTTAGAAAATAAATGGAAGAAACACCTGCTGCAAGCCCATCTAGGCCATCTATAATATTAATCGAATTGGTAATTGCCACAATAAATAAAGTTGATATAGCATAACTAAGATATTTACTAATATATATTTTTAAACCTAAAAAACTTATTTCAGTAAAATATACTTGTCCGTAAATAACTACAAATAAGGCTGCAAAGATTTGAGCCAATAATTTATATCTTGCTTTTATCGGTTTGATATCATCAAAAATACCAGTTAGTATTAAAATGAAACCACCAATTAATATTGATATCATTTGGGTATTAATTTCTCCAAAGATAGCATAGCCAATTAAAAATGCCACATAAATTGCTAATCCTCCTAATCTTGGCATAGGTACCTTGTGAATTTTTCTTGCATTAGGATAATCTAAAGCCCCTATATGAATTGCAATTTTTTTTACTAAAGGCGTTAATAAAGCACTTATTAAAAATGTTATTGCCACTATAAAAAAAACATTAAAGCCGTTTACTTCTAGGTTCATTTTTACCACCTTGTGCTTTTATTATATCAATAATTTAAAGATTAGTAAAAGACTATTTTACTTGTAATGTAAAAAAGTGCTTAAATTTGAGCACTTTTTATACAGGTTCATCTAAAATAATTGATGAAATTATATGGTAATGTTGCAAGTCTTGATAAAGCTACTAAAAGGTAATTATCCTTGTAATCTTCTATAGGCTTTACTAATTTCTCTTTTTTAATTAACTCATACAAATTATTTAAGTCTTCTTCTGTCTTAAAAAGACTTGCTAGTAGTACAAATTCAATTATAAAAGTTAGTACAAATAAAATCATTCCTAAATGAATTATTAAATCATTTTTAGCAATTGCTCCAATTATAATCATAATATAGCTTGCCATAACCAAAAATGAATTCATTTTTCTTCCTAGAGAAACATTTTTTCTTTCTTTGTCTGTTTCTAAAGCTACATTAATAGCCATAGTTGCTGCATACATATCTTCACCATCAAATACTTCTGGAGATAGTTTTATCACATTTCGATCCCTGTTATAATGATCTAAAAATCTGCCACTCTTTTTTATAATATGTGGCTCTTCGTTGCTAAGTTTTGAGGATAAAATTCGGGCAATTTCCATACCTGATAATTTTGATGTATTTTTTAAACCCTTACATGTTTTAGCAACACTTCTTAATAATAGATTGATTAAAAGTATTAAAACTATTACAATAATAAAAATTATTTCAACAATCATTATCTTACCTCATAAATAGTTCCTTCTCTAGTATCTTTTAGAACTATTCCCTTTTCTTCTAATTCTTTTCTTATTGAATCTGCTAAAGCAAAATCTTTATTTTTCTTAGCTTCTGTTCTTTTTTCAATCATTTCTAAAATATAACTTTCATCTACTATGCTTTTTTCTTTTGTTAGTAAATCTAATGACAATACTTTGTCAAATTCTTTAATAATTTCTTTTTTCGTTATATCATTCGTTTCTTCTTTTAGGCAATCATAAATTAAAGTAATTGCATTTGCTGTATTCATATCATCTTCTAAATAATTTTTGAATTTGGTAACATATGTTTCTTTTATATTTTCATCTACAATACCATCTTCTGTAAGACTATTTATTTTTGATTTTAATTTTTTATAAGCATTTTCTGCCCCACTTAAGGACTCTAAACTAAAAGTTAATTGTTTTCGATAATGGCTTTGTAAAACCATAAAACGATAACTTAAAGGATTAAATCCTTCTTCTTCTAGGAAAGATACAGTTAATACTTTTCCCTTAGATTTACTCATTTTACCCGTTGCATCATTTAAGTGTTCCCCATGAACCCAGTATTTACACCAGTTATGACCAATAAACGCTTCACTTTGAGCTATTTCGTTCGTATGATGTGGAAAAATATTATCAACGCCTCCACAATGAATATCTAAATGCTCGCCAAGATATTTTAAAGAAATACCTGAACACTCAATATGCCATCCTGGATATCCTTTGCCAAACGGACTATCCCATTTTAATTCTTGATCTTCAAACTTTGATTTCGTAAACCATAGAACAAAGTCGGTTTTATTTTTTTTGTTGGCATCTTCTTCTACAGTATCTCTTACACCACTTATCAATTCTTCGCCAATATGATTTGTTAATTTATAATAATCCTCTAATTTTGAAGTATCAAAATAAATATTTCCACCCGCTTTATATGCATATCCATTTTCTAATAACTTGTTAATAATTATTATATATTCTTCAATATTATCCGTTGCCGGACTTACTATATCTGGTTTTTTAATATTTAGTTTTTCAGTATCTTTAAAAAAAGCATCGGTATAAAATTTAGCAATATCTAATACTGTTTTATGTTCTTTTTTGGCACTATTAACCATTTTGTCATCACCAGTATCAGCATCACTAGTTAGGTGGCCTACATCCGTTATATTCATAACACGAGTTACATTGTATCCTAAAAATCTTAATGTTTTTTCTAAAATATCTTCCATAATATAAGTTCTTAAATTCCCTATATGGGCATAGCTGTAAACTGTTGGACCACAGGTATACATTTTTACGTGTCCTTCTTCCCATGGAATAAAATCTTCTATTTTTCTAGTTAAAGTATTATAAAGTTTCATATATAACTTCCTTTCATATTATTATTATATTATAAAGTGCTTACAAAAGAAAGATTTAATTATTTTAGTAATTTAATAATTAGAAAGGCTAGTATTAGTTTATATAATATTTTATCGACTCATTTAGATTATATACAGGACAAGTTCTAAGTTGTCAACTCAAATTAATTTAATTCTTTTTAATTACAATTCTGAATTTAGATTAATCTTATTATCTTCTTTATATTCATTAATAATTAAACTCGTGGTTGTAAGAAGCATACTAGCAATCGAAGAAGCATTTTTTAGCGTATTTATTACGACATTTGTTGGATCAATAATTTTTGCTTCTTTTATAAATTCAAATTTTTCTTCTAAAGTATTATAAATTATACTATAGTCGTTTGCTTTTATTTCGTTATATATTTTTTTATCATCTATTCCAGCATTTTTAAGAATTTCTATAAATGGTTGATTTAATGCATCTTTTAATAAAGCATATCCATTACTTTTTACCTGAATTTGATCGTGAATTTTTAACAAGCTCATTCCTGCCCCAGGTAATACCCCTTCATTCATACTTTTTAGAGCACACAAAGCATCATCATATCGCATTTTTCTTTCTCTTGCTTCTGTAATGGTTACCCCGCTAACACGAATTATTCCTTTTCCATTTGTTAATTTGGCTAATCTTTCATTTAAAAAATCTTTTTCATATGAGTCTTTCTCTTTAATTAATTTTTCTTCTAATTCTTTAATACGTTTTTCTACTTTTTCTTTTTGTTTACTATTTATTATTGTTACTTCTTTTTTATCTATTTTTATTTCATCACATTTAGCTAAATTATTTAAATTTATCTCATCATTTGTTTTTATTAATTTGGCATTCGTTAAAATTTCTATATCATTTAAAACTTCTATTTGATGAAGCCCATATTCTGGCATTTTCAATAAAATAACATTTGTTACTTTATTGAAATTTAAAGATAAAATTTCATTTACTACTTCTTCACTGTAGTCTTTTGCTATAGTTACTATTGGTACTTTTTTATCAATGATAAAATTGATCACTTCACTTATTTCTTCAATTTCTAATATTTCTTTATTTACCAAAAGTAAGTATGGCTTTTTAAAGGTTTGTTCTTCTTTACTATTTAAAAAGTATGGAGATGCAAGAAATGTTTCAAAAGTATACCCTTTAATAATTTCTGTATCTGTTTCATTTGTTTCGCTTTCCTCAATTTTAATTGCACCTTTTTGTTGAAGTCTCAGATATAGCGAGCTAATTTCTTTTCCAATTTTCTCATCATTTGCAGCAATGCTAGCTATATTTAAATAGTCTTTTTCTTCGGGATCTTTACTTTCTTTTTTTAACTCTTCAATTACTTCCTTTGTTGCTTCATCTAACTCTTTTTTTAGTATATTAGGATTTAATCCTTCTCTGATCTTTTTTATACCACTTTTAAAAATACTTTCTAATAATACTAAAGTGGTTGTTGTTCCGTCTCCTACTTCTTCATTTGTTTTAATGGATGCTTCTTTGGCTAGCGTAAGAATCGTATTGATGCATTCATCTTCACTTTCAATATTCTTTGCTATCGTTACTCCATCGTTAGTAATAAACGGACTAAACATTGAATGATCAATAATTGCATTACTTCCCTTTGGCCCTAAGGTTTTCTTTACTGTTCCACATAATAATTCAATTGCCTCTTCTTCATAATTGTATAATCTCTCACCCGTTATCACCTTTTTCATAAGCACTCTCCATTTCTATCATGTATTTCCAATATTTTTTGGGCATAAAATTCATTTGACAACGTTTATTTTTTCTTTCTTCAATTCCAATCGTTTCAAAAAAAGTTAGCCACAAATTTTCAATATCTTTTTCTTCTTTATCTAATTTTATGTTATCAAGATTAATATTATCTTTTGATACTATATAGTATCTTTTTTTATCATAAATACTATACCTATTTCTTCCAATATCATAGATAATCCAGTATTCATTCTTAAGACGCTTTGCAAAATGTTTGGATAATAGTTCTAAAACATTGTTTGTAGGACTAATCTCAGCATATAATATATGATTATTGATTTCTCTAAATCTTAAAAATCCTTTTAATTTATGATTTTCATTATTCACATATTTAGATATTTTTAAAGCACTAGATACACATTTTAAATTACGCATATAAAAAATTTTATTTTGATATTTTAAAGAGTTTAACCAAAAATAATAAATAATTAATTCTTTATTTTCTTCTTCTGAAAGAAAAACATAGTAAATCGTTTTTAAAATATTTGAAGATATTTTCATATTACTAATTTTTACTTGCTCTAGCTCTAATCTTACCGGTTCTTCTAATAAAGAAGATATATACTTATTTTCATCACATATATTAAGCGGTTTTATTTTAAATTTTAGCAAATGATTTATTAGAGATATTAAATTCAAAAATGTTCCGTCATATAAATAGATTAAATTGTCTTTCATGAGAATAAACTTAATTGCTCCTTGTTTTGTTTTATTACTTCTTGATCTTCTAGTATTAAATTTGCTTCAATAAAACTCTTTTTAAAATATTCATGATTTATAAAGTATTTATTATTACATGTGATAAAATACTTTGCTCTTTTCATTACTATTCCCATTTTTTTCAAGTCTTGGAAATGAATTTTAAAATTTTTGCGACATGCAATAATTCTCTGGGCTGATTTTATTCCTATACCAGGCACTTTTAATAAGTCATAATAAGATGCGGTATTTATTTCTTTTGGGAATTCTTCTAAATGTCTTAAAGCCCAATTGGCTTTTGGATCCATTAAGATATTAAAATTCGGATTATCTTGATCTAATAAATCGTTTACTTTAAAACCATAAAATCGAAGAAGCCAGTCCGCCTGATATAATCTATTTTCTCTAACTAAGGGTGGTGTAATTAAGCTTGGTAACATTTTATCTTTATTTACGGGTACATAAGCTGAGTAAAATACACGTTTTAATTCATAGTTTTTATATAAGTGCTCACTTTTATTCATAATATCGAAATCGGTTTCTTTTGTAGCTCCTATAATCATTTGCGTACTTTGACCAGCTGGAGCATAGTTATATTTTCGATTTTCTTTTATATATGACATTATTTTAGTTACTTTGTCACTTTTTTTATTAGGAGCTAATAATTTTAATCCTTGTTCAGTTGGAAGTTCAATATTTGCACTTAATCGATCTACTAAACTTCCTAATTCTTTTAATAAGTGTTCGCTAGCACCAGGAATAGCTTTACAATGGATATAACCATGAAAATGGTATTTCGTGCGAAGCATGCGAACCGTTTTAATTAATAATTCCATTGTATAGTCTGGATTTTTAATAATTCCTGAACTTAAGAATAACCCTTCTATATAATTTCGACGATAAAAATTCATGGTAATAGTACATATTTCTTCTGGAGTAAATATTGCTCTTTTAATATTATTGCTTCTTCTATTAATACAATATTTACAATCAAATATACAACAGTTGGTCATTAATATTTTTAAAAGAGAAATACATCTTCCATCACTAGCAAAGGAATGACATATTCCAGAGTATGCGGCATTGCCAACTCCATTTTCATTTTTTCTTTTACTTCCACTAGAAGAACAAGAGGCATCATATTTTGCTCCAGCAGCTAATATTTTAAGTTTTTCTTCTAAAGTCATATATATCACCTAATAAAATTATATACCAAACAAATGTATATGTCAAACAAATATTCGTTTCCAAGTTTTAGCAATTAAAAAGGCAATCATATTTTATGATTACCCTTTATATAATTTCATAAATTTTTCATATAATTCCTGACATTTTTGAACATCCATTTCCGGAACATTTTTTAATGGGTTTTCTATTTTTAATTCTTCATACTTTGAAAATCCTAAATGATGAAATGGTAAAAATTCGATTTTTTCAATATTCTTTATTTTTGTAAGATAATCTGCTAATTCTTTTAAATAATTTTCATTATCCATAATTCCTGGGACAATTACTTGTCTTATCCAAACTGGTTTATTACTTTTATTTAAGCATTCAATAAATTTCTCACTTTCATCAATAGATGTTCCTGTTAATTTTTTATATCCTTCTTTATTTGGATGTTTGATGTCTAATATTACTAAATCAATCAGAGATAAAATTTCTTCATATTTGCCTATACCAACTCCGGCTGTATCTAGTGCAATATGAATGTTTTCGGCTTTTAATTTTTTACATATATCAATTAGAAAATCTATTTGTAATAATGGTTCGCCTCCTGAGAAAGTTACTCCACCATTATTTCGCTTAAAATAAGGTTTATTACGAATAATTTTAGCAACTAATTCGTCAGTCGTATAATTTAATTCTCCCATTTTCCAAGTTTCTGGATTATGGCAATATAAACATCTTAGTTTACAGCCATTTAAAAATATTACAGTTCTTATTCCTGGCCCATCAACTAATCCAAATGTTTCAATAGAATTTACACTAGATTTCATTAAATCCTCTCGTGGAAAGTTCTTGCAATTACTTCTTCTTGTTGTTTACGCGTTAGACGATTAAATCTTACTGCATAACCAGATACACGAATAGTCAACAATGGATATTTATCTGGATTTTCCATCGCATCAATTAATGTTTCTCTGTTTAAAACATTTACATTTAAATGATGAGCTCCTTGAGTGAAATATCCATCTAGTAAACTTACTAAGTTTTCTACTTGTTCCTCTTTCGTATGGCCTAAAGCACTAGGTATGATTGAGAAAGTATTTGAAATTCCATCGCGACAACATTTAGCATATTCTAGTTTAGCAACTGAATTTAATGAGGCGATAGCACCACTTTCATCTCTTCCATGCATTGGATTAGCTCCCGGAGCAAATGCAACACCTTTCTTTCTTCCATCTGGTGTAGCTCCTGTTTTAGAGCCATATACAACATTTGAAGTGATTGTTAAAACTGATAAAGTAGGTTCAGCATCGCGATAGCACTTATGCTTTGCAAGTTCTTCATAGAATTTTTCTGTTACTTCTTTTGCTATATTATCCACACGATCATCATCATTTCCGTATTTTGGATATTCTCCTTCAATTTTAAAATCTATCGCAATTCCTTCTTCATTACGTATTGGGAAAACTTTCGCATACTTAATTGCAGATAAAGAATCAGCTACTACAGATAAACCTGCTATACCATAAGCCATTAATCTTCTTACATTGGTATCATGTAGAGCCATTTGTCCTGCTTCATAAGCATATTTATCATGCATATAATGAATAATATTCATCGCATTTGAATATACTTCTGCTACTTTAGATAACATTTGGAAATAATTTTCTTTTACTTTTTCATAATCTAATACTTCATCAGTATTTTTATCAAATCCTTCAATTACTAATGTATCTTTTACTTCATCTACTCCACCATTTAATGAATAAAGCAAAGCTTTGGCTAAATTACAACGAGCTCCAAAGAATTGCATATCTTTACCTTCACGCATTGCCGAAACACAACAAGCAATGGCATAATCATCGCCATAAATTGGACGCATAACATCATCATTTTCATATTGAATTGCATCAGTATCAATACTCATTTTAGCACAATATTTTTTAAATTCTTCTGGTAATTTTTCGCTCCATAATACTGTCATATTTGGCTCTGGTGCTGGATCTAGATTCGTTAGAGTATGAAGGATACGGTATGATGTTTTGGTTACCATACTTTTATTATCCTCGGTTATTCCGCCAATAGATGCTGTAACCCAAGTTGGATCGCCTGAAAATAATTCATCGTAATCTGGTGTTCTTAAATGTCTTACTAATCTTAATTTGATTACAAATTCATCTATTAATTCTTGAATTTCGCTTTCAGTAATTGTTCCATTTTTTAAATCTCTTTCAAAATAGATATCAAAAAAAGCGTCTATTCTTCCTAAAGACATTGCTGCCCCATTATTTTCTTTTACCGCTGCTAAATAAGCAAAATAAGTCCATTGTACTGCTTCTTTACTATTTTTGGCTGGTTTTGCAAGATCAAAGCCATAACGACTAGCCATTTTCTTGATAGCATTTAAAGCTTTTATTTGCATTGATACATCTTCTCTTAATTGAATTAGTTCTCGATCCATTGGTCCAGTTAAACTTGCCAAATCTTTTTTCTTTTCTTCAATTAAATAATCAATACCATACAAAGCTACTCTTCTATAATCGCCAATAATACGTCCTCTTCCATAAGCATCTGGAAGGCCTGTTAATAATCCTGCATGTCTTGCTCTTTTAATTTCATCGGTATATGCATCGAAAACACCATCATTATGAGTTTTGCGGAATTCGTTTAAATATTTATCTACTTCTGGATTTAATTTATAACCATAAGCTTCTAATTCTTGATAAACCATTCGAATACCACCATAAGGGTTTACGATTCTTTTTAGCGGTTTATCTGTTTGAAGTCCAACGATTACATCATCTTCTTCACAAATATATCCCGCATCAAAAGCGTCAATTCCTGACATATGATCTGTATCAATGTCTAATACTTTTTTCTTTAATTCTTCTTTTAATAATTCTGTACAGGTTCCCCATACTTTTTTGGTTTTTTCTGTTGCTCCTTCTAAAAAGGACTCATCACCTTCATAAGCTTTGTAATTCTTTTTAATAAAATCACTTACATTAATTTCTGTAGTCCATAGACCTTCTTTAAAATTTAACCATTCTTCTTTCATATTTAACCTCCATGCTAAAATATTATATCATTAATTCTTACTCTTGTTTAGATTATTTTACTTTAGTTGTCACTCCTTTGATATGTTTATATTTTTTTAAATCATCCATATTAATAAAGGGATAGGTATGCGTATAGAAAATAAAGTTTTATCTTTTAATATTATAATTAATTTTCTAGTTTCTATGATAAAAATTGGAGGAGGAATATTTTTCCAAACTTTTACGCTGGTCATTGACGGAATTTATACTATCGGAGATTTGATTACGGATATTTTAGCAATTGTTGGAATTAAATATGGTAAGAAACGTGCTAATAAAAGGTACCCTTATGGTTATGGTAGAATATTTTATATTATTTTACTTTTCATGGGAATTATTGGTTTATTTATTGGAATTACCGTTATTTATTTTAGTTTTACTATTCATTATCAAAAGCCTGCTTTAGAAATTATTTTTCTTATTTTCATGGCGATTATTCTTAAACTTTACAGTGCCAAAAAACTTTTTATTGTTGGCAAAAGGAAAAAAAGTGAATTATTACTCGCATCCAGTTTGGAATCTAAAAGTGAAGCTTATTCTACTTTAGGTTTAATAATCATTATTATTCTAAGTCAATTTATTCCTAAAGTTGATATGATTGGTGGAATATTAATTGCTATTTTATTAATTTTTAAATCTTTACAACTTATTTCTCACAATATTTCATTACTGATTGGGAATTCATTTGATGATGAAAAAATTAAAGAAAAAATCAAAAAATATGTGGATAAATACAAAGTTATTCACATTACTAATTTAGAGCTTATACAAGATGGACCTTATTTTCAAGTTATCATTACTCTACAAGCAAAAAAAGATATTAAAGTTCGGAGTTTACTTAGAATACAAAATAGAATAAAAAAAGAACTTAAAGCAACAACATTAGGCCTTAAGTTCATCGAATTTCGTATTACTTAATTATTTTAAGAACAAAACTAGAGATATTACAAAGAATAAAATTCCTAAAATAAGAGTTAATCTGCTAATAAATAGTTCAAATCCTCTTTCTTTCATATTTTGAAATAATACTTCATTTCCACCCGTAATGATTTGACCTGCATCACTAGCTTTATTTCCTTGTAATAATACTACTACAATTAATAATACAGATATAATTAATAAAATTGTCTCTAACATAACCATCATTCCTTTTTTGTAACAGGTATAGTATATCATAATTCTTTTATAATAACAACTTTTTGTTGATGCGTTTTATTATTTTCTATATAATTATATGCGTGGAGAGTGTTTATATGGTTATAAATTTTACTAATTTTCAAATTACAAGTTTTGATAAATCTAACCCCGCCCATTTATCCTTTTTAAAAAGCTTAATTAAAGATAAAACAATACTTGAAAGATTTCAAGGCTTTAGCCAACATCTGCTACATAATTTTGGAGATGAGTTTTTTGATCGTGGTTTTTTTATTATTTATAATGCCACTATTGTTGGTTATTTAGATATTGGAAACTTTAATCAAATAGATTCTTGCGTTTATTTAAGATGTGCTATTCACAAAGATTTTCGAGGACAAAATATTGGCAAAAGCATTTTAAATGAGATTACACATTATATTTTTTATACTTATCCTTATATTGAAAGTATTCGACTTAAAATCGCTCAAGATAATATCCCAAGCCTAAAAATTGCTCAAGCTTGTGGGTATCAATGGTTAAATGATGATTATTATGGAAAATATAATCCGAATCATCAAAATATTAAAAAATAATTCTTTTTAAAATTAGATAAACTGACAGTAAATTAAAAAAATTTCTATTATAAATAATGCGGTAAATTCTAGAATAATATCAACATCCCAAAATAGTAATTTGCCACCTATTAATAATCAAAATAGTAATCTTTTCTCAACAAATTGATGAAGTTATAAAGGAATATTAATCAAAAACATTGTATGACTGTTTTAGAATATACTCTAGAAATGTTACCAAAATTATGGTTAAAGATTACCCTATAATTTAGCCGTTAATAAATTAGATCAAAATAATGAATGAAAGTGGCAATAAAAATGGAGAATATCGTAGATTAAGTATAGAAACACTAAAGAAAATAACTCAAACTTTACAACAAATGTGAGATATTGTTATATATCTTATAATAATGATTACGTTTTAACAACGGATTTAAGCGATAAATCAAGATAGACATATAATTGCAAGTATTACAATAAATGAATGAAAAGTTATCAAGAAAATGGTGATATTGTTTATGACATTAATGATGACATACAAAAAATGAGTTATTCGCTCAATACTCAAATTGTGCTAAAGAACAACTCATAATATTTTATTTCTCGTCATTTTTAGGAATTTCCTTTTAAATTTAATTTTAATTACTTATTCTCAAGCGATTCTTTTACAATTTTTTCCCATCTTTCAGGAGTTGCTTCTTTATCAATGATCTTTTTTTGCTCTGTTTTTGGTACTTCACTATAAATAGGAGCATTATATCTTGCTACTCCACCATGATGGGAGCAAGCACCTCTTCCAGTAGCGCAAGTTGGACTGAAGGTACCGTCATTACATAAAGTACAGTATCCTGTTATCTTTTTTTCATAAGTTGTGATTGTTTCCATATGAAACTGTTCTTCTTCAGGTGGATAATATTTATAGACTTCGTAAATCACTCCATCCACTTCACAATTGTTGGTAATTTTGCTTCCGTCGCATATTGGTAATTCTTCTTCGACGGGTTTATTATCCTCAGCGGAAACTTCTATTGTTTCTGAATTTTGTTTTTCCTTATTATTTGTTTCAAAAGTTTTTGTATTATTATTGCTAAAAATTCCTACTAACAAAAGAAGAGCTACAACAATAATTATTGCTATTTTAAATTTATTTTTCTCTTTCATAAACCTACACCTTGCAAGTATTATACTATTGTATATTTTAAATTGCAACTTTTATATAAAATCTTCCCATGGATCTTTTTTCTTTAGTCTTTTTAGTGCTTCTTCCATAGTTATTTCATCTGGTTTTATTTTATCTAATTCATTCCATGATATTGGCATAGATACCGTTAGTTTTTTTCTTATTCTAAGAGAATAAGGGGCTACACTTGTTGCACCCTTTGTATTTCTTACCCAATCAATGAAAATTTTATTTTTCCTTCTTTCTTTTTTCATATTACTTGTATACTTATTAGGCCATTTTGCTTCCATTAATTTAGCAATATTTTTCGCTATTTTTCTAGCATTTTTCCAAGTTATTTTTTCTTTTAAAGGAACTACGATATGATACCCTTTTCCACCACTGGTTTTTAGATATGAATCTAATTTATAATCGTCTAATATACTTTTTAAATCTCTTACTCCTTCTCTTAATTTTCCTAAGTTTAGTTTTTCATCTGGGTCTAAATCAAATACTAATATATCAGCATGATTCACATCGTTTACTTTACTTCCCCATATGTGAAATTCATAGCTATTCATTTGAACCTCGGATATTAAACCATTAATGTCTTTGATATAATAATAATCATTTTGATTATCATTTTTATTCTTTATTTTCTTCTTTCCTAAAAATTTATATATATTTTCAAAATGTTTCTTATAAAATTTTGTTTCGTTTATTCCATTTGGATATCTTATGGTACTAATTAGTCTATTTTCTATAACTGGTAACATATGTTTTGCAACTTCTTTATAATAATTTATGATATCTATTTTTGTTACTTTAGGATTTTTATATATTACTTTATTTGGATGAGTTATTTCAATTCTTTCTATGTTATTTGCTATTTCTTCCATAGTTCTATTTGTTTTTACGCTTTTATTAAATTCATTTATATCATCAAATAAATGATGCTCATCTTTATCTTTAATTAGTAACCAGTATTTATCATCTTTTAATTTTACTAAAGTCCACATTCCCTTTAATCTTTCTCCTTTTAAAATAAATTTAATTGGGCCTTTTTTAAAGTTTGGCTTATATTCTTTTATAGGTTCCCAATATCCCCTATCCCATAACATTACTGTTCCACCACCATATTCTCCTTTAGGTATTGTCCCTTCAAAATTACGGTAATCTAAGGGATGGTCTTCTACCATAATTGCCAACCTTTTATCTTTTGTATTGTAAGATGGGCCTTTCGGTATCGCCCAACTTTTTAAAACACCATTCCATTCTAGCCGAAAATCATAATGATCTTTTCTTGCTAAATGATGTTGAACGCAAAATCTTAATCTGTTTCCTTTTTTCCTTGTCTTTCCCACAGGTTCTTTTGTTTTTGTAAAGTCTCTTTTTTTATTATATTCTATTAATTTTTTTTGCATATTAAAATCCTCTAATATTAGCTTGGTATTATTAGAGGAATCTATGCTATTATATATTGCAATATGCTTCAATATAAAATTCTTTTGAGCTTCATTTTATACTCTCCTTTACAGTTTATAATTAAGCATACTGCAATTTAATTTTTTAGAAAGCAAAAAAACTAGGATTTCCTATTGAAATTCCTAGCTTTCTGCTATCAAACAAACCAAAAGGTTTGATTTTCCCATAAATGGAGCAATAAACTCACGAGTTTTACACCCAAATAGTAAAAGTATTTAATAATACTTGATAAATTAATTATAGTACAATTTAATATTTTATTCAAGCCTATCCTAAATTAAAAACAATTTTTCATCTTCTGATAAAGTTAATATTATATCTTTATCCATATCAATATTATCATGCATCTCTATGCTTTGTTTTAAAATTGCAGCGATATATTGAAAATTTTGTTTTTTTATCAAATCAATTGTTTGATAGAAATCATTTTGATGAATATTTTCCAAAACATCATGAACAACAAATTTAGGACATTTTATATTCATATCTTTTGAATATTTTAGGTAGGCTAAATCAAATGCAATAATTGCAGTTTTTCTAGTTCCTGTACTGAAGCTTCCATCTACATTTGAAATTGAAAGAGGAAAACCAGATTCATTATAATATAAAAAGTATTCAGCATTAACAGTTTTTTTAGAAAAACTAGTAAATATTGAATTGAATTTTTTTAGATTTTCTTCCACTTTATTATCTTTATTTTTCTCTATTTGATCTTTAAGAAGATTTGTAGATTCTTCTATTCTTCTATCATAATCCATATATATGTCTCTAGCATTATAACATTCTCCCAATCCAGTTTGATAATTATTTAAATTGTCTTGTAAATTTAAATATTCATCTAAACTACCGCTTTCCACCAAAAACATATATTCCTTATTATTTTCATAAAACTCTTCTTTTTTTCTATTCGCAAGGTTTAATTTTTCTTTTTTACTATTTAACAACTTTTTATAAGTATTAAGTTGATTTTTATTTAATTCGTTATTAAAAATAACTAGTTCTTCAAATTTTTTGCTTAAATCAGAAATATTAAATTTAACGTCTTCATAAAATTCCTTTAGCTCATTAACATCTACGTCTTGTTTATCAGCTAATTCTTTCTCAATATTTTCTTCTAATATTTTAATTTCAAAAATTAATTTTTCACATTCACGAGTAAGTAAAGAATATTCATTTCTATTTTGCATTATTTTTTCCTCATTTAATACAATTTTTTCATTTAAATAAGTCTGTTGTTTACCTTCTAATTCTTTTACTTTACTTGAGATAATATTTATTTTTGCATCAATTTGATTTAAACTTTCATATTTTAGACTTTGCTTGACCATCCTATATTGTCTTTCCAAATCAGCGATATTTTCTCGTAAACGTAATATAATATTCTCTATTTCTTCATTTTTAAATTTGAAAAGGTAATTATATATATTTTGATATTCAGCTGTTGTACAATGATCCGTATTGAAATATAAGAAACTATTATTATCGCCATTCATATTAACTCTAATAAATTTTCCTATAACGCTTCTAAATGATGGCATATTCTCGTTATTATCAAAAATTATTTTATTTAATTCTTCTTTATATTCGTTGTAATTATATTTTTTATTATTTATTGTTCTAATTCCTTTAGAAAAAAGTTCAACCATTAATGTATATTTATTTTTGAAAGACTCATCAACTATTGTTAATTCGATAAAAACCTTTGAGTTTTCAATATAATCCTTTAGTTTGTGATTTTCTGAAGATGTTTCAGGATCTATATATAAAGCTTTTCTATCTTTTGCACCAAATGCAATGTCAATCAATCTTAGAAAAGTGGTTTTTCCTACACCATTTCCTCTTTTTCTGTTACCTTCATCAACAATTAAATTAAGTCCATTTAAATTGAATTTTATATCTCTTATAATACTTTCTGTAGGAAATGATTCTTTAATAATTAATCTTTCAATTAACATGATTTTATCACATCCTCTTCTATTCTTATTTTCTCAATTAAATACAAAAAATTCAAAGCATAAATATAACTCTTATAATCTATACTTTCATTTGAATTTTGTATATTTTCATATAATTGCTTTACCGATAGCGATGAATTATTTAAATATTTATAAACTAATGTTGCAATATAATAAATTGTTTTACTAGGTTTAACATTTTTATTTATTAATAACATAATTCATCCCTTCTTTCTTTACTTAGTTGGCTTTTTTAATATTTGGCATTTTTCAAATACATATAACACTATTTGACATATAGAATATCTAATATCTTCATTAAAATATTCTTGATTATCTATTAAACTTGTATGCTCCATCAGTTTGTTTTCTATAGAAAATAGCAATTGATCTCCTGTATAATCTGGATTATTTGTTAAGATTTCTAAATATAATGTTTTAATTATTCTTATTAATTTTATAGATTTATTCCCCAAAGATTTATTGACGATATCATCAATATCAACTAAATACATTCCTAAATCTTCATATAATTCTTTATGGGAAATTAAATTATTAAATTCAATTTTTTCAAGTAATTCTATTGGCAATTGTGAAATATTCATATCTTCTGCAAAACTTAAATTACTTCCAATTAAATCTCTACATAATTTTGATAACAATTCATATTTTATTGGTTGTTGATATAGATTTAATATATTATTATCACCATTTACATTAACACCATTATCTCCTGTTATTAGTGTAACTTCACTACTACTCATAGCAAATCCCCCTACAGTTTATTATTATCTCCCGTAACATTTTTTCCACCATTGCCTGAAATTTGTGTTATTCTTTTGTACTTTTTTTGTTCATTTTTATAATTTCCATTTATATTAACTGTCTTTTTATAAAATGTAAAACTAGCCCCCGCAAATAAAGCAGACAAAATTGCACAAATTAATGAAATTATTTCATTGATATCCATAGTAAAACCTCCAAATATATTATACATTAAAATTTAATTTTATGATAGTATCTAGAATTGTTTTTTAAGTCGTTTTACATATATATGAAAATTAAAACCCTTTAGCTATTAAAGTGTTATACAATTTTTTTATTTTGCAGCATCCGTTTATATTCTTCTAATTCCTTTAAGTAATCTCTTCTAAAATAATTTTCATGCAACCATTTTACTCCTTCTGCTTTTACAAAAATCATACCTGCTGTTTCAAACTTAATTGGATATGAAAATTCCTTTTACATTCTATGAACTGCTACTTGTATTATATTTCTACTTTTATTAAATTCTAAATCTAAAAATCTTAATAAAGTATTTCGATATTTTTTAGGTTGAGGAATTATTCCTAATTCCTGTTCTAGTGCAAATATTCTTTTTTTATAAAATTCTATTTCTAAAATTAAATAGTGTTCTTCTTTATTAAGATAAACTTCTTTTAACCATTCCACACATTCTTGTTGTATATATACCTTTTCTTTATTATTTTCTTTTATTCTTTTTATCCCAGATTCTAAAGGATGTCTTCTTTCTATATTTCTCATAATTCTACCAAATTGTTTTGCAGTTAATGGAAACATCTCTTGAACTTGTGTTCTATCTATCAATTTTTCACTCATAAAATATATCCTTTCTGAAAAATTAAGGAACGCTTAACGTAATATAGAAATTTTATCTATCAAGCATGGTGTATACACACCCATCATCTTGTTAGGGAATACCCCCTAAAGCCCTAATAATTACTCTCCGACAGTTTTATTTTTTTCTGTATATTTTTTACTAATTTCATTAGATTTTTCAATCATTTCTTTCACTTCTTTTTCATAGTTTTTATTATTAATTAATACTTCAGAAAGCAAAGAATAAGGTATATCCTTTGCATAATAATAAAAAAGAATGTAATAATCAATTCACAAGAATTAATATTACACTTATATGGTACCAGGTGTTTTCTTATGACTTCAAAAGGAAAAAAGCATATTAAATATACTGATGAATTTATAAACGATATTGTCAATCAAATGAATAATGGTGTAACTGCATATTATCTTGCTAAAACAAATAATATTTCGATTTATACAATTAAAACTTGGACAAGAAAATTTATTAATCATCCTGAATTATATCCTACTGCCGGTAAAAAAAGAGACAGAAAAAAAGATTCAGATTTAACAAAAGAAGATTGGAAAGAAAGATATGAAATATTAAAAAAATACCGGGCCTTCCTCAAGGCACAACGAGAGAAAAAGTAACATTTATAAATTTATATAGGAATAATTATAAACTTACTAATATATGCTCTGTACTAAATATAAGTCCTAAGACTTATTATAAGTATAGAAATACGGAAGATCCAGATTACTATGATTATTTAATAATTAAAGAAATATTTGATGATTCTAAAGGTACATATGGATATCGTAGGATTGTTGATGGCCTACTCCTAAAATATGGTGTAATTATGAATGGAAAGAAGGTATTAAGAATAATGAAAAAATATAATTTAATTGCTGAATATATAAGAAAATCAAGAAGAAAACACAAAAACGAAAAAATTGAAGATAATGTTAAACCAAATTTATTAAATAGAAATTTTATTACTGACGCTTTAAATAAAGTATGGGATACAGATGTAACATATTTAATATTTAAGGGGACTAGAGCCTATCTATCAACTATTATTGATTTATATGATAGACATGTTGTTGCATACAAAATATCAAAGCATAACGATAATAAATTAGTTATGGATACTTTAAATGAAGCATTAACAAAAGAAAAAGATGTACATGGATTAATCCTTCATTCAGATCAAAGATTCCAATATACATCTTATGAGTACAAAGCTATTTGTGAATCAAATGGAATAACTATTTCAATGGCTAGAAAAGGGACTCCAATTGATGACTCTCCAATAGAGAGTTGGCATTCACTTCTTAAAAAAGAAACTTTGTACAATAATAATATAACATCTTTACAAGAATATATAGTGCTTGTAGAAGAATGGATATTATTTTATAACACAACTAGATTAAAGTCAAAAATCAAGAAAAAGAGAAAAACTTACGCAAAAAGGGAAAAATAGTTTTTCTCTTTTTAATGAACAGGTTTTTATTGATGTCTACCAAACAGGGTTCACATCAATAGGCATTATGGGGTTAAGTTTGGGTACTAATTATAGAGTTTATTATTCAAACATCTTATTGATAATATCCCATTCTGTTGTAGGACTAGTGTAATTTTCACTTTTCACCTTGCTATCTATATATGATTGCTCAATATCATATATAATGGCTTCATCAATATCAAAATAATAAAATATACTATCCTCATCAATTTCCTCATCGTTGATTTCAATAGGTAAGTCCTTAGTCTTTTCCTCTATTACATCATATAGAGTATCGAGAATTTTATTTTTAATACTTGGATAATATTTATCTATATAATAATCTTTCCAGTCACTCTCCGACATTTCATCTACTTCTGGAGTTGATTTATCAGTTAAATCTATCATTCTAATTTCATCTGAAACTATTTGCTGTAAGTCTTCATTAATCTTATCTCGTGTGTAATCAATAATTGCATTAATATATCCCTCTTTATAAATACCAATTAATTCTTCATTCAAATCATCATCAATCTTTTGATTATGCCATTTATAAACAAGATTAATTTCATCTGTAGCCATATTTTTAATAATAAATTTGATATTTTCATTAAATTCAGACATTAAATCGTAATAATCTATAAACCCTTTTTCTAAAAAATCTATAACAATACTATTAAAACCAAAATAATAGTGTTGGCAAAAATTTATAAATGCTTCTTTTACATTAGTTGCTATATCCTTACTAAATATATTATAGATAGTTATTAGTTTAATATAATAAAAATATATAGTGTATTCAGTAGAAGACAAATCAAAAATACTATTATTTAATATCATTTCTTTAATTTGATTTTCTTTTTCTAGGTCGGTTGTCATTTTAATTATTTGCTCTATATATTGTGAATTTTCAACAATAATATTTTTTTCCACTTTATTATTATTTATTGTTTCTTTTAAATAATCATTTATAGATGGATTAATAACTGCTATATATCGATTATTTTTATCATAAATTATTCTTACCAATGAATTTGATAATCTTTTTAAAGTATTTTCGTATGAATTTAAAGTAGTATCCCTATTATGATTTTTTATTCTTTTATTAAAAGCACTTTCTAAAATAGAATTTTCAATCTTTATATCAGTTAGCGAATATAAGGTATTCATAAATATTCTATCAATTTCATCTAGTCTGTTTCTAAACTCATCTTCCCATACACTTTCTGGATTATCTAGTTTGGATTTAATGTAATTATAATAGTTATTTGCATTTGTAGTCTCATAATTGGATTTTTTAGTGACATATTCTATTATTCTTGGATTATAGTTATTATGTTTAACAATTTTTATATAATTTTTATTATATTTTATATTTTCAAAATAATCACTTGGTAAATCATTGAAATATAAATGGTTGTATAGTATTTCAGCCTTTTCTAAATATGTCATTTTACTTAAATCAATCAGATAATTTTCTTCTTCGTATTGTTCCATTAAAGAAGAAAAAATTAAAGAAGAATGTTTGGCTTCATTTAAGATAGTTATCCTACTATTAAGTATTAATTTCTTTGTGGGATTTTTTGCAATAAATGAGATTAAGGTCTTTAATTCATTTGGTTGGTTATCATTAAGTTTTAAATAATGTTGTCCCAAAAAGTCATCTAACAATATTATTTCTTTTTTTGTTGGGTCTATACTAATGGTTTTTTTTATATCCTTAATATTATTATCTGTCACATATCTAACTATATAATCATTTCCTGCATAGAATAGTAATAACATTTTTGAAATTGTACTTTTTCCAACTCCAGGCTCTCCTGTAATTATTATTATATTTTTTTCTTCTAATTTTCTTTTACAATCATAATATGAATTTGTTGTAACAAAGAGTTTTACATATTTTTCTATATCAAAAATAATTTCGTTACAATCGATAAATATATTTTGATTTTGTATAGTAGACAAAATATTACTAGCACATAGCCATAATTTATAATTTTTTTCTACGATATCAGTATTTTCTTTTTTCCCTAAAAAATCATCGATTTCATTTTTATCAATAATATCAGAAATGCTGTTAATATAACCATCAAACATTTTTAATATTTCCAATTTGTTATTTCTTGTCAAACTTAAACTCGTAAAGATATAATAACTTTTTGGATTGTGTTTTTTAACCTTTTCAATTTCTGATTTCAAAGTGCTTTTTAAATCACTATATTTACTATTGATATAATGTTTAACTTGTATCATATGATTTATAAATATTTCACCATCACTTAAATCAATTCCTTTATCTCTTCCTTTAGCAAATCTATTTAAAGTTACAGACAATTTTCTTTCCATAATATCTTTACATAGCATTTCAAATTCAAAATCATTTAAATTAGATAAGTCAAACATTCTATCACTCCTTATAGTTAAGATAACAACATTATTGTATCAATCAATTGTTGTTTGTTTTTATGTGTATAAGTATTATCTAATAAGTCCTGTGATTTATGACCCATTATTAATTTTATACATAATTTATTTGCTCCAACATTATCAAGCCTCGTGGCTAGCGTAGGTCGGCAATCATAGGGATAATAGTTTAACGACAAACTACTCATCATTCTATCCCATCTTTCTTTGAAACTTGAATAGGTATATTTACTTCCAATGTTACTGGTAATTAAATATTTTTGTGCTTTTTTTAATCTTTTCTCAATTAGTGGAACTATTTTTTCGTGAATTGGTATTATTCTATTTTTTCCTGCTTCTGTTTTAGAACCACCAATCATATATCTTTTATCTAAAAATACATTTGCAGTTTCAATATCCAATAATTCATTAGGTCTTAAACCAGTATATATCATTATCAAAGCCAAATCTACATCTGCTGTATCAATATTATTCCATAAATAATCTATATTTTTTTCTTTAATATCAGTGTGCATAAATGATATAGTTTCTTTCCCTAATTCAACATACCTAGCATAATTCTTATTTATTGGAATATCTAATTGACTAGCAAAATCAAATAATTGTAAGCAAAGGCTTTTTATATATTTTTTGATAGTAAAACCATAATTACAATTGTCTATTATTTTTTGAATATCTTCAGTTCTTATTTCAATAAATATTTTATTATGAAGAGATGTACAATGATTTTTAAAAATATTCTTATAATTTTTAAGACTATTAAATGCCATCTCTTCATTTTCGATTTTCTTATTCTTCTTACTTATCCATTTTTCGTATAATTGTGAAAATGTTAAATTTTTAAAATCAACATTATATGGTGTATTATTATATAATGCTAATGATTGCAATGCTTCTTCTCTAGTGGAATAATATCCAATAGGTTTAAATATTTGTTGACCTTTATCATTATATCCAATTGTTTTCTTTGCAATAAATGGTTTTCTTCTATTTCCTTTTAATTTGTAGACACTTCCATATCCATTTGGTAATTTCATATTTAACTCTCCTTATATTTACTAATTTTTAAAATAGTAGTATAATTTGAGTACACAAGTGCTATCCAGTTTTTGTGTACTCGACTTATTGTTGCTCGAACAACAGTAAGTCTTTTTTCTTTTAATCTCCGTTCCAATGTTCTTGTTCTTCAATAATATCACCTGCATTGTGATAATACATTTCTGCTATTTTTTCAGACTTTTTTGTTTCCTCTGACAATTGTTCTAACAATTTCCATATTTTATAAATATTTATATAAATATCTTTTTCAAGATTATCTGTTTTTAAATTTAAATAAGGGTTGTTTTCACTAGGAGTTGTTATATAGTCACTAATAGCAGTCAATAGTTCATTTCCCTTATTCCCTAACAACAGATTAATTGTATACACCATAAGTTCATCGTTCTTGTATACTTTTAAATTTTGTTGTACTTCATCAGATAAATTAAAATCTTTTCCTAATTGAAAATTTTTATAATTCTTGTTATCACTAATACCTACCAGATATTGCAAAGAAACATCAAAGTAGTTAGATATTTTAATTAATTGTAATGTATCTGGCAAGCGACCTTTTAAATAGTAAGCTAACGATTGGGGCTTAATTCCAATTCTGTTTGCAAATTCTTTATCCGTTTTTATTTTATTTTTTGTTTTATCTTCTTCTACTAATTGAATAAATCTCTTGTTAAAAATGTTATTCACATTCCCGTTTATACTATACATAATTCTATAACTCCTTTCTGCAATATAGTATAGCATAAAGATAAAACAAAATCAATTAAAATGGATTTAATTAAAAAAAATACATTTTTGTTTTCCTTTCTTGAACGATTATAATATAATAAAAATAGAGCACAAAAAATATGCATATGAACCGTGTTTTAAAAGTAATTATAAAAAAAGAGGAGAAATACGGATGATAACAAATTTAAATTATTATGAATTTATGAAGTACAATAAAGATAACTGTGCAAAAAAAAGAAGAAAGCAAAGAAAAAAACAAATATACAATAGATGAAACAGAGTTCATCAAATTGTATAAGTTATTCTATGAATTAGAGTTTATAGGAGATGATTTTTATACAAAAGATGGTATCAAATCTTTTGATGAAATAGCCAGTGAAATTCACAATGTTATTAAAATTTTTATAAGAATAAGAATAGACAGTGTTGTTTCTAGTATATTAAAAAGTCTTTATAGAGAATGCTATAAAAAAGATAAGATAGATAAAAATACAATACATACATTAAATAATAAAATTATTGTTAAAAAAGGCATCGTTAAACTTCAGAAGAAAGAAACGACTTCAACAAGAATGAATGCTGAGTATTTAACAGAATATCAAGAACCAGTAAAATTTTTAAAATTTTTAAGAGAACTTTTAAGTGAAGAGGATATTATAATTTTTCAGGAATATTTAGGATATTGCTTCATACCAAATACTTCAGCACATAAAGGACTATTTATTATTGGCTCATGTGGCGATGGAAAAAGTGAAATTATAGGAAAAACAATTCAAAATTTATTTAGTGAAACTATTACTGGTGGAGATTTAATTGGAATGTTAGATGACCGTTTTGGGTTAGGCAATGTTATAAATAAACTTGTTAATTTTGATGATGAATTAAGCGATGGTTATTTAAGTGATAGCAATAACTTTAAAAAATTAATAAGTGGTGGTATGGTTCGAAGTGAAAAGAAATATAAAGACGCTCAATTAGTTGAAGCCTTTTGTAGAGTTATTGCATTAGGAAACCATATGATTAGAATTAGAAATTCTGCTGATATTAATGCAATTAAAAGAAGAGTACTAATATTAGAGACCATTCCTCATTCTAAAGATAGAAAAGTTATAGTAAATCTTTTTGATAGACATATAAAGAAAGAATTAAATCAAATTTTTATGTGGGGTTTAGAGGGATTAGTAAGACTTCAGAAAAATAATTGGCACTTTTCGTTCGAAGAAGAAATGCAAGACAAAGTTGAAGAAATATTTATTGAAAACACTTTGGAGCAAAATTAATTGTGGTTGAAGCAATGAAAGTATTGTCTAATAAACTATAAAAATCAAATATATCATCAACTAAATTAATAAACACGTCTTCTATCTTTTTCTCATTTATGCTTTTAATACTCTTACATTTGGTACATCTATAATATAATTGTACTTCTTTACTTTTTCCAGTTCCACTTGTCCCTACTAATAGATTATTACAATGCTCACAGATTAATTTCTGCCTAAAAATATAATTATGTTTTATATAGTGACTATAACTGTTTTTTTCTCTTTGTTTTTGTGCTTCTATCCAAATATACCTTGTAATAATAGGTGGTGCAAAATCTTCTATTAAAATTTGCTTTTGTGATTTAGAATATTTTCTTGCTTCATATTCTCCTATATAAATTCTATTAGTAAGTATTTTATCAATAGTAGTACTTCCCCAAGACCTATTGTCAACTTTATTATTTGTAAATTCAGTTGCTATTTTACAAGCAGATTTACCATTAATATATTCTTTAAATATTCTTTTTATTGTTGGTGCAGTATCACCATTAATAATTAATTTCTTGTTGTCTTTCATATATCCATAAGGACAAGCAGGAGTATGTTTTTGTTTTAAAGCACCATCTAGTCCAATCAAAGTCCTTTCACTGCATCTTTCTATTTCTAATTGTGATAATACTGTAAGCATTCTTACAAAAAATCGACCATTAGCATTCGATATATTAATTTCTTCATAAGCACATTCTAAACTACAATTATGTTCCTCTAAAAATTGAACTAACTCTTCTAAATCTTTAATTGACCTAGTTACACGGTCAAGTTTCAGTGCGATAATCCTATTAATCTTCCTACTTTTAACATCATCTAGCATTCTTTGAAATTGTGGTCTGTTAGTTGATTTTGCAGATATGCCTTTATCAATATAAAGTCCTGCGATTTCATATTCTTTATACTCACATAGTTTACGAAGCCTATCCTCTTGTTCCGATAACGAATGACCGTTTATTACTTGGTCTTCACTACTAATTCTACAATAAATTGCTACTTTTTCATTTTTAATAATTGAATTACAAATATTACTTTTCATATCTTTTTCAAAACTGTTATACATAAATATTCATCTTCTTAAATAATCGCACAAATGAATATTTACTGTTTTAATCGTTCCATTTAACTTAAATTATCATTAACTATTTTAATTAGTTTAGTTAAACTACATTTATTATAATCTGCTATTTCATTAATAAATATAGTTGGTTTATTTCCTTTGCTTTCAAATATTAATGCTACCATAAATCTTTGTGGTGTCTTTGTCTTGCTTTTAAATAATATCTTATAAGGCTCAATAAACCTAATATTAGTTTTATCAGCAATAACATCAGCACCATCATAGAACCTCATATCTACTTTACTTTTTTTACATTTTTAATAATCCTAGTTTTCAAATCACTAGGAAAACATTTCTTATTAACAATCATTGTATTCCTCCAATTAGAGGAACAAAAAAACCAGTAAATACAATAGTTTACTAGGCTTTTTATATTATAATCGATGCCACTAATAATTAGGGGCTCGAGTTCATTCATAAATGGGGCGAGATAAGGGAGTCGAACCCTTGCATAACAGAGCCACAATCTGCCGTGTTAACCACTTCACCAATCCCGCCATTTGAATAATATTAGAATATCAAATTTTACTCTAAAATGCAACTATTTTTGATTATTTGTTATAAAATCTTTTTAAAATATGTTATACTTTTGTTAAGTGCTAGTAAAGACTTGGTTTTTACTAGCTTTTTTATAGGGGTGATAATGTGATTATTTTTGCGTGTTTAAAAAAAGAATTTGATGAATATGTGAATCAGGGAATTATTAGCAATAAAGTCTATGATGCTTATAAAGAAAAATTAGGAAAAAGGACCAAATTAAATCAAATAAAAGCTTGGGCTAATAGTTTGCCATTTATGAAATCTATTCTTGATGATTTACCTGATAATGTAGGTATTGCTATTGAATTTAATATCCCTCTTACTAGTAAAAGAGTTGATTTAGTAATTAGTGGATATGACAATAATTATAAACCAGTCATTATTTTATTTGAATTGAAACAATGGGAATATGTGGATGATGTTAAAAACCAAGATGCTGTTGTAAAAACTTTAATTTCTAATAAAGAAAAAAACTCTTTACATCCATCTTATCAAGTTTTATGTTATGCTGAATTATTAGAAAATTATAATCATTATATAGAAAACCATGAAGTAAAAATTATACCCATTGTTTATTTACACAATTATTCTTTAAAAGTTAATGATGTTTTATTAGCTAATAAATTTAAAAAATATTATAAAAAAGCACCTATATATGGAAAAGAAAATATTACTCAATTAAAATTGTTTATAGAGAATTCAATTATATTTGGTGATCATTTAGATATTGTTAAACAAATTGATCAAAGTGAAGTAAAGCCAAACAAAAAATTACTAGATTCTTTAGAGAATATGATTCAAAATAACAAAATATATACTTTACTTGATGAGCAAAAAACAGTTGTTGAAATTATTAAACAAGAAGCTAAGAAAGCTTTTGCTATGAGCGAAAAACGAGTTATTATTGTAAAAGGTGGCCCTGGAACAGGTAAATCGGTTGTTGCTATTTATTTACTTGGTGAGCTTTTAAAATTAGGATTAATGGGAGCTTATGTTTCTAAAAATATGGCTCCAAGAAAAGTTTATAAAAACAGTCTTGTTCACAATAATGAAATTAGTATTCATGAATTATTTAAAAGTTCTGGTTATTTTTTTAAAGATCCTGAAAATAAGTATGATTTTTTACTTGTAGATGAGGCACATCGACTTCAAGAAAAATCAGGTATTCATAATAATATTGGAGAAAACCAGATTAAAGAAATTATTCATGCTTCTAAATTATCTGTTTTCTTTATTGATGAAAGACAAATGATTACCCTAAAAGATATCGGGAACATTGCTAATATTAAATACTTTGCTAAATTCTATCAGGCTTCTATTGTTGAATTGGATCTTCAAAGCCAATTTCGATGTAATGGTAGTGATTCTTATTTAGATTTTATTGATTCACTTTTATATAACAAAAGAGGAAACTATAAATTTCACTTTGATTTTCAAGTATTAGATACCCCTAATGAGTTAAGAGACTTAATTCAGTCTAAAAACACTTCTAATGACGCTCGTTTAGTTGCAGGTTTTTGTTGGAGAAGAAATGCTAAGGAGGCTGATAATCAATACTATATGGATATTACTATTGGTGATTTCCAGTCTAGTTGGAATTTAAAACATGGCGAACCCTTTGCAACAAGAGAAAATGCTATTAATGAAGTTGGTTGTATTCATAATGTTCAAGGGCTTGAATTTGATTATATTGGAGTTATTATTGGGCCAGATTTAAAATATCAAAACGGAAAGGTTATTACTGATTATAAAGAAAGAGCTAATACTGAGAAATCCTTATATGGATTACATGTTTTAATGAAGCAAGACAAAGAATATTATGAAAAACTTGCAGATACTATTATTAGAAATACTTACCGTGTTTTACTCACTCGTGGTCTTAAGGGTTGTTATGTTTATGCTTGTGATCCTAAACTACAGGAACATTTAAAAAAAATAATAGGTACCAGAATGATTCATTCTTAATTCCTATTATTTTTTATTTATATTCTTGTTTATAGGTTGGGTCTTTTAATTTACTTGTTGATAGAAAACCTGCTTTTGAATTTATAACATCAGGTATGCGATTTACAATATCAGCACAGGTTAGTCTCACAGTATCTGGTTTATTAATTGTTACTGTGGTATTTGGTTCGCCATAAATAGTCCATTCATTTTTATCAAAATCTTCTTTACTATAAACTTTGCCAATACATTCAGCTTCGATTATAATTCCTTCTTTGGTTTCTAATGTGGTAATGGCACTCATTCCTGTTGCATTTCCTTTTTTGATATCCATGTTTAAAGTATCACTATGTATGTCTTCTTCATATGTTGTTGGGACACATTTTTGACTAATTTTTACTGTTGTTAAATTTAATTTATCTGCTATCCAACTTGCGGCATTCCACATATATGAAGCATTAAACTTCCTTTCATTTATTAATTTTTGTCTTTCTTTTTCACTTATATTATCTGATGAAGCTATTTCTTCTTCAAATTTTTCCAAAGAAAGTCCAGCACCATGAGCTTTCGCTAAAGCTAAGCCATAATCTTCTACATTGTAAGAGCTGCTACCTTTTATTTTCGCTATATTATGAATAGATGCCGCTATTGTTGTAATTAAATTGCCCCAAAATATATCTTGATATCCACATCCAACTATTGTTACATTATATGCTTTAGCTAAAATATCTAATTCTTTATAGAGAGTTGGATTAGAGCTTTCGGCATAAAAACATTCTTCAGCTGTTGTGATAACATTTACACCATTTACAACACATGTTCTAATTGTATCTTCAATATCATTCAAGTAACTTAATGTAGAAATCACCGCTATATCTGGTTTCGTCTCTTTTAACAGCCGATCTAATTTAGACACATCTTCTATTTTTATTTGATGTGGATCTTTTCCCATAATAAGGCCAATGTCTTTGCCATTTTTTTCTGGATCAATATCAACTGCCCCAACTATTTTAGCTCCTAAATCATCAATATATTTCATGATGTACTTGCTCATTTTCCCGCAACCGATTTGAAAGACTTTAATTTGTTTCATTTAAATCTACTCCTTCTTCTCTAATCATATCCGCAAATTCTTTTTTAAATCTTTCTATTTCTTTTAGCTTGGCATCTTCATAAATATTTCTGGCATTACATATCGCTTTATAAAAATGTTTTAAAGTTACCATTTTTTTATTATCATATAAGGCAAAAGTAAAAGCATTTGATACAATTGTTAAGCATATATCAGGATAACGAGAAGCTATTTCATATACTCTTTTATATTCATCCGTCATTTCAACAATAAAACGCATAATTTTTTCTTTTATAAAATCTGTATATTCACATCTTACTCCAGTTGTTTTTTCTATTTTAGGTAAAGTTCCCATTAATATTTGTACTGTTGTATCTTTGTCTGCTTCTAAAACTTCAATTTTACTAAATCTTCTTAGAAAAGCTCGATCTCTTAAAATATAATGTTCATATTCTTCTGTTGTAGTTGCTCCTATCATTTTAATAGTTCCTCTATCTAATCCGGCTTTTAACATATTAGCAAAATCCATTCCACCTTCTTTATTTACTAAAAGGTGTGTTTCATCAATAAAGACAACCGTATCTTTTTTGGCGGCAAGTTCTCTTACTAATAAATCAATTCTATTTTCTGTTTCACCACTACTTGTTGTACTTCCGATTAAACTAGATATGTTTATCTTTATTATTTGATAATTCAATAAAACATCAGGAACATATCCTTTAATAATTCGGTACGCTAATCCTTCTACGATAGCTGTTTTACCTATTCCTGGTTTACCTACTAAAAGAGCACTTTTTTCAGGAGTTAAAAGCGTTAGAATCACTTGTTTTATTTCGTTTTCTCTTCCTATTGCAGGGTCTGTAACATATTCTTTATTTGTTAAATTTTCACCATATCGTTCTAGCATGCTTATTTCTTCCATAAATATCCACCTATTCTATTTTTATTATAACATTTTTTCCTAAAAATAAAAAGTAAATCTATTTAGACTTACTTAAATTTCTTTCACCCATAATCCATGTAAATTACAATAAGAATAAGCTTTTATAATTTTTTCATTTTCTAAAAGGGCAAAATAAGCAATAGGTTCTTCTCCTGGTTTTAAATTTACTCGTTTTATTCCCATATTTGTCTCTAAATAAATCCATTCAATATAATGGGATTCTTCCATAGGGTGTAGTGTTTCTCCTATTGTTATTTTTACTGTGGTTCCCTCTTTTTCAATTACTGGTATATGTTTTTCGGTTGCGGCTTCTGTACTATTAGCTGTTAGTAATACCATATCTATTCCACAGCAAATTGGTGTTACACCACTATCATTAATTAATTCAATTAAATTTCCACAACGACGACATAATAAAAATTTTCTGTTCATTTTACTTCCCTCCAATATAAGATTAGCAAATTATTTATAAAAAAGCTATGTTTATTTTCTTTTCTTTACATTTGGTTTATGGAACAGGAGATTCTTGAACTTGTTCTAAACCTACTTTCGTAGTTAAATTAATCGAAATAAGCTTACACTTTTCAAATATTTCTTCATCTGACCCTTCTATTAATTCTACTTCGGGATAATTATACTTAAATGTAAATTCGTAAGCTTGGTTTTCCTCTACATTTTGTGCTAATGCTCTTGGCACTTTTACAGTAGTTACTTCTTCAAATTGGAATTTTCTTATTGTCAAATATAGATAATCATAGTCATTACTTTCTTCAATATTTAAGACATTATAGGTATTTGTAAATTCATAAATTACACTAGGAATATTTTGATTATTTTCTTTATTTTCTAATAATTCTTTTTTATTTTCTTCTGATAAATAAATATTTTTTTCAATATCAAAATTATCTACATATATTTTCTTTTCTTTTAAATTATTAATAATTTTATTTAAATATTTTTTATTCCATTTAAGATTAGAAACTTCATAGTCTAGATAATACCCATTATTATAATTTCGCAAAGCTATTTTTACTTCTGCTTCTTCTATATCTGGATATACATATTCAATTTTAATAGTATCTTCTAAAGTATTATCAATAATAATGTTATATTTGCCATATAAAACTAAATCATCACTCATTTCTATTTCTTTGGTTACTGTTTTAGTTTCTTCATAAACACTATCATATATAATTTCGGTATTAGCAATTTCAACTGTACTTAGTGCAAGTCCTGTTCCAGTTAAAATAACTACTACTATTACTTCAACTAAAATATGTTTTGCCTTTATCTTTTTATTAAAAACAAAATCTACTCCTAATTCTAATAGTAAAAATCCACCTTGAAATAATGCTACTAATAAAATAAAGATTCCAAAATAAGTTACGCCTTTAATTAATAAATAAATTCCTAATCCTAAAGCACAAACAATTGCTATTAAATAACATATTACACCTAATAAACACATGATAACAATAAGTTTTAAGAAACCAATACAAATATTTACTATCATATCAGTTATTCCTTTTTTCTTTGGATTGATTATAAGTTTATTTTCTGTTTTTTCTTCTTTGCCATTTCTTTCTTTTTTCTTCTCTAGTTTCTTTTTTGGTTCTTCTTCATTTTTTTCTTTTTTTTCAAATTCTTCTTCAGCATTGGCAATAATTTTTTCTGAAAAACCTTGAAAATATCTTTTTTCTATTATTTTTATAAATAAAATTACGGCTAAAATAAGGTAAGTGAGTTCAACTATAAAGGACCAAATTCCATAGAAAATTGAAGATATCGGCGCTCCCAAATCACCAAATATATTCCAGCCTAAATCTTTTAATAATAAGAATGGAATTTTTAAAATGACAATGATTAAAACAATTAGCGCTATTTCAATTACAAATTTTAATATTTCTTTTCCACTTTTATGACTCAATTCATTTAAAATATAATCAAAGCCTTGGGAAACTTTATTTATAAAACGATTTAAAACATTTGTATCTTTTTGCTTTACTTTATAAGCTGCTAGTAAATCATTTACTATCTCATTTATGTCTCCAAGTTCTTTTACTGCTTCTTCTTCCGTTAAACCTCTATTTACTTTTTCTTCTATGTAGCCCTCATATTCACTTATTATATCTTCTACTTCTTTATCTTCTAAAATATTTAATTCTTTTCTTAATTTATTTAAAAATTCTTCTTTATTCATTTTTTTATGCTCCTTTCAATAAAATCGTTTACACTTTTAGAAAATTTTTGCCATTCTTCTAACTCTTTATTCAATATTTGTAATCCACTTGAAGTAATATGATAATATTTTCTAATTGGCCCTTCTGTTGATTCTTTTGTATATGTTTCAAAATATCCTTCATTGGTTAATCTTTTTAAGATGGGATAGATCGTTCCTTCACTAACATCTACTACTTTACTTACTTTTTCTACTAGCTCATAACCATACATATCCACTTTTTCAACCATTACTAGTATTAAAAGTTCTAAGACTCCCTTTTTAAATTGCGTGTTAATATTATCACCTCTTTCGCTACTATCATATATCTACTACTTGGCTTTGTCAAGTACTAAATAATACATATATTTATATTTTTGTAAATTTGTGGTAAACTAATTATGATAGGATGGTTATTATGAAAGCTAAAACTTTGGTCGTACTTTTGGTTGTAACTAGTATTTTACTTATTTACAGTATGATTTGTTATTCCTTATTAAATAAAAGTATCGAAGTTAGTACTAAAAATATTATTTCAGATTATTTGGCTAAATCTTCTATTACTTCTTATGAATATTTGAAAGCTAATAGTACTAAAAAAGATACATTTCAAGTATTTGTAAAATCTGATAATCAATATTTTACTTTTATTTTTGAGTTAAATCAGCATGATTATCAATTATTAAAAGTGTATCCTTCTGTTCCTGATTATATTTCTACATTATAAAAAGTCACTTATTGGTGACTTTTTCATTATTTTTTAAAGTTTTAGATAATTCTTTATAAATTTTTACAATTCGAATTAATATTTCTTTACTATCCATTACAAGATCATTACATGCTATTAATGTTGCTAAACCATTGGCATATAGCCATACATTCATAAATAAAGTTTTAGCCTCTTCAAAACTTAAACTATGTTTATTTACTAAATTTATAATTGTTGATTGATTCCATTTTTCATTTAATACGTCATTAATATCTGTCCAATTTAAGTTATTAGATAGAAACATGCATTTGAAATAGTTTTTATGCATGTAAGCAAATTCAACATAAGCAACACAAACTGTTATTAAAGCATTTTTATTATCTACTCTTTTCATGATAAATTCATCATATTCTTTTTTTATGATATTATTTACATCTGTTTTTAATTCTTCTAAACTTTTATAAATTCGGTAAATTGGTTTAGTAGATATTCCAGCATTTTTAGCTAAGTCTCGAGCATTAATACATTCTATCCCTTCTTTTTCAACCATTTTTACTGCTACTTTTAATAAATCTTTTTTTTCAATAATACTTTTTCCAGCCATTAAAACACCCTTTTCTACATCGGTAACTTACGTTATCATTATATAGAATTATTGCCTTTTTGTCAAATTAAAACAAATACTAAAATGTACTTGTTTAATCTTTTTTTATTTTGATTATAAACTGATAAGAATCATTTAAATCTGTTTCTTCTAATACTATATTAAATCCTTTATTTTCTAAATTAGTTTTTGTTTCACGAACCGTATTAATAGCTGTTTTTAAATCAATACCTAATTTTTCTTCTTGTTGTACTTCATAATTTGGGTCTAATGTTTCAATTAAGTCTATTGGATCAAATATTTCCGATTCTTCCTTAGCACTTAGATCTAATGAACTACCAAAATTAGAGTTTAAAAGTGATGGTTCTGGTTTAATTTCTTCTTTAATACTTTCGTTATTTATTTTAGGTAATTCAAAATTTAAAGTTGGTGTTTTTAATATTGGTTCTTCCATATTCATATTTACTTTTTCATTTTCTAAAAAATTGAAGAAATTTCCTTTGGAATCATTTTTAGCTTGATCCACTGGTATAATATCGGGATTAAACATTTTTTCTCTTTCTATTTCTCTTAATTTACGTGCTATATCACTTTCTTCATTAACATTTGGTATTTCAGTTGCTTCTTTTCTAATAGCATCAATATCTATACTTTTTACTAACGGAACATCGGTATCATCATTATCTTCTTTATCAGTATTATTTAGTTTTTTTAATTCACTATCTAAATCTCTAACGGTCATTCTTTCATTGATAATCCTTTTTAGCCATTTTCTTTGTTCCTCATGGTCTGGTATTACTAATAAACTTCTAGCATGTCTTTCACTTATTTGATTATTCATTAAAGCTTTTTGTACTTCTTCATCTAAATTTAAAAGACGTAATTTATTAGCAATAGCACTTTGTGATAAGCCCATTTTTTTAGCTAATTCTGTTTGAGTTAAATATCCTTTATCTAATAAATTCTTATAACTTCTTGCTTCTTCAATTGCTGATAAGTCTCTTCTTTGAACATTTTCAACTATTGCTACTTCAGCACTTTTATTATCATCGATATCAGCTATAACTGCTGGAACAGTTTTTAATCCAGCTAAAGTTGCTGCCTTATATCTTCTTTCACCAGCAATTATTTCATATTTATCTTCTATTCTTCTTAACACAAGTGGTTGTATAATTCCGTGTTGTTTGATTGAACTTGCAAGCTCTTCTAATCCTCTATCATCAAAATTAAGACGTGGTTGAAACCGGTTTGGTATAATTTCATCAATAGGTATTTGTAATATATTTTGCTCTAAATTCACTCTTATCAGCCCCATTTATCTATTATTTATATCATATCATTATTTTTGTTTTTTTTCAATGTTTAAATCACTATACAAATAAAAAGGAGCAAAATGCTCCTGTGAAGTTTGTCTGTTTTTGTGTTGAAAAAATTAAATTTCATACGGTTTTGAGGAAGTGCCATTTCCTGATTTTGCAGTTACATCAGCCGACAGATTGATTACTGGGCGCACACCGATCGTGTTACTCACGTTGCTGCCGTTGAGGTAGCCACTCGAATTCACAATGAACACGAAAGCAAAACTGAACGACGCATTAAAGAGATACGGAGACATGGTCCAATATGCACTATTTGTATATAGATAATAACTTTGATTAGTTTGTCCATATACTCCTCCGGCCATCGCTACTTCATCGGCTGTGATAAGTCCTACTGGGTTTGTTAGTGCTTTATTTCCTCTACTACTTCCACTTACCGTGTACATATCTTCATTATTCTTACATTTTAATGTTGGGCTCTTTGTACTATTTGTTAGTCGTATATATCCTCCATAATATGTAACTGTTGTTCCTGTTCCTCCTGCTCCATTACTAGTTGATGAATTTGTACTTGGCTCACGATCTCCACAAAATCCTGTTTCTTTGCTTATCTGATCTCCATATCCTTTATTCGCTATATTGGTTTGATACCAACTATCTAATACTCCTTTAATTGTACTATTTGTTCCAAGGCCATGTACTTGTCCACTTGTATACATATATCCTACATACATATTATTATTATTGTATGTACTATGGAATGCACTTGTACTTATTTGAGTACTTGTTCCTGTTGTTGCTGGACTACCGTTGCCGCTATAGATCATTCGGATACTTCCATCTCCATTAATCCGGATGATTCGCCAATAGAAGTTCGCAAACTTGACCCAGTTATTATTTACTGCCCCTCTAAAGTAATAACTATCTCCCCAATCGTCTTGAGCCTTGTATACTCCTTCATTCGTCGTTGCTATATTTGCAAAGTTCGGTGTTCCGCTATTGATTTGATTATCTCTTTTGATAGCATCTGCTAATAATATTTTTTGCTCATCAAAATATAAATAGCATTTTGTCCCTTTGGTTGTCATTGGAGCAATATTTAATGTTTTGGTATTCATGTCATAAGTGATTGTCATGTCTTGTTTTTCATCGCCTATTTTACAATAGCTTTTCTCACTATTAAATGTATATCCTGAATCAGGTATTTGATCTACTTTTGTATAATCATTACCATCTTCAATATAAACACCAATTAGATTTAAATCTGATAATTCATAATTGATTGTTCCATTGATTAAGGGAATACTTTCGGTTACACGGTATTTGGCTAAGCTACTATTAGTAATTAATATAATAAGAAGCCCTACTACACAGACAAAACCACACAAAAAATATATTCTTTTTTTATTTGTTTTTAATGTTTCAAATTCTAATTTTCCATCATTTTTCATTTATAGGCTCCTTAATATCGTATTATATTACGATTTATAATTAAATTATAGTCATAAAATGTTACGATGTCAAGGGTGGAATAATGAAAATAAATGCTAAAGAATATAAAACAAATGAAATTATAAAATTTATTAGAGAAGGACTTAATTTAACTCAAGAACAATTATCTAAAGATATTAAAATTAGCAAAAGTTCTATTGAAAAATATGAGTATGGAACAGCTAATTATACATTTGAAACACTACTAAAAATTGCCTTTAAATATGACTTAGACATTATTATATGTTCTAAAAATAAATCTTCTAAATAATTATCTAACAAATTTTGTATGCAACTGTTAATAGAAACTCAAGTTATTTTAAAAACTTGAGATTTTTATATGGCGTATTTTGTCGAACGCTTTTTCTTGCTTTTTCATTAATTAACATTCATAATAATAACTCGAGCATTGGGGCTAATGCTTTTACTTATATAATAACTATTTTTACCTCCTTTACACCTTATGGGGTTTTGGTTGTAGAAAGTAGGTGATTATATGGAGTTGCGTTTAATAGTAATATTACCGCTAAAAAAAACATTAGTCATTACGATACGACTAATGCCAAATACAAGTTGTAGGCATTAGTTCGCACTCCAATGCTCTACAATTTAAGTATAATATACTTACGATATAATTACAATTTACATTTAATTGACAAATAAATATCAATTATTAGTACTAAATGCTTAGAGTTTATACATTTTAGTCTTTATCATCATTTAAACTAGAAAATAAGTTTGTATTTACTAAACTTGGAAAATATTTGATTATTTCTTCTTTCAAATATAATCCTTTTTTATAAAGATTTGGATAATTATTAATGATACTATTTTCTTCACATGAACATATTCGTTCAAATACTCTAGCTCTATCTTCTGTTTCATATGTATATGAGTAACTATCTATGAAATATACATCATTTTTATCTTCTTCATTCAATGTATAATCATAACTTTGTTTTTTAGTATATGAATTATTGTATAGAAATCCTGATGGATTATAATTTTTCCATTCTTTAAACGGATATATATTTTGATTGTTTAGTAAGAATTCCATATTATGTAGTAATTCATGACATAATAGTTCTTCTATATTAGGCTGTTCTATATCTATTACTATCATATATTCACCGTTATAATTTAGTGAATAAGCGGCTGGATTTGATACTTGAGTTTCATAATCATTTGGTGTAAGTTCGCCAGTTAAATAAATGTTTAAACCCGAAAATCCATTATTATAGAAGCTTTCAAAAAATTTTTCATTATATTTTGATAAAATATCTTCTATCTTGTATAACGAATCTGATATTACTTCTTCATTTAATAAAGTTTTGGCACTAAAATCTGGAAATTCTATATTAGCCTCTTCTTTTATTTTGACATTTACTTGGTATGTTTCTTTGATATTATTTCTTTGTTCATTTATTTTTTTAGTCAATTTATTATTATAATCTTCAATGTCTATAGTTGAGAGATTTAAATCTTCTAAATTAATAACAAAAAAATTATCTTGATCTTGCAAAATATAAACATATAAATACTTTTCTGTCACTATTAACTTAGCAATTGGATTATCTTCTGACAAAAGATTTACATCTAATTTTTTTATAGTTTTATTTTCCATATCTTCAATGTATAAGATATGATCTATAGGATTATACAGATAAAAATTATTATTATCTTCATTTAAAGTTCCCGTATAAAAATATGTCTCTTTTGTTGGATTAGTAAAGGAAGTTATATAATCTTCTTCTAAATTATGAATTTCATAAATAACTCCATCATTGAAAAATACGCCATTTTTATATTTAAAATAACTTTGTTTTCCAGAATTCCACAAAAAATTTCTATTGATATCATATAAATAATAGTAATCTTCTTTATCTCTTAAAACAAGAATTGTATTATTAGAAGTTACAACATAGTCTTCATAAATTAATTCTTTAGCCGAATTAATGGTCCGGTATAGCTTTTCTTCATTTCTAAGTAAATATATGTCTTGATCATCTATTTTTATATAAATATCTTTATACGGAAGATAATTTGCATTTAAATTTTCTACTTTTGAGGTGTATTCAAATGTTTTTTTTAAGTCAAAATCATAGGTTTCAAATTGAGTTGAAGTTTGGCAGTTAATTTCTTTTTCTGTTAGCGTACAATAACTATTTGTATTTTCTATTGTATTTATTGCGGTTACTTGGTTTGTATTAATATCTAATTTTTTTAGTTTGTAATTATAAATATCTTTTACATCGTCTACTATATCCATTAATAAATAGTAAATAGTACTTCCTTTTTCGACTATACCATTTACGGTTAAATTTTCAGTTTTTAAGTCATATTGATATATTGCTTCCTCTATTTTTTCTCCACCTAAAGTATTTTTGGGTTTTGTTATATTTACTCTTAAGAAAAAAAGGCTTAAAAATAGTGTTATTATACTTAATAATAAGGCGATATTCTTTTTCATATTCAACACCCTTTATTATAAATATAATAACACTTAATTTTTTTTATGTCTATTTTAAACTATTTATTTTTTATTATCTTGTCATAACTACGAGGATATTTTTTGTCTGTTTCTTTTTCTTTTTCAACAATGATTAAAGAACGATTACTTCCTTCTATCGGTAAGTTAAATTTTATTACTTCTAGAATATTACTATTTAATTCTGTTAAAATCTTTTCACTTTCTTCTATTTCTGTCTCAGATATCCCTTTCATTGCAATTAATTTACCATTTACTTTTAAATAAGGAATAGAAAGTTCTGATAAAATTCGAAGATGAGCTACTGCTCTAGATGTTACAATATCAAAATATTCACGATAATTGTTAGGAAGATTTTCAGCTCTGGTGTTTAAACATGTTATATTTTTTAAGTTTAATCTTTTGATTACTTGCTCTAAAAACATAATTTTTTTATGATTGGAATCTAGTAATGTTATTTCTAGTTCAGGATAAAATATTTTTAATACTAATCCTGGAAATCCTGCTCCTGTTCCTATGTCTAATATTTTTAAGTTTTTAGTTAAATCTACTCCTTTAACTAGTGTTAAAGAATCATAAAAATGCTTTAAATAAATCTCTTCTTCTGTTTTTATAGCAGTTAAATTAAATTTCTTATTGTATTCTAATAGCATCTCTTTATAAATATCTAAATCTTCTAAATTCTTTTCCGTTATTTCGATGTTTAGTTTTGCTATTTCTTTTTTAAAAGTATCTATATTCATTTTTACTCCTTATTTGTCATATCTCTTTTTTAAATATACTGTTAATATGGCTATATCTGATGGGTTTACGCCACTAATACGAGTTGCTTGACCAATTGATATTGGTCTAATTTCTTTTAGCTTTTGCCTTGCTTCACTTGCTAGGTTTAGTATATCATCGTAATCTAAATCTTTAGGAATTTGTTTTTCTTCTAATTTACTAGCTTTTTCAGCTTCTTTGTATACTTTAGCAATATAACCTTCATATTTAATTTCTATTTCTACTTCTTCTAATATATCACTTGCATAATCTAAATCTATTAGTTTTTTTATTATTTCCATATTTACTTCTGGTCTTTTTAGAAATAAATAAAGACTTGTACTAAAAGTTGGATTTTCTATATTAAAACTTTGAAGTATTTTTTTTGTTTCTTCATTTAATTTTAAGTTATTATTTCTTAAAATGTTTTTTACTTCGTTTATTTGATATTCTTTTTCTTTTAGTTTATCCATTCTTTCTTCATCTATTGTTCCATGCTCATAACCTATTCTTCTTAATCTCAAATCAGCATTATCATGGCGTAATATTAAACGATACTCTGCACGAGATGTAAGCATACGATAAGGTTCTTTTGTTCCTTTGGTTACTAAGTCATCAATTAAAACACCAATATATGCTTCATCTCTTCTTAATATTAAAGGCTCTAATCCTCTTAATTTATGATGAGCATTAATTCCAGCGATTAAACCTTGAGCTGCTGCTTCTTCATAACCACTTGTTCCATTAATTTGGCCAGCTGTAAACAAGTTTTCTATTTTTTTATTTTCCAAACTAGCTTTCATCTCTAAAGGATTTAATGCATCATATTCAATGGCGTAAGCATACTTTGTGATAATAGCATTCTCTAAGCCTTCTAGAGAATGAACCATATTTTCTTGAACATCTCTAGGCATAGATGTAGAAAATCCTTGTAAATACCACTCATCATAATATAAACTTTCTGGCTCTAGAAAAAGTTGATGACGTTCTTTGTCAGCAAAGCGAACTAATTTATCTTCAATTGATGGACAATATCTTGGTCCTACTCCTGTTACATAACCTCCATACATTGCTGATTTCTCTAAATTATTTCGGATAATTTCATGAGTTTTAGCATTCGTATATAATAAATAACATTTTTGTTGTTCGTTAACTTTATAAAATGGTGGATTGTCAAAACTAAATGTGTAGTATTCTTGATCTCCATTTTCTTCTTGCATTTTGCTAAAATTAATAGAATTTGCCTTAATTCGTGGTGGAGTTCCAGTTTTTAATCTTTGAACATCTAATCCTAATTTCTTTAAGTTATTACTTAAGTGATTACTTCTTTTTTCGCCATGCGGTCCTCCAGGAGTATTTTCACTCCCTATAAGGATATTAGCTTGTAAATAAGTTCCTGTTGTAAGAATTACTGAGGTACTATATATCTTTTCTTTTGTATCTAAAATTATTCCTTTTACTTTGTTTTTTTCAACAATTAACTCTTCTACCATTCCCTCTTTTATGCTTAAATTATCTGTACCTTTTAATACTTCTAACATCACTTTAGGATAAGTTATTTTATCTGCTTGTGCTCGCAGACTTCTTACAGCAGGTCCCTTTCCATTATTCAGCATTTTTATTTGAAAATGAGAACGATCCGCTACACGTCCCATAATTCCACCTAAAGCGTCTATTTCTCTTACAATAATTCCTTTTGCCGTTCCACCAATAGATGGATTACATGGCATATCAGCAATATTTTTAATATTGGCTGTTATTAAAAGTGTTTTTAGACCTAATTTTGCTCCAATATGTGCTGCTTCACATCCAGCATGGCCTCCACCTACAACTATTAAATCATACATTTTATTCCCTTACTTTCCTAGACAGAATTTACTAAATAAAGTATCTAGTAGTTCTTCTTGATAAGATTCTCCTGTTATTTCTCCAAGTAAATCCCACGCTTTTTTTATATCAATGGCAATCATGTCTACAGGTAAAGATATTCCAACATTACTTATGGCATTATGAATAGCATTTAAAGCTTCTTTTAGCAAACCAATTTCTCTAGCACTTGATATTACTTCTAAATTACTATTATTTATTTTTTCTAAATCAAATAATTCAACTATCTTATTTTTTAAACTATCTAAACCATCTATAGTCATTGTGTTACCAATTACTGCTTCTAAATTTCTGTTATTTAATTTTGATGGTAAATCACTTTTATTAATAAAAGTGATAGAAGTTTTATCTTTTATTTTTTCTTTTATTTCTTCGTCTTCTTTACTAAAAGCTTCATTATTGTTTAAAACATGAATTACTAGATCCGCATCATCAATCATTTCTAAAGACTTATCTACTCCTATTTTTTCAACTAAATCATCAGTTTTACGAATACCTGCTGTATCAATAAATTTTAAAGATATTCCTTCTAGTTCTACAGATCCTTCTACAATATCTCTTGTTGTTCCGGCTATGTCAGTTACTATTGCTTTATTTTCATTTAACATAGCATTTAAAATACTACTTTTTCCAACATTTGGTCTACCTACAATTGCTACTTTAATTCCATTTTCAACTATTTTGCCAATTTTGGATTCTTCCAACAAGCTTTCTAATTCTCTTTTTATTTCATTTAATCTTGGCGGTAAATTATCTAAAGTTATTTCTAAAGCATCTTCATATTCAGGAAAATCAATATTTACTTCGATATTAGCTAAAAGTTCAACAATAATTTCTCTTACTCTTGTGATTTTTTTAGAAACTTTTCCACTAATTCCATTTAAAGCTAATTTTCTTTCTAAATCAGTGCTTGCTTTAATTAAATTGTTTACTGATTCTGCTTCTATTAAATCTAATCTTCCATTTAAAAAAGCTCTTTTCGTAAACTCTCCTGGTTCAGCAAGGCGAATACCATTTTCAATTAAGATTTCTAATATTTTTTTGGTTGTTGCAATTCCTCCATGCGAATTAATTTCAACAATATCCTCTTTTGTATATGTTTTTGGGGCTTTTAATACCGTTATTAATACTTCATCTATGATTTCTCCATCACTTATTATATGTCCATAATGAATAGTGTGACTTTTTACTTCATTTAAATTTTTACCATCAAAAAGTTTTGCAACTTTATTAATTGCTTCTTCCCCACTTACTCGAATAATTGAAATTGCTCCAATTCCCAAAGAAGTTGATATTGCACATATGGTATCAAACATAAAAAGTCACTCCTTTTAAGCGACTTTATTATAGCATTATTTCTTCTTTTTTACAAATTTATTTACGAATTATTTGTTCTTTTTCTTTATTTATTTTCTAATTTATTTTTTCTGTTTTTATAATTTTCTTTTATCTTTGTTTTTTATATATTGACTATATAAACTCTCTTGTATCTTGATATATCTGTAATTATTTCAATATTCTAGGTAAGCTTATTATTTTATTAATATTAATAATAGTACTAAAAAGATGATTAAATTGGCTAAAAAATTAATAACATTGTTATTTATTATTTTTATTCCTTTATGCCATATTGTCGGAGTTTGGCAGTGAATTTTTGATTCTATTATTTCTTGACATTTTAAACATCGATATTTTACTTGAATACTTGCTCCTAACACACTATCTGTGATACTTCCTAGAAATCCTGATAAAACTATAATAATAAATGATATTAAATTATCTTCTAATCCAATATAATAAATCATCCCTATTAAAATCGCTCCTATTAGAGAAGAAAATAATCCAAGCATACTAATATTTCCAGATAAACCTTTCTTGCTTCTTTTCCATGTTAAAATATTAACAGGTTCTTTTTTCGATAATTTTCCTATATCTGATGCTAAAGTGTCTGCTAGTGATTCAGACATAACTGAGGCATATATTAATAAATATATATTATTTTTAGTTAATCCGTAAATTATAATAGAAAGAGTAGGAATTCCCACGTTACAAATAATCTGAATTATGTTCTTTGATTGCTTTTTCTTTTCTTTTTTAAATATCTTGGTAATTATGCTTCCTAGAAATACTACTACTAATATAATAAATGATGTTAAACCTCCAAAGTAAGATATTATTATAGAAAAGGATACTGCTAATAATAAGGCTGGTATGGTTAATGCTCTTTTTATATATGCAATTAATCCTAACAATAAACTTAATATTATACTTATCATTAAATTCATTTTATATCCAACTTTCTAATATATAACTACATAATGAAATGCCTAGTGGTAAACTTAAATTATCGCTTCCTTTTTTATTCCATAATTCTAAAGGAACTGCAATAAAGCCTAATAGAATTACTTTTATAGTGTTTAAATCTAAATTATAAATATTTTTAAAAGCAATTACAACTATCATGGTAATTAATAAAACACTTAGTGATCCAGCATAAGTTTTATTTGTATTTTTTATTTTGTAATTAGAAAATTTATTTCCTATAAAAGGAGCTATTCCATCAGCTAAAGCCATAGTAAAAATGCCAATTCCATAAAATGGTAAAAATTCCTTATCATAATAAGTAATACATGCTAAAACAACAAAACTTAATGCATAATAAATTGTTCCCTTTGATTCTTTCTTTTCTTGTTCCATAGATTTCATAATATTAAATTTGTATGATAAAAAATTAAATATTACCATTGTAATTGGTAGAATAATCATATGTATACTATTTTTAAAAAAATAAACCATGATGAGCCACGTAAATCCCATTAAAATATGCACTAGTTTTCGAGATGTTTGCTCTTTTATTTTTTTTTTCGATTTTAAAATTCCTAAGAAAATAAGAATTAGAAAAACATATATGTAAGTTAATAAATATCCTAAAAATGTATTCATAAATTCCTCTTATCTAAATTATAGATTAAAAAATCACTTGAGTCAATTTTATTATAAAATATTATACACAAATATTAAAATTTTTTTAAAGTTAATTAATTGTTTAACATAACTTTTTTGTGTACTACTCGTGGGCTACGCATGTGTTACATATAAAAATTAAGGGTACTTTTACAATTCCTAATACACAAAAAAGCCCCGAAAATGCGATATTTCCGAGGCAAAAAGAAAACTTTGTTTTAACGTTTTGAAAATTGTGGAGCACGACGAGCTTTTTTAAGTCCGTATTTTTTACGTTCTTTTACTCTTGCATCTCTTGTTAAGAATCCATTTGTTTTTAAAATCTTACGATATGAATCTTCTCTTGTTTGATCTGTATTAGCATCAAATTCTAGTAAAGCTCTGGCAATACCTAAACGAATTGCTCCAGCTTGTCCAGAATATCCGCCTCCTTTTACAGTAACTTCAATATCAAAACGATTTGTGTTATCTGTAACAGTTAATGGTTGTTTTAAATCCATTACTAGAATTTGGTTTGGAAAATATTCATTTACATCAACACCATTTACTACGATGTTTCCTGTTCCACCAGTTATTTTTACTTGAGCAGAACTTCTTTTACGACGACCAGTTGCGGTCCATACTTGTTTAGCCATTTTAATCCTCCTAATCAATATTTAAAGCTGTAGGTTTTTGGGCCTCATGTTTATGTTCAGAACCAGCATAAACAAATAATTTCTTACCCATACTTCTTCCTAAAGAATTATGAGGAAGCATTCCTTTAACAGCTCTTTCTAGCATTTCTTCTGGATATTTTTCAATCATAACTTTTGCAGATCTTTCTCTTAATCCTCCTGGATAACCAGAATGATTATAATACATCTTATCATTTAACTTATTTCCAGTTAAATTTACTTTTGATGCATTAATGATGATTACATAATCTCCACAGTCTACTGATGGAGTATAGGTAGGTTTATGTTTTCCTCTTAAAATTGTTGCAGCTTTTGTTGCTACTCTACCTAAATTCTTACCTTCAGCATCGATTACATACCACTTACGTTCAACGTTTTCTTTTTTTTGCATGAATGTCTTCATATTTTTATCCCTTTCATTAGTTTTCCTTGCTTCTGCTTTCCCAGGGCATCACAATTCCAACAAATAAAATGTACCATTTAAAATTATATGTAAAATAATGCTATTTGTCAAATAAAAATTTATATTTTTCTATCTTTGTAATAATTTTTCACTTTTTTCTAGCAATATTCTTGCCTTTTGAAGATTATCTTTTAAAATAGTTATAACTTTTTCTTTATAAGTTGAATTTTCAATTCTTTTTAGATATTCTTCTGTAAAATACATTAAATTGTTTATCACAGATGGGTCTATCTCATCTTTTTTTCCTTGTTCTAACATTTCGATAAAACTTTTTATAGCAGAATTTACCGTATAAATACTATCAAATTTCTTCTTGTTTGAAGTAGATACTACTTTAGCAAAATTATTATATTTATTTAAAAAATCTATAACCATATTATCTTTCATTTTCTCACCTCTAATACTCTATTTTATTTAAGTATAATCCATTGGGAATTGCTGTTTTAAATTGTTTTTTAATTTCTGGTGTTTCTAATGCTTCTTTTATTTCCATCAAACTAACTTTGTTATTAGAAACATCTAGCATTGCTCCCACTAAATTTCTAATCATATAACGATAAAAACTTTTTCCAATAAATTTTATTTCTAAAATATCATCTTCTTTTTTAAATTCTATGCTATATATAATACATTCATAGTTTTTTCTTTCGCCTGATGTAAAGTTTTTAAAATTATGTATTCCGATAAATAACTCAGCACATTCTTTCATTTTTTCTATATTTAATTGGTAGTTTGGCTGATATGTATAGTCATAAATCAAAGGATTATATTTGCCAATATTAATTTTATAGATATATTCTTTCTTTTTTACCTGAAACCTTGGATGAAAGTTTTCTTCTACTTTTTTTACATTGGTGATATAAATATAGGGAGCAATGAGACTATTTAAGGCAATTTTTAAATGGTGTTCATCAATATTTATGTTTAAGCTAAAAATAGCTTTCTGATCTAAAGCATGAACACCTCTATCCGTTCTACCTGCTCCTTTAATTTCTATTTTTTCTTTGGCAATTATACTTAGAGCATCTTCTATCTTTTTTTGAACTGTATCTTGATTTTTTAATCTCTGAAAGCCATAAAACTTGGAGCCATCATAACATATACTAATTAAATATTTCATGAGTTCTCCTTTATTCGATAAATAGCTTTTAACAGTTCTTTTGGATCTTGATAATTTTCTATTGGAATTCCTTTAGTTTTTATCAAATCTATTAATTTAAAAATCTCTGGTTTATTTAAATTGTCTATAAATAAATCATAATTACTTTTAGGAATTGTGTTAATAACTTGGTATTTATCCACAATAATTAATTCTTCTACTATATCCCATATTACTCTTATATCATTTGTAAAAATAACAATTGTCTTATTATATTCATTCGATAATTTTTTCCATAATCTTTTAAAGTATTCACGTTCTGTATGATTTAATTCTTTTTCAAAATAGTCTAAAATTATATAATCTTTATTTTCTATTAAGGCTTTAGCTAAAGAAATTCTTTTTAATTCACTGATTGAACATTCGTTAGAATATTTAGTAAGATTTTTTTCATTTAATAAAACCATTTTTAAAGAAGATATATCCTTTGAATTATTGAGATATTCTTTTACCGTTCCTTTAAATTTATAATCTTTTATGATGCTTATATTATTATTAAAAGTTGTTATGTTAATATTTCCCATTAAACCATAAATATGCCCTTTTGGTTTATTTTCTAAAATTGTCATTATTTCCATAAATCATTCACCAATTCTACATTATTAAAATATATTTTATCTACTACCTGATAATATTTTAATCCCTTTGATAATTCTACTATGAAAGGTAAACTAAAACCTAATTTTTTTAATATTTTTTCTTCTTGTAAAACAGCTTCTTTTTTCCCTTCCATAATAACTTCTTTTTCATGAATTACTATTAAGTAATCTAACCATAGTGTTTCTTCAATTTCGGTTGTATAATTTATAATTCTTTTTTGGCTTTGTTTTAAATATGCTATTAACTTTTCATTAAATTCTTGATTTAAATATGTTAATACGTTAAAAAAAACAAATACTTGATCATCCTTATTTAAAGTAGATAATATTTTTAGCTTGAGATAATCTAGTTCCGTTAAATCCTTTTTATTTTTTAATTCCTCTTCTTTAAAAAAAGCGTATATTTCATCTGATATTTCATATGAATCTATCCCTCTTTCCTTAGTTATTACAATACAATTATGGTTAATCAAGTATATTGCATCATCTGTATAACTATAAGAAGATGTATATAATACTGTTGTGTCTATGTTATAAATTGTTTTATCATTTATTTTAAATAATTCATTCATAGTAACTTCACCGCCTATATCATAACAAATTTTTCTTTTTTTTTAAAGAAAAATTGAATGTGACAGTAATTTGTACTTAAAATGAGTATCAAAAAAGTAGTTTAATAAGTATTAAAAATAAATAGTTAGTTTTAAACAACAATTATTTTATATAGATTTAATTCTAATTCTCAATATACTGGAGATATCATAACTATTTAGTTTTTATTTTATATGATTTGGCATTTTTTCTAATTTGATTTTTAAAAGCACAGTTTTTTCTGTGCTTTTAGGTATTATAAAGAAATTTATAATTAGTTTGATTTTATACTATTCTTTTATATAGTATAATTTAAACAATATATATGAGCGTTTTTGATTAATTTGTTTGCTGTCATTTATTCAAACTATTGTATAAGGATCTGTGAGTGTTCCTGCGCCTTTAAAAGTAACTTCTGGTTTTAAATTAATGACCGGTCTTACTCCATGAGCATTTTGACTACCAGTTGCGCTTAAATGTCCAGCTCCTCCCAATAAGCAACTTCCAGCCCATCCTCCACTGGTATATCGATGGGGAGTCATTGTCCAGTAAGCTATCTCACCAATATATAAATAAAAGCTATAATTGTATTTATTTTCATCATCGTTCCAGATTCCTCCAGCATATGATATTTCATCAGCAGTAATTAAGCCTATCGGATAAGTTAAAGCTCTGTTTCCATTATTGGCTTCAGAAACAGTGTATAAATCACGATTAGGATTTGAACATTTTAGCGTTGGCTTTTTTTCTAAATGCGCAAATAACCTATCATATGCTGCATAGTCTGTTTCATTTGTTCCATATCCTAAACCACTACTTATTTCTCGATCTCCACAAAAACCACTATTTTTATCTATATATGTAGCATAACTTAATAAATTGTCTTTATACCATTCATCTACTACCTTTTTTATATTACTATCATTCGTATTAGCATGAGCTTCTTCATAATTATTACTTTTTACTGTTCCATACATATATCCGACATACGCATTATCCCTTAATTCTGTTGAGAAAATATTAAATGCTACGCTTTCATTAATGACACTATCTTTGCCCTTTGCATCTTGTGTTTTTCCTTGGTAAATCATACGCATACTTCCATTACCATTAATCCTGATGATCCGCCAATAATATCCGCCAAATTTTACATAATTATCATCTACTGCTCCAGCAAAATAGTAACTAATTCCATCATCATCCTCTGTCTTAAATAAAGTTCCTGTTGTATTAGAGGCTAAAGTACTATCAAAATCTGTTCTTTGATCAATTATTTTACTTTCTATTAATTCTGGAATAGTATGAGGATAACGAAAGTATAAATAACATTTTGTATTTTTAGTTGTTAATGGTGCTATACTCAGGCTTTGCGAATTATTATCATAATTGATAGTAATATTTTGCTCTTCTTCTCCATTTATTGTACAGTAGCTTTTTTCATTATCAAATACATACCCAGTATTAGGAATTACATCAATTTTATCGTAATTATCTTTATTTTGAGTATAGATTGCTATGGTATCTATTTTATTTATATCATAATTAGTCTTCTCATTTGTAAGGGAAATATTTTTTGATGTTTGATATTTTGATTTTATAACTCCAGATATACATATACTTATTATTACTATTAATCCTATTATAATGTTTCTTCTTAATATCTCAAATTTCATAGTCAAACTCCTTATTGTGAAGTGATACTTCATTTACAAAACATGCATTGTATTATCATTTTTATTTTACAAAACTATTTTTGTAAAGTCAATACAAAATATCTATTGTATGAAAAAATACATAATGAGGTGAACTATGAATATCAGTCGATTAAAGGAAATTAGAAAAGATAGGGATATTACACAAACAGAAGTAGCAAAGTATTTAGGAATGAAACAGCAACAATATAGCGAATATGAAATTGGAAAACGTCTCATACCAGTAGAAACCCTAGATAAATTAGCAGATTTTTATAATACTTCTATTGATTATTTAGTAGGAAGAACTGATGAGAGAAAAGCTTATAGAAAAAGTATTTTAAAATAAAAGATGTTGATAAGTTAGTGTTTATCAACATCTTTTTAGTTTTCTTCTTTATTTAATCCATACTTACGATTAAATTTTTCAATATTTCCAGTTTTCTTTACTTTTCCTTGAGCTCCTGTATAGAATGGATGACATTCACTACAAATTTCAACTTGAATATTTTCTTTTGTTGAATGAGTTTTGAATGTAGCTCCACAAGCACAAGTAATTGTTGTTTCTTTTGTTTCTGGATGTATTCCTTTTTTCATTTTTTACCTCCCGCCATATCAAAATTTTTGACATAGTAAATTTGTTTGTCTTAAGTATTATATCATATTTTTAGAACTTTACAATAGTTTTTTTATTTCTTCATATATTCTTTGATGTCCCATATAATTAATATAAAAGCTTTCTTTGTTTAAATAATACTCTTCTTTCATTAATATTTTGTTAATATCAATAAATAAAAAATCATTGGTTAATACCATATCTCGAATGCTGGCATTTAGCTTTTCAATTGTCAATAAGTCATTCTTACCCCATGTATATAGGCTTACGATAATTACTTTGTTTTGATTTAACATTTTTATCATGCTTAATAATTCTTCTAAATCATGTAAATATTCATTTTTTATTTGATTTGTAATTTTTGTATTTGCCAGTTCATCCATTCCTATAGCAATCGTTAATATATCTGCTTGATTTATAGCTTGTTTTATTTCTATCTTTTTATTCTTAATAGTAATAGCTTTATTTTCTTTAATTTCATATATTAGCTCTTTTATGGTTTTTCCTTTACTTGCAAACTCATGAATATAAGCTTTTAATTCATGTTTATTTAGGTAATCTTCTTTTAAATAATCATTAAAACTGTATCCTTCTATTCCATATGGTGTCATTCCTAATGCTAAACCGTCTCCTAAAGCTACAATTGTAATTTCTTTATTTTGAGTATAAAAATAGATAACTACGGATAAAATAGCTCCAATTAATGCAATTAGTATTATCTTTTTTTTCATTTATTCACCTCAAAAAAAATATAGTACACTATACTATATTTCTCTAATTTCTATTTTAGCACCTACACTCGTTAGCTTTTTATCAATGTTTTCGTATCCCCTTAAAATATGTTCTACATCATTAATAGTAGTTATTCCTTCGGCTGTAAGTCCTGCTAAAACTAAAGCAGCTCCTCCTCTTAGATCGGTTGCTATTACTTCGCAACCATGTAATTTACTAGGGCCTATAATCATAGAACTACACCCTTTAACTGTAATGTTAGCTCCCATTTTATTTAATGAAGGAACGTGCCCCATTCTGTTTTCCCAAATTGTTTCTTCAAATAAAGATGTTCCATTTGTTTGGGTTAACAATACACTCATCGGTTGACCTATATCCGTTGGAAACCCGGGATATACTAATGTTTTTATATTAATTGGTTTTAAATTATCTACTTTACTTATTACAATATTATCTTCATTAATTTTAATATCTGAACCCATTTCTTTTAATTTAATTGTTAATGCTTCTAAATGTTTGGGAATGATATTTTGAATACATAAATTCTTTCCGACTAGTGCTCCTAAAATAATATATGTTCCTGCTTCAATTCGATCTGGTAAAACTGTTATTTTTCCACTTGTTAATTTTTCTACTCCATAAATTATAATTTCGTCTGTTCCGGCGCCTTCTATTTTAGCTCCCATACTAATTAAATAATCAGCTATATTTTCTATTTCCGCTTCCTTTGCCGCATTATGGATTACAGTTTTCCCTTCTGCTAAAACACTTGCTAGCATTAAATTTATAGTAGCTCCTACACTTTGAAATCTTAAATATATGTCTGTTCCTATTAATTTATCTGCTTTTAAAATATATTTATTTCCTTCAATTGTTACTTCTGCTCCTAAAGCTTTAAAACCATCTAAGTGAATATCTATTGGTCTTGCCCCTATATTACATCCGCCTGGAATGTACATTTCAACATATTTCTCTTTTCCCAATAAAGCTCCCATAAAATAATAGGAAGCCCTTAATTTTTTAGAATGTTTTTCATCTATTAAAGCATTTTTTAAATTAGTAGTATCAATCTCTAATTTTTCCTTAGTTAGTTTTATTTTGCAATTTAATATTTCTAAAATATCAATTAACGCATCTCGATCGGAAATATTAGGAACATTTTCAATTATAGAAATACCATCTGCTAAAATTGAGGCCGGAATTAATGCTACAGCACTATTCTTTGCACCTCCAATATTAATTGTTCCTGTTAAACTATGGTTTCCTTCAATTATCATTTGTTTCATTTTAACACACCCTTATCTTATGAATTTTGTAATATAAATAGGCTCTTATACTATTTTTTATGTTTAATATTTTTTTTGGTGCATATTAAAAGTTTTTAATAAATTACCACTATTAATATATCGATTAATTCTTCCTTTGTCAAATATTTTCAACTTTTTTATGTCTAATTTGAATAATTTTTTCTTTTTTTACCTTAATTATATCAGGTGATTATATGAAAAAATTGATTATTATATTGTTTTTAATTAGCTTAAGTTCCATTTTTATAAATCAAGGTGAGAGTATTATTATTCCTAATCAAGCTATTCGTTTTCGAGTTATTGCTAATAGTAATTCATTAGAAGATCAAACAGAAAAGATGATTATTAAAGATCAAGTAGAAAAAGAAATTTATAATTTAATTAATGGAGCTCAAAATGTAAGTGAAGTTAGAACTCTTTTACAAGATAATATGAATGTAATAGAACAAATTGTTGATGATTATAATGTTCCTTATGAAATTAGTTATGGGGATAATTACTTTCCTCCTAAAAGTTATAAAGGAGTTCTATATCAAGCTGGAAATTATGAATCTCTTGTTATTACTTTAGGTGAAGGTGTAGGTAATAATTTCTGGTGTGTTTTATTTCCTCCACTTTGTTTATTAGAAAATAGTGAAGAAGATATTAGTGATGTTGACTATCAACTTTATGTTCAAAAATTAATTCAAGGGTTCTAAAAATTAAATCTTCTAATAATATTGATTAGGAGGTTTTTTCTTTGCGAGAGTTTTTTAGTCTTCTTTTAATTGGATTAGCTCTTTCTATGGATACTTTTTCTTTATCTTTAGGAATGGGTATGTTTAATGTGTCTAATAGAAAAGCTCTTAAATTAGCTCTAATTGTAGGTTCTATGCATTTTATGATGCCTTTTTTGGGAGTGATACTTGGGGATAAGTTGTTACAAATATTTGAGATTAAATATGATATTTTATTAGGTTTTATTTTAATTATTATTGCTTTACAAATGATTATTGATATTATTAGACATGAAGAAGAACATTTTAATTTATCACTCGTTGGAATGCTTATTTTTTCTTTTGGGGTTAGTTTGGATAGTTTTTCACTTGGTTTAGGCTTAAAAGCTATCACTTCTAATATTTATTTAGCTATGTTTATTTTTGCTATTTGTAGTGCTACATTTACTTATTTAGGTATTATTGGTGGGAGATTCGCTAATAAATTACTTGGAGTATATGCGAATATTATTGGTGCTGTTATTTTGTTTGTTTTGGGTTTGATTCATTTAATTTAAAAACTAGGATTTTTCCTAGCTTTTAGTTTCAATTCTATTAAATAAGATTTTTGGTTGATTTAATTTTATATTTTCTTCTAACTTACCAAATTTTTCGATACTCTCATAACTTATTTCTTTAGTATTTAGTTGCTCTAATATTTTGTTTGAAGTACTTGGAATAAATGGGTTTAATAATACAGCACATATGCGTATTGATTCTAATAGATTATATAGTACAGTTGCAAGTCTTTCCTTTTTTGTTTCATCTTTAGCAAGAGTCCATGGGGTTGTTTCATCAATGTATTTATTACACTTTCTTAAAACTTCCATAATCTCGTCTATCGCTTCATTTACTTTTAACTCATTCATCTTTTGCTCTACAATTTCTTTTAAAGCCTCTACATTTGTTATTAAATCAAGGTCTATTTGCTCTATTACTTCTGGATTACTTGTATATCCATCAAAGTACTTATGAGACATTGAAATAGTTCTATTTACTAAATTTCCTAAGGTATTTGCTAAATCACTATTCGTTCTTGATATTAATGCTTCTTCAGAAAAATTACCATCATTTCCAAAAGAAACTTCTCTTAAAGCATAATATCTTACAGCATCTACTCCATAATCATTAATATATTCGCGAGGATCTTTATAGTTTCCTAAACTTTTAGAAATTTTACCTCCATCAATTTTTAACCAACCATGGCCAAATACTTTTTTAGGAAGAGGTAAATCAAGAGCCATTAATAAACATGGCCAAATAATTGTATGAAACCTTACTATTTCTTTCCCTACTAAATGAAGATCGGCTGGCCAATATTTTTGCATTAAGCCTTCTTCTTCTGGATATCCTAATGTAGTTATATAATTTGTTAAGGCATCAATCCAAACATACACAACATGCTTTGGATCAAAATCAACAGGTATTCCCCATGAAAAACTAGTTCGTGAAACGCATAGATCTTCTAATCCTGGATTTATAAAATTATTAAGCATTTCATTTTTACGTGAAATCGGTTGGATAAAATCAGGATTTTCCTCATAATATTTTATTAAACGGTTTTGATATTTGGATAATTTAAAGAAATAAGCTTCTTCACTTACTAATTTTACTTCTCTTCCGCAATCGGGACATTTTCCATCTACTAATTGAGATTCTGTCCAAAATGATTCACATGGAATACAATATAATCCCTCATAATTTCCTTTATAAATATCGCCTTGATCATATAATTTTTTAAATATTTTTTGAACTCTTCTTTCATGATAATCATCGGTTGTTCTCATGAAATAATCATAAGAAATATCTAAGGATTTCCATAAATCTTTAGCATCCTCAATTATTTTATCCACATATTCTTTAGGTGTTACTCCGGCTTCTTTCGCTTTTTTTTCAATTTTTTCACCATGTTCATCAGTTCCTGTTTGATAATAAACATCATATCCAGTAAGTCTTTTGTATCTTGCTATAGCATCGGCTATAATTGTGGTATAGCAGTGGCCAATATGGAAATTAGCACTTGGATAATAAATAGGGGTTGTAATGTAAAATTTTTCTTTCATTTTTTTCCTTCTTTCTATAAAACACTTTTTAATTCATATACATTTTTGATTGTTGGTACTATTTCTTTTTTTTCACTAATTAGATAAGTAGACATTCCTAGCTCTTTAGCAGGTAATATATCTATTAAATAATTATCGCCAACCATTAAACATTCTTCTGGGAGATGGCCTCCCATAGCTTTTTCAAAAGCTTTTTTATTTGGCTTCATTACTTCCTCACCACCGATGATTTCTTTGAAATAATCTGCAATTTTGGCATTTTTTAAACGATTATACTGAGAAATATAAAACCAATTAGTTAGGATTACTAATTCATATTTTTGCTGTAAATAAGAAAGTGTAGATATTAAATTCTCATCTTTTTCACTCATAGTTCCTAAATGTTTTAACCAACACTTAATTAGAGTATTATCCACATTTTGATTGTATAATCGATTAAAATAATTTGTCATATTTTCTATGGATATTTGCGTTAAATTTTCTTGATAACTTCTTTGTAATTTAGAAAAAGTTTTGTCTTCTATAGTTATATTACATTCTTCTAAAGCTTTTTTTGCAGCTTCATTATATTCTTCTTTCCAAGAAATTAAAGTATTATCTAAATCAAATATTATTCTTTTTAGCATGTTAACCTCCTTTAAAACAAAGAAAAAACCATAAACTAAGGACGAGATAAATCCCGCGGTACCACCTTAATTCATGATTTTATTTCATGCAACTTTCTCTTTTAACGGTTGAGTCTCCGCTTAAACTCCAGAGTCATCTTCCATACTATTTTATACTTATTTCCATCTACCATAAGCTTTCTATTATAAAAATAATATGTACTCATTCCTTCAACATTTAAGTGATTTCATTATATTATATTCATCACTCCTATGTCAAGAAAATTAAATATCTAATTTGTGAGAAAAAATATTTGCTATTAATTTCCCTACTGTTAATTCATCTTTTAAATTTGTATCACTATATAATATGATTAACCCTATACTATCATTTAAAGAAATTATAGGAATAAAAACAAAATTTCCTTCTAATGTATATTCTCCTAATTTAAATGAAATATTTTCTTTTATTTTTATTTCTCTTTCTTCTATCATTTCTAAATATTCATTAGAAATTAGATTTCCTATTATATTTATATTTAAACCTGAACTTGCTATTACTTTTTCACGATCTGTTATTATTATTTTATAATTAAATGTATTATAAATAATTTCACATAAATTACTAGCTAAATCACTATTTGAAGTCATTCGACAATATTTTTTTAAGATAATACTATCACTTTCGGTAAATATTTCTAGATTTTCGCCTTCTCTTATTCCTAAATTTCTTCTTATTTCTTTAGGTATTACTATTCTTCCTAATTCGTCAATTCTTCTTACTACTCCAGTAGATTTCAAATTTTACAACTCCAATCTAATATTAATATTGGCTAGTTTAAAAAATTTATGCATTTGAAAAAGCTACTTTTGGGTAGCTTATCTTTTCAATACTGTTGCATTTAAATCCAGTTTTTCAATAATTTGTCTTATGATTTTAATTTTTATTTCAAAGTCATATATATCCTCTAGTGGAATATCCGGTATTGTAGCACTATTTAAGGCTTGGGCAACCATTAAAATTAATGATGTACTTATTGTAGGTAGAGCAATTTCTTCCATTAACTTTTGATAATATTCTTTCCACATTGCATATGAGACATTATTTCCTTGTAAATATATAATCCCTTTTTTAAAATCAGTTTCTTTTTCTTTACATGCTAGTTTAATGAAATCTTCTCTTTCTTTATTTGAAATTTCTATTTTACTGGAATTTGCTGTAGGTATTAATAATTTATTAAAATATAAATCCTTAATTGTTTCGATCTCTTCCATGCTTGGCCTTTCACTTCTGTTAACTGCTTTATATCTTTCATAACTTTTTTTCTCAAAATTTATCAATTAAATTCCCCCTTCTGATGGGTGTATTATAGCATAAACAGAGCTAGTTGTCAAATTACCATTATTATATTATAACTTAAATAGCTAAATATATTGTTAATCTTCTTAATAAAAATTGAAATTATTTATTATTTCATGCAAAATAAAGTTAGGTTAATCTATTAAATGAAGCGTATGTCTCCGTATAACTTCAACTCTACGGGTAATGCTAACGTGTTCATTGTGAATTCGAGTGGCAACCTCAACAACAACAACGT
>ENA-OPNH01000099-OPNH01000099.1-human-gut-metagenome-genome-assembly--contig:-NODE-99-length-96581-cov-4.978482_pt1 | contig 96581 bp, 92 predicted proteins | sample MGYA00241537_ERZ501771 | MGnify/ENA primary metagenome ERZ501771 (study PRJEB25962, sample SAMEA2042608) | human gut metagenome | biome: human gut; feature: human-associated habitat; material: faeces...
TCCTTTTTTATGTTATGGCACTTTTGTGCTTCTGGCGGTGCATGCGTTGCGTTTTCACGTAAAAATAAGCCGTGCGTATTAACAATTTATTTACAAATAAATTCCTGTTTTGGTATTGACAAAGCGTTGTTTTGGGGATAATATATGTATAGTTTAGCACTCAGAGATAAAGAGTGCTAACAGTGCTAAAAAGAAAGAAGGCGAGCGATATGGAAATGACAGAGCGAAAGAAAAAGATTCTTGCCGCCGTTGTAGAGAGATATATATTGTCCGGTGAACCTGTCGGCTCAAAGGCTCTTGTTGATTTGCCCGGGCTTTCCGTTTCGTCCGCTACCGTTCGCAACGATATGGCCGACCTTGTCACGGCAGGTTATCTTGAGCAGCCTCACACTTCGGCAGGCAGAATTCCGTCAAGTGAGGGCTATCGCTATTATGTCGATAACCTTATGGGCAGATATGAGCTTTCCGATAAAGAAAAACGCATTATTGACTCAAAGCTTGAGGGCGTTCCGTCCGAGACAAAGAGCGTACTCAGAAAAGCCGGACTTGTTTTATCGGAGCTTACGGGCTGCGCCGCCGTTTCCACAACGCCTGCCGACAGTCAGGCGGTTATACGCCGCGTCGAGCTTGTCCCCATAGGCACAAAAACCGCAATGGTCGTTATGCTGACTTCGTCGGGTATACTCAAAAGCCGCGTGTGCAGAACAAATTCCGAGATAACCCTTGATATAGTCGAGACGTTTTACAATATAACAAAACAACATTTTATCGGTAAGCCGGCGGCGAGTCTCAGCATCGCGAAAATCCAAACGGTGGCACTGTCGCTCGGTGATAAATCGTTTGCGATGACTCCGCTTCTTGTAACACTTGCAGATTTGGCAGCTTTGACGGAGCATACCGAACTGTTGCTTGAAGGTCAGTCAAATCTTTTGAACTATCGCGAGTTTGAGTCAAACGCATATGAGCTTATGGAGTTTCTCCGCCGCTCGGAGCCTTTGTCGCAGGTGTTCAAAAAGTACACCGAGAAGAAGGGGACGGAGGATACACCGAACGTTTTAATAGGCCGCGAAAACCTGTTTCGCGAGCTTCAGAATTCAAGTATGATATTCGGTGAATATAAAGTCGGCGGCAGAGACAGCGGCACTATCGGAATTATAGGCCCCACGAGGCTTGATTACAGCCGCCTTATTCCGAGCCTTAAGTATTTAACCGATATTGTCAGCAGAATACTCTCGCACAATATTGACGATTAGCTTTTAATTCGGTAACGAATTTAACATAACCTGTTCATAATGAAAGGGCTGAAAACAATGGCAAAGAAAAAAGAAACAGAGCCTAAAGGCACTGATAAAAAGAACGAAAAAATCAACGGCGAAAAGACCGATAACGTAGAAATCGAGGTCGAAAAAGAGATGTCCGAGGCCGAGAGCTTAGCTTCTCAGCTTAAAGACGTTAACGACAGACTTTTACGTACACTTGCCGAGTATGATAATTTCCGTAAGCGCTCTCAAAAAGAAAAAGAGGCGGCGTACAGCGATTCAAAGGCACTTGTTTTGGCGGAGCTTTTACCCGTAATGGATAATTTTGAACGCGCCGCGGAAAACAAAAACGCATCGCCCGAGGATTATATGAAGGGGATTGATATGATTTACAATCAGTTCTCCGAGGTGTTTAAAAAGCTCGGCGTTGAGTCGTTCGGCGAAAAGGGCGATTCCTTTGACCCAAATCTCCACAATGCGGTTATGCACGAGGACGATGAAAACGAAAAGGAAAACGTCATTACCGACGTATTTTCAAAAGGCTATAAGCTTGGCGACAAAATATTGCGTCCCGCAATGGTCAAGGTTGCCAATTAAATAATAAATAATGTTTTGGAGGAATAAATTATGGCTAAGGTAATAGGTATTGACTTAGGTACTACAAATTCATGCGTAGCGGTTATCGAGGGCGGCGAGCCTGTTGTTATCGCAAACGCCGAGGGTGCAAGAACCACTCCGTCGGTTGTCGCATTCTCAAAGACCGGCGAGAGAATGGTCGGCCAGGTTGCAAAGCGTCAGGCAATCACAAATCCCGAGAGAACCGTTTCTTCGATAAAGAGACATATGGGCTCGGATTATAAGGTTACCATAGACGATAAAAGCTACACTCCGCAGGAAATTTCCGCAATGATTCTTCAGAAGCTCAAGGGCGACGCAGAGAGTTATCTCGGCGGCAAGGTTACGGAGGCTGTCATTACGGTTCCCGCATATTTCACCGATTCACAGCGTCAGGCTACTAAGGACGCAGGCAAAATCGCAGGCCTTGATGTTAAGAGAATAATCAACGAGCCGACAGCCGCAGCTTTGGCTTACGGCATTGATAAGGAATCCGACCAGAAGGTAATGGTATATGACCTCGGCGGCGGTACATTCGATGTATCAATCATTGAGATGGGCGACGGCGTTCAGGAGGTTCTTGCTACGGCGGGTAATAACCACCTCGGCGGCGACGATTTCGACCAGAGAATTATCGACTGGCTTGCAGATGAGTTCAAAAAGGAGCAGGGCGTAGACCTCCGCAATGATAAGATGGCTATGCAGAGACTTAAAGAGGCTGCCGAAAAAGCCAAGATTGAGCTTTCCGGCGTTACCACCTCTCAGATAAGCCTTCCCTTCATCACAGCCGATGCCACAGGCCCCAAGCATCTTGAAACCACTCTTACAAGAGCTAAGTTCAACGAGATGACCGCAGACCTTGTAGAAGCTACAATGGGTCCCGTTCGTCAGGCTCTTTCGGACTCGGGTCTTAAAGCGTCCGACCTCAATAAGATACTTCTTGTCGGCGGTTCTTCAAGAATTCCGGCAGTTCAGGAAGCTATAAAGAATTTCACGGGAGTAGAGCCGTTTAAGGGCATCAACCCCGATGAATGCGTTGCAGTCGGCGCGGCTATTCAGGGCGGCGTTTTAGGCGGCGACGTTGAGGGTATACTTCTTCTTGATGTAACCCCGCTTTCACTCGGTATCGAGACTATGGGCGGCGTTTCCACCAAGATTATCGAGAGAAATACCACAATCCCCACAAAGAAGAGTCAGATTTTCTCGACTGCTGCCGACAATCAGACCTCTGTTGAGGTTCACGTGCTTCAGGGTGAAAGAGAATTTGCTAAGGATAATAAGACCCTCGGCGTATTCCATCTCGACGGCATTATGCCCGCTCCCCGCGGCGTACCTCAGATCGAGGTTACATTTGATATCGACGCAAACGGTATAGTTCACGTTTCGGCTAAGGACCTCGGCACTCAGAAGGAACAGTCCATTTCCATAACCTCCTCTACCAATATGTCCAAGGACGATATTGATAAGGCGGTTAAAGAAGCTGCTCAGTTTGAGGAGCAGGATAAGAAGCGCAAAGAGGAGATCGATGTACGCAACGAAGCCGATCAGATGGTTTATCAGTGCGACAAGATTCTTTCCGAAAACGGCGATAAGATAAACGAATCCGACAAAAAGGACGTTGAAGATAAGCTCAACGCTCTTAAAGAGGCTTTGAAGGGCGACAATGCCGATGACATCAAGGCTAAGAAAGAAGAGCTTACTCAGAGCTTCTACAAGATTTCGGAAGAAATCTACAAGCAGGCTGCTGCGGCTCAGCAGGCAGCAGGCGGTGCTCAGCAGAACCCGGGTGCCGGCGCACAGGGCAATGCTCCCGGTCAGGACGGCTATTACGAGACAAATTACACCGACGTTGAGGACGATCCCAACAAGAAATAATCACTTTTATCCGCTTTCTCTCCTGCCCTTTTTTGGGGAGAAGGCGGTAATGTGTTATTTCAAATATACTATAAACAGCGGCGCCGACGGCGCCACGGAGTGATTGTTATATGGCAGAAAAAAGAGATTATTACGAAGTCCTCGGCGTAAGTAAAAACGCCACCGAAGATGAGATAAAAAAAGCATATCGCCAAACTGCTAAAAAATATCATCCCGACTTAAACCCCGGCAACAAAGAGGCCGAGGAAAAGTTCAAGGAGGCTAACGAGGCATACGAGGTTCTCTCCGACCCTCAGAAAAAAGCGCGTTATGACCAGTTCGGCCATGCAGGCGTAGACCCGAATTACGGGGCAGGAGCGCAGGGAGGAGCATACGGCGGAGCAGGCTTTGATTTTGACCTCGGCGATATATTCAGCAATATTTTCGGCGGAGGGTTCGGCGGCGGCTTCGGCGGAGGCAATTCAAACCCCAACGCACCTCAGCGCGGTACCGATACTCAGGCTACTGTTACCGTATCGTTTGAAGAGGCAGCAAAGGGCTGTAAGCGTGATGTCACATACAGCAGAATAGAGGTTTGCGACGAATGTCACGGCAGCGGTGCCGCTCCCGGTACTTCTCCCAAAACGTGCCCGGATTGTCACGGCAAAGGTCAGATTACATCTTCGCAGAGAACTCCGTTCGGTATGTTTCAGACTCAAAAAGCCTGTCCGAAGTGTAACGGAAAAGGTACGATTATTGACTCGCCCTGCAAAAAATGTCACGGCGCGGGAAGAATTCGTAAGACCGCAACGCTCACCGTTGATATTCCGGCGGGTATTGACGACCGTCAGATTATAAATGCACGCGGTCAGGGCAACAAGGGCGCAAACGGCGGACCGGCAGGCGATCTTCGCATCGCGGTAAACGTACGTCCTCACCCGATATTCGAGCGTGACGGCTACAATGTTTGGGTTGAGATGCATATAAGCTTCCCTGCGGCAGCTCTCGGCTGCGAGCTTCAGGTCCCGACTCTTGACGGCAAGGTTAAATACAACGTACCCGCAGGCACTCAGAGCGGAACGGTATTTAAGCTTAAAAACCGCGGTATCCAGAGCCTTAACGGCAGAGGTCACGGCGACGAGCTTGTCAGAGTTATCGTTGATGTTCCGCGAGAGTTGACTTCGGAGCAAAAAGAGCTTATGAAACAGCTTGACGCTTCTTTCGGAAATCCCGCAAATTACGGTAAGGAAGAAGAGAAAAAGGGCTTCTTCGGCAAAAGAAAAAAATAACTTTAAAACATAGCGTGTTTATGTTAAAATAAAGGATAGTGTTAAAACTATCCTTTATTTTTTTCAGAGAGGAATTTGTTTATGGAAACCTTAAAAATCAAAAAACTCGACCCCGACGCCAAGGTCCCCGAAAGAGCAACCTCCGGCAGCGCCGGTCTTGATTTGTGCGCTCTTTTAAAAGAACCGCTCACCCTTTCGTGCGGAGATACTGCGGTGATTCCGACGGGTCTTGCCATTGAAATACCGTCAAGCGAATATGCGGCGTTTATTTTCGCGCGCAGCGGTCTTTCGGTAAAACACGGCATAGGACTCCTCAATTCCGTAGGCGTTATAGACAGCGATTACCGCGGTGAGCTCAAGGTAGGCGTTATAAATCAAAAACGCGAGAGCTACACAATTATGCCGGGCGAGAGAATAGCTCAGCTTGTAATAATGCCGGTATCGTGTATGCCCGTTTGCGAGGTTTCGGAGCTTTCCGATACAGACCGCGGCGAGGGCGGCTTCGGCTCCACCGGCAAAAAATAATAAAAGGACTTTAAAATGAATTGGACTGAAATTTCACTTGAGATAAACGCCGATGACATTGATAAGGCGGCGGCAATTGCCAATATGACAGTTCCCTACGGAATATACATCGAGGATTACAGAAATCTCGAAGAGGAAACCTGGGAGATTGCAAATATCGACCTCATTGATGAAGAGTTGCTGAAAAAAGACCGTACAAAGGGCTTTATCCACATATATATTCCCGAAGACGAAAATCCGAGTGAGGCGGTTTCGTATCTCAGCGAGAGGCTGAAGGCGGAGAATATACCCAATAAAATAGACCTCTCCGTTTGCAAAAACGAGGATTGGGAAAATAATTGGAAAGAATATTTCAAACCGCTCAAAATAGGCGATAAGCTTCTTATAAGACCGCTGTGGATTGACGATTACGATAATTCCGACAATCGTGCCGTGCTCTCAATAGAACCGGGGCTTGCCTTCGGCACGGGCGGACATAATACCACCAAGCTATGCCTTGAAGCTCTTGAAAAATATGTAAAAAAAGGCTCGTCCGTTCTTGATACGGGTTGCGGAAGCGGTATATTGTCCATTGCGTCGCTTCTTTTCGGAGCGGAAAAAGCGGTCGGTGTTGATATAGATGAGCTGGCTGTTAAAACCGCTCGTGAAAACGGCAGGGTAAACGGCTTTACCGAGCCCGAATTTACGGTTATATGCGGCAATCTTGCAGATAAGGTAACGGGTAAATTTGACGTTGTCGCGGCAAATATCGTGGCGGATGTTGTTATGATGTTTTCGTCACAGGTGGGTGCATTTATGAAGGACGACGCCGTTTTTATTACTTCCGGCATTATAGCACCGCGCGCGGACGAAGTAAAAGCAAAGCTCTGTGAAAACGGGTTTAACATAATCGAAACACGCCGTGACGGCGATTGGTATTGTTTTGTATGTAACAGACGCTGCGGTGAATAAATCCATGTAAAATCAAACGGCGGTTTTTCCGCCGTTTTGCGTGTTTCAAGGAGAAAATACCTTTGCCTTGCGGCAAATGACATCAAAAAACCGAAAAGGAAAATTGTGCTGTTGCTAAATATCACAAATTGTGATAATATTTATAAGTTGTTTTGCGGCTTGCGGCTTTAAACTGTATTTGGGGTAGCTTATTAAAAATCCACCGTTATGTACGGAAAAGGAATTTTCTTATGTCACAAGGGAGCAAAAAGAAGAAGGGGATAGCACTTGCATTAGTACTGCTGCTCGTGATGTCGGCTCTTGCTGTCGTTGTTTTCGGCAAAGGCTATATACGTAATAAGAACAGGGGCAGATCGCCGCATGTTATTTCGGCGTCATCGGCGGAGCAGATAGCGGAGCGGATTATATCGGAAACATCTCTCGCCGGCATCGTGAAGCTTCAAAATGAGCAAGTCGGCAATTACTACGGCGTGCCTGTCGCAATTATCGAGAATTCCGCGGTATACAAAAGCTCATCGGCGCTGTCAGCGGATGAAATCGCGGTGTTCAGGGTGAGTAGCGAGGTCGAAAAAAAGATTGCGGCGTCGGCTGTTGACGGCAGACTTTCGGATTGCCGCAGCTCTTATTCCACACTCAGCTCCGACGAAAACAGAAAAATAGATAATTGTCTTGTCGAGGTAAGCGGTGACTATGTTATTATGGTTATTTGCGGCGACCCCGGTAAGGCGTCCGAAGCAATATCGGAATTTTATAAATAAAGGATGTAAATTCATAATGAAACTTGGTATCGTAGGTTTGCCGAACGTAGGCAAGAGTACGCTTTTTAATGCTATAACCAATGCAGGCGCCGAGGTTGCAAACTATGCGTTCTGCACTATTGAGCCGAATGTAGGCGTTGTGGCTGTGCCCGATTACAGGCTTGACGAGCTTGCCAAAATGTATTCGCCTAAAAAAATAACTCCCGCGGTAATCGAATTTGTCGATATAGCGGGTCTTGTAAAAGGTGCCTCCAAGGGTGAGGGTCTCGGTAATAAGTTTCTGTCGCATATCCGCGAGGTTGACGCTGTTATACATGTTGTACGATGCTTTGATAACGACGACATAATGCACGTCAGCGGCTCGGTTGACCCGAAAAGAGACATTGAAACCATAAATCTTGAGCTCATTCTCTCCGACCTTGAGATACTTGACCGCCGCATAGACCGTACCGCAAAGGCGGCTAAGGGCGATAAGAGTCTTCTTACGGAACTCGAGTTTTTAAAACGTCTTAAAACGGAGCTCGAAAACGGCGTAAGTGCCCGTGCCGTGGAGGCGGACGACGATGAAAAGGCCATATTGGCGGATATAGGTTTGCTTTCCGCAAAGCCCGTAATTTATGCCTGCAATATGAGCGAAGATGATTTTGCCTCGAACATCGAAAATAACGAGAGATATAAAGCCGTCTGTGAAATAGCAAAGGCAGAGGGTGCCGAAGTGCTTCCGATATGTGCCGAGCTTGAAGCGGAAATTTCGTCTCTCTCAAAAGAGGAAAAGGAAATGTTCCTGTCTGACGCCGGCATTGAGAGCGGCGGACTCGATATGCTTATACAGCGTTCGTACAGCTTGCTCGGACTCATATCTTATCTCACCGCGGGCGAACCCGAGGTTAGAGCGTGGACAATAAAGAAAGGTACCAAGGCTCCCCAGGCGGCAGGCAAAATACACTCCGATTTTGAGCGCGGCTTTATTCGTGCCGAAGTTATCTCTTTTGACGAGCTTATGGTGTGCGGTTCGATGCAGGCTGCAAAGGAAAAGGGCAAAATACGCTCCGAGGGCAAGGACTATGTTATGCAGGACGGAGATATAGTTCTTTTCAGATTTAACGTCTGAGATATAAAAATGCTTCGTGCGGTCGAGATGATTCGTCCGCACAAAGCAGTTGTGTTTTATTTAATATGCGCCTGTAGCTCATTTGGATAGAGCGTCAGACTCCGACTCTGAAGGCGGCTGGTTCGAATCCAGTCAGGCGCGCCATCAAGTGGATACAAAATAGATGTATCCCCCAAAAACCTCGGTGTTACCGAGGTTTTTTGCTGTCTAATGAGCAAATTTCAGCAGTTAAAATTCGTAGATGTAAAACAGCGTTTTTCCCTTTGTGTATAGATTTGAACTCCCACATAATTAAATATTAAACATATTCAGGCAGATAGAAAGTAAAAAATCTATCTGCCTTTTTTCATATATATACATAGCCAATCGTTTGAAATATAACGGTTGGCTTTTTTTATTTACAAAAACAAAATGCGAGGTGATTTGAAATATGGATGTAAAAAAGCACGTCAAATTTAATCAATTTTAAGTAAGGAAGGAAAAAAGAAATATGAACAAATTTAAAGAAAAAGTACGCTTTGTACAGTGTATGAAGGACACCTATCCCCCCGGGACAAGATTAGTAATGCTCAGTATGGATGATCCCTATGCTCCGATACCGAGCGGAATGAGAGGAACAGTTGAGCATGTTGACGATGCCGCACAAATTCATATGCGCTGGGATAACGGCAGAACTCTTGCCATCATTCCCGAAGAGGATGATTTCCGCAAATTGACAGCAGAAGAATTGGCAGAAGAAAATGAAGATATGGACGAGGACAATGCTCCTGTCATGGGAATGTGAGGTGCGGCGAAAATTATATAAATAAAGGCAGTCGGATTTGCTATGTCAATCCGATTTTTTGATATGTTCGCAGGAATCGGCGGTTTCCGTTCGGGGCTTGAAGCTGTCGGCGGCTTTGAATGCATCGGTCACTGCGAGATAGATAAATATGCAAATCAGGCATACAACGCCATATATGAACCGAAAGGAGAATTGTACTTTGAAGATGCAAGAAAAATCAACCCGAAAGACTTGCCTAATATCGACCTTATTTGCGCGGGCTTTCCCTGTCAGAGTTTTTCAATCGCAGGTCTGCGAAAAGGATTTAAAGATGACGCAAGAGGCACTCTCTTTTTTGAGATCGCCCGAATTGCCGCCGTTAAAAGACCATCATTTCTGCTTCTTGAAAATGTTCCCGGCTTGCTTTCGCATGACAAAGGCAGGACTTTTGCGACAATCCTCAGTACGCTGGATGAATTGGGGTACGATGTCACATGGCAAGTGCTTAACAGCAAGAATTTCGGAGTCCCCCAATCCCGAAAGAGAGTGTATATTATCGGATATCTTAGAAGCAGATGTATCGGAGAAATATTATCTTTCACAGAAGCAAATAGAACGCCTGTTATTCAAGTTATCCCCGGAACACAGGGAGAGCGTGTGTACTCAGACTGCGGAGTCGGAATTACCTTAACAAGCGGCGCAGGCGGTTTCGGCGGCAAATGCGGTCTGTATGAAGTCGGGATACCTGTTAAAGTGAAAACAAAAACAGGATATCAGATAGCGCATCCCGGTGACAGCATTGACCTTGCATATCCAAGCCTTAATTCAAGACGCGGCAGAGTCGGCGATAATATCGCGCATACCGTAACGCCCGGAAATACGCAGGGGTATTTTTTTATTGATATGAACGAAGATGCAAAACTGACGGATACCGCCCGTTGCATTACTGCAAGGCAGGATTCGGGAATCAGCAAACACAAGGGTGAGCATTCAGGTGTCTTTATAGAATCCGAACCAAGGGCTATCCTTACACCTGAAAAAGAATCTGTTCGTCAGCAAGGCAGACGCATCAAAGAGCCGAATGAGCCTATGTTTACGCTTACTGTTCAGGACCGACACGGTGTTGTCCGTTACGGCAGAGTGCGTAAGCTTACGCCGAAAGAATGCTGGCGTTTGCAGGGTTTTACCGATGAACATTTTAATAAAGCACAAGCCACCGAACTCAAAGACGGACGGCTTTACAAAATGGCAGGCAATGCGGTAAGCGTTCCTGTCATTTCTGCTTTAGGCCAGAAAATTAAAGAAATATATTACGAACAGGAGTGAAAATAAATGCCGAATCATATAAAAAACATTATCACATTAAAAGGTGATGAACAGAAAATCCGTGAAATGCTTGAAGAAATTCAGTATGATGAATTGGGACTTGGCACGGTGGATTTTAACAAGATTATCCCGATGCCCGAGTCGCTGAATGTGGAAAGCGGTTCCCGTACAGATAAGGGTATTGAAATGGTTAAGACCTATCTTGAAAATATGCCCGAAGAACAGAGCGGCAAGGAAGGCACCTATGATGAGTTCTTTGAGGATTTACGCAGTCACAGCGCAGAAATATCCGATGAAGAAGAAAAGAAAATCTGGAATATCGGTGTTACGGCAGTAGAAAATCTTCATAAGTACGGCGCTCCCACTTGGTACGAATGGTGCACCAACAACTGGGGTACGAAATGGAATGCCTACGGTTATGATGAAGGCACGGATTATAGTGCAAGTGGTAATTTACACTTTCAGACAGCTTGGTCTGCTCCGCATCCCGTTATCAAAAAATTAGCCCAAATGTATCCCGATATTATCTTTGAGCATGAGTGGGCAGACGAAGATATCGGCGTAAATTGCGGGCGAAAGTGTTACAGCAACGGTGAATGTACCGAGGAATATTATCCCGAAAGTGAAATAGAAGCGACTGAATTTGCTTTTCGTGTCTGGGATTACGATCCTTCAGATTATGACTTAATGCTGAACAAAACGAAAACCGCATATATCAATATCGAAAATGATGAATATGACTTGATTTCGCTTTTTGGCAAGCCTGCTCTGTTTACAAACGAAAGATTAACCGATGCGGATATTCCGAAAGGTTTGTTCTGCTATCATCTTCGTGAGGGTGATGACGGAAGATTTGCTACGATTGAGGCGAAGGTCACAGTCAATCACGCAGGCACTGTCATTACCGATGAACCGATAGATTTCGGCGAACAGGGATATATATCCTTTACCGAAGATACTGCGCCGAATTTTATGGGTGAAGAGATGACATTCGGAGAATATATGCAAGGCGAATTTGAAGAAACGCAGGGTGAATCACAGCAAAGCGGAGGTATGCAGTTATGAGTGTTAAAAAAATTCGAGCAGAAGAACTCCGCAGAATGAACGGTCAGGAAGGACTCATTTTGCAAGGCTGCGGCGGCGAGCTTCAGGACTGGGTAGACGGAATAAACGATATGCTCATAAAGTCGGATATTTTGTTTGACGGCACAAAATTCAAAGCAGAAAACTGTCTTGCATTTGAAAACGAAGGTCTCACCAATCTTTTGTTCCCGTTCTCAGAAGATGTAAAACTTAATATGGGAAAGCTCGCTATGTGGAGATTGCAGACGCACAGCAATTTCGGCGGCAAATGGCTTTCCGATTATGTTGACAACAGGCTCGGCGGGTTTATACCTGAAAAAGCATCGGAACAGAAAAAGCCCGACTGCAAGCTGATCGGCGAGGACGGCAATATATTCAATCTTATGGGAATTGCTTCGAAAATATTGCGTCAAAACGGCATGGCAGAGGAAGCAGTCGAAATGCGTGACCGTATTCGTGCTTCGGGAAGTTATGACGAAGCTCTGTGCATTATCGGCGAGTATGTCAATATTACGGGCGGCGATGATTTGGATGAATGCGAAGACGAATCTATGGAATTCGGAGGTATGTAAAATGGCGATAGCAATGCTGATTATCGGTCTGATACTCGGAGGCTGTATTACAACTATACTTCTTTGCTGTTTTCAGATAAACCGAGTCAACTATTACGAACAGACCATTAAAAGCCTAAAAGAAAAACTGAATAAAGAATAAAAACTATCGGCGGTATCAATTGTTGTCTGAGACAGAATTGGTACCGCTTTTTTGTTTTAACGGCAATTGATACCTCGCATAGAAAGTGAGGTGATTGTTATTAAAACTCCTGTATCAAGGGTTGGCAATAAAACTGCCATCCTGCATATTTTATATGCACTGTTTCCGCCTCAATACGGGCGGTTTATCGATGTGTTCGGCGGTTCGGGCAGCGTACTGCTCGGTAATCCAGAAATTTGCCCGTTTGAAGTATATAACGACTTTGATCGCAATCTTGCTAATTTGTTTCGCTGTATGAAAGAGAGAACAATGGCTGTAATCCGTGAACTCGGTTTTTGCCATCTGAATTCCCGTGAAGATTTTATAGCTATACGCCGTTTCTTTGAAAATGAGCAGTTTGACGATAAGTATCTGTCAGAGGAATTACGGCTGACGCAAATTATGTTTCCGCCACTTGAGGCGAAGGAACTTACGGAAATGCGTAAAAGGATTACGTTGGATTATGATGTACGCAGAGCCGCAATGTTTTTAAAACTACTACGGTTCAGTTATTCGAGCAGCGGAAAATCTTACGCATCACAGCCTTTTGACATCCAAAAACTGTTTGGCTTGATTTCACAGCTGCAGGACCGAATGGCAAATGTAGTAGTGGAAAATCAGGATTTTGAAACGCTGATTAAGCATTACGACCGTCCCGATGCGTTCTTCTATCTTGATCCGCCGTACTTCTCCACAGAGGATATGTACGAGATAGGCTTTGAATGGGACGATCATGTAAGACTTCGGGATACGCTGAAAAACATCAAAGGTAAATTTTTGCTGTCCTACAACGACTGCGATGAAATTCGTGAACTGTACAACGGATTTTCAATGTTTGATTTTTCCCGAGCACATTCTATGGCACAGCGGTATGAGGCAGGTAAAGAATTCAAGGAACTGCTTATAGGGAATTACGATTTGTATGAACGGGAAAAGAAAAAACCTGCACAGTTAAATTTGTTCAGGGAGAATTATGATTACGAAAAAATCTTAAAGGAGTGTATTATTCAATGCAAAATACAAAAATGAGCACAGGCGAATATGTTCTGTTTTCCATACCTGTAGATATGCTTGAAGAAGCTGGTATCAGCGAGGAAAGCGTTGTTCAAATGAGTGCAGGTAACGGTAAAATCATTATTAATACAGTAAAAGATACAGAAGATTTTATCTGCGACAGCGACTGCGAACACTGCCCTATGAGTGAAACAGACTGTAATGAGAATTGTGAAAGCTGTCCCTGTTATGGCAGCTGTGACGAAAGAGAGGAATTTTGAATGATGCAAATGCTTCGTATTCTCGGTAAACGAGGAAGAATTACGATTCCGTTTGAAATCAGACAGCGTGTAGGGTTTAAGTATAACGATGTATTATCGTTTACCGAAACAGCGGACGGCAGGTCGGTTGTTGTAAGGCGAGAGAAAATATGTGATAACTGTAAAGGAGCGCAACCTGTTGTCAGAAATGACGAGGTTACGCTCTTTGATTTTCTGAATAACCTCTCACCCGAACAGCAAAGAGCCGCTTTGGTGCATTTATCAGTCAAGTGGGCTGAGAAGCAAGGCGGTGAATTAAATGGCTAAAAAATTAACCGTTGTAATGGTCGAACCGCACAAAGCGCCGTATGTAACGAAAATTGATGACGAATTATCTGCTCAGCAAAAAGCTGTCGGCGGATATATTGAGGTTGTGGGAAACGGTGACGGAACGCTCATAATTTGCAATGAAGAAGGTAAATTGCAGGGCTTAGAGGGCAACCGCAGAATCAGGGACGGTGCAAGCGTTATTGCAGGTACATTTTTTGTTGTGGGTGATGACGGTGAAAACTTCAGATCATTAACCGAGAGCGAGGTGGTGAAATATATGGACAGGTTCAAAGAAATTGAAGATATCAGTCAGGACGAGGTGGAATCCGATATGGGTATCACCTTTATTTCAATGTAACAGGAGGGAAAATATTATGGCAAAGAAAAAAGAACAAAAGAAAGCACTTCCGAATATCACGGCGAGAATTGACCGTCTTTTGGAGCAGGACGATTCGAGCGTTAAAGCCTATGCATCGGTCAATATCGGCGGTGCGTTTGCAGTTCACGGTATTAAGGTAATTGATTCGGTTAAAGGTATTTTCGTGTCCATGCCATCCAACAGTTACAAAAAAGACGGAAAAGTTGAATACAGCGATATCTGCCACCCGATTACAGCTGAGGCTCGTAATGAGTTGATTGAGAAGGTCACAGAAGCATACAAAATAAAACTCGGCGAGGAACAGGATATGAATAATATTTCCGAAGATGAAGCCCAAACAGCAGATATTCAGCCGTCTATGTAAAAAATATATATTTCTTAAAGAATTGTCTTGACTTTTGAAAAATTGTCGGTATCCTTGTGGTTGAGGTGATTCACTATGAAAGAAAAAATCTTATCTGCTCTCCTTAGCGTTGTCATCTTGTTAAGCCTCACGGGATGCGGAAATCAGGAACAAATAAAAGCCAACGAATCCGACAGGTCGAGTCAGACGGATTTGACAGATATATTATCGAACAATGATACGAGCGATAATGTCAATGCCGAATCCGTTGATACAGTTAAGCCCGATTCAATGGCTGAAACCGAACCCGAAGGAACAACAGAAAAAGATAATCAGAATTCTTTTACAATGAATGCCAATAACCAAAAGCCAAAAGTTTCTGATCCGTCAGCAGCGAAACCGCAGGCTCATGAACAGACGGCAACATCTCAGCCGCGTAATCCTGCGGGAACAGACAAGCCTGCGGAAGCCCCCATACAAAAGCAAACAGAACCCTCTGCTCCGACTAAGCCTACAGAAAAGCCAACAACAACCAAGCCATCCGAGCCGAAGTTTGATATTGATTATTGGATATCCTTCGCACAAAACTATGCCAAAAGCGTAGGCTTACGGCTTGAAAGCTCGGCTGTAGACTGTTGGGATAACCCGATACCCGCAAACGCAAAATGCAAATATCTCGAACGGGATATAAAAAGCAGGCTCAACCGCTATGCAAAAGATGAAGATATAACGGACGTGTGGATATGGGCAGAGAAAGTCTCGGATAATTCTTATGAAATATATATAGGCTATGCATAAAACAAAAATATATAAACTCGGCGCATCGTAGAAATACGGTGCGTTTTTTATTCGGAAAGGATGAGAATCAATGATAAAAAGAGGTCTTACAAAATGCCTGTCTTTGCTTTTGGCATTGACGGTTATTTTCTCGAATTTCTTCTCACTCGGAGCAGTTACTGCTTATGCTGCCGTCGGCGAAAAAGCTGACATATACATGGTTCAGTTTCCGAGAGGAAATGACGCCAACCGTTCGGGCTGGGGACACGGCGCTTTGCAATATATGAACGGTTGGAATACAGGCGGAGCATCAAATACAATGGCTCTTCGCGCTATAGGTTCATATACGGGTAAAATATGCTACTGCATTGAACCCGGGACAGGACAGCATACGGGCGATACCCTTACACAAAAGGATGAAAACTTTTGGAACAATTTCCCGCCTGAATACAACCAAACAATCGACGGTGATCAAATAAAGATATTTATCGGCAGAATTTTGCAGTACGGCTATACAGGGAATCTTTCAACTGAGTGGAAAACACAGGACGCCGCAGGTGCTGACAAACTCTCCTTTGCAATAGCCACTCAGCTGTTAATTTGGGAAACAATAGTCGGCGAACGAGATGAAAATTTTAGCCTTGTTGATACAGGAAGCTGTGACAGAGTATTGGACTCTGTTAGAGAAAACAATCCGATACGCAGTCAAATCTTAAATCACTATTCGGATATCGAAAAAGCTGTTCAAAATCATACGAAAGTACCTTCCTTCTGTGCAAGGTCAGCAGGGAAGGCAAAAACCATTGAAATGCAATGGGACGGCAACCAGTATGTCTCTGTTCTCACCGATTCAAACTATGCATTGTCAAACTATTCGTTTCATTCCAATGTGCCGTCTGTGTCCTTTACTGTAAACGGTAACGAGTTGACAGTAACATCTAAGACAGCGCCTAAAGAAGAAATTACGGTTACAGCCGAAAAGAACGGCTCACAGAGAAAAGGCTTAATCACTTGGACTGACGGCATATATCTGCCCGGCAAAGGCTCACAGGACACGGTGACCTACACACAGTCGGTAAGCGATCCTGTGAAAGCGTATGTGAAAATCAAGGTTTCTTACGGCTCTGCCAAAATTGTAAAGACATCTGAGGACGGCAAGGTTGATGGCATTTCATTCCGTATTCAGGGTAACGGCGTTGACAAAACCGTTCAAACAGAAAACGGCGGTCAGATTCAGATTGATAACCTGATCCCCGGTGTTTACACCGTAACCGAACTTACGGAAGAAAAATATGTACCGCAGGATGTACAGCATATTACCGTTATATCAGGACAGATAACCACGGTAAATTTCAGTAATACGCTTAAAAAGTGGCAGCTCTCTGTTACCAAGAGAGACAAAGAAACAGGAAATCCACAGGGCGATGCTTCTCTTTCGGGCGCTAAGTACGGCATTTACAAAGGCGAACAGCTGATTGACTCTTATACAACAGATGAAAACGGACAGTTTACTACCAAATATTATGTCTGTGATTCTGATTGGGCTTTGCGTGAAATCGCACCGAGCGAAGGGTATCTTCTTAATATGGAATCCCTGCATATAGGTGCAGAATCCAAGCTGTATAAGGCGGAATATAACGGCACGGAATTGGACTCGCTTGAAACCGTGCAAAAAGGTAAAATCGCCATAATCAAGCATTGCGATGACGGCTCAACACAGATTGAAACGCCGGAAACAGGCGCAGAGTTTGAAATATTCCTAAAATCTTCGGGCGGCTATGAGGCTTCAAAGGAATCCGAAAGGGATATTCTTATCTGCGATGAAAACGGCTTTGCACAGTCAAAAGATCTGCCCTACGGCATTTACACTGTCAAGCAGACAAAAGGCTGGGACGGAAAAGAAATGATGAAGCCGTTCGATGTGTTTATCAGTAAAAACGGCGAAACCTACCGTTATCTCATCAACAACGCAGCCTTTAAATCGCTTATTGAAATCGTAAAAAAGGATACAGAAACAGGTAAAATCATTCCTGCTTCTGGTATTGGTTTTAAGGTAAGGAATACCGATACAGGCGAATATATCGTTCAGCACATCAATTATCCCACGCCGATAGATATCGACACTTACTACACCGACAGCACAGGTAAACTTATGCTTCCCGAAGCGCTTTCTTACGGCAATTACGAAATCGTTGAACAGAACACCTGTTACGGATATGTCCTTGACAGTACGCCTGTGCCGCTTAAGGTTGACGGAAGCAAGACCGTTGTAACCGTTGAAAAGCATAATATTGCGCAGAAAGGCACAATCACCGTGGCCAAGACCGGTGAGGTGTTCTCGACTGTTTTGCAGACAGACAGATTATGTCAGCCTGTGTATGAGACAAAAGGCTTACAGGGTGCAGTTTATGAAATCACCGCCGCCGAGGATGTTTACACTTTGGACGGTACGCTCCGCTATGCAAAAGGCGCAGTTGTAGATGAAATCACGACAGAAAAAGACGGTAGAGCAACAAGCAAGCCTTTGTATCTCGGAAAATATGAAATCCGTGAAATCAAAGCTCCTTACGGTATGGTATTGAATGGTGAATCGCAAACCATAGAACTGACCTATGCGGGACAAGAAATAAGCATAACCGAAACTTCTGCTGAGTTTTGCAACGAGCGTCAAAAGGCAGAAATCAGCCTTGCCAAAGTGTTAGCACAGGATGAGAAATTTGGAATCGGTATGAATAGTGAAATCCTTTCCGTGCAGTTCGGACTCTTTGCAGATGAAGATTTAAAAGCCGCAGACGGCTCGGTTATTCCTAAAGACAGTTTATTGGAAATTGTAAGCTGTGATGAAAACGGCAAAGCAGCTTTTAACACGGATATTCCCGTAGGAGCAAAGCTGTATGTCAAGGAAATCAGTGCAGATATCCACTATCTCCTCTCGGATGAAAAATATCCCGTAATTTTTGAGTATGCGGGACAGGACGTGGCAACCGTTAATCTCTCTGTAAATAACGGAGAGCTGATTGAAAACAACCTCATCTACGGCACTGTAAAAGGTTTAAAAATTGACCGTGAAACAAAAGGAACTGTTGCAGGTGCATTGTTCGGACTGTTCCACGGTGATGAAACTGAATTTACGGAGGCAAACGCCGTTCTTACAGCAACATCAGATGAGAACGGCATTTTTGTTTTTGAAAATGTACCATTCGGTAATTGGACTGTAAAGGAATTACAGCCTGCCCCCAATTATCTTCCAAGTGATGATATTTACCGTATAACCGTTGCGAATAATAATCAGGTTATTGAAATGACAGCAGTCAATGACCGAGTTCCCGAAATTACGCCCCCTATTCCCGATATTCCGCAAACAGGCGATGACAGCAATCTCGGCTTTTGGATCGGTCTTTCAGCCATTGCCCTGGGCGGTTTAATTGCTGCCTTGATTATAGGAATCAATCAGAAAAAGGATGATGAACAGTGAAAAAGGTGTATATCTGTTCTCCTCTCGGCGGTAACATTCAAGAAAACCTGAAAAAGGCGAAGCAATATGCACGGTATGCGCTTATTTGCGGTACGGCTCCGGTCGTACCGCATTTCTATGCCCTATGCCTGAATGATAATATTCCTAAAGAACGGGAAATCGGTATGGCGGCAGGGCTCAGTTTACTTTGGTTCTGTGATGAAATGTGGATTTTCGGCGATGAGGTAACCGAAAGTATGAAAGCTGAAATGCAGTTTTGTAAAAGTCTCAATATACCCGTCAGAAAGGTTCGGGACGATGAAATCAATAAAAAGATTGGAGAGAAAGCTCTATGAAAAAGAAACATTTAAAAATTCTGCTCTGTGCGCTTCTTTTAACGGTTATCGTTTCCATATTTTCGATGACCGTTTTTGCCGCAGGCGATGTGGCAAGTGCAATTGAAAGCACTTGGACAGCCGCACAGTCGCAGATAAAAACCGTAGTCAACAATGTCGTATTCCCTGTTGTAGATATGATTCTTGCAATTTTGTTTTTTGTAAAATTGGGAACTGCATATTTTGATTACCGCAAGCATGGACAGTTTGAATTCACAGCACCTGCCATATTGTTCGCCTGCCTTATTTTCACTCTTACAGCACCACTGTATATTTGGACTATTCTCTAACCAATTGAACATAGCTGTCCTGAAAATCAGGACAGCTGATCGGAGGTGAATCACTTGTTTGATTGGTTAGGCGATATTATCTCAGGTATCGGTGATTCTATCGGCAATGTCTTTGAAACGCTCGGGCAACAGATATCCAATGTAATATGGAACGCTATGCTCCAGTGGTTGTATGAAACTATTTACGGCGCAGTTGCAGACTTTTTCACGATGATGGGCAATATGGGTGCAGATATCTTTGACCTTGATTGGGTAAAGGCAACGATAAAGTTATTTACGCTGTTCGGTTGGGCGCTTTTTGTTGCAGGTGTTGTCGTTGCCGTATTTGATGTGGCGATTGAATATCAGTGCGGCAGAGCAAACATCAAAACAACCGCAATTAATATTTTAAAAGGCTTTTTTGCCTGTTCGCTTATTGGGATTGTGCCTGTAGAGCTGTATAAGTTCTGCATCAGTCTGCAAAATACCTTTTCGCAGGATTTATCCCGAATTTTTGCAGGAACGCAGTCGCTGGATCTGGCAAGTCAAAGCATGAGTGTTCTTCAAGGCAGTTTTGAAATATCAACACAGGTGAGTTTTAATCTGTTTAATTTGCTTGCTCTCATAGCGTTTGCTTACTGCGTTATAAAGATATTCTTTGCGAATATCAAGCGAGGTGGAATACTGCTGATTCAAATGTCTGTCGGCGCTCTGTATATGTTCTCTGTTCCGAGAGGATATGCGGACGGATTTAACCAGTGGATGAAACAGGTTGCGGCTATATGTCTCACTGCATTTATGCAGACAACGCTATTGTTTCTCGGTCTGCTTACCTTTCCCACAAATATGCTACTTGGTTTGGGAATTATGCTTGCAGCCAACGAAGTACCGAGAATTGCGCAGCAGTTCGGACTCGACTCAAGCGTAAAGGTAAATATGATGAGCGTTGTTCATGCAACAACCACAGCAGTAAATCTTACTCGCTCCGTAGCAAGAGCGACAGGAAAATGATGGAGGTAATATAAACATGACACAATATTTATACCCTCAAAATTTAAGAGCCACAGCAAACCTGTGGCTTTGGAGTTTAAAGGATTTTTGCATATTGGGAATTGCCGCACTGCTGTCTATCATTATTTTAGTACAGGCAAGAATTGTAATCCCCGTTGCCGTGACTTTGTGTTACGGCTTTTTAACTATCCGTATGGATGAAACAACGGTGCTGGACTTTATCAAATATGCAGTAAGATATTTTATCATTACACAGCAAGAATTCTACTGGAGGTGAGCAGGCTAATGATAAAAAAAGAAAAACAGCAGAAAAAGAAAAAAGGACGCTCGGTGCAGGATTTAATTGGCGTCAAAACATTTACGAAGTACGGGCTCGCCACAAATAAGGGCGAGCTTTTGTTTTACCTCGCAGCTCCCACAAATATATCCGTGCTGTCTCATACGAATGTCGAGATTAAAATAAGACATCTAATGATGGTTTTATCCTCAATTCCTGATATTGAAATCACCTGTACCGATTCAAGTGAGTGCTTTGATGATAACAAGTCATATTTGCAGGAAAGATTATCAAAAGAACACAATCCTAAAGTCAGAAAGATTATTAAAAAGGATATAGATTTCCTTGACAATATTCAAATGGAAATGGCAACGGCAAGGCAGTTTTTGTTTGTCGCAAGGCTTAAAAACACAAAGGATAAACAGACTTTTGATACGGCAAACCGCATAGAAAAAGTCATATCCGAGCAAGGCTTTGAAACGCACCGAATGAAGAAAAATGAAATCAAGCGTTTCCTCGCCTTGTACTTTGAAGCGAGTATGAACGGTGAACAAATGCCCGACTCGGACGGCGAACAGTTTTTTGATTTTGACAAGGACGGTGAAAATGAATGTTAAAGAAAAAAGCTAAAGAATTAACACCCGAACAGATTGAAGAAATCCGCACAAAAGACTTCTTTGATATGATTCTGCCCGGCACGGTCAAATTTTTTTCAGACCATTATGTTGTCGGTGACAGTTACCGATGTGTTTGGGCTGTCCGTGAATATCCGCCTACTACAGAAGAACAGGCGATTTTGTCTCAGCTCGGCGACAGAAGCGGAGTAACATTGCGTATTTATCACAGACTTGTGGAAAGTATGGAACAGCGTAAAATCATTCAAAATGCAACACGCCGAAACAAGCTGAAATCGGGCGGTAATGATGTAAATGAAACCATTGAAGCCGAGGGCAATTTGCAGGATGTTGTTGAACTGCTCGCTAATCTCAGAAAGAATAAAGAACCTCTGCTTCACTGCTCCGTATTTATTGAATTAAAGGCAAAAAGTATGGACGCACTGAAAGAATTGCAGAGCGAAATTGCAATGGAGCTTACTCGCTCCAAAATTTCGGTTGACAGACTGACACTCTGTCAGAAAGAGGGTTTTCTCTCCGTTCTGCCCGTGGGCGCGAATCAGTTCGGTGCACAGTATGAACGAGTATTGCCTGCAAGTTCCGTTGCCAATCTGTATCCCTTTAACTTTTCGGGCAAGACCGATCCTCAAGGGGTGTATATCGGCAGAGATAAATTCGGCACGAATATCCTTGTAGATTTTGACCGCAGAGCTGAGGACAAAACAACATCCAATATCCTCATTCTCGGTAACAGCGGTCAAGGAAAAAGCTATCTGTTAAAGTTGATTCTCACAAATATAAGAGAATCAGGTAAAAGCATAATATGCCTTGATCCCGAAAGTGAGTATGAAGAACTTTGTTCAGCGCTCGGCGGTTGCTATATCGACTTCATGTCAGGTGAGTACACCATCAATCCGCTTGAACCAAAGGCATGGAATGACAGTGCAGACGATGTAGATCTTGATGCGCCTATGGCATTCAGAAAAGTAACAAGGCTTTCACAGCACATCGCTTTTCTCAAAGATTTCTTTCGCAGTTACAAGGACTTTTCCGATACACAGATTGATACGATTGAAATCCTACTCTCCAAGCTGTATGCCCGATTTGGAATTACGGACAGCACGGACTACAGCAAAATGAAGTCGACAGATTATCCGATTATGGAAGATTTCTACAAGCTATGTAAAGAAGAATTTATGAGTTGCGACAGCAATAGAAAATATCTCTATACCGAAGAAACACTTCAAGAAGTATGCCTCGGCATTCATTCAATGTGCGTAGGTGCGGAAAGCAAGTATTTCAACGGCCATACAAACATCACCGATGATGCATTTCTTGTATTCGGTGTAAAAGGATTATTGGATACCAACAAGCGATTAAAAGACGCAATGTTGTTCAACATTCTCTCCTTCATGAGCAACCAACTTCTCGGCAAAGGAAACACGGCGGCAAGCATTGACGAGCTGTATTTGTTCCTTACGAATATGATGGCAATTGAATATATCCGAAACGCTATGAAGCGTGTGCGTAAAAAAGATTCCTCAATTATTCTGGCAAGTCAGAATATTGAGGATTTTTTAATACCGTCTATCCGTGAATTTACAAAGCCGCTGTTCAGTATTCCGACGCATCAGTTTTTATTCAATGCAGGACAAATAAATCCGAAAGAATATATGGACGCTTTACAGGTTGAACCGAGCGAATTTGAACTGATTAAATATCCCGAACGCGGTACTTGCCTGTACCGATGCGGAAACGAACGTTATCTGCTTCAAGTCATTGCTCCCGATTACAAATCCGCATTGTTTGGAAAAGCAGGCGGGCGGTGAATGTGCTTATTTTATAGTTTTATACAATTCACTAAAATTATATGTAAATCTATGTCGACAATTTTTGCAAGTAAAGGTGTATTGTTCGGTATCTAAATTATATTTTAGTTTAGTGAAAGTTGTTTTCTCGCAATTTGGACATTTAACCCCAGACAGAAAATATAGCTTATTGCCATTTCTTATTATCCTGTAAAAATGTTTCTTGCATAATAAATTATATAAAATAGCAAATACAAATACACTTGCGATAATTATCATTAACGGTAAATAAATGCGTATGTATGTTTCTTTCGTATTTTGAAAAGCAAGATGAAATAACGATTTGATTGAGTTGTGCAAAATCATATCTACAATTGACAAAATATCAGCAATTACTGATATGCTAGTAATTACCCATGGAATCCACGAAGGACAAGCCTTTGCTTGAACATCAGGCGACGTAGGATTATTTTTGTTAACATTTATTTCATTGTGGATGGTAGTGATGTTATTAAATTGATTTCCAGAGCTGCTATTTTTATAATTTATATTGTTTTGATTTTCCATTTATATCACCTCACCTAATTATATCATAAAATAACACTTATTAACAATGTTTTTAATTAAAGGAGGTACTTTTTATGTCTGCTACAGTTGCTGCCGCATTAAAGAAAGCAGCGGTATATATTCTCACAGACAAAAAAACATTAAAAACCGTACTCGGTATTGTACTTGGGGCTATTATTATCATCATTATGCCAATTTTAGCAGTGCTTGGTATTTTCAACGGCAATATTGAGATAGACACTGACCGTCTGCAACAAATGGTAGTGGAAAACCTCTCTGCCGAGGAACAAGCAAAACTGCAATTCGTAGAGGACACTATGTACGGTATTGAAACAGCGATGAAAGATGCCGGAATGAACGTCAAAACAAAAGAAGCGCAGGTGATATATATTCTTGCCCTTTCGGATAAAGCCCACGAATCGGATTTCATATCCAAGCTTGTGGGCTGCTTTTCTGCCGACCAGACAGACGAGCAACTCATATCCTCTATCAACTCTGCATTCGGAACACAACTTACTGTAGATGATTTCAGCAATGTTATGAAAAACATCCGTGCTGTGACAATTGACACTTCCGACTATACAGACCCGACCACCAAAAACAATCTTGACCTTGTCAAATGGGCTGTCCATGCCAATGAAAGTAAATGGGGTTATGTGTATGGAACTTATGGCGGTGTGTTAGATGAAACATTGCTCGGGGGTAAGATATCGCAGTACCCAAATGAGGTTGGGGCTTACGAGGATTTCATTCGTCAGCATTGGCTCGGTGGCAGAACTGCTGACTGTGTCGGTCTCATTAAAGGATACAGTTGGTACAATACCGAAACGGCACACATGGAAATCGGTTCAAACGGTATGCCCGACATCGCCGCAAATGCTATGTTTGAAAACGCATCAGAGAAAGGCACAATTGATACCATTCCCGAAATCTCCGGCTTGGCGGTGTGGCATGATGGTCATATCGGCATATATATCGGGAACGACGAAGTGATTCAAGCCGCCAATACCAATGTCGGAGTCATCCGCACACCCATCGCTCAAAGCGGATGGACGCATTGGCTTAAGATACCGTATATATCATACAACGAAAGTGAGTGAAAAAAATCTATGGGTAAAAAAACAATAACCGTTTCCTTTGACGAGGAAAAACTCTCTGCACTGAAAATGTACCTCACACAAAAATTGTGCAGGCAGAAAAAGAACTTGAAAAAGCACTTGAAACTATATATGTCAAAACCGTTCCCTTCGGAGTGCGTGAATTTATTGATATGAAGTCAGGAAGTGCACCTAAGTCTGCGGATAAATCCCGAAAGTCAAAGCCTTCCTCTGTTTCTGCTGTGGGCGTTACTAAACAGACGGACGGTGATTCTGTTTGAGAAGCCAAAACTTCGGCATTGAAATTGAGATGACAGGACTGACAAGAGCCGCAGCGGCAAGGATTATAGCCGGACACTTCGGAACACAGGCAATCCATGTAGGCGGCGGTTATGACACCTATACAGTAAGAGATGACCGCAACCGTCAGTGGAAGCTTGTCAGCGATGCCTCTATCCGTTGCCGCAACAGAAGTAACCGTTCGGCAAGCCGTGACTACTCGGTGGAATTTGTTTCGCCCATTTGTCAGTACGAGGATATTGAAACCATACAGGAACTTGTACGTAAGCTTCGTGCAGGCGGTGCAAGAGTAAACAATAGCTGTGGTATTCACGTCCATGTCGACGCGTCTTCTCATACGCCGCAGACCCTTCGTAATATTGTAAACATTATGGCGTCCAAAGAGGATTTGCTCTACAAGACTTTACAGGTTCAGGTAGACCGTGAGTATTATTGCAAAAAAGCCGACACCCGCTTTTTAGAGGAACTCAATCATAAGCGCCCTCGGACAATGGATGAAGTGGAAAGAATGTGGTACAACGGATACGGCGGTCGGTATAACCATTACGACAACAGCCGTTATCATGCACTTAATTTGCACAGTGTGTTTTCCAAAGGCACGATTGAGTTTCGTATGTTTAATTCCACTCTCCATGCCGGAGAAGTGAAAGCATATATTCAATTGTGCCTCGCCATTTCCCATCAGGCACTTGTGCAGCGAGGTGCATCCCATATTAAAACACAGCCCGAAAATGAAAAATACACTTTCCGCACTTGGCTTTTGCGGTTGGGAATGATCGGTGATGAATTTAAAACCGCCCGTCTGCATCTGCTGAAAAATTTAGAGGGTAATATTGCATGGCGTGATCCTGCACAGGCAGAGGCACAAAAAGCAAGGCTTGCCGCTAAAAGATTAGCGGAGCAGGAAACACAATCAGCTGAAGAATCAAATTCGGAAACCGATGAGCAGGAGCAAGATGTTCCTGCTTTTTCTATGTCTATGTAAAGGAGCAAAAAATATATGAGTAAAAGATTATATGTTGCTTACGGAAGCAATCTTAATATCCGTCAGATGAAGCACCGCTGTCCGACTGCAAAGCTGTACGGCACAGGTGAAATTAAAGATTATGAGTTACAGTTCAAAGGTCATCCCGACAGTGCCTTTGCTACCATTGCCCCAAAGGAAGGTGCTTCTGTTCCCGTTGCGGTATGGGAAATACAGGCAAGAGATGAAATGTCCCTTGACCGCTACGAGGGATACCCCTCCCACTATTTCAAGAAGAATGTTCCCATTCAGCTTGACGGTGAAGAAGTCAATGCAATGGTATATATTATGAATCTAAAAATGGGATTCGGACTTCCGTCACCGTATTATTACCAAACAGTCTATGAGGGCTATAATGACTGTGGACTTAATACAGATGTGCTTGACAAAGCTTTGGCGGACAGTGCGACGCAGTTCTATGCCTTGCATAGACCGCAGAAAACACAGCAAACTCTGTTTGATACAGAAGATGAAGATGACTTTATATCTGATGAGGATGAGCAGGATACGGACGAAGACGATTCCTTTTATTTCTCAGGGGGAATGCAACTGTGACCCGTAAAAAAGAATTACAGCAACAGCTCGGTAATCGTTATTCCTATGAACGATTTCTTAGCGAACGGGAAATCAAAAAGCTTCGCAGAGAAATCCCCAATGATTTTTCCGAAACGGTTGCGGCAATGCTCACCGCAGGCTGTCTGCGGCTGACTGCTGTGCTGTACCGTTCCGGTGATAAATTGCTTCTCGGTTACGATGTGTTTGTAAAAGATGATCCAGACTCTTCCGAGTGGATTTACTATGACGGACTCTCTGATTCAGTCAGTCCAAAGGAAACAGATATGCTCCGTGCACTTGGCCGTATTGCAGCTGAACATGGATTATCATATACCGAAAGTTGCTTTGACAGGTTAGACGGCAAGATAGTAAAAAAGAAAAATCACGCCTGTGAGCCACCGTGTTGTCCTGTGTGACGGCTTTGGCGTTGGGGTCGGGAAAGTAAGCCGATAGCGAGTAAGTCGGCGAAATTCGGGCGAATTTCGGCAAGCGTTGCAGATGGACGGGAAACGGCACTTCTAAAGATTTTCGAGGGTCGAAAATTAAGCAGGAGAAAGAGAGGTGGGTTGCTTATTCTCCCACCTCTCGGTTCACATCGGACGGCAACGCCGACCGCTGTGGGAGTTTGCAAAGTTTCTCACCGATATTACAGGGTGGGTTGCTGATAGCGGTACAGAGAAAACGGATGGGTTGCAACACGCATAAACGGCGAAATTACGGCGGTTTTACAGCGGTTGCAGTATTTTAACGGAGGTGATGTTATGCCTGCACCGAAAGATAAGAAAAAATTTCTATTATGGGCATATCCAAGCACATTGGAGCTTGTGAAGAATAATTACAGAAAAGATAAATGCAAAAGTCAGTCGGAATTTATTGAACGGGCAATTGGGTATTATGTAGGTCATGTCACGGCAGATGATGACACCTCATATCTCCCCAATGCATTCCTTTCCAATATGAAAAGCATTGTTGCAGAGAGCGATAACCGACACAGTAAAATGTTATTCAAGCTCGCTGTTGAGATCGCAATCATGCAAAATCTTATTGCGGCGGTAAATGATATTGATCCGCTGTCGTTGGAACGCCTGCGCGGTGAGTGTGTGAAAGAGGTTAAACGCTTAAACGGTTCGTTTTCTTTTGAAGATGCTCTTGACTGGCAGAAAGAATAACTTATGGCAAAACTGATTACAAAATTTAAATATCTGAAACCGAATGACCGAAAGAGTATCGGCGGCTATGCAAAATATATCGCTACCCGTGAGGGCGTAGATAAAATAGATCAATCCTTTAAACTTGCGCCTACTTCTGACAAACAAAAGAAGTTAATCAAACAAATACTTGAAGATTTTCCCGATAGCAAAAACAGTTTGGAATATGAAGATTATTTAAAAGAATCAAATGTCGGAAATGCTTCTGAATTCATTACACGCACAATAGAAGAAAATGCCTATGAGGTTATGCAGACCAAGACCTATGCGGATTACATTGCCACTCGTCCGAGAGTGCAGAGGTTTGGTACGCACGGGCTGTTTACCGATGATGGCGTACAGATAAAACTGAATGAAGTGTCTGAAAACTTAAATCAGTACGGTGGGAATGTCTGGACGATTATTATATCCCTTCGCCGTGAAGATGCTGAGCGATTAAGTTTTAATGCAGGCGAACGGTGGAGGGATATGCTTCGCTCACAGACAAGTTTAATATCAGAAAACTTTCATATTCCGATGCAGAATCTGAAATGGTATGCAGCGTTTCATAATGAAAGCCATCATCCCCATGTGCATCTTATGGTCTATTCCACAGAAGAAAAACAGGCATATCTTTCAAAAGAGGGCGTAATGAAACTGCGTTCTTCTTTTGCAAAAGATATTTTTGCTCAGGATTTGCTATACGTATATGAAAAGCAAACCGAATACCGTGACGAGTTAAAAGTGAACAGCCGTGAGGTGATTGCGGAAATTATTTCAAAAATCAACAGCGGTGTTTACGATAATCCAAAGCTTGAGGAAATGCTTTTAAATCTTGCTGACAGATTGTCTAAGACATCAGGCAAGAAAGTTTACGGTTATCTAAAAGCAGATGTCAAGACAATTATTGATTCCATTGTAGATGAACTTGCATCCGATGAACGCATATCGACGCTCTATGATTTATGGCATGAGCAAAGAGAATCTGTAATTAAAACCTATACAGACGAACTGCCTGAGCGTGTTTCGCTGTCTCAGAATAAGGAATTCAAATCTATTAAAAATGCTGTCATACAGGAAGCAATGAACATTCTTGCCGACCGAACTATCGTAGAGGATGCAGAGGAACAATCCGTTCCCGATTCCGAACCGACAGGCGAAGAAGCAGAACTCGTCCTCTCTCAAAAAGAAAAAACATCGCTGATGTGGAAATACTACAGCGATGCTAAAGAACTGCTTGACCGTAAGAATGACAGCTACAATCCTACTAAGGCAGTTGAATTGTTAATTGAATCCGCAAAGCTTGGATGCGGAGTTGCAAAATATCGTCTCGGCAAGATGTTTTTACAAGGCAAAGATGTGCTAAAAGATGTGGATTACGCTCTGCGATGGCTTGAAGAATCTGTGTCAGAGAACAATCAATATGCTGAATATTTGCTCGGCAAGGCTTATCTCAAGGGTGAAGATATTGAACAGGATTTGTACCGAGCAGAAGATTTGTTGAAAATGTCCTCTGCACAGGGAAACAAGTATGCAAAATATACGCTCGGCAAAGCATATCTTGACGATGAAATGTTTATGCAAAATATTCCCAAAGCGATAAAACTAATTACCGAATCGGCAGAGAAGAACTTTGCTCCTGCGCAGTATTTACTCGGCAAGCTGTTATACAAGGGTGAAATGATACCACAGGATTTGAAGAAAGCAATAGAATATCTTGAAAAAGCAGCAGAGCAGAAAAATCCTTATGCCGCTTACCTTGCAGGCAAAATACGGCTAACTGAAAACACTGTAAAAGATATTCCTAAAGCAATCTACAAATTTGAAATCGCTGCTGAGAACGGAAGCGATTTTGCAGAGTATATGCTCGGTAAGATGTATCTCTACGGCAAAGAGGTTGAATGTGACTATGACAGAGCGATTGTATACCTTACTGCATCTGCTGAACACGGCAATCAGTATGCCCAGCAACTTCTGCACAGTATCAAAGCCAACCGCAATTGGTCTGCAACACTCGGCTCGCTCCGCCTACTCAGTCAAATCAGCCGTATAATACAGAATCGCTTGGACGAAGAACGAAAAGGTAAAGCAAATTCAATCGACCGCAAACTCCGCAGAAAAATTGAAGAAAAAAAGCAGGCTCATGGCCTGCGATTTTAGTAAATATGGCGGGAGTCAGAGGAACTCGAACCTCTCGGTGTTGTTACCTTATTTCATAGTGAAGCTACTCATATGTTCATTGTGTCTGCTACGACTCCCACATACACCGGTACCCGCCAAACAACTCATCACTATAATCAATTCTATCAAATCCTTTCCTGTAAATCCAAGTTTTGCCTCGAAACCATTCGTGAATTTTTTAGAAATCGTCACAGAGAATCCCATAATTATTGCAACTACACTCATTAAGGACTAAATTGTAATAATATTATATCAATTTCTAAGTTAAGAATCAATAAGGAGAATCAAAATGTCAACCTATATTCATTTTACAGACGAGCAAAAAGAACAGGCTCGTCAAACCGACCTTGTATCGTTACTTGAACTGCAAGGCGAAACGCTGAAACGCTCCGGCTCTGAGTATGAGTGGAAAGATGGTTCGCAGAAAGTCACTATCAGAGGCAATCTGTGGTTTCATCAGTATGATCGAGTCGGTGGGGATGCAATTGATTTTGTCCGCAGGTTCTACAACAAAAACTATGTAGAAGCAATGGAATTCCTGCTCGGTGACTGCGGCGGAACATTGATTACTTCCCCGCCTGTTGTGAAAGAACAAAAACCGTTTAAACTGCCGCCCCGAAATGATAATATGCGGCGAGTTTTTGCATATCTGAATATCACACGCAGAATTGACAAAGAGGTGCTGTACACTTTTGTGTATCACAAGATGATTTACGAGTCGGCCAAATATCATAATGCTGTGTTCGTAGGATATGATAAAGACGGAAATCCACGCCATGCCTGTATGCGTGGAACGGGTTCGAATAGCACATACAAAGGAAATGCGCCAAATAGTCAGCCTGAATACAGCTTTCATTGGTTTGGTTCAAGTAATCAACTATATCTCTTTGAAGCCCCTATTGATATGTTAAGTTTTATATCAATGTATAAAGACAATTGGGAAAATCACAGTTATGCGGCATCCTGCTCCGTTTCGGACAGGGTGCTTTTTCAATGTCTAAAGGATAATCCTAATATTGAAAAAGTATATATTTGCTTCGATAATGACGAACCCGGTCAAGCGGCGGCAAATCGAATTGGCAAAAAGCTATCCGATATGGAAATACAATCAGAAAATCTCATACCACTCCACAAGGATTGGAATGAAGACCGGTTGGCAGCCGGAGGCAATGAACCGCACTTTTGTGCGGATTTTTTTATACCCAATGAAGATAAGAGGGGAGATGAAGAACCGTGTCAGGCATTCCAACTTTAATTATAATTGCCGCCGTTATGTTTTGTATACTCGGCGGTATATCCGTTGTCGCTCACCTCTATAACCTTAACAGCATAAAATCCAAAACTGTAGGTGACGGTCAGCACGGTACGGCTCGGTGGGCAACTAAATCGGAAATACGAAAAACCTATCGGCATATTCCGTTTACACCAAATAAATGGCGCAAACAAGCCGCCGATGGAGAAACTCCGACTGCATCCCGAATTGTCGAACGCAGGCTTTTCAAAAGCAAGAAAAAAGAACAGCCGGAAGAAGCTCTGCCGCAGGGCATTGTGGTTGGCTGCACAGGCGGCAACCACAATACAACAGCACTTGTGGATACAGGAGATGTCCATGTGTTGATGATTGGTGCGGCAGGTGTAGGAAAAACGGCTTATTGGCTGTACCCTTGTATTGAATATGCCTGTGCTTCAGGAATGTCTTTTCTATCAACTGACACAAAGGGCGATGTGATGCGAAATTACGGGAATATTGCAAAACAGTACGGCTACAATGTTTCGGTTATTGATTTGCGCAATCCTGCACGCAGTAACGGCAACAATCTCCTGCATCTTGTAAACAAATATATGGATTTGTATCAATCAAGTGAAGAATTGGTTTACAAAGCCAAAGCGGAAAAGTATGCAAAGATTATCTCCAAGACTATCATCCTATCGGGCATGGATGCGGCGAACTTTGGACAGAACGCATATTTCTATGACGCCGCAGAGGGATTGCTGACAGCCACAATATTGTTAGTTGCAGAATTCTGCAAATCCAAAGAAAGGCATATCGTATCAGTATTTAAAATCATTCAGGAATTATTCGCTCCGTCAAATTCAAAAGGCAAAAATCAGTTTCAGCAGTTAATGGAAATGTTACCGAATGACCATAAGGCAAAATGGTTTGCAGGAGCGGCATTAAATACTGCAGAGCAGTCAATGGCAAGTGTTATGAGTACAGCATTATCAAGGCTTAATACCTTTCTCGATTCGGAATTGGAACAGTTACTATGTTTTGATACAGAGATAGATGCTGAAGAATTCTGCAATGAGAAATGCGCTATTTTTGTAATTATGCCTGAAGAAAATCCAAACACCTTTTTTATGATTTCACTTATCATTCAACAGCTATACAGAGAAATCCTTGCAGTTGCAGATGAAAACGGCGGTAAGCTCAAAAACCGCTGTGTATTCTTCTGTGATGAGTTCGGCACACTGCCGAAGATAGAATCTGCTGAAATGATGTTTTCTGCATCCCGTTCAAGACGGTTACAGATAGTACCGATTATTCAATCCTTCTCGCAGCTCGACAAGAACTATGGCAAGGAAGGGGCTGAAATCATTGTGGATAATACGCAAATCACATTGTTTGGCGGATTTGCTCCCAACAGCAGCTCGGCGGAAATACTATCCAAAGCATTAGGTAGTCGAACAGTAATGAGTGGGTCTGTTTCAAGAAGCAAGAACGATCCGTCACAATCCTTGCAGATGATTGAACGACCGCTAATGACGCCGGATGAACTCAAATCTATGCCCAAAGGTCAGTTTGTTGTAATGAAAACAGGTTTCCATCCCATGAGGGTCAAGCTCAAGCTGTTTTTTAAGTGGGGAATCGAATTTAATGAGGATAAACCATATATCGTAACCGACAACGGTGGCCGTGAGGTAGAATATGCAGAGAAGCAGGAAATCATAGACGGTATCGTACAAAAATATCACGCTGACTGGCTGATTCAGGAAGAAACAGCTGAAAAAGCCGACTCTGCAAGCGGTCAAAATCAGGCTGAGAGTCAATGCCATGAACCGCAGAGAAAGTCTCAGAAAAAGTCAAAGAATAAAAACAAGATCGGTAAGACTGTGTTGGAATCTGTACCTCCGAGCCGTCGAAAATCTCAAAACAAATCTCATCCGCAGGAGGTGAAACCGAGTGAGCAGACTTGATTTTTTATACCGTATGGATTTACCGCACAGGGCTGTTTCCGTGTATATTTATCTTTTTGACAGAGCCGACAAGAACGGCGAATGCTGGCCTGCGATTCCGACAATAGCCAAAGAATTAAAGTTTTCTCAATCAACAGTCAGGAGAGCTTTAAAAGATTTAAAAAAAGCAGGACTCATAACAACTGAACAGCGATATCGAGAGAAAGGTGGTAAGAGTAGTTTGCTTTACAAAATCTCCAAAAGATAAAATGTAACGAAATAAAAACACCCGCCGCCAAGAAAGGACTATGTCCTCTCGGCGGCAGGTGCTACCTGTCATGATGGAAGGAGAAAGTGAACCACTCACTTGAAAATATATTACAGCAGAAAAGAAAATACTTGTGTTAATAAATCGTATTTTATACCTATTTTTTCTTTAGTTGAACTACTTTATTGACAATTTTTAATGAATTATTTATTCTAAAATTAGAAAATTTAGTTTAATATTTGATGGGATGGTTGCTAAAGATGAAAAATATTTTTATTAAAATCTTTTCATTAATTTTGATATTAGGTTTAATGGCGTCTTGTGGAAACAATAGCAATAATATTCAGGATATTGTTTCCACAAATATAAGTAATGATCCCATTGTAATAGACGATAAAGAATATGGGTTATTATCAGGATTCCCCAATAAGATCGATTTAGAAGTAGAATATAATGGTGGTCCTATTAAATTTACTTATGATATGAAAAATATGAAATCAGAAGCCGAATGGGGATTCAGAGTTTATATTAATGGAATTTTGCAAACTTTTTCTGTTTATTATGAACAAGAATGTGTTGCTTATGGTATTCAACAATATAATACGCATTTAAATGAAGAAGAAACTCAAACTATTGAAATTGAACTAGTTCCGAATATTGGAAAAAAAGGCGATATTTTATCGTTAAATGTTTGTGCAATATTGAATCCTAGTTACATGTTAAAAGGAACATCGTATGTAAGTTTTTTGCCAAATCATAGATTAAGTTCAAGTATGACAATGAAATTGATTATGAATGTAGATGCAAAAGACAAACCAGAAATAAAACAATTATCTGCAGACTTTGTTAAAGTTTCTGATGACATAAAAAATCAATATAACACTTTAGATAGTAATGGACGATGCATAAACGATTTTGATGAACAAATTGTGTTTAACATTTACAAAAAAAATGAAGAGGACAGTATTTTGTATTGTAAAGAAGATGATGTAATAAAAATATCTGGTTATGGGAAGCCAGGAAAATATATTATTTCAATGTATATCAATCACAAACTTGTGCCAATATTTGACAATTCTATGTATGGTGAAGTTGAAATTATGAATGATCAACAGTTTATAGTTGAGGTTCCAATTCATATAGAAAACGACAATAATCATGTATATATAGTTGTTTTTGAACAACAACAAGAAATCGCTACTGTAAGCAATTATATTAAAACTAATACCAAATTATTAATAAAGGAGAGTTAATGTGAAATTTTATCGCTTATTATGTTTATTTTTTGTATTAATATTTATTTCTGGTTGTACTAAATTAACAAAGAACAACAATACAACAGATGAAGCAGAAGAAAAAACAACAGTTGAGAGTACAAACAAATTGAATAATATAGTGTCGTTTGAGGAAATAAATCAAAAAATACCTGTTCAATTAATATATAATCAAAATGGTTTAGTTTTTTTTACTCCTAACGATAGTGAAGATGGTTTTTCAATTTATAAAATCATAGGGAATCAAGTTGTGGTAGCAAAACAAATTGTATCTTATGATTATACTGCATATTCTTTGGAAACCGGAATGGCTATAATAGACAAATCATGCAAAAAGATGTATATCTTGGATTTGAATTTAAATTTAATTTCTGAAATATCGTTAGAAAGTATTTTAAGGGGTAGTGTCTTTAATCGCAGTGAAAATATTGCAGTTAGCTCAGACGGACATAAAATGGCTTTTTTTGTGAATGAGACAATGGAAGATACAGTATACATAATGGACATTCAAAGTTCGTCAATTATTGAAATAACAAAAATTCATCGAGGAGATTCAGTTAAAAAGAACCAATTAGTTGGAATATCTAAAATGAAATTTCTTAATGATAATTATATCTTTTTTGAGGGATACAGTTATTTGAGTGACAGTTTTGATAGCGAACAAACAACAGATATAGGATACATTGATATTAATTCAGGAGAGATAACTGTTATTAAGCATTATCAAGATATAATTTGTGAATCAAATGAAAGTTTAATTTATTTATATGATAATCAAACATCAACGAATTTTAATTTTACTGGACAAGTTCATTTATTAGATTTTTCTCATAAAGGAATAAATACATTTAATACAATAAATAATTTGGAAAGTGAAAACTGTTTTGTATCCGGAGATGGAAAATATCTTTGCACAGGGTACAAAAGCAATAATAAATACCACCTAAATATTTATGATATTAAATCAAATACACTACTCAAATCCTTCGAAGAATCAATGCCAACAGATACTTTTGCGTTTTCAAAATTTAATGTGTGTATTGATTATAACCAATTAATTCTTTATGTGTCATGGAATAATGATACATATGAGAATATATCCAAGTACTATTTTTAAAAAGGAAAGATGATAGAATGTAAATATAAGGAAATCCGAAAACTTTGTTTTTGTGTTATGATTAAGATAACAGGAAGACAGAGAAGAGACTAATTCATCATATTTACTGGTTTAAGAAACCGAAAAGGAGCATGACGGGTTAGAATCGAATCGTGCGGTGGTCAACAGAAATGTTAGATTGGATAGGATATTGATTCGGATTGTCAAACAGTAGCTGTCTTGCTGAAAAACCAAAAGTAAAAAATCAATAAGACAGAACAAAGAATTACTACAAATTTGTATAGAAGTAGATTTGCATAAATTGCAATTTACAGTACATTCCTTAAAAGAAGGAACAAGCAAAATGGTATTAAACGGAGTTTCTGCTATTGGCAACTCAAATATTCTATGCTGTGTAAGAATCATGAGGGCAACTCCCTCAATGTACAACCGGTTTTGGTTATCAAAAACACAAGATTTTAAATGCTGCGTGACTGGCAAAGGGTTTTCATTCCCTTTTGCTCATTGCAACGCAGCGGAAAGGAATGGTCATATTTATGAAAGTAACAAGAAGATGTTTTTCTAAAAAAATCACAAGTATTATTGCGTGCACATTAATTCTGGCAATTTCTTTATGCATATTTGCTAATGCAACTATAACGACTGGTAAACATTATCCATATTGTGGAGTTGGTTTTGTTCAGGGAAAGTGTGAAGATATAACTCAGACGAAGAATGGGCAGTCATTAGGAGCATCGTGCTTAGGTGGAACGTATATGGGAAAGACTGGTACAGAAACAACTGGTTTAAAATATGTTGAAGTTTCAACAGTCCACTCAATAGCAAAAATGGAAAATTGTTATTCTAGTATGGATACAACAGATTATTTGACGGGTAAATCCATTGCTTCTTTATCTGCCAGCAGGAACACAGGTGTTGTGTGGGACGGGGATGCTAAACTTAACAATAAACTTGCAGAATATACTAGAAAAATTTCTGTGTTTGGTTGTAGTGAAGCTTATTGGAACGGCTACTCGTACATTCTTTATCCAACAGTAGTAAATGTTTAACGAAAGGGGCATATCACGCTTGTGATGTGCCTTTTTAGGAGTACAAGAATATGACTTTGAACATATTTAAGCTGACAAAAAAATACAAGGATTTTACAGCTTTAAATAATTTTTCTTTTGAATTTCAAAATGGTGTATATGCCATTTTAGGACCTAACGGTGCTGGGAAAACAACACTAATTAATATGATGGTACTATTATCAGATTCCACAGAAGGAGAAATATTTTTTAATGGTGAAAATATAAAAAGTGATGAAAAATCATATTTAAAATCATTGGGTTATATGCCACAAGATATACAATTTTATGACAATTATACTCCAAGAGAAATTTTAAAATATATTGCTGCCCTGAAAGGAATAAAAATTAAAAATAGACCTATTTTGGACTTATTAATAAAAGTGAATTTACAAGATGTTGAAAAAAAGAAAATTAAGACATTTTCTTGTGGCATGAAACAACGGTTAGGGATTGCACAAACATTTATAAATGATCCGCCAATAATGATTTTTGACGAGCCAACGGCAGGATTGGACCCAAAAGAAAGAATTAGATTTAAAAATTTAATTTCTAATTATAACAATAGAATTATAATTATAGCAACGCATATCATTTCCGATATTGAAAATATAGCAAAAAAAATATTAATATTAAAAAATGGAAAAATAGTTGCAGTTGGCTCACAAAAGGAACTAATGGATAATATCTCAGAATTTGTTTGGAGTGCACAAGTATCGGATGATGAATTAGTGTTTTTGAGTAATAAATATCTTATAAGTAAAGTCATGCGATTTGATGATTTTATAAATGTGAAAATCATTAGTGAACAACAACCAGATTGTAATTGCTCTTTAACTATTCCTGATATGGAGGATGTGTATTTATATTACACTGAATATGTGAAATATGATTCTGATTTTTGAATTAAAAAAATTTTTCCGCCAAAAAAATATAATAATTTGTATTGTTCTTTTTTTGATCCTTAATATTTATAACATATATACGCAAAGCAACTTTAATGACAAGTCGATGAATATGTTTAATACAGGTTCATTGGAGTTTTATACAACAATTGAAGGTTATATAAGCCCTGAAAAAATTCAGTTTATTTCTGAATATTCAAAACAGTGCGAAAATGATTTTCGAGAGAACCAGGAAACTATTGTGGAAAACTTAAAATACTATACAGGCTTTGCTTATGGAGATATGAATATGGCGCAAGAGCATTTAAATGAAATATCTCGTTTATTATCATATGCATCTCAATCAACTGAATGGGTTGAAGAAGCAAAATACAATATCAACTATTATGACTTGATTGATAATCAATATATGAAAAAAACGAATGAGGAGATTGTAAATATATATAGTGGGAGATACATAAATGAATATTATAAAACCGATGGTTTTTGCTCCCTTTTAAATTATAATTTTTCATCTTTGCTTATCTTTCTATTAATAATTTTATATTCATCACAAATGTTCGTTTCCGAAAAAGAATCAGGAATGTATGAACTTATAATGACGACTGAACATAGAAATGTAGGATATGTTTTAACAAAACTTAAAAGTCTTATCCTGTATTGTGTTTTTCTTACGGCAATGTTTTATATTGTAGATTTAATCTCATTTTATAAGTGCTATTATTTAAGAGGATTTGATTTGCCTTTATATGCTGTAAATGGTTTCGAGAAAACGCCGTTAAATATAAAGATTTGGCAATATATATTATTATCTTTTTTTATAAATTTGTTAGGATATTTTTTAATTAGTTTAATTTGCTCATATATTTCAATCATTTCAAAAAATGGCCAAAGTGCTATAATAATTGCTTTAATTGTTTTTGCATTATTGATATGTCTTAATTCCATAGAAGTTGGTAAAATACAGAATATATTAGATTTTAATCCATTAAAATTATTGCAAATTCAAAATTTATTTGCATCTTTCAAAGCACTCAATTTTTTTGGTGCGCCTATACCATATTATTTCTTTATTCTTGTTATAAATCTCGTTATTTCATTTATATTTTCATGGTATATTATAAAAAGGGGCGTCAAATAGTGAATCTTTTCTTTTTAGAAATAAAAAAAGTACTGTTTAAGAGCCATCTTATCTTATTAATGATCTTATTAATGTTAATTAATATTTTCCAAACATATTCATATGTTAAGCTCTCAAATGAGCAAGAATATCGTTCATATTATAAGTATTTATGTGATTATGGTGATATAAAATGTGAGGTGGAAATTGAAGAAATAAAAGATACTTATGATATGTTAAATATTAAGATTAACAATACTAAGAATGATTTTGAAAGAAAAAGTATATCGAAAGAAGAATACATAAAGAGGATGAACTTGTATGTAGATATGGAAAAAGAACGTCGAGGTTTTAATGCTTTTTATGAACAATATGTTTCAGTTCTTAACTCAGACCGTACCATGGGATTTGTGGACTTGTATTTTTGGAAGGGATTAATTGATTTAGAGGGATTGGATTTAACAATTATTATTTTTGTATTAATACTAATAGCTAACGAATTAGAACTTGATAAAAATAATAAGATTAATCTTATACAACAAACTAGTTTTTTAGGAAAAAAAGAATTGTTTCATATCAAAAGATTAGTAATGATTATGTTATCTTCTACTATGTTTATTCTTTCAAAAATTCAAAGAATTTTAATTTTGTGGGATTCGTATTCTTGTATAGGAGCTACCGAATCTTTGCGAAGCATATCGTATTTTCAATCTTCCAGCAAAGAAATAAATCTCATAACATCATTTTTTATAATATATTTATTACAATATATTGGACTATATTGCTTTATGCTATGGTCGTGTTTCATAAGTCAAATGTGCAAAAAATCAATAATGGTAATTTTTATAAATCTCTTATTAATAATTATTCCTACTGTATTAATAAAAAACGACACAATTCTATTTTCACTCCCTATACCTATAGGTCTCTTGTATGGAAAACAATATCTTTTAGGAACGCAGTCAGTTGATTATGGAAATTATATTAATACCAACTTTTTAGAATTTAGTTATATTAAAATTATAATTATTTGTTTTTTTAATGTTTCAGTAGCATTCGTTCTAGACAATGCTAATTTTTTAAAACTCAAGATAAAAGGAAAATATCATGCGAAGAAAAAATGTTGAAATTGCCGTAATTGTTATTATTTTAATTGTTGTGTTATCTATTTGCAATTTGAGTAACGGAATGAAAAAGGCAAATCATACGGATTGTTCTATTAATATTTGCATAAACCAATTATTCACTGGCAATGATAACTTCTTTGTCTTTATGTTCAATAATGAATATATCGTTTTCAACAAAGAATTTAATACATTTCATCCTTTATTATTAGATGTTTTTGATGAAACATTTCAATATAGGAGTATTGAGTTACAGTTCATTACTAATGAATATCTTTATTTTATTTATTCAGACAATTTTAATCAAAAAGAATTTTATAAGGTTCATTTGGTCTCCGGCGAAATGGTAAGAACTTTTGGATCGGATATGAAATTTAATAGTACGGGATTATTTGATATAGATAAACTATTAAAGTTGAATACAGATGCATATTTCAACAATAAAGGAAGTAAGAGCTCATTTCATTTTTTATCTAATGATGAAATAAATATTAAAATATACAACGATTATATTGAAATAATTTATCCACACAAATCAACAAAGATCTATGAAGCGATAGATGATAAAAATGTTCATATAACTAAAGACCATCTATATTTTCAAAACAAAATGGGTGACTTGTTTTGCTTTACATTTAGAACTGAGAATTGCAATAAACTAACGGAGGATACGGTAGATGGTTTCGATGTGAATGACACATTAGGAATATATTATAAAAACCTTAGCGATTATTCAAAATTATATTTTTATGATTTTGCAGATCAAAAATCAACGAAATATCTTGACGAATCAGTCGATGATATTAAAACCAGTAATGGAATGATATATTTTAAACAGAATAATGGAATTTACACAATCTATAATGATGATAAACTTTTTGTTACAGATTTTAATGATAACTGGATTGTGAGTGATGGTAATGTAGTAATATACAATAGTGATTCTTTAAATGAATCGGGAACGTTAGAGTTATATACACCTTTCGGAGAAAGGAAATCAATAAAAATTAATATGCAATAAATATCAGTAATATATAAAATCAAAACTATTAGTTAAATATTATGTTCAAATAAAGGTAAACATATGTGAAATTATTGTATAAGTTCCATTTGTATTTTAGAAAGTGTTGTAAAAAACTGTGTAAGTCTTTAAAGAATTAGATAGAACAACACCAGATTAATTGCTCGTGTTTTTAATACGGGCAATTAATTTTACGTTCTTTTACAAATGGATTTCTAACAATAGCCCAAATTCTGCACATGGTTACCATTTATTGTTTATAGTCCTTGCCGGCACATAGTTAATTGAATTTGGATTAAATGTACGCAATACAGCAATCTATAACAACATTTTTGAGAATTAACCTTGACGCCTTTCTCAAAACCTAAACGCCGTCCATACTGATATAGTAAACTATTGGTATCTTGTGTTTTAAGTTCATTAAATATCTGTATTCAATATTGCGAAAATCTTTTTATTGTCAGGCATATCCATATATATTATATTGCTTCGACAAATAGGGAATTGAGTTTATGAACCAATTTTTAATTTATATATTTTCACTTCAAACATAGCAAATCCCCCTATTATATAGTAGGTCAAAATATCATTTGACAAAGAATGCAATTTTTTCACCTCTATGAATACAACACTTAATTATGCCCAATAGGGGACGGATTTTATTCTGTTTTTTGTTGAAACAGTATAAATCTTTCAAAAAATTTTGAAAAAATAAAAACTCCGCTAAATAATAAACGTAGTTCTGGCGAACCACATTATATACAGCGGAGCTGGTTAATAAATGATTAATTTTAATACATAATAGAAGTAAACAAAATATAAGGATATCAGTAAAAACATTTGCTTAAGAGCGTTTACTTTTAGAGGGCAATATAAATAAATCCTTTATGATAACCTTCGTATTTACACAGCTATTCTAATACGTAAATCAATATGGATTCATGTTTTCTCTTCCCTATAAAAAAATATCTTTAATGCTAGTCGGTTAAATCGCGGTTCCTATTGAATATAATTTTAGGGTTATACTGGATATTTTTTTGCCAAATAAATACTAAATAAATACTAAATGAAATTAGTGATATAGCTAATAAAGCGCATACAGTGCCACTCGTGATAAACGATTTAGACGGTTCAAGTATGCAAGTTGATTCTTGGGGTATATTAGGATTATATTTTATTTTTAAAGGCTCACCGATATTTCTTCGTTGATTCTGTTCTTCGATTATTCCAGTATAAGTTTGATCATCAACTACATATTCATAATAAATGTCAAAACAAGTAGATGTATGTCCATAATTTGATCCTCTTGCTCCTTCAACTTTTGTTTCTACATGACTTATTGTTGCGTTTGTAACAATCCATTCTGTTTGCTTATTTTGTATTTGATAGTCGATGGATCCGTTCCAAAAAACTATCACAGAACTTATCAACAAGATAATTCCGACCGTTATAAGAAAAGCCGGTGAGCGTGTTTTTATTTTCCTTTTAGCATCATTCAAATTACTTATCGTCATTTATTCTCTCCTTTAATTATATCAATAGGAGAGAGCGATTTTTGGCTCTCTCCCACCAATGAAATACTTCATATTACAATAAACTGTTTGGAATAAGAAACACTAAAGTTCGATGCATCTGTTACATTGACTACAACTGTGTAACTGCCGGTTTCAGTCGGGAGCCATTCGCAAAAATTTATTGATGTGTTATTATTAGAGTAACATATTTGGTCTTCCTTGTAAAAGCAGAATTCCCATTGGTATGGCTGATTACCACCTTCTGTTGAGGCAGTAAAAGTCAGAGTTTCGCCCAACTGAAGATTTCCAAATAATTCTATATCAGTAGTCAAAAGATTATTGGGCATAAACTTAGCCTCTAGCGCTCGATTGGATAGAACGATAAAAGAATATTCCTCAGTAAGATTGTCAAGTAGTTTCCCATTTTCATACCACCCAGCATCTCCATTGAAATAATAAAATCTTTTGTTTTTTATTTAAGACAGTTTTTCTTCTTTGAAATTCATCTAATATTTTATATTATACCATGAGCTACTTCTTTTTCCACCCCAATATTATTAAAAGTTATAGGGCAATACTCCTTTATTTAGTATGTACTGCCCTACATAGAAAGAATTTATGTAATTGTTATTGAGTGGGAGTAAGCTACTTTTTGTCCTGTCGCATCAGTTTCATAAATCAAAATGTTATTTTAGGATTTATTTTTATGAAAAATTTTTTTGAAAATAAAAGGAAGTATCATCAATAATATTCCGCTTATCCCTAAAATCACTCCAAATATAATGAAGTTTACATTTGGTTTTAATACAGAAGTGGATTTTTCGGGAGATTGTGGATTGTATTTTATTTCAAACTCATCTCCGATTTTTTTATAATTTACAGACTCGATTAAACCAGTGTATACATTTTCTTCTGCACTGTATTCATATAAAATATCATATATAATATATTTATTTCCGTTTGTTGTCATACGCTCATATACATTAGTAACAGTTGCTTCCGTCTTTATCCAGTTTAATTGTGAAATCTCTTCTTTATATCCCGGAATTCCGATTATAATTGTAACCACGCAACTAAAAGACAGAACAATTCCCACAAAAAAAATAAATCCCGGCATAATATTTTTTACTTGTTTTTTGAATTCTCCAAAATCCGTATATGTCATATAAATTTGTATCGATCCTTTCTTGGCATTATTTATATTAACGCTTCTAATGTTAAAATACAGTATATTTATACTGTATTATTTGCTTGTATTTCACTAAATTTAGCGAAGAGCGATTTCACTAAAAAATGAAATCACTCTTCAGCATTTATATTTATGTTATAGTAAATTGTTTCGTATAAGATGTAACAAAATTTGATGCATCCGTTACATTGATCACAACTGAATAATCTCCAACTTCTGTGGGGGTCCATTCAAAGAAATTTACTATTATATTATCAGAATAACATAATACATCATTTCTGTAAATAAAGACTTCCCACTGATATGGCTGATTTCCTCCAGTTGTATTGATTGTAAAGATTAGCTCATTAGTAGTTTCGAGAGCACCAAATATTTCAGTATTAGTAACCGTTAAGTTGTTGGGAATAAATACTGCTTCTAATGTACGGTTGGATAGAACATCAAAAGAATATTCTGCGGCAAGATTATCAAGTAGTTGACCGTTTTCATACCAACCTGCAAATATATAGCCCGGATTTGGAGTAGCAGTAAGTGTTGCTATTGAATTATACATGTAAACACCATCACCGCTGACTGTTCCACCAACACCAGAAGTTAATTCTATAGCATAATCGGGATAAATATATATATCTTGATTGTTGTTTATATAGTTGGATTCGTCTGTTTCGGATTCAATTTTTAAATCGAGTAGGAGGGGATCTCCCGAAACTGATGCTTCTAATTTACTATTATCAATGGCGTATGTGAATTCAACTGTTTGACCGGGGTTCAGTTGTAATATATTGTTGCTACTCAAAACCTCTTGAATTTCACCTTTATCTATGACTTTAAATATTCCGTCGGCCGTTTCATACCCATTATTGACAATAGTAACAACTAATTGACGATTGTTACCAGTTCTAACTTCCTCTACTTTTTGAATAGCCAAGTCAGAAAAACCAATAGTAAAATAGACTTGATTATTTTCTAAAGAAATGTCCGTCTTGTTATGCGGTGTGATTTTTAATGTATATTCTGATTTAGTGATTTCTGACGGAAGTGTAAATGGGATTTCAATGTTAGAAGCCATACCAGTTGGCAAATCAACATTTACTATATTGGATTGTACAACATTCCCGTTGGGAGCTATTACACTAATGTCAAGCTGTGTTATATCTTCCGAACCCACATTATAAACATTTGTTGTAAGCATAATCGTTTCATTAGGAAGTATATCTTCATCATATGTTACTATTGGATCGACAAAGATATCCGAGAATGAATCTGCTGACTTTTGAATTAAGTCAAGTTGTCCATAAGGTCTGCCATCTACTGATTCCTCTAACATCTCTGCAGCACAATATGACAATTGAATTTGACCATTTGGCAACATTGTCGTGTCCCAACCACGAATCACATCGTTACCATCTGTAAGAGGAACTATCGCACCAAATTTACCAGCTGATGTGTTATAGTACGATCCATATACTTTAGTATCTGAATCGTCTTCTTGACTCCACACTATTGCTTTCTGACCGTTGGCGTTCTGTAATGTTTGTATTGCTGAAACAGCATTAGGGAGCTGAGCGATAGCTGTGGCTTTGGATTCGGCATTTCCATTTGTTATAAATACAACAGAATCGTTGCTGATCCAATATAATTCATCCTCTAATAAGCTTACTGAATAATCAGGAATATCATCATTAGTGAGCCTTGTGGTTATTGCCCCATCAAAATAGAAAACTTCAAGATCAGTCGTAGAAGAACTGTTGGAATTTGTTTTTGCCGTATAGGCAACCACATTATTTCCTTCAATATATGCGGTGTCGATACTGTTAATAGGATTTAATCCCGCAGCTACAGTTTCGGTGTTTTTCCAAGCCCCATTTTTAAACTGCTTTCTGTAAATTTGATTTGTTCCGTCTATTCCGAAAGGATCGTTTGTAGAATTTTCTTGCCAGATAACAGAAATATTATTTTCAAAAGCAGTGATATGGTGTTTCGTTTCATATGCGTTATTACTGGTTAGCGTGGTAGCGTTATCAAATGAACTGCCATTCCAGTGAATATATTGCAATTCCATTGCCGCAGACATTTCGTCAAGTGTAACTTCGGAATTAAATACAGTCTTAGCATTTTGCCAAATAATATGTGCGCCACCATTTCCATCAGAATAAGCTTTCGGTTCGTAATCAATCGTTCCGTCATCATATACAGGAAGTGGAGAGCTCCATTGTATTCCATCAAAAATGCTATACATAAGTGTGGTGCGATTTTCAGCAGACCGAGTATCACTATCATCGATGTATAACATAATCATTTTATTGTTGCCTAAACTGAGAATTTGTGGTGAACAATATGTTTGTACACTTGATAAAAATACATCTGGGTCATTTGAATATGTTGAAATTCTATTTATTGGTTCAATAAATTCTAAATCATCTTTTGTTATTGAATAAAGTTCAGCTTGAGTTTGGGTTTCCCTTGGATACAGTCTGAGGTTAGCAAATCGCCATTCAAAGCTTTTCCCCCATAAAAGTGCTCCAAATTCTGCTGTAAGATAAAAATTCGCATCTACTGCAAACTCTTTTGTTGCTCCAGTAAAAAGAAAATCTAATGCCCCCTTTACACCGGCATATGCATTAGCAATCAATATGTCAGCTTCAAGTCCAGCTTTTAGCGATGCAGTTACTTTTAAATCCCCGGAAGGTCCAAACTTTCCAGAATCTTCCAAAACAAATTTTAAGGTGCCTTGTATATTTCCTTCCACTCCAAATTTGAGAAATACAAGAGGATATACTGGTGCTCGTGTTTCTGCCGAAACATTTGCAATAATAACAATACCGCCTTCTCTTATGATTCCTGTTTCCAAATCATACTCTATGAAGCCTGCCACATTACCATTTGCACTAATACCCCATTTAAAATCCATTTGTTTCAAATTGTTTTTTGTTCCTTGAAAACTATTCCACGATGAAGTTGATGGAGCCTTTGAAAAAGACTGAACTAATTCCTTTATTTTTTTATAGGTATCTTCCTTGGTTGAAGGCTTTTCAACATCAGCCAATCCAATAGTTATCTTTCGTGTGTTGCTTTTTAAATTATCTTCATACTGAACTAAATTATCAAAATTCAGTTCATAACCGAATGGTAATTTAAATGCGGGAGTTTTATAGCCAAGTATATCAATAATTGGTCCGACCAATTCATCTGAAAATGATTTTCCAAGAGTGATTTCAGGAATTCCTGTAATTATTTTAGGCAATTCTAATCTTGATACGCCATGATCTTTACCTGAAAAACCATCTTTATCTATTTCAAGATATCCAGCACCACTTCCGATAGTAGTTGTTTTGAATTGATCAAATGCCCAGTTGTCAGGCATGCTAAATCCTAAATTTCCGCTAAACCCAGTAGACATATCGCCGACAAAACTGCTGCAGGCATATCCCATATTAGATACACGTGTACAAGCGTTTCGAGTTCCATATATGCCAGTGCGGTAAATGCTACCAACCATAGTTTCATGAACCGCTCTAAAATATGGAATAATATTTGATGTGATTTGGTAATCCATACAATCAAAATCAACTGCAAAATATATTATTGTATTTCGAGGTATACCCAAAGCAGCAGCATGTTTTATTGCTTCTTTAGCATCATACTTTCCCTGTGCTTCGGTAAAATATGAATTTGACCGAGCTGAAGTTTGATAGATAGGGAAAAAATTGAGGCCAGCATCAAAAATAATTTGAGCCTCTTCGCGTGTAATTGCTTTGCTAATGCCGCCGTTATATGTACCAGTTAAATATCTACCGATATATCTATATCCATTGTCATAAAGTGATTTTGCTTTTGCAGCAGTTAAAATAGTAGCGCAGTCTGCGGCTTTTGCTGAACGATCTGTGTCACCGCAACTGATGAACAATGATAGCCAAGTGGTTTTATCTGCAATTCCCGTTTGCGGTATAGCATATTTTTTTTGAAAAGCTCTTATTGCTTGCTGAGTGCCGGCGTCAAAGATACCATCGGTTACACCGTCACCAAATCCGTTAACATACAATGCAAATTGCACAAGCTCTGTCATTGCTGATATTTTGCTTTGCGTATAATATGAGCCGGAATAGCTTTTTGCCGCTGAGGAATTTCGGGCATAAGGGATTTGAGGACAACACCTTTTAGTAGTGTTACCGAAGTTCCCGTTTGCAACACGTGTAGGCAGTCCTTCTTCTGCTTGCAAGGCATAAATTACAGCCTTATTTGTATTTCGTCCATAAACGCCGTCACAAGGAGTCAGCCCTGTATATGCTTCATATTTTCTGTTTAATTTTTGCTGCATTTCCCGAACTTTAACATCACCGCCATATGATGAAAGAAGCTTAAATGCATCCATCGACAATAAGGCTTTCATTAAGTTAACGGTAACCACACCATCGGGATTAGTAAAGCCAGCATCTTTTTTTAATTGAATTACAGCTCTTTCAACATTTTCATTAAAGATTTCATCGAAAGAAACTGTCCCATCTGCATTTTCACGCAAATAATATCCCGGTGAGTAGCCTTTGCACCAGAGAGCACCCTGCAAAATTGCAAACTTTTTATTAGTTATACCATCTTGCCTGTGTAATGGATTTTGACCATACAATCTCGCTGTTGTTGGACCGAAATTATTAGCCAAACTTGTAATTCCTAACTCAATTTGCAATGCACGAGTCAATCCGTAAATCGTATCCCACCCAGTTCTGCCGTTCTCAGGAACAGAACCAAATCCAGGCACATCACCATATTCCTGATTAAGCCATCTTTGAGTCAGGTATACCATGGGATCGCCAACGGTAGCACGAGAAACAACTCCTTCAGGCATATCCTCATAATTGTTTTCCGGTTGCCACTCGGATGCTTCAATTTCAGAGATATATGCCGATTCAGGCAAATAGTTGTCAGAAATTTGTACATCTGAATTTGCAAGCACAAAAGTACTGTCTTCTTCTGGGTTGTAAGAAGAAGGTGTATCACTTGTTATGTCGAGATTTTCAGTAGAAAAATCCATTGCCGATACTGGCAACACAAAAATCTCCGCAATAACAAGAATGCTTAGGAGAATTGAGAGAATAATTCTACTCGGTTTTTGCTTTTGTTTCATACATACACTTCCTTTTTAAAGATTTTTTCTGAGATGTATAAATCATTCTCTAACTACAACTATAATTTGGATAAAATATAAAAAGCAATACTTTGGTATAAATTACAAAAAAAACGGAATAAAATACGAAAAAGGACTGATGATTTATCAGTCCTTTATATGGTTCCTTTTGTTGAAAAAATTACAAGTGTTTCAAATGTTTTTGATTGATTATCATATTCCCATTCAAAAACGCCATCATATTTGGATAATGTCTTTTTTACACTTTCAGTTCCAAAGCCATGTATTTCTTTATCAAGTTTAGTTGTTAATAATTTGCTCTTGAAAGTTCGAGGAGATGTATCACAACTATTTGTTATTTTTAATACTTCAAAAGCTTTGCTCTTCGAAAAAATTTCAATTGCTATTTTTTTGGCTGCTGATTTCTCAGCAGCTTCAACAGCATTATCCAAAAGATTATTCATTATACTAGATAGGTCAGAACTATTTACAAATGAAAGATTGGCAGTTTTAGTATCAAATGTAATATCAATACTTTTAGTCTCGCAGATGCTCGCATATTTGTTAATAATAATATCAAGCGTTTTATTTTTGCTAATACCAGTATATTCGTATTTATTAATTGTTCCGTATAAATTTGATATATATTCATCGGCTTCATCATTAGTCATCAAACTTCTTATGTGGGATAAATGATTTTTAATATCGTGAGTTAATACTTGTAAATCATTATTCTTTTTTTCAAGAAGCTCCATGTACATTTTATCAATTTCTGCTTTTTGTTTTTCTGTGCGCAACCTAAAAAGTTCTTCAGCATTATTTAGCGAATACTCGTATATGAAAAACACTATAATATTAGAAAAAATTAAAAGTATCGAAATTGCAGAATAAATTATTTTGAGAAAATCAGACACATCTGTAGTAGTGGATATATAATAAAACACAAAAATTACCATGATTGAGGTAAAGGGCATTAACAATAGTGTCCAAAACAAAGAATCCCTGTGTGAATTTGATTTCCTCTTTGCAAAGAAGCGTGAGATGAAAATACATAAGCAACCATACAAAAATTTACTTGCAATCATATTTAAAATAAGAACATTAGAATTACTTTGATATGAGTTAAAATCTTGGTTTAATGCCATTGAAATAAACGAAATAAATATCCACTCAGTTGTAGCCATCAAAATGATTAATGTGAAAGAATGAAATAGGGCTTCTTTGAAATTACATTCAAACAGCAAGGACAACAAGGTTATGTTTATAAGTAATAATGACATTGCATTTAATGAACTAAATCCTAATTTATAAATTCCAAAAGCAACAACGTATCCTGCGATGCATATAAATAATGTAGTGATAAATCTCCTTTTAAGTTCAAAAAATGATTTTGTGTAATAAAAGAAGATTAAAGCTTCAAATATATAAATTAAAAGTTCAAAAACAAGTTGATATATCAAAATGATTACTCCCTAAAAAATTTAATAAATCGTCTTCGTATTTCAGGTTGCTTTTTTTGGGCTATTTGAATGCTATACTTACCCATTAACTGTATAACATTGCGCGTATAGTTTGTTGCATATTTAAAATTAATAATATAACTATTATGTGGAATAGCAAAATAAGAGGAACTTAAATTGTTTTTAAAAAATTCCATTTTTTCAGAAGCAACATAACTTGCGTTTATAGTTGTTACAATAACATCTTTTTTAATAACTTCAACATAGACTATATCTGATTTTAGAACATTAATAATTCCGTTTGCCCGTGTTTTAAAAATAATTTCGCTATTATTCATTAGATTGATAGCCTTGTCTAAACCGGAATAAACTCGATCTGGATTAATTGGTTTATCAATGTATCTAAACACATTTAAATCCATAGCATCATCTAAATATTTATGATAAGCGGTAACAATAAAAATAATCGTTCTATTACTCTGCTGTTTAATCATATAGGCTGTTTTAATTCCGTTTAAAATTTCCATTTCGATGTCTAGAAAAACTAAATCAAATGTTTCTTTTGAACTTAAAAGCGCCTCTCCAGAGTTATATGTATAAATTTTAAAACTTAATTCTTTGTTTGAAAAGTAAAAGTTTATATATTTAGATAACAAATCAACATATTCTTTTGAATCATCACAAATTGCAATTTTCATTTTAACCTCCCAAAAAGTCAATAAAAGCAATGTATAATATTTAATTATACATTGCTTTTATTATTTTACAAGTCTATTGTTTTTCAAAAATACATCTATAATGCCCGAAATAGTTTCTTTATCTTCTATTGAACAAAGTTTTATTTTATCAATAATTTCACTATTTATATCTGTATACATTACTCCATGAAACAAATAGTCAAGAGATATCCCAAGTTCATGGCATATAATTAACAAGGTTTCTAAGCTTGGCCTTTTTTCTCCATTTTCAATTCCTGACATATGATTGTTTGATATATTAACTTTTTCTGCTAATTCTTTTTGGGTCAAATGTAATTCTTTTCTTCGCTGACATAATCTTGACCCCATTAAATTATAATCTATATTCATAAAAATGCCCCTTTATAAAATTTTAACATACTATTTTTTACAAAAGAACAATATAATAGAGATTATATTCTCTCTCACATACAAAAAATGGACAAACAAGTTGAAAAGTTCACTAATAGGAATAAAATCATTGATTATTGCCGTTTTTTCTGATTTTGTGTCGTAATGATTGAACTTTTGATTATTTTAGTTTATTGTTTAAATGCAAAATAAATCTAATTTAAAAAGGAGATATTTCAATGGGAATTATAAAAAAGAATGCGTACAAGGTTTCTAAAGTTTTGATTAAAAACAGTGTTAAGCGAGATGCAAATAGTACAACTTGTATTTTTACACATCAGCCTAAAGTTCCGAGCGAATTAAAAAAATTCAGTAAAATTTACAATGTTAAGTAACTTAGCTAGGAAATACACGGACGCTCTCATTATAAATAAGCAAATTGATGAGAGCGAACGTGCTATTTATGAATATGGCTGTTATATTTTTCTTTCAAGTACATTGTTTTTTCTTGTCACAATTCTATTTGGATTTATTCTGCAAATGGTTTTGTCGAGCATAATTTTTTTTATTTCTTTCATGTCGATTAGACGGTATGCCGGTGGCTATCATGCAAAAACCGAGATAATGTGTCAAATTAATTCATTTATACTCATCCTTCTCAGTAACATTTTAATTAAATTAGCAATCCATTTCCATTTACAATTGTTATTAATATTTATTAACTTTATATCTATTGTTTTAATATTGGCATTAGCTCCATTAGATAGCAAGGAGAAGCCATTGAGTCATATTGAGAAAAAACACTATAAAAGGAAAACATATATGATTTTGGTTATATTAATTGCCATTTTTATTACGACCTATAAATTGGAAGTAAGCCCGATTTATGTACCAATTTGCAGTGCTTTATTTCTTGAAGGCTTTTTAATCACATTAGGGAAACTTTTTAACACTTAAGTTTAGTATTTTTTGAAAACTAATTTTGCTAAAGCAAATAACATTGAGCTTATATTTATATGTAACTTAATGGTTTTTTAAGGAGCGTCACATTGAAAAAATAGTTTCTATTTTAAATAATTTTCTTGCTTGATTATCTGTCGTATTTACATTCTGCTTAGCAATTGCAAGCGCATTAGGTGAGTACGGGTTAATCAATGCTACATATTTTACTCCTAGGAATTTTATGACAATTGGAATAATCGCTTTTACTCTATCTGTCATTATTGCTTTATTATTAAAAAAATTACAAATTCCAAGTAAAAATTCAAATTACAATACTGTTAAAAAACATAAAGATAGTAATGATCTAAAAAATGAAATCGTTGATAAAATGTATAATCGCATAGGTAGTAGTCAGAGCCTAATTAGATACGATGATATGAATAATACTAAGCATAAATATAGCCAAGTCGATAGGTTTGACATTTTAGACTACAATATTAATAAAAATTCCATATATTAACAATTCAACAGATTTAGATAGAATAATTGAATTCTCGATGATTCCCATATTAATTGCTGGGGGAGAAATTGTGACACCACAAAAATTAAGTAACATGATAATTAATATTGCTAAATCAAAAGCTCAGGGAATTTGTATGGGGCGGAATGTTTTTCAAAATAGCAACTGCTTAAATTTACTTAATAACATACGCAAAGAATTTGGGTTGAAATAGTTTTTGTTCCTGTTAAAATATTGTCCCATATTGTTTGAATAAGTTGCGTGTAGTGCTCATATAGATAAGAACAAACTTTAAAAACGCCGACGATTTATGGAATTTAACGCCATAGATATTAGGCGTTTTTTATTTTATATTAACATAATCTAGGCGTAATGAAAGTTTTTTAAAAAGTACATATCATTGCAAATGAAAGAACATGTCATTTAATAAAACAGAATATCCGCCGAATTGCCAAATTCAGCCCCTATTTTACACCGGGCGAATTTGGCTTTTCTATTGTATCGTTAGTTTTAGCACTTGTTATGCTGTAGGCTGTCGCAGTCCTCCAAATCAATTTAAGTAAAAAAACTTAGATTGATTGGAGGCAACTACGGTGAAATATGCACCGAAAAAAGTATTTATTTTAGATAACGGCAGTTATACGGAATTGAGTGGTGAAGAATTTTGTTTGTTCAAAGAAAAGGATATTTCTTATGCTGATAAGTTCTTTATTCCTTTACACGGTATGCTTATGGAAGTAACAGAAAAAACTTATAGAGATTTCTATAAAGCCGAGCGCCGGCAGAAATACATAAATGAACGGTCAGCGGAAAACGAAGATTTTTTTTATGATATGCTCACAACCTATGATTTTAACGGTGAAGACATTCTTATAGATACATCACAGGAAATCGATGAGGCAGTGATACATAAAATAATGTTGGACAAGCTGCATGATGCTCTTGTTCTGCTGTCGGACGATGAACAAAAACTGATAAATGCTCTGTTTTTCAGAAATTTATCGGAGCGTGAATGGTCAGCTGAAACAGGCATTCCGCAAAAAACGATAAACGACCGAAAACGCCGTATCCTTATAAAACTAAAAAAACTTTTGGAAAGTTAAAAATAAATCCGCTCACCCCCCTTACTTTTCGGCATGGAAAGTGAGGGGGCTTTTTCTATTGCCTCCTATGTTCCTTGAAAACTGAACAGCACAGCGCATTTTTTACATTCCTTCTGCTGTCGGCGAAACCGGCAAGCCACATGAGCGAACGCATTTTATGCCTTCAGGACTCAGACGGTGCGGTGCATCCGTATCGAAGGCGATGACAGGCAGAAGCATTAAAGATACTTGCGTCCAGTCCTAAAGCCGAGCGTTGAAGCGATTTTGTTGTTGTCGTGGTCCGTCGCAGCAAAGGAGGGCGCCCTGCGGAGATCCCGGAGGTGGTGAGATTCCAATGAGGTCAAATGCATGACCGGAAAATGTGTTCCCTGTATCTGAGGGGCGGCGTGGTTCAAATATCAGATAACAAAAACGATTGATACAAAAATTACAGACGGTCGTTTACCTTATATAGATAATCGACCGCCTTTTACTTATGGAGGCTAAGAAAATGAAACAAATAAAACGAGGCGAGATCTATTACGCCAATTTATGCCCGATTGTGGGTTCGGAGCAGGGTGGTATTCGTCCTGTTGTTATCCTGCAAAACAATAAAGGGAATTTGCACAGCCGCACGACAATAGTTGCAGCTATCACCGGCGAGCTTGATAAACCGAATTTACCGACACATGTCATATTCAAAACGGACAGAATGAAAAAGAAATCAATGGTTTTACTTGAACAAATCAGAACAATCGATAAATCCCGTCTCGGCAGATTTGTCGGAACAATGGACGATAAAACAATGAAACGGATTGATAAAGCTATTTTAATTAGTTTTGGAATTGATTATTTAGAGGGTTTAAAGAAATGAAAATTATGACGGATATCAATAATTCTGCATTTTATTACAGTTTAAATATGCTGAGGATGCTGCTTAATATGAAACTAATTACCGAGAGTGAATATGAAAGAATTATTCGCATAAGTGGGGAATATTACGGCACAGAAATTTATTGTGTCTAAACTGATAAATCTACTTGATTTCGCTGGATGTATGTGAACTCTTGTGGTATGTTTGTGTTGCACCGAAGATATGGTGACAACAGCGGATAAAATCTGCGGAAAGGAAAATGCTTATGAATGTAACAGAAATAACGGCTAAGAACAAAGAAGAAAATAAAATTGTTCGTTTTGCAGCCTATTGCCGTGTGTCAAGCGATTCTGCAGATCAGCTACACTCCTTCGCCGCACAAATTAGATACTACAAGGATTATGAGCGAAAGCATCCCGAATACAAATTGGTGGATATATATGCAGATGAAGGTCTGACAGGCACTTCAATGGAAAAGCGCGATGAACTGAATCGGTTAATTCGTGATTGCAAAAAAGGCAAAATCGACCGTATCATTGTAAAATCTGTATCACGGTTTGCAAGGAATACGCAGGAACTATTGGTATGTATCAGACTGCTGAAGGAACTTGGTGTCAGCGTGTATTTTGAGGAACAAGGTATTGATACCGATAAACTGAATATGGAAATGATCGTTACATTCCCCGGTATGGCGTCTCAGCAAGAGAGCGAGTCCATATCGGGGAATATGCGTTGGAGCTATAAAAAGAGGATGGAATCGGGTGTATTTAACTGCTGTACTCCTGCCTACGGATACATTATGAAAGACGGACAAATAACAGTGAATGAACCCGAAGCCGTTGTAATCCGCCGTATATTTGATTTATATCTGCAAGGTACGGGCAAACAGAATATTGCAAAAATTCTGAATAATGAGGGAATATGTAGGCGATACGGTAAAGAAAAATGGTATGAGTCCGCAGTACACTATATCTTAAATAACGAACGGTATATGGGTGACGCTCTGCTCCAAAAGAGCTATACAACAGAAATCTTGCCGTTTAGAAGAAAAAGAAATCAAGGTGAACTGCCTAAATATTATGTTGAAAACAGCAATCCTCCAATCGTAAGCCGAGAAATATACCAAGCGGTTCAGACATTGCAAAATTCAAGAAAAAATGTTTACAGTAACAGCAAAGGCAAATACTTGCTGTCAAAAGTTATGCGATGTCCCGACTGTGGAATGACCTTCAGACGGCAGATTGTAAAAGGTACAGCATATTGGTTATGCAGCAATAAAGCTGCAAGCATGACGGACTGCAGACCACTCAGGCTGAAAGAAACTGCCGTATATGAAACTTTTACAATGCTGGTTCAAAAGTTAGCGGATAATCGAAAACCCTTACTTGGTGATTTAATCAGGCAAGCTGAAGCAATGCAAAACAGAACATCAGACAATATAGATGTAATACGCAGAATTGATAAAGAAATTGCCGACCTTGCCGCACAGAATCTTATAATCGCAAGGCTTCATACCAACGGTGTGTTAAATCCTGCGGAATTCTCTGCACAGTCATCTGAGATAAATAATAAAATCAGCACGCTCAGAACAAAAAGACGGCAAAAGTTATCGGAAGATGAAAATGATGAGTGGCTCGATACGCTGAACCATCTTAATGAAATCCTCGAAACTTCTGAACCTAGCAACAATTTTGATGAAGAGCTGTTCGAAAAAATTGTAGTCAGCATTATTGTGAACAGCAACGCAGATCTCACATTTAAACTCATCGGTGATGTTGAACTCACAGAAGAAATTCCAATGAAAGGACGGTGTCGCAGGCGTGAAAATTCGTAATATTCCATACGGCTATCAATACAAAAACGGCAGTATAGCAATCCATGAAAAAGAAACAGAAACCGTCAAACGTATTTTTACGGAATACCTCAATGGATTATCACTGTTGAAAATCGCAGAACAGCTGAACAATGAACAGATTGAATATATGCCCGGCGTATGTGGTTGGAATAAATCAAGAATCAAAAGAATCATTGAGGATGAGCGTTATCTCGGTACGAATGGCTATCCGCCGATTATAGACGACGATACGCATAAAACCTTAATGCAGATAAAATCGGAAAAGAATACGCAAAAAGGCACAGACCGAAAAGCAGATATATTCAATCTCGGTGTGCCGATACTATGTCCAAAATGCGGTAGTAAGATGTGCAGACGGCATGACAGCAAACGAAAATGTCAGGATTGGTGGCTGTGTCAAAATAATAATTGCAAAAATATTATCAGCATATCAGACAATGATTTGATATACGGTATTACCGAATGTTTAAATACAGTCATCAGCAATTCCGATATAATTGAAACTGTTACCGATGCTGATAAAGAACCAAGTTTAGATGTTTACAGATTGGAAAATGAAATCGGTCGAGTGCTTGACAGCCACAGCTTTAATAAAAATACTTTGCGAAAAAAGATGCTTGAATGTGTATCTTTAAAATACAGAAATATTGATTCACAAAAATATATATCAGAAAAGCTGAAAGCGGATTTTGCAAATGCGAGTCCGCTTTCAGCTTTTTCTATGGACTTATTCAGCCGTTCTGTTAAGGCAATTAACCTCAGTCGTAACGGTATAGTCAGCATAGTTTTAATGAATTATCAAGAAATCGGAAAGGAGCAGAGCGATGACACAAACAGCGGCAATGGCTAAGAAATCCGTACACATAATACCTTCGCAGGTTAATATTCAGGACAAAATCAAATCTGCATACAGACAAATCCGTGTAGCGGCTTACTGCCGTGTATCTACTAAAGAGGAAGAACAGCTAAACAGTTATGACGTTCAGACAAAATACTACACCGAAAAAATCAACAGTGAGCCTAAATGGACCTTAGCAGGAATATTTGCCGACAAAGGAATTTCAGGTACCAGTCTTAAAAAGCGTGATGAATTTAAGCGTATGATAAAAGATTGCAAGTGTGGTAAAATCGATATGATTATTACGAAATCGATATCACGCTTTGCACGAAATACGGTTGACTGCCTTGAAAATACAAGACTGCTGAAAGAATTAGGTGTGGATGTATTCTTCGAGGAACAAGGCATACACAGTACCGACCCCGGTGCTGAATTCTATATAACCCTCTACGGAAGTATTGCACAGAGTGAATCTGAAAATATAAGTGCCAATGTGAAATGGGGCAAGGCACAAAGCGCTAAAGAGGGGAATGTACCGTTTCAATACAAGAGGTTTTTAGGCTACAGAAAAGGCGCAGACGGCAAACCCGAAATTGATCCCGAACAGGCTGAAACCGTTAAACGAATTTATGGGAGATTTCTCGCAGGCGACAGCCTTGCAAAAATCGCAGATGATTTGAATACGGATGAAATTCCTACACCGTCAGGCAAAGGCTCTTGGCTCAGAGGTACGATACAATCAATTCTCACAAATGAAAAATACAAAGGCGATGCCGTGCTTAACAAAACATATATATCTGATTGCCTCACTAAAAAAGTAAAAATCAATAACGGTGAGCGCCCAAAATATTATGTAGAAAACAATCATCCTGCGATTATAGATTCCACCACTTTCGGCAGAGTTCAGGAAGAAATGGCACGGCGTTCGGGCAAGCGTAAAGTCAAACAGGTTGGGACAAAAACCGAACAAGGCAAATATTCGGGTAAATACGCTTTAACCGAACTGCTTATCTGCGGAGAATGCGGAACACCGTACCGCCGATGCACGTGGACAAATAACGGCAAAAAGAAAATCGTGTGGCGTTGTATTAACAGACTTGATTACGGTAAGAAATACTGCCATCACTCGCCTAGTATTGAAGAAAGTGTATTGCAAAATGCAATCATGACAGCAGTAATAGACACGGTAAAGCAAAATGCCGATATTCTCAAGATACTGAAACTTCATATCGGTATGGGGTTAGAACATTGTGATACAGAAGATAAAACACTTGACATTCAAATTCGTATAGCAGAAATTGATGCAGAATTCAAATCAATGCTGAAAGCCATATCTTCCGATACGGTAGAAAACTTTGATGAAACAAAAGCAACTGAACTGATGAATGAAAAAAGCCGATTGGAACAGCAGCTCGCTCAGTATGCCGATGCACAGCAGAAAAGAGAAAACGCAAAATCCCGTCTTGATGAAATATATACAATACTTGACGGACTCAAAAATCATCCGCTTACCTACGATGACCAAATCATTCGGCAGATACTTGAATGTGTAGTAGTGGAAACCAAAGAGAAAATAAAGATAGTGTTTATAGGTGGACTAGAAGTTGAGCAGGAATTATAACAGACAAGGCAAGTATTTAATACAAATAATCAAGGCGTAAAGGGTTTCTGTTTAGGTCTGATTGCGTTTGGTTTTTCTTTAGTATATTCAGGGTAATTCATCAAAGGTTCTGATGTTACAAACCGATAACCTGCAACCCACTCTTCTGACCAGTTTTCAGGCAACAAAACCTGATCTGCTCCACCTTCAAGAATTGTTCCAGACAATAATTGAACCGGTGCTACAATACCAATATTTAAAACCACATCTTTAGGTACGATTATTTTCTCTTCAATATATAATGCATTTTTCCATTGAGGATTTAATGCAAGTCGCATTTTAACGTCAATACGTGATTCAGCAAATTCAGTAGTGGCAAATGCACCTAACTGCTTTGCTCCTGCTTGTCCGGAGGGTGTTAACCCGTATACCCTGTAAAGCACAATTTCCTTTGTCGTGATATATGTTTTATATATTCCATCTTTAAAGCTTTCAACAATCCCTTTTGGCAAATCTTGCTGATCAATTGTTTTAAGATTATTTTCATTCAGCACAGTTTTAAAACGTTTATTTGTACTGCCTGATACAAAACCAAGACCAAGCTGTTTTAATTCATCATAACTCCAACGCATATATAACCCCATAAATATTCCTTTGAAAATTAATGCATTTCTCTTGTATTGATTTTAACAAATATTCAGTTGTAATTCAACACACTCTTATAACTGAATTATTCTATATATAAATATTATGACAATGTATATAGATTTTTGACATATTTAGTCAATATTACCAAATTTGTTATTTTTCATCACATAATCAACCAGATTTGTTGACATGCGGTTAAATTGTATATACCATTAAATATATATGCAAATGATATCGCCTACATTTTCTTTTTTAATTATATATACCTATAATTAATTACATGAAAAATAGCTATCGTAAATACGGATAATACAATTGAATAAAAGTATCATCCTGAATACTTATGTTGAATGAACAAGTCTAAGATGAATATATGTCGATAAGATTCGTTTAAAATAATTCATGATAAAGATGTTTTATTTTCAACATATATTTAAAATATTCTCTTATTAAAGGAAGCGTTAAAATGAATACCGACAATACTTCGCGATTTATTCTCCATGTATCAGATTTTCACTTAACAGATACCCAAGATGAAATCGAGCAAGCACAAGATGCATTAAAAGCATTAGTTACTAAATTATCATCAGAAAAAATCAAAGTGGATTATTTAGTACATACTGGTGATGTTATAGATTCTAGTGATTTATATGAAAAAACCGCTCACGAATTAAATCTAGGTGAAGAATTTTTTTCGTTCAAAGGCGAAAAGGTACTGTTTAACAAAACGATTTTTTGTGAGAAAGCTGATGAACAACAAAAAAACGATTTTAATTCTAAGTTGAAAAAGCTAACAGAATCTCGGTTTAAAAAAGCTGAAGAAGTGCTTAGGAAATTCATTTCAGATTTAAATATTCCATTGGGTAACGTTGTAATTTGTAGTGGAAATCACGATGTATTACGCTTACTTTCAATCGATGATACTCCAGTAATCTGTGAAAAAGATGAGGATGATAAATGGGCTTATCAATCCCCAGACTATCTTAAAGATAGTTTTACTCCATTTGAAAATTTTCTCGACAATTTAGAAATTGCCAATAGCAGAAAAAGGTGTAATTCTAATGAATCCGTTACACAGTGTACTATAGACAATTTAAACTTTTTGCTACTTAATACAAATTGGAAAAATCCCGCAGATCAGAAACAGGGATACTTTTGTGTGCGTTGCGATATCGTAAACACTAAAATTAGTGAGCTTTCCATATCCCAAGATATCTTAAATATCGTTTTGGCACATAAACCTATATATGAAATATGTGAACAAGCTAGATTGTCATACCAACGATATATTCAAACACCTTTCATGAGTAATCTAAGAAAGTTTATTGGCAAAAACGGTATCTATCTTTGCGGCGACAAACATACTAGAAGTATTGTTGGCTCTCAATTTCATGATATACCAAATTATATAGGCGGAGAACCTCTTAATGCAAAAACTAATGGAGAAGTTGAATATAATCTCCTTGAACTTTCCGAAGGTAAACTTGGAATGGAAAGAAAAATCCATTTGAAGAACCGACCTGTTGCAACCAGTAAAGAGCAGTTTAATTGGGAATGCGATATACGCCCTCAAGATAATGTTGTATCAAAATTATACGATCTAAGTAAAAAATACATCATAGATGAGGCTTTTGAAATAATTGAAATCGATAAAAATCCTAATTCTTGGGAAAGTATCTGTCAAACAACTCATGATTGGGAGAGGGTACGCTCCCAGCCTTGGTATAAAAATTTTAATAAGTTATATCAAGCTATTTGTAAATATCGAAAAGAGGGTTCAGATGAAACCTCATTAGATGATAAGGATATTTTTGATTTCGTATGCGAACGATTGAATCATCAGATGAAAAGGTCTGTTTCTAAAAATATATTAAATATTCGAGGCGAATATAGCTCTGGTAAAAGCCTATTTCTTGGATTATTCTATATTTATCTATTAAACCAATATTCCGTAGGAAAAATTGATTTTATACCTGCCTATTTTAATCTTGAAAACGAAGAAATGCCCGAAAACATAAAGAGTAGTTCTTCTTATTTTGATGCCGTCACAGAAACTTTTAGTGAGTATGCTAAAGAAATTCAAAAAACAGCAATTAAAGAACATCAAACGATATGCTTTATCATTGATGGACTCGATGAGCAGGACTGTTGGAGTTATAGTACAGAAGATAGTATCGGACGTGCATTATTGGATGTCCTATCTCAATATAGCAATTCATGGTATGTAATGTCTTTTGGCCAACATCGTCTGCCATGTTTTAAGAACACCATGCCGACAAGAAAATACAATGACAGCAGCGATATTATGTATTTCAATCCAATAGACGTTCGGGAAAAGGAATCTGAAGATTCACGTTTTTCTTCTTTCATTAAATCCTTTTTTAAAATGCAACCATCTTCTGGTATGCCATTAAATTATTTGAACTGCGTTTTTAAATTACCCGAAATCAATGATAATTTTGTGGAACAAGTTTGTGAAGTAATCCGTAATTTTAGAAGACTTACTATCACTCCTGGCTTTATGTATGAAAACTTAAAATACATTGTTGAGCAAAGCCAAACAATATACGATCATAACAGCAATTTTGTTTCAGAAATTTACAACTATTATATTGACCATCAGTATGAAATATGCTTAGATAAACTTGGATATAATTTTGTAAAATACGCTCCTGTTATGGCATATTTGTTTTCTTTTAAGGGATATACCTATGAAAAATTCAAATATTTACGTGGTGACAGTAATATTAACCATAGTCACATGTTTAAACCAATTTGCGAGCACTATGACCAAATGTATCATACTTTTTTATTTATAAAAAAGCACAGAGATGCTCGCGAATACTTAATCGCGCTTCATTATAATAGAGAATTGCGTTATTACGCCGAACATCCTACTGAACCAATTGATTCCAATTCGATATTAAACGAGTTCATAAGTCGTAATATCGCGGTAGTGATTAGGAAATTATGGACTGATACAAATAAGTTTTTAATAGCATGTGAAATTCTACTCCAAAGGAATGATTTGCCTGCATGTACGCTATCCATATTAGTTTATTGTTTAGCTCATTTAAATATGTATACTCCAATACGTGACCAACTGCGAAAACAAATACAAAACAAGGGGGAGATGTTTCTACAAGAAAACAATTGTGCTGATTGGAATATTAAAAATAACGATAGCGTTGAAAAGCTTAATCAGTTTATAAATTTGAGTTTAAAACATTCTATTGAGATTTTTAGGCTCATTGATTCGAATAATTCAATTCAATTAGTTGGGTTTCTCATATCGGATGAAACATTTCGAAAATACAATCGACAATTTCAAATGCTTTATTATGAAGATTTATCTATTAGAGGTGAAGAGACCAAACGAGCTCTTAATCCGGGTCTTGATTTAGTATACAAGGGATTTGATTTTCACAACTGTTTCTATTATCTATATATGAAATTAGTATCTCCACATTCATACCCATTACGAGAGTTTGATATGTTTACTCTATGGGATTTGATACATAGCAGGTTAATGGCAAACACATTAGATTGTCATACGTCAGATGCCGATTTGGAAACATTCTTTTACCGAGAAAAATTCTCTCAAAGAGCAAATATGGTTCTAACACATACATGGAAAATATTTGAAACATATCTAACTAACTGTTCACATGATGATGTGACTGCATCTATGTTTTCTTATTTTAAAAATGTGCGAGATACCTTGGATGAAATAATAGCTGTAAAAGGCAATAAAACAAAATCATATTCAAATATTATTAACATATTAAAAAAATTTGATGAAAAGAACGCTCAATTATATCCAGGCAATAAATCATCATAACTAGATATGTTTTATACACTAATTTTATAAACCTATATATTTCTATAAAGCAATAATACCATAATCCACTCATTCATTTGAATGGGTGGATTTTCATCAGAAAGACTATATTTTGTATGTTATGATTATGAAAAAATATTGATGCCAATATACTTGTAAGCAACAAATAAAAAACATAAATATGAGGGTATGATAAAAGCATGGCTTTTCTACAAAATTCTACGCAAGGAAATAATATAATAGATTGATTAATTCAAATCATATTTTGAGCAGTGTTCTTGATATAATACTTATGTGTTTCATACAAACATAGAACATTGCAATATAATTAATAACAAAAGGAGACAAAAATTATGAATCAGCGCACAAATATAGGTTATAAGATTATAGATTCTATTCACATTGCTGGAACAGAATTTGTTATTGGTTATAATCCCAAAGCATCTGTTCCTTATGCTATATGGGAGTGCCTAAATGGCGATAACTTTTATTTAGGACATTATGTAAATGACCGTACTGCAGCAGAGCGCAATCTTTTGAAGCGTGCTACAGAAGCTCGTAATCGACAAGATAGTTTTGCATCACAGAGGCTCGTCCAAACAGATACAACGCTCGACGCGCAATGAAAATTAAGCAATCAATCATTGAGATTTAAATCTTGTAGTTTAGAGTGAAATCATTATTAACACTTACAGTGAATGAGACCCGTTTTTCGAACAATTTTGTCGAAAAGCGGGTTTTGTTTTATGCCTGAAACCTTGATAAATCGGGATTTGTCTGAATTGTTGCTTTACTTGTAACCGGTAAAAAAATAAAAATTAAAGATAAAAATATTTTTTGACAGCCTATTTTAGACAGGCTATTCTCATATACAAGACATTATTTCTTTCCAAACAACTCCTCAAAATGTGCGGGAGTTTTATAGGCAAGTGAGCGATGCGGACACTTTTTATTATCCAACGGTAGACTGTACCGAATGGGATTTGAAGTTCCTTACTGATTTCAGAAACAGGTTGCCCATCTTTATAGGATTGGATTACCTGCTTTTTTCTTTTTTTCAGGTATTTGTTTGGCATGATACCTTTCCTTTCTTTGGCGTTTTATTTCTATTGTATCGTGTTATGCGAATGGGAAGAAAATATAGAGAGATTTGTTGGAATAATGTGGAAATTTGTCTGGTAAAGGTGGTATAATAAAATAAACGCATTGATGTATTTCAGTTCCAGTGGTACTTTAAGTTTCAGAACGAACACTAAACATGATTGCGGCTATTTACGTATTAAACGTGGGTTATAGCTTGAATAGTAAATGGAGGTGCTAATTATTGAATAAAAAATCCATAGAAACGCTTTCTGTCAATGCGGTGAGAAACAGTATTGTTATTTCTGATTTTCTAGACCAGTTTATATCAGATAATGACAAGGAGCCCTCATGGGATGGTCATATCTATATTTATAAGGACAAAAGTAAAAGGAAAGATAGACTAAAAGGGCGGCTTCCAATTCAAGTAAAGGGAACTGAAAATAATGATTTTTCTAAAGAAGAGATTTCTTTTCCTGTATCTATTGTTGATCTGAATAATTACCTGTACGATGGCGGTATCATTTTCTTTGTGGTTTATATTGGGCATAATGGACTGACGAATCAAATTTATTATGCAGAGCTACCGCCTATAAAACTTAGAGTGCTTCTTTCCGAAGCAAAGGGACAAAAAAGCAAACGTATTAGGCTTAAAAAATTCCCAACTGATGCAAATAAAAAAGCGATGATATTTTTCAATTGCCTAGAAAATTGTCAAAAGCAGTCGAGTTTTAGTGATGTCAAATTACTTTCACTTGAGGAACTTGAAAAGCAGGACGTACTGGAGGGAATAACTGTTCCCGTATCATCAATTGATGGGTTAGATCCGAAAATTGCTTTGCTAACAAATGAGGTCTATATTTACGCTAAAATAAAAGGAAGTTCTATCCCACAACCACTTGAAATGATCCCTCAAAAATTAACAACAATAGAAGAGAAAGATGCTCTTATTACCGTCGGAGAGAAGCTTTTCTACAAAAAGGTCACTATCTATCAAGATGCCGATAGCGTCAAAACGGTATTCGGGGAAAGTTTTTCGATTACCGCTCAACAAAATGGTGGCCCAGTAAAAATAAACTATAAGAATTCAGATAAATTGAGAGTTCTTGCTATTGATTTGGATTTTATGTTGTCTTGCATAGCGGAAGGCGGTTTCTCATATGATGGTGTTAGTTTTCCGTTTGATAAAAAAGGTATTGATTTTTCAAATTTCTCCGTTGAAAATCAAACTGTACATCTACTATACATTAAAAAAATTGTCCAGTTGCTGGATTTATTTGGTTGCAGAAAGGATCTTAGTATAAAATCTCTAAAAGATAAAGATTGGAAGAACATTAACACTCTTTTAACTGCATTTATTGATAAAAAACCAGTAACCAATCTTAAAGATGACTTACCCCCTATATTATCGGTAGATGTTGAAAATTTAAAATTTGTGGTTTATTTGCAAAAGGTTAAGGACGAAAAAGGAACATATCGACTTTTTGATTTCTTCAAAACAGATCTTGCTCTTGTGTATGAAAATTCCACTGGAGAAAAATTACCTATTTCGCAATACGCAATTCTTCATGCTGATGATTTTATTAGAGTGGATAATATTCGTTTTGATGTTCTTTTGCCATCGTTTCAAAAAGTCAAGCGGCATAGCGAGACAATGACAAGAGCGAATTTCTTTTTGCTTGACTTGTTAGAAGCTTATGATAAACACAGCAATCCTGAAATATTAAAAACAGCCAAAGCTTTTTCGGAATGGATTATGGCTACTACTACAGAAGAAGAGATTCCCTATGATGTTCGGTTGCTTAACACATTACAAATAGAAAAGCGACAAAGGGCATTGAATATAGAAGAGGTAAAAGAATTATTTCGAATAATTGAAAATCCAAAAACCTGCGAAGATATTCTTGTGGGATCCTATCTGCTGTTAGATCAACAAGCCGCAGCACACCTTCATTTTGAAAAGCTTGACAAACAACTACAGGAGGAATTCAAAAAGTACCCCATATATCATTTTTGGAATGATGGATAAGACTGCTTTTTATTAAATGGGATAATGCACGCGTTCAAATCCTTCTCGAAGAAACGCTTAAGAGTCCATTTTATCTCCCCCTTGCAGAAAAAGACCAAGTCGCACGACTTGGTCTTTTCAATGATATTCGTTCCTACGGAACGAGTGAAATACCTTCGATAGAAACAATTGCTTCGCAAATGTGAAATATGCCTACGGCATATGATGGAACGAATTTTATTATGAGTGTAACGAATACCAAGGTTCTGACGAAGTCAGGTCCTTATTTTATATTGCGCAGTAGTATTTCATTTATAAAGAAAAGTACAGTTTCATTTGTCATTAGAGTTCAGCTCTCTCCACTAAAAATGCAAAAACATCTTTTTCGTACCCACAGACAGGCGACAGCCTTGCAAAAATCGCAGATGATTTGAATACGGATGAAATTCCTACACCGTCAGGCAAAGGCTCTTGGCTCAGAGGTACGATACAATCAATTCTCACAAATGAAAAATACAAAGGCGATGCCGTGCTTAACAAAACATATATATCTGATTGCCTCACTAAAAAAGTAAAAATCAATAACGGTGAGCGCCCAAAATATTATGTAGAAAACAATCATCCTGCGATTATAGATTCCACCACTTTCGGCAGAGTTCAGGAAGAAATGGCACGGCGTTCGGGCAAGCGTAAAGTCAAACAGGTAGGGACTAAAACCGAACAAGGCAAATATTCAGGTAAATACGCTTTAACCGAATTGCTTATCTGCGGAGAATGCGGAACACCGTACCGCCGATGTACATGGACAAACAAAGGCAAAAAGAAAATAGTATGGCGGTGCATCAACCGTCTTGATTACGGCAAAAAATACTGCCACCATTCGCCGAGTATTGAAGAAAGCGTGTTGCAAAATGCGATTATGACAGCCGTTATAGATACCGCAAAACAGAATGCCGACATTCTTAAAACACTGAAAATTCATATCGGTATGGGATTGGAACAAAGCAATACAAAGGATAAAATATTAGATATTCAAATCCGTGTAGCAGAAATTGATGCGGAATTTAAATCTATGCTGAAAGCCATATCATCCGACACCGTAGAAAACTTTGATGAAACTAAGGCAACGGAACTGATGAATGAAAAAAGCCGCTTAGAACAGCAACTCACACAGTATGCTGACGCACAACAAAAAAGAGAAAATGCGAAATCCCGCCTTGATGAAATATACACAATACTTGACGGACTCAAAAATCATCCGCTTACCTATGATGATCACATCCTTCGCCAAATTCTCGAATGCGTAGTGGTGGAATCCAAAGAAAAAATAAAGGTAGTGTTTGTAGGTGGGTTGAAAGTGGAGCAGGAATTATAATACTATCAATTAAAAATGAGTTTGATAATGCGTATTCAAATATATTTCTGAAGTACTAATTTTAGTTTTGTGTAGGTATTACTGCATCTCTTGAAAAGGATTGAGAATCAATCTATAATATAAATATAGAATACCAACAAAAGAAAGATAGGTTAAAGTTGATGGATTATAAAATAGATGCAGTCATGATCGACACCTCAATATACCATAAAAATCAATGTGATTTTGGGGGCATTACAAAATCGATTATTCCAATGTTGCTTCAACTATTGGAAGCAAACAATATTACATTGCTTACACATCCTGTTCTTGAGTCAGAAATCAAGAAACATATTGGTGAATCTGAATTAGTAAGCAGAATTGGGAATCTTCAGACTTCATTAAGAAAGTATAATAAGCAACTTCAAATGATAGATGTTTCGACTGAAGATTTGATTAGAAGACTTGATGAGATTAACATAGAAAAAAGTCTAATTGATAAATTTGACTTTTTCTATAAACGCGCAATTTCTGTTCCGTATGTTTCAGCACAGGAAGTTTTTGAGGATTATTTTAATGCAAACCCACCTTTTAGTACGACTGGTAATAAAAAATCAGAATTCCCCGATGCATTTATTCTGAAAGGAATCATAGAGTATTGCAAGAATAACGCAAATTCAACAGTTCTCATTATAAGTGATGATTCAGATTGGAAGCATACTTTAGAAGAAAATAAGCAGATCGTGCAGGTCGATAGTTTGGAGGCAGCAATGCTCCTCCTTTGGGAACAGTTAGACGACAAATCCGACTTGTATCAAATGCTTATTTTACAAACTAAATCAGACATTTATACTAAGATTTCTGATGCAGCTTTAAATGAAGCCTTTTGTATTGATGACATGAATACTGCTGAAGAAGTTGATATAGAAAAGGTATCTGTTGTTGATATAAATGATATGATGGTGCCTCTGGAAGTAACACAGAATTCTGTATTACTTCAAATAACAGCAACTTTATCTGCAGATGGATGCTCCGAGTTCTTTGATGAAAACCGTTCAGCTTGGGACAGCGAAGACCGTTGTTATTATTTTTGTGCATATACCCGTTTAACTTTTCAAAACGCATTAGCAGAAGTTGACTGCGAAATCGAAATTAACTTTTCTGATGATGGTAGCTTATCACAAGTTGAATTATCTTCGGTAAAACTTATTAATAAATGGGATATTCCATTGAACCTTGATGAAGCTGAAACAACAGAAAAGGATGTCACAGATTACGGCGAAGATGAATATCGTGCAGAGCAAGCCGAAGCTATGGAGAATTTTTATAAACAGTAATGGAGAATATGGGGGAATGTTTAAAATCATGTCATTGTTTAATAGGGATGCTAAAATAGTTTATAATTCTATGAAACGGTTAAAAATACCCAAAAATCAACTTTATATTCATGATGATGAGTTGTGTCCGTGTGAATCGGGAAAATTATTCTCGAATTGTTGTAAGAACAAACCCGATTTTGGACCTATCAATTCTCCAAAGCCTACGGAAGTTATTTTAATGGAGCGAATGAGAACCCATCTCAAAAAGAGAAAGGTTTGTCTTCATCCAGATCCAACGAGTTGTCAAGGTCATATAAAAGAAGCTCACGCTTTACAAAATCATAAGATAATATCGTTACTTGCGAGCAGTGATAATCATGTAATGATGCAAGATCATACCAAGCAGCCTATCGTTATTGATGATGATCCACTGAACCCTGTTGTTATCGTTCCGTTCAGCAAGGTGAGCGGAAACAAGGCAACTACACAAAGTTGTTTTTGTGACTTGCATGATACAGAACTGTTCAAACCAATAGAAGCCGGTGCTCCTAATTTTGATCCTGATAATGAAGAAATGAGGTTTATATATGCCTATAAAGCCTTTGTTTTTGAATATGCAAAACAACTTCAGCTAATGAGTATACTTAAAGAGTCTTTTGCTGAGCGACCTCAGGTGTTCTCGATTCCTGAGATAGTGAAAGAGTACCGTGTTCAATGTATGCGAATGAAAGAATTTGAACCCGTGAAGAATCATTTTGATTCAGAAATAATGTTGGGAACATATAATGGTATTGAAACATGCGTGTTTAAGATTCCATATCAAATTGGTTTTGCGAATTATGCTTATATTGCTCCTGACTTTGATTTGAATGGTGAAAGAATTGAAACTATTGACGAAGAGGGGAAAATGCACAGGTTAGCTGTAACAGTCTTACCTGAAACTAATCAGTCATATATTTTACTCAGTTGCTTATCCTCTGAGGAAAAAATATATCGTGACTTTTTTGATCAAATACAGACATCAGGAATTGACAAAGTCTTATTTTATTTAAATTTATTACTACCCCTGTTTTCAGAGAATCTTGTAATTAGTGAAAGACTGTGGAATAATCATAGCGAAAAAGGACAATTTGGGTTAGCGCATATGGCAAATCTGATTGGGACAGATCAGTTCAACTTGAGCCAAACCATTGGTATGGCACTTCGAAATGCTGCGAAAAATAAGAAAACTGATTATTCAAAACGCGGTGAAATAGATTTGTTTCAAGCAATATATGTGTGCAGTAAAGTATAACAAAACTTATATAGACAGTCTTGTTATATCGAGAGTTCAACTCTGCACACAAAAAATGCAAATCCATCTTTTTCGTACCCCATTGACAGAAAAGGACAGATTTCGTTAGAAATCTGTCCTTTTCAACTAAATCCACCCTTGCGGGTGGGTGAAATATTGCTTCGCAATATGAAATACGCTTTCAGCGTATGAAATCGCTGCGGCGATGGGTGGATTTAATTTCATTTTCTGCGTAGCCGAAAATTTCATCAAAACCGTAGGTTTTGATTTCATCGTGAGCAACGCGAACGATTTCATTAAAAATTCCGAGAGTTCAACTCTATCCACAAAAAACATAAAAACATCTTTTCTGTACCCCACAGACAACTTAAACCGGAGCAGACACCGTTTAGTTTCCGTATTGTGACGGAATCATTACTGTGTCGGCTCTTTCTTTTTTTATTAACTTCCGTGAAAATTTTTACCGCACGGCGGATTAAATATTATGTGCATGCTGACTTATGTGCGATACCGAAAATAAAAACGACAGGCACCGCAGTACCTGCCGTTTTTATTTGTTAAGCTTCGATAATACCGAATGTTATATAGTCCATTCAAGACTTTCCGTCTGAAGCTTGACCATACGGGCGAATTCGCCGTTTTCTTTTATAAGCGTTGCGGGAGAACCCTGTTCCGCTACCGAGCCGTCTTTCAGCACAACGATTTTGTCGGCGCCAGATACCGTGCGCATACGATGTGCAATAATAAGGACGGTCTTATTTTTAATAAGGCGTGAAAGAGCGGTTTGTATTGCCGTCTCGTTTTCAACGTCAAGGCTTGCCGTGGCTTCGTCAAGCAAAATTATGGGGGCGTCCTTCAAAAATGCTCTTGCGATTGATATTCTCTGACGTTCGCCTCCGGATAATTCGCATCCGTTTTCGCCTATGGTTGAATTCCATTTGTCGGGAAGCTTTTCAACGAATTCGGTTACGTTTGCAAGTTTTGCGGCGGCAATAACTTCTTCGTCGGTGGCGTCTTTTTTGCCTATGCGTATGTTTTCCGTTATTGTGTTGTCAAAGAGTGTTACATCTTGGAAAACTACCGAATAAAGCGACATAAGCGTCTCGGGATCGGTTTTTGAAATATCCATACCGCCTATGGTTATTTTGCCCTTGTCAATATCCCAAAACCTTGTGGCAAGACGCGACACAGTTGTCTTTCCTCCGCCGGACGGCCCTACCAAAGCGGTTACTTCGCCTTGCTTTGCCGTAAATGAAACATCGCGCAAAACCGTTTCTTTGCTGTTATAAGAAAATCCTACGTCCGAAAATTCTATATCGTACCCATTGTTTGTCAGCTTGTCGCTGCCGGTCTGAATATCGTAGTCGAGGATTTCGTTCATACGCTCTATGTTTGAGTTCGTGGCGATTATGCCGGCAAGGTTTTGAAGTGAACCCTCAAGCGGTTCGTAAAGGCGCGAGACCACAAGCAGAAACATAAAGAATGTAATTATGTCAAGCTCGCCTTTTGTGAGCAGATATGTGCCGGTGAGTGCAGTTGTCGCTATGCCGAGACGTAATACAAGGCTTGCCGATACAACGAATACCGCCGTGCCGAGTTCCGACTTTATAAGTCTTGTTTCGACTGCTCTTATTTTCTTTTCAAGACCGTTTAAATATTTTTCCTCGGCGTTGTTAGAGCGAAGATCGCCCATGGTTTCAATACATTCCTGTATGCCGTCCTCGCACGCCATTTTGGCTGCCATGGATTTTTGCGAAAGCTTCTTTTGAACATTCGAGGCAGTACCTACTATTATAAAGGCTACCGGAAGAACCCATATTGCGGCAAGAGCCATACGGACATTGAAGAATAAAAGCGAAACGGCAATCAGCACCGTCGATATTATCGAGCCTATGAGCGGTTCCACAAAGTGCGACTGGCTTTGTTCAAGAACGGCGCAGTCGTTCATAATAGACGACGTAAGGTCGGCGAGGTCCTTTTTCCCGAAGAATGACAGGGGAATTTTGCGGAGCTGTTCGGCAAGGCTTACACGCCTTACGCCGGATTCCTCATATGTGGTGAAAAATGTGCCGTTATACTGTAAAATCGTGCATATAACTATAACGGCGGCGCATATTACACAGCCTATAACATAAAACGGAATGCGTGAGCGACCGAGGCTGTTGCTTATCAGCTCGTTGACAAGATAGTAGAGCATTGTAACCGGCAGCATAAACGAAATATTTTGTAAAGCACAGAATATACTGCCCTTTACGGTATCCACGGCGCCTTTCCTTGAAAGCGCAAAGCGTCTTTGCAATTTCTTTATCATAGCTTATGCCTCCTTTGATACTTTCCAGCAAACGGATTTTTGATATTCGTTCCACATAGAGCTGAAAAGTCCGCCGCGTTTACGCAGCTCGTCAAATTTGCCCTCTTCTGCGAGCTTGCCGTCAGATAAAACAAATATTTTGTCGGCATTTGCAACGGTAGAAAGCCTGTGCGCTATCATAATTACCGTTTTGCCGTTTGAAAGCTCGCGGATAGCCGCCTGAACTTTAACTTCGTTATCCGGGTCGGCAAAAGCCGTTGCTTCGTCGAGAATAACTATCGGTGAGTCTTTCAAAATTGCTCTTGCTATTGCTATGCGCTGTGCTTCGCCGCCTGAGAGATAAACTCCCTTTGAGCCTATTACCGTATCGACCCCGTCCGGGAATTTCTCGATAATATCGGTGCATTGAGCGGCTTTGAGAGCTTTCATTACATCTTCGTTTGAGGCGTTTGGTTTGCCGAGCTTTACGTTTTCAAGAATTGACGCTTTAATAAGACGGCTGTTTTGGAAAACAAACGAAACGGTATTCATAAGCTCTTTTTTATCAATATCGCGTATGTCGGTTCCGCCTATCATTACTTTACCCTTTTGCGGATCGAAAAATCTTGCGGTAAGGCAGGCGAGGGTGGATTTGCCGCCACCCGACGGACCCACAAAAGCTACGGTTTCACAGGCGCCTATTTTAAGCGTAATATCCGAGAGTGCGTCTTTTTTGCCGTCGTAGCTGTATGTGACATTTTTAAGCTCTACGGAATTGTCTTTGGGATGTGACGGATGCTCCGATATGCTGAGCGGTTCGGCATTCAAAACCTCGTCAACTCTTGCGAGCGCGTCCTTTACTATCATTTGATTTTCGCTCATAAACATAAGCTTTGAGAGAGTGGTTGTTATTGCCGGTGTGATTATAATGTAAAAGAGCAGATTCAGCAGGAATTTGCCCGTTACGCCGTCTTTTGTAAACAAAAACGCTCCGAGTATGAGAAACGCAAACACGCTGTTTACGGCAAGTGTAAACGCGGTCATCGGGCCGCGAAGCTCTTTTGTGTAAGCCAAGGTCCATTTGCCGTAATTATCTATTGTCTTTTTAAACTTCTTAAAAGAAAATACCGTCTGACCGAACGTTTTAACCACAGGTATGCCGCGGACATATTCAACCGCCTCGTTTGACATATCCGAGAGTGCGTTCTGATATTCGGTCATCTTTTTTTGCATACTTTTGCCGGTCATCTTCGTCATACACAAAAAACCGAGGATCACCGGTACAAGGCTTAGCAGTCCGAGCCGCCAATCAAATATAAACAGCAGCGCGAGAAGGCCCAAAATAGTCGCCATCGCTTTGTATTTGTCGGGGAGCTGATGTGCGAGATATGTTTCTGTGGCGCCGGCGGTTTCCGAGACAATTCGGCGCAGCTTGCCTGTTCCGAAGCTCTCTGTTGTACCGAGAGGAAGCGAGGCAATGTGTTTTGTTAAATCTATTCGCAGGTTTGTAGCTATGCGGAATGCCGACAAATGCGAGCACATAAGTCCGCCTATGTATACGAGAATTGCCGCCGCGGCAAAAATCACCGCAAGCCAGCCGTAACGCGTCACATTTACCGCCTTGCCAAAATCAGGCGATACTTCGATTACCTCTTTAAGTATGCGCCATATGAAATAGAACGGAACAAGTGCCAAAAGTGCGCTTGCCGCCGAGAGAATCCAAGAAAAATAGGTTAGGATCCCGCGCTTTCCGGCGTAGCCGAGAAGCCTTTGCAAATCTGATTGTTTTTTCAAAAAGAAAAACCTCCTTCTTTGAAATTATTTATAAAGAGAAACCGTGCTCTCTTTTGTTGACTTGTTTTCTGCTTTGCCTTGAAAATGACGAAATTACGAACAAACACAGTTAGCAATTGCTAACTGGCACGGCAAAAATTACAGAGCATTACTGCCCCATAATTTTAAGCCATCCGGCTGTATAGAAATCATTTAGCTCGCAAAGATATTTTTCGGCATCCTCCATCGACATATCATGAATTATTATTTCAAAATATGCGTTCATCATACCCGTTACGAGTATGTGCTCAAGTCTTTCGTCGATGTCGGGAACGGTTTTGCCGAGCCCTCTGAGAGTGTCGCAGTAACGGTTTGTAGCCTTAATTTCAAGCTCTACCAAATCATCTGTAAGTGTGGAGTAAGGTGTTCCGTCGGAGCAAAGCAGTATCAGGTGAAACTCGTCGCGGTGAGAGTGCATATATACGAGCATTTCCTGCATACATTCTTTGCCAACCGAGCCCATTCTCTCCGTCTGCCTTTTCGGCGACAGCTCCTCAAACCCCGAGAGCGACTGTTTGTATTTTGTGAGCAGGTATTTGTAATGTTCGTCCACAAGTGCGGCAAAAAGCTCTTCTTTGCTTGAATAGTAGCCGTAAAAGGCGCCTGTGGTAACTCCTGCCGATTTTACTATGTTCCTCAGCGACGCCGAACGAAATCCCTTTTCGAGAAATTCCTTTTTTGCGGCAATGTGTATGTGCTCCAATGTTGAATGTGTTTCGGGCATTTCGTACACTCCGTATAACAGTGTTATATAACGGTGTTATATTACACCGTTCGGCTTCGTTTGTCAAGGGGTAATTTTATGTTTCACCGCGGCGCGGTAAAACGCATAATATGTAAAAGACAAGTGCGTTTAATTTCTTTATTTGAGGGGAATGAAATATATATGAATAGGCTGATAATAAAGGTCGGATCTGTCACCTTCGCTTTAAAGGCGCGTGATATTTTATCGGCGCGGAATATCCGTTCTTTTGTGAGAAAAACTCCCAATCCGTCGAAGGGCGAGGGGTGCGGCTATTCGCTCGTCGTTCCGAATGCCACGGAGTCGGTTATAGGGGTACTCAGACTCTCCGGCATAGAAATACTCGAAACGCAGTGGGAAAAATGATATATTTTGATAATGCCGCCACCACTTATCCCAAACCTCCCGAGGTTATAAAAACAATGAGCCGCGCAACGGTTCGGTACGGTGCAAATCCGGGCAGAGGCGGTCACAAAATGTCCTATCTCACCTCCGAAGCGGTATACGAAACCCGTAAAAGGGTTGCCGAATTTTTCGGCACGGATGCTCCCGAAAACGTAATATTTACAAAGAATTGCACCGAGGCTTTGAATATCGTTATAAAGGGTCTTTGTGTGCCCGGGTGCCGTTTTATATGCTCGAGCCTTGACCATAACGCCGTAATAAGGCCGCTTGAGGCGTTAAGGCGTAGCGGAACAGCCGACTATGATATTGCCCCTGTCGGCAAAACCGATGATGAAACCGTGGCTAATTTCAAAAGGCTGTTCAGAAGTAATACAAGGGCTGTAATTTGTACCGGCGCTTCAAACGTTTTCGGCGAGAGACTCCCTACGTCAAAGCTCGCAAGGCTTGCCCATGAAAACGGAGCCTTGTTTATACTTGACGCTGCACAGACGGCAGGTATTGTCAATATAGATATGAGACGTGATGAAATTGATTTTTTGTGTACGGCAGGGCATAAGGGCCTTTACGGTCCTATGGGCACAGGGCTTCTTGTGATAAATTCCGACGAACATCTCAATTCTCTTATTGAGGGCGGTACGGGCAGCTTTTCAGCAGTCCTTTCACAGCCCGAAATCTATCCCGACCGATTTGAAAGCGGAACTCTTAACGTACCGGGAATACTTTCTCTCGGCGAGGGGATACGCTTTGTTTCGGATCGCGGCGTCTCGCGGATTTATAAAAGCGAACAAGGCCATATAGCGGATATATATAAAGCATTAAAAAATATTCCGAACGTTCGCCTGTATACGGATCCGTTTTCTTCCGAAAAGAGTTATGTCCCTCTTTTGTCATTTAATGTGGACGGTCTTCACAGCGAACAGACGGCTGCACTTCTTGCAAATGACAATATTGCCGTCAGAGCAGGTCTCCATTGCGCACCGTCGGCTCACAAAACGTACGGAACTCTTCGCGAAGGTACAGTCAGAATAGCACCGTCAATATTCACAAAAAAGCAGGATGTGAATTTATTGTTAACTTCCGTAGTAAAAATTGCAAAAAACAGTTGATTGTGATACAATATATCGTGATTATTTATGATTATTTTATTTGCCGCAAGGGCGGCAGATGACAGCTTTTAATTACGATATATTGTATTTTTTTATTGAAACAGGTGTAAAGTATGTTGCAGCTTTTGAATTTCAAAGATTTTTGGAGCGAAATAGGCAGAGCGGTTATGAGCTTTAACAGCATTTCGGATGTGCTTGATGTCATTCTTGTTACCTTCGTTATATACAGCGCAATAAAGCTGATACGTGAAACAAAGGCGGTTCAGCTTGCCAAGGGATTTATTTTGCTCCTAATAGTATATGCTCTTGTCAATTTGTTCGGTATGCAGGCGAGTAACTATATTTTGTCGCTTGTTTTCAATAATCTTTTGTTGGTGCTTGTTATCATCTTTACTCCCGAAATTCGTCATGCGCTCGAGAGCGTCGGCAGAAGCTCGGTGTCGAAATTCAATTTTTTCGGATTCCGTTCGGGTGCTGAAGAAAAACGACGTGAAGAGATGCAGAAAATGGTCAATGCCGTATGCCGCGCAAGCTCCGATATGAGCGATAAGCATATAGGCGCGCTTATGGTTTTTGAGCAGGAGACTATTTTGGGAGACATTATTTCGTCGGGTACGGTTATCGATGCCAAGGTTTCACCCGAAATGATAGGAAACATTTTTTATCCGGGCGCACCGCTCCACGACGGAGCTGCGGTTTTCCGCGACGGCAGAATTTGCGCTGCAGGCTGTATACTTCCGCTGACACCGAATCACGATATCAGCAGCGAGCTCGGAACACGTCACAGAGCATCCATCGGTATGAGCGAGCAAAGCGATGCTGTTATAGTCGTTGTATCCGAGGAGACCGGAGCCATTTCCGTGGCATATAAGGGCAGGCTCCGCAGAGGTATTTCGGACGGTGACCTTCGAGAGATACTTATGGAGCATTTTGTTAAGCCGGAAGAGGACGAAGGAAATTCGAAAATCAAGAAATGGTTGAAAGGAAGACGCACTCATGAGCAAAAATAAAGGAAAAAAAGCAAACGTCAAAGGGCTTCGCAGTCTCCTTTACAACAACAAATTTGTTTTGCTGCTGTCTGTAATTTTAGCTTTTGGTATATGGATATGGGTGTCAATCGAAAAAAGCCCCGAGGTTGAAGTTACAATATCCTCCGTACCGGTTAAAATAGATATGGATAACAGCGTGCCGGCTCAGCTCAATCTTCAGATATTCGGCGACAATAATTATACGGTAGATGTTACCGTCAAAGGCAAAAAATTTATTGTGTCGGCACTTACCGCAGACGATTTTTCCGTTGTGGCGCAGACCAATTACGTTGATTCGGCGGGCAAAAAGAGTTTGCAGCTTAAAGCTACGTCCGCCAAATCGGATAATTTTGATATAGTGGGTCTTTCCAAAAACTATATCGAAGTATATTTTGACACATATAAAGAAACCGAGATGGCGTTAAAGCCGTCCATAATTGCACCGGGCAATAAAACCGTAACGGACGGTTGTATTTTCGGAAACATTGTATTTTCAAAAAATACGGTTATTGTCAGCGGCCCGTCTACCGAGGTTAACAAGGTAACAAGCGTTACCGCCGAAACATCGATTTCGGCACCTCTTACGGCTACTACTACCGTAACTCCGGAATTGAAACTTGTCGGAGCCGCGGCGGATGAGTTGTCAAATGTAAGTATACTTGAGGGCGATACCGCAATTACAATGACAATGCCCGTTTTAAAGCTTGTAGAATTGCCTACGACCGTGACATTTAGAAACGCTCCGGCAAATTACCTTGACGGGAATATGAATTTCTCGGTAAGTCCGTCGAGAATTTCGGCGGCGGTACCTGTCGAGAAGGTTGACCAGATAACTTCTCTGAGCGTTGGCACGATTGACTTTTCTGAGCTTGACGCAGGGCTTAATACGCTTAATTTCAAGGCTTCCGATATAACTGATTTTATGATAACCGACCAGTCGATAAAGAACTTTAAGGTCAGCGTGAATATGTCCGGTATGACCTCCGGAATGTTTTCGGTACCGGCCGCAAATGTCACGATAACCGGTCAAAAGCAAGGCTATAATTCGGTTGTCACCTCAAACGGCATAAGCGGAGTTAAGCTCATAGGTCCTGCCGACAGTATTTCAAAAATAAATCCCGATATGCTGTCTGTAAAACTCGACCTTACGTCTTATGACGTAAAAGAGGGCGAGCAAAAGATACCGGTTCTCATAACGGTAACAGGCGATACCGCCGTTTGGGCGCACGGCACATATTATGTCACAATAAATTCAACTGCTTCCGAGCAGTAAAAAAAGGGGGCGGAGATATATGAAAAAGAAATTATTTGCAATGCTTCTTCTGTGTCTTTGCCTCTGTTTTTCTTTTAGCGGATGCAATTTTACTCTCAAGGCGGTTGATAAAATGATGCATCCGCCCGCGCTTTCGGGTGAAAACGCAGGCATACAAAAGGCGTTTGAAAAAGCCGTAAACGATAAAAATATTGTTATGAAAACACCGACGACAGGCGATTATCGCTCGTCTTTTATTCTTTATGATTTTGACGGCGACGGCGAAGACGAGGCAATAGCACTTTACAGCTATTCTACCGATGAGACTGCGGTGTATTTGCATTTCCTCGACTGTCGCGACGGAGAGTGGCTCTCGATTGCCGATATCAAAGGCTCCGGCAGTGAGGTCTATAAAATAGATTTTTGCGATATGAATTCCGACGGTAGAAGCGAGATTGTGGTCTGTTGGTCACTTTACGAGAGCCGCGGAAATAAAATAATGACGGTATATGAGCCGGACAGTTCGTCGGGAACCTTTGTTTTGCGCTCCATTTTAACCGAGAACTATTCGCAGTCGATAACCTGCGATATTGATACAGACGGCAAGGCGGAAAATAATAAGCTCCTCCTCGGATATAAACAAAACCTATGGCAGATTGTTCAAGATGGACGACAGCGGAAGTATTTATCTTGCGGGCGAAACCGAGATGACTCCTGCTGTCAGCATATCGCTTTTAAAATGTGAAACGGGCAGCAATCCGCATATATTTGTTGACTCCGTAATAAGTGATTCCGCGGTCATTACCGATGTAATAGGACTTTCGGACGGCAAACCGGTATCGCTTTTGACGTCCGGCAACTCTTCGGATTCGCCGGCTACGGAGCGCTCGTCTAAATTGTCATTTGCCGATATAGATAAGGACGGCAGATTTGAGATTCCCGTTTCCCTGCCGCTCCCGAATTCGTATTCGGTAAGCGGTGACGATACGGAGCCGCTGTCGCTTACCGTATGGTACGGACTTGACAACGGCGCGCTTTACGAAAAAAGCGAAAGGCTGATGCTGTACTCTTCGTCGTATATGTTCTCCTTCGATAAAAAGTGGGTGGGTACGGTGTGCGTCAAAAATGATATTCAGGAGCGAACAAGTACGTTTTATTTATATGATTCAACCGCTCAGAAAAACGGGGCCGAGCTTTTCAGCGTGGTGACCGTACCGAGCACCGATTGGCAGCATAAGCCTAAGGACGGTTATACCGTAATATTCCAAACGTCCACGCTCACATACGCGGCAAGGATAACCGAAGCCGGTAAAAATATGAAAATCACCGAAGAATATATCAGGGAGCATTCGAACGCAATAGAATGACCGGAGGTAAAAATGAAAAAAGTTCTTATAGCCGAAGATGAGGCTTCAATTCGCGAATTTATAGTTATAAATTTAAAACGAAGCGGTTATGATGTAGTTGAGGCGGAAAACGGCGAGGAAGCAATCAATAAATACGAGGAAGAAAACGGCAATATAGATGTTGCCGTGCTTGATATAATGATGCCGCTGAAGGATGGGCTTGAGGTATGCAAATATCTGCGCGCGAAAAGCAGCAAAATAGGTATTATTATGCTGACGGCAAAGACTCAGGAGATGGACAAGGTGACGGGGCTTTTGGTCGGAGCCGACGATTACGTTACAAAGCCGTTTTCACCGTCAGAGCTAATGGCAAGGGTAGACGCCGTTTACAGGCGCGTATCAATAATGAACGAAAACGAAAAAGCCGCAGTCGCAAACCCGGATCTTACAACGGTAGGTGATTTTTCGCTTGATTACCGCGACAGAATTCTTTATAAAAACGGCAGTCCGATAGAGCTTACGCAGATAGAGTTTCAGCTTCTTGACTATCTGTTTAAAAACCCCGACGTCACATTGTCGCGCTCAGACATCCTCAATAAGGTGTGGGGCGACGGCTACTTTGTGGATGACAAGGTAGTGGACGTAAACATTCACAGGCTTCGTAATAAGGTGGAGGATGAACCGACTCAGCCGAAGCATCTTATTACCATTTGGGGCAGAGGCTATAAGTGGATAGAATAAAAGAACGAAAGGAGCGACAAAAACGTGGCAAAAAAGAGTATAACCGCACGCTGGGTTTTAAATACACTCTGTGCCATTATTTTTGTGCTTTTTTGTATAATCATAGTCGTCTCGGTTCTGTTTAAAGAGCAGTATTACGAGACTGTGCGGGTGACACTTGATTCAAGAGCCACAAACGTCGTTTCGTCATATTTCAGTATTTCAAACGACAGCTCCGACGACGCGTTTAATCTTCGTGCTAAGGAATTTGTCGAGGACTTCAGCGATAAATCCGTTATGGAGGTTTGGGTAATAGACCGAAGCGGTAACGTCGTGGTATCCTCCAGCGGATTTTCTGTCGAAAACGAAAAATACCCGGATTACGCCGAGGCTAAACTATCCGATACCGGCAAGGCTACATGGGTTGGCAGAATGAGCTCCGGTGAAAAGGTTATGGCTCTTTCATATATGCTTCCATCGTCCGGCGGGCAAAATTCCGGAGCCGTTCGATATGTTGTTTCTCTCTCCGACATTGACTCGCAGCTTATCAAGGTAATACTTCTTATGTGTTTTATTGCTCTTGTTATAATAGCTTTTGTTACTGTATCGGGGCTTTTCTTTGTGCGTTCGATAGTAAGGCCCGTTAAAAAGATCAACGAAACGGCAATAAAAATCGCAAAGGGAGACCTCGGCGCACGTATAGAGGACACCGGCGGAGATGATGAAATAGGTCAGCTCTGTGAGTCCATAAACAATATGGCGCATGAAATAAAAGAGAGCGAGCGTATGAAAAACGAGTTTATTTCAACCGTATCACATGAGCTTCGTACTCCGCTGACAGCTATAAAGGGGTGGGGCGAGACGATACTTGAGGACCCGATAAAGGATGAGGCGCTTACAAAACGCGGACTCAATGTCATAATAAGCGAATCTGAGCGGCTTACAAGTCTTGTTGAGGAGCTTCTCGATTTTTCAAGAATGGAAAACGGCAATTTGACTATGCGTATGTCATCCATGGACGTTTTGGCTGAGCTTGACGATGCAGTATTCGTTTTTAAGGACCGCTCAATGCGTGAGGGCAAGGAGCTGTTATATAATGTTTCCGAGGTTCCGGCTCCTATGACGGGCGACCCGAATCGAATTAAGCAGGTATTTGTGAACATACTTGATAATTCCTTTAAATATACCGAGGCGGGCGGCACGATAAGTGTTACGGCAAAGGCGGAAAACGGCTTTGTCACAATAACGATAGCAGATACCGGCTGCGGGATCCCCACTGCGGACATTCCTTATGTCACAGAGAAATTCTATAAGGCAAATGCGTCTGTCAGAGGCTCGGGCATCGGTCTTGCGGTGGTAAATGAAATTGTAAAAAGGCACAACGGCACGCTCTCTCTCAACAGCGTTGAGGGTAAGGGCACCACCGTGACAGTTGTGTTTCCGATACAGCAAACTCAGCAATAAAAAGGAGAATAATTTTGGACGAAGAAGCTAAGAAATATCATAAAACCTCCGTTGGCGGTCAGGCTCTTATAGAGGGCATAATGATGCGCGGGCCGAAAGGCTCCGCCATGGCGGTAAGACTGCCTAACGGAGAAATCGAAACAACATATAAAAATGTAAAGCCGTGGCGCGACAAGTGCAAATTCTTCGGTGTTCCGTTAATCAGAGGTATTGTCGGGTTCGTCGAATCACTCGTAACCGGCTACGGGTATCTTATGGAGTCGGCTGAAAAATCCACTCAGGGTCTTACCGAAGACGAGCAGGATATGTCAAAATTCGACCGCTGGCTTAACGACCGTTTCGGTCCCAAAATGATGAATGTCATAGGCGTTATTTCCTCCGTGCTCGGATTCGGGCTCGCATTTTTCCTGTTTATGTGGCTTCCGTCGTGGCTTATCGACCTTGTGACGGGCGGCAATCTTCAAAAATTTCATCCTCTTTTCGAGGGTATTGTGAGAATAATAATATTCGTTGGCTATATGGCTTTGGTTTCAAGAATGAAAGATATTCACCGTGTGTTTATGTATCACGGAGCCGAGCATAAAACGATTTTTTGCTATGAACATGGCTTGCCCCTGACGGTTGAAAATGTCAGAAAGCAGAGCCGTTTTCACCCGCGCTGCGGAACGAGCTTTATGTTCGTTATGATAATATTGAGCATACTTCTCTCATCCGCGCTTGTCCTCATTTTCCCGGGGCTGCAAAATGTCAATCGCGCGGTGTGGATACTTGTAAAGCTGCTTGTTCTTCCGCTTGTTATGGGCATCGGCTATGAGTTTATCAAATATGCAGGTAAGCACGATAATCTGCTTGTGAAAATTCTCTCCGCGCCGGGTCTTTGGATGCAGAGAATAACAACGCAGGAGCCGACAGATGATATTATCGAGGTCGGTATAGCGTCGCTCAAAGCCGTGATAACCGATAATCCCGAGGACGACGAGATAAAATGACGCTTATTGATGCATTTAAAAGCACCGAAAATATGCTGATGGACGCCGGAATTGACGATTATCGTTTCGACAGCGAGTGCCTTTTGATAAAGGCTGCGGACAAAACACGACGCGATGTGTTGTGCCACGGTGATGACGTCCTGTCAGAGCATGACGAGAAGCTTCTTTTAAAGCTTGCAAAAAGGCGTGCTCTCGGTGAGCCTTTACAATATATACTCGGTGAATGGGATTTTTGCGAATTTACGTTTAATGTCGGCGAGGGTGTTTTAATACCGCGCCCCGAAACCGAAATGCTTGTCGAAAACGCGGATTTGGTTTTGAAAAACCGTGAAAACGCGGTCGTGTATGACCTTTGCTCAGGGAGCGGCTGTATAGGTATCACCGTGAAAAATCGAAATCCCTCCTTAGATGTTTACCTTATGGAAAAATATCCGGCGGCACTGTCATATCTCCGCAAAAATGCGAGGCTTTACAATTTCCCGAACGAAAATATAATCGAGTGCGATGTGCTTTCGGGCTGTTCCGATTTGCCGAAGGCGGACCTTATAATATCAAACCCGCCGTATATAAAATCGGAGGAGCTTCCCTCTTTGCAAAGGGAGGTCGGATTTGAGCCGAAAACGGCTCTCGACGGCGGCAAAGACGGGCTTATGTTTTACAGAGCCATATGTGACAGATGGCTGCCGTGCTGCAAAAAAGGCGGGGAAATACTTTTGGAATGCGGTGACTCGCAGGGCGAGGACATCAGAACTATTTTTGACGGTAAGGCTTCATCGTCGGAAATTATGTACGATTTTAATCATATTGACAGGGTAGTTAAAATAATTGTATAATTACATTTCTGCAAAAAGGAGAAAAGCAAATGCTCTTTAGTATCCTCAGAGGCACTTATACGCCCATGGAAATATTGGTAAGTGTTTTTGCGCTTGCTTTTGTAATCTTCTGCACCATGCCCGTGCATGAATATGCCCATGCGCTCGTTGCGTCAAAGCTCGGCGACAATACGCCGCGTCTGTCGGGCAGACTCACCTTGAATCCTATGGCGCATATCGACTGGATAGGCGCGCTTATGATAATACTTGTCGGTTTCGGCTATGCAAAGCCCGTTCCGATAAATCCGAGAAACTTTAAAAATCCCAAAAAGGGAATGGCACTTACAGCCGTTGCAGGCCCTATCGCAAATATTTTAATGGCCATGGTGTTTTTGCTTTTTGAAAATATCTTTTCTCTCTTCAGCCCCTATGTTATAGTGAAGGCATTTATTCTGTTCTTCCGATTTGCCGCCACTATAAACGTAGGCCTGGCTGTGTTTAACCTTATACCGATACCGCCGCTTGACGGCTCAAGAATATTACAGATGCTTATCCCCGATAAGTATTATTATAAATTTATGCGTTACGAGAGATATATAATCATAGCCGTATTTGTGCTTATCTTTTTAGGTGTGCTTGATAAGCCGCTGGCATTTCTCGAAAACGCATTGTATTACGGACTCGATTACGTAATAGGATTTCCGTTCAGAGCATTATCAAAATAAAGGACGTAAAAATGGACCAAATATCATATAAGCTCGACGTGTTCGAGGGGCCTATGGACCTGCTTTTGAGCCTTATCGCCAAACACAAACTTAATATATATGATATTCCGATAGTGGAGCTTGTTGACCAATATCTCGATTATGTCCGCCGTATGCAGGATGAAGATATGTATGTGGCAAGCGAATTCCTTGAGATGGCGGCAAGGCTCGTCTATTTAAAGACGGTGTCTCTCTTGCCGGTTCACGAGGAGGCAGACGAGCTGAAAAGGGAGCTTACCGGTGAGCTTATCGAGTACCGAGACTGCAAGCTCATGGCTGAAAAGCTGTCTCAGCGTACAGACGGCTTTGACCATTTTGTGCGAGAGCCGATGAAGATAGAAACCGACCCCACATATACAAGAGTACACGACGGAGCAGAGCTTTTAAGAGCATATCTTGCCGCCGCAGGCAGAAAGCTTCGCAATCTGCCGCCGCCTATTGAGGCGTTTCGCGAAATAGTGGCAAAAAAAATAGTGTCGGTCGGTTCGAAAATTCGTTCTATATATAAAAAATTCGCAAGCGTCGGCAGTAAACGCAAATTTACCGACCTTTTTTCGGACGCACAGTCGCGTTCGGATATGGTAGCCACATTTCTTGCCGTGCTTGAGCTTGCCAAGGATAAAAAAGTTATGGTCAGCGGCGACGGAGGCGATACGAGCATAGAACTTTTGTCGGCTGATTTCGGAGATACCGTTTCTGAGGAGTGGGAATAAAAAATGCCTGTAAACGCAAAAAATCTTACATCTGCCGCCGAGGCGGTTCTGTTTTCAGTGGGTGAACCTCTTGAAATAGGCAAGCTTGCCGAGGTGCTCTCAGTCGATGAGGAGACCTGCCGCAGGACGCTTCTTAATTTATCCGCGTCTCTCGACGAACGCTCAAGCGGTATATGCCTTTTAAGGCTCGGAGACAAATATCAGCTGTCGTCGCGAACCGAGTATGCCGATCTTATACGTTCTGTGCTTGAGGTAAAAAAGAACGCACCGCTTTCAAACGCTGCGTTTGAGGTTCTTGCTGTTATAGCATACAATCAGCCCGTTACCAAGGCTTTTGTGGAGCAGGTGAGGGGCGTTGATTGTTCCGGTGTCATATCAACACTCTGCCAAAAGAGACTTGTTGAGGAAAAAGGCAGACTCGAGCTTCCCGGCAGACCGCTTGTATACGGAACGACTCCGGAATTCTTGCGCTGCTTCGGTGTGGAATCTCTTGATGAATTGCCGGAACTCCCCAAAAATGAGCCTCTCGCAGAAGAAAATCACGAAGAAAGCAAAAAAGTTGACAATTCCGACATAAATTCTCTTGAATAATGTTGCGTTTTTTTATATAATCTATTACATAGTCTCGCAAAATGTGCGGGATAGGAGTAAATTGTGAAGCGAAGGAGGTGCCCATAGGTTGACAGCGCTGTACATAATACTCGGTATAATCGCATTTATTTGTCTTGTACTTTTAGTAAAAGTCAGGATTGATGCGGAATATATCGACGGCTTTAAGCTCAGCGTAAGCTGGCTGTTTTTGCATTTCAGCATTTACCCGAAAACCCAAAAAGAAAAGAAACCTCCTAAGCCCAAAAAGGAAAAACCCAAAAAAGAAAAGCAGGAAGAGCCCGCAGAGGAAAAACCCAAAAAGCCCAATATCTTTAAAACCTTCTATGAAAACCAGGGTATGGACGGCGTAATAAAGCTTGTTAAGGATTCGGCAGACGCCGTCGGGCTTATGATGCGTAGCGTCAAAAAGCACTTTATAATTGAGGAGCTGTACCTTTGGATAGTTGTTTCAAGTAACAGCGACGCCGCTCAAACCGCTCTTCAGTACGGTGAGATATGTGAGGATGTTTTCCCGGCTCTCGGATTTATCTGCTCTAACTTGAAAGTGAAAAAGTATGATGCGAGCATTGAACCCGATTTCATAGGCACATTCTCAAGCGCGCAATTTAAAACGGCATTTTCATTACGTCCGTTTTTCCTTGTCGGTGCAGGCATAAGGCTTGTGTTCAGACTTTTATTTAAGGTCGTACTCAAATTACTGCGGCAAAAGCCCAAAAAGGCAGTTGTCACAGAGGGAGATAATAAAACAGAAACTCAAAATATACAAGGTGGTGCTTCTAAATGAAAGAACAATCAGCAGCAGGAATTCTCGAAACAACAATCGAAAAGGTAAAAAATCTCGTCAACGTAAGCACAATAATCGGTGAGCCGATGAATATTGACGGCGGCATTACAATAATTCCGGTGTCTAAGGTGACTTACGGCTTTGCTTCGGGCGGTTCCGATTTCCCCTCCAAGACAAATAAAGAGATTTTCGGCGGCGGCGGCGGAGCCGGCGTTACCATTACTCCCGTTGCTTTCCTCGTTATTTCCGACGGAGAGGTTACAATTAAGCATATCACAGCATTTGACAATGCTGCCGAAAGAGTTGTTAACCTTGTTCCCGAAATGTTCGATAAGGTTACTTCCGTTGTTAATAAGGCAAAGAAGGAAAAGGAAAAAGCAGCTTCTAATGATGCCGCGGAGTATGTTTCCGCAGTTCCCGCAGAGGATGTTCCTTCCGAGAACAAATAAGCGTTTCTCGAATTTCATAATAATAAATCTACCGCCTGCATATTTTAAAAATATGGCAGGTGGTTGATTTGTATAAAAGACTTTTTTGCGTTTTTTTATCTGTGGCTTTTACGGTACTGTGCGCATTTCCGGCTTATGCCGAAAACGATGAGCTTGCTTTAAGCGCGCGAGCGGCGATTTTAATGACAAGCGACACTCTTGAGGTCGTGTATGCAAAAAACGAGCACGAAAGATTGCCCATGGCGAGCACAACAAAAATTATGTCGGCGCTTTTGGCTCTCGAATACAAAAGCCCTGACGAGGCTGTAACGGTAACAAAAGAGGCTGTGTCTGTCGAGGGAACGTCTATGGGACTTCTTCCGGGAGACTGCGTTTCGGTAAAGACTCTTGCGTGCGGTATGCTGCTCTCTTCCGGCAATGATGCAGCGAATGTCGCGGCATACGCCGTATCAGGCGGCTTGGACGAATTTACGGCTCTTATGAACCAAAGGGCTAAAGAGCTTAATATGAACGATACTTCGTTTGAAACACCTTCGGGGCTTGACAGCGAAAATCATTATTCCACAGCATACGATATGGCTCTTCTCGGAGTGGAGGCGATTAAAAATCCGGAGTTTTTAAGCATTTGCTCCAAAAAAAGCATGAGCGTCAGTTACGGCAATCCGCCGTATCGCAGAACCGTTACAAACCACAACAGGCTTCTTACCATAGATGAAGACTGCATAGGAATTAAGACGGGCTTCACAAAAAAGAGCGGCAGATGTCTCGTCTCGGCGGTGAGACGCGGCGGCGTAACGCTTATAGCAGTCACGCTAAATGCGCCGGACGATTGGAATGATCACGAAAAAATGTATAATTACGGCTTTTCCGTCGTAAAAAATCGTTCTCTTTTCTGTGATCTTTCGGGCGTCAGGCTGTGTGTTGTCGGCTCCGATAAATCCTCTGTCGGTGTAAAGCCTTTATACACGCCGTACCTTGCCTCGCTCAAAAATATTGAGCCTGAAATCAAAATTTGCATTAAAAATTTTGAATATGCACCGGTTGAGAGCGGCAAAAATGTAGGTACCGTATATTATCTGTATGACGGAAGAGTATTATCCGAGGTGCCGATAGTGACTTCGGAAAGTGCCGAATATATATCCGACTCCGAAAAGATGCAAAAAAAGTCATTACCGCAAAAGATTAAAAAATTTTTTAGGAAAGTGCTTTGGTGAAAAATATGACTGATGTGAAGATCAGACTGCAAAAATTTATGGCTGAGAGCGGCGTTGCTTCAAGGAGAAAATCCGAGGAGCTGATAGCGGCAGGTAAAGTCAAGGTAAACGGCAAGACAGCCTGCGTGGGAGATAAGGTAAATCCAAAAACCGACAAGGTTGTGGTTGCGGGCAAAAAGCTCAGCGCGCCGAAAGAAAACGTCTATATTATGCTTAATAAACCGAGAGGATTTATCACGACAATGAGCGACGAGATGGACAGAAAATGTGTTGCGGAGCTTGTAAGCGATATAGACGCGAGAATATATCCCGTCGGCAGGCTTGACCGTGAAAGCGAGGGCCTTTTGCTTATGACAAACGACGGCGAATTTGCCAACGCTTTAACTCACCCGTCAATGCACGTGCCGAAGACCTATCGCGTTACAATACATCCGTCTCTTTCAAAAGAGCAAAGAGCGGCTCTTGAAAACGGCGTGGAAATTGACGGCAAAATGACGCTGCCGTCCGAAGTCCGCGTTGTATCACGCGAAGAGGGTCGTGTGGTTATCGAGCTCACGATTTTCGAGGGCAGAAACCGTCAGATAAGAAAAATGTGCGAAAGCCTCGGGCTTGAGGTCGCAAGGCTCAAGCGCATTAAGATAGGCTCCGTAAAGCTCGGAATGTTAAAGACGGGCGATTACCGCCACCTTACGCCCGACGAAGTGCACGCGCTTATGACATCGGCGGAGCAAAGCGGTAATTTGAGGCGCGGTTTAAATGATAAAATTTGAGTGTGTTACGGAATTATCCGAATTGCAATGTCTCTTTCCCGGAGAACCGTTTTATGATAACGTGCGTTACGCCGCGTATAAAACAGAATACGGCGGTAATGATTTTTCTCTGCTGTTTTCTTTAAACGGAAATATCTGTATTTTAGAGCGTATAAAATCGGATAAGAACGAGCCGTCCGTTACCGACGGACTGCTTCGTTCGGCGCTCGATTTTGCTTTTCGCCGCGGTGTTGATACGGCGGTTTGCAGCCTTTTTGAGTTTTCGGATGAGCTTATTTCTCTCGGTTTTACGCAAAAAGACGGAGTCTTTTCGGGAAATACGGCCGAACTTTTGCAGGGAAGCTGCTGTAAACATTGACAACGTCGGTTTAAAATAGTAAAATATTATAACTAAAAGCGAGGGTAACCCCGTCTTATTAAATTCGGGGTTTCGCTTTATTTTTTATGCGGCGTATTTTGTCCGCAATTTAAACATAGGGGCAACCGATATGATTAAAAGTATGACAGGTTACGGCAAGAGCGAGCAGACAATCGATTCGCTCAATGTGACCGTTGAAATAAAAAGTGTAAATCACCGTTATTTTGAATTTTCGGCAAGAGTGCCGAGAGAGTACGGTTTTCTTGAGGAAAAACTCAAAAAATACTGTAATTCGCTTATAACCCGCGGAAAAGTCGAGTGTTATGTCTCGGTTGAGGACCTTGAAGAGCGCGAGATGGAGGTTAATGTCAATGAAACTCTCGCCGCCGGCTATGTCAAAGCATTAAAAGAGCTTTCCGAAAGATTCGGCCTCAAAGACGATATATCGGCTGTAACGCTTTCACGCTACCCCGACGTTATAACGCTTCATAAAGCGTCCGAGGACGAGGAGCGAATTTGGAATGCGGTAAAGACAGTTGCCGAAACCGCCGTTTCTAAGTTTATCGAAATGCGCGAGACGGAGGGCAGTAAGCTCAGAGGGGATATACTTTCAAGAGCTGATTATATTATCGAGTGCGTCGAGTTCATTGAAGGCCGTTCTCCCGAAACCGTAAGAGAATACAACGAAAAATTGAAGCAGCGTATGAAAGAGCTTCTCGGCGACGCCGCGGTAGACGAGCAAAGGCTTTTAAATGAAGCCGCAATTTATGCCGACAAAATAGCCGTCGATGAAGAAACCGTAAGACTTCGCAGTCATATTTCACAGCTTCGTGAATTTATGAATTCAAGCGAGGCAATAGGCAGAAAGCTTGATTTTCTTGTTCAGGAAATAAATCGTGAGGCAAATACAATAGGCTCTAAGGCGCAGGACGTCGATATAGCCAAAAAGGTCATCGCCATAAAGGCGGAGGTCGAAAAGATTCGCGAGCAGGTTCAAAATATTGAGTGAGGAAGTCAGCAATGAAGCTAATCAACATAGGTTTCGGAAATGCGGTAAACGCAGACCGAATTTTAGCGGTGGCAGGCCCTGAGTCGGCGCCGATAAAACGAATAGTGCAAGAGGCAAAAGAGCAGAAAATGCTCATTGACGCAACACAGGGGCGAAAAACCCGAGCCGTCATAATTACCGACAGCAACCATGTTATATTAACCTATTTGCAGGCGGAGACCATTATGGCTCGCTTTAATGACGACAGCGATAAGGAGCAGGCATAATGGAACAAAAAAAGGGGAAGCTTATATTATTTTCCGGCCCGTCGGGTGTCGGCAAGGACACGCTCCTTGACATTCTTTTGAGAAAGGACCCGACACTCCAAAAATCAATTTCGATAACAACGCGTCTTAAACGCGAAAACGAGCATGACGGGGTTGATTATTACTTTATAACTCCCGACGATTTCGAGGCAATGCTCGACAGCGGCGACGTGCTTGAATTTGCAAAATACGGCAAAAACCTTTACGGCACGCCAAAAAAACCGGTCGACAAATGGCTGTCCGAGGGTAAAACGGTTATTTTGAAAATCGAAGTTCAGGGTGCAGCCAAAATCAAAAAAATGTATCCTCTGTCAACAGCGATTTTTATAATGCCGCCGTCGCTTGAAATACTTGAGCACAGGCTTCGCTGCCGCGGTACGGAGGACGAGGACGACCTTGTAAGGCGCCTTGAAATTGCGCGCGGCGAAATAGAAAAGAGCCGCGGGTACGATTACATTGTTATAAACGACGACCTTGAAAGCGCCGCCGATGAAGTTTTGGATATTATAGAAAAAATAGATAAGTGAGGTTTTATTTTATGTTCAATCCGGATTTAAAAAACATTTTAAAAGACCATCTCAGCCGTTATTCTCTTGTTACAGCCACGGCAAAAAGAGCAAGAGAAATTTCGGAAAAGGCCGAGGAAGACGGCGAAATAATGATTGAAAAGCCCGTCAGCATAGCTCTTGACGAGATACTCTCCGGCAAATATAAAATAATCGAGCCGGAAGAGATAAGATATATATAAGTTTATTTTAAGGGGTGCAGCGTATGATAGCAAAGGTAGCGGTTGAAAATACCGCTTTCAGCTTTGATGACGCTTTTGACTATGCTATACCCGAAAAACTCTCAAAAGACGTGCGTCCCGGTGTTCGTGTACTCGTCCCTTTCGGCAGGGGCAGTAAGAAACGCCAGGGCGTCGTATTTGCTTTAAGAGAAAAATCAAAAGATGCTGTGAAGCTTAAAAATATTGCGGCGGTGCTCGACCCATCGCCGCTTTTAAATAATGAGATGCTGCGACTTGCCGTATTTATGAAGGACGAGTATTTCTGCACGCTGTACGAGGCGGTAAAGGCTATGCTGCCTACCGGCCTCGGGCTTAATCTCGTAACATCATATATAGTAAATCCCGATGTTACCGACGATATGCTGACTTCTCTGTCACCGGACGAAAAAAGCGTGTTTTCGTTTCTTTCGGACAAGAGCGTATATGTCCGCGGCGACAGACTTCTCAAAGAGCTCGGATTTAAACAGGATTTTCCAATTGCCGAAAAGATGGCAGATAAAGGGTTTCTTATCAGAAATATCGACTCCGTGCGGCGTATAGGCGACGCCACCGTGAAAATGGTAAAGCTCTCGGAATTCTATTATGCCCTCAGAGAACCGCCTAAATTTACCGCTAAGCAAAAGCAGGTTGTAAAGTTCCTCACGGATACGGGTTCTGCTTCGGTAAAGGAGGTTTGCTATTTCACCGGTGTTACAACAGCCGTTGTGACAACGCTTGAGCGCAAAGGCATATTGGAATTTTTTGATAACGAGGTTTTCCGCCGCCCAAAATTTTTGCACGGGGCAAATAAAGAGAATATAGTGCTGACAAGTGAGCAATCGGCAGCATTCAAAGACCTCTGCGGTAGATTTCAAAGCGACAAGGCCGAAACCTCGCTGCTTTTCGGAGTTACGGGCTCCGGGAAGACAAAAGTGTATATGCGCCTTATTGACGAGGTGCTGAAAACGGGTAAGGGCTGTATAGTCATGGTTCCCGAAATCTCTCTTACTCCGCAGCTTCTGTCTCTTTTTTACAACCGTTACGGTGAAAAAGTGGCGGTTTTTCATAGTGCCCTTTCAATGGGAGAAAGACTTGACGAGTGGAAGCGCGTCAAAAACGGCGAAGCCAAAATAGCGCTCGGTACGCGCTCGGCGGTTTTTGCCCCGTTTGACAATCTCGGATTGGTTATTATGGACGAAGAGCAGGAGGGCACATATAAATCGGAGATGTCGCCGCGCTATCATGCCAAGGATGTGGCTGCATTCCGCGTAGGATGCCATAACGGACTTTTGCTTCTTGCCTCGGCAACCCCATCGCTTACGACATATGCGGCGGCAAAGAGCGGTATTTATTCTTTGAATGTACTTAAAAACCGGTACGGCAACGCAGTTTTGCCCGAGGTTATAACAACCGAGATGAAATACGGAGCCGACCCGACAAAAACCAAAAATTTAAGCGACGAATTGACTCTTTCGATCAAAGAAACTCTCGAAAATAAAAAACAGGCAATATTGCTGCTTAACCGCCGCGGCTACAATACATTTGCCGCGTGTGAAAGCTGTGGAAAGGTGATGACCTGTCCGAATTGCAGTATCTCACTTACATATCACAGCAAAAACGGCAGATTGATGTGCCATTATTGCGGATATTCAGAGCCTTTTACAAACGTTTGTCGCGAATGCGGCGAAAAAAGCGTGGTATTTTCCGGAACGGGAACGCAAAGACTTGAAGAGGAACTTCACGACAGCTTTCCCGAGGCGCGTGTGCTTCGTCTTGATGCGGATACAACAACTTCGCGATATTCTTTTGAAAATTCACTAAAAAAGTTCACAAACGGCGAGTATGATATAATGTTAGGAACACAAATGGTCGCAAAAGGACTTGACTTCCCCAATGTTACGCTTGTCGGTATAATATCCATAGATCAGCAGCTTTACAATGATGATTATAAAAGTGCCGAGCGCACCTTTGACCTTTTAACTCAGGTCATAGGCAGAGCAGGGCGAGGCGATAGTAAGGGCAGAGCCGTTATTCAAACCTCTTTCCCCGAAAATGAGATAATACGGCTTGCCAAAAAGCAGGATTTTGAAGCGTTCTACAATTTGGAAATATCAATGCGTAAGGCCATGATTTATCCTCCGTATTGTAACTTGTGCGTGGTGTCGTTTACCGGAAGCGATGAGATGCTCACAAAATCGGCGTCAAAGGTATTTTTGAATATGCTCAAGGAGCGGCAAAAGAATGATTTCGCAGATTTAAGCATCATCGTTTTGGGACCTATCGCTCCGCGCGTCTCAAAAATATCCGGCAAATACCGATTCCGTATAATAATAAAATGCAAAAACACAAAAAAATTCAGATTTTTCCTGTCGGGACTTTTAAAGGATTACGCAAAGGACGGACGTTTTTCGGCGGTTACGGCATTTGCGGACATAGATCCCGAGAGTATATTATGAGGTGAAAAAGATGGGAATCAGACAAATCAGGGTAAACGATGACCCGATACTTCGAAAGGTCAGCCGTCCCGTTGAGAGCTTTGACGCAAAGCTCTTTAAATTACTTGACGATATGAGAGATACTCTTTACGATGCCGACGGCTGCGGACTTGCCGCCGTTCAGGTGGGAATGCTCAAAAGAGTGGTAGTTGTAGATGTCGGCGACGGTCTTATAGAGCTTATAAATCCGGAAATAGTCGAGAGCGACGGAGTTCAGTACGAAATAGAGGGTTGCCTTTCGCTTCCGGGTAAAAGCGGCGTTACGGTTCGACCGAAAACCGTAAAGGTAAGAGCGCAAAACAGAGAGGGAAAATGGTGCCTTTATAAGGGCGAGGACCTTAAAGCGCGCGCATTTTGCCATGAGATAGACCATCTTGACGGTCATTTGTATATTGAACGTCTTGCACCCGAGGAAGTAGTTGAGCGTATACGCCGCGAAAGCGGACGAATTGATTGACGAGGTAACTTATGAGAATAGTTTTTATGGGGACTCCCGACTTCGCCGTGCCGTGTCTTAAAAGACTTGTAGATGACGGTAACGAGGTTGTCGGCGTGTTTACACAGCCCGATAAGCCTAAGGGCAGGGGATATACGCTTACTCCGCCGCCCGTTAAGGTTTTTGCCGAGGAAAACGGTATACCTGTTTTTCAGCCGAAAAGCATGCGTGACGGAGAAGCTCTTGAAATTCTTAAAAGACTTAACCCCGAACTTAATGTGGTTACCGCTTACGGCAAAATTTTACCTCCCGAAATACTGTATCTTCCGAAGTTTTGCTCAATAAACATACACGCGTCTCTTCTGCCGAAATATCGCGGAGCGGCCCCGATACAATGGTGCATATTAAACGGCGAAAAAGAGACCGGAGTTACATCTATGCTTATGAACGAGGGGCTTGATACCGGGGATATGCTCATTTCCGAAAAGCTCCCGATTGATGAAAATATGACTGCGGGCGAGCTTCACGATAAGCTGTCGCTGCTCGGCGCGGACGTCCTTTCAAAAACAATCAGAGCCTTGCTTGACGACAGCCTTACACCCATAAAGCAAAACGATGATGAGAGCTGTTATTCGCCCATGCTTACAAAGGCGCTTTGCCCGATTGATTTTACTAAAACGATTGATGAAGTGCATAATAAGATAAGAGGTCTCTCGCCGTGGCCCACCGCAACCGCCGTTTTGGGCGGCAAGAAGGTCAAGCTTCATTCTTCCGAAAAAACCGAGCTTAAAGGCGGCGCACCGGGAGAAATTACCGTATCTCACGGCGAAATGCTTGTCGCCTGCAAGGACGGTAAACTGCTTAAAATTCTTGAGCTCCAGCCGGAGGGCAAAAAGAGGATGAGCGCAGAAGCTTTTCTTTTGGGGCATAAAATACAAAGCGGCGATTCTTTTAAATAAGGGTGAAAAGAAATGCCATATTATATTGATTATTATTATTTTATTCTGATAGTCCCCGTGCTGTTTATTTCGCTGATATGTCAGGCGAGAGTAAATTCCGCATATTCGAAATTTTCCCGCCTTAATAATATGAACGGCCTGACGGGAGCCG
>ENA-OPNH01000109-OPNH01000109.1-human-gut-metagenome-genome-assembly--contig:-NODE-109-length-90379-cov-7.168648_pt1 | contig 90379 bp, 83 predicted proteins | sample MGYA00241537_ERZ501771 | MGnify/ENA primary metagenome ERZ501771 (study PRJEB25962, sample SAMEA2042608) | human gut metagenome | biome: human gut; feature: human-associated habitat; material: faeces...
ATGGAACTAGTCCTTGCATTTGCTTGGATTACTCTTATCACTATTGTCTATATAGATAATATGATACGTAGAAGATAGACAAAAGAAGCACCACAGGGGGGTGCTTCATGTCAAAAAAACATGGAGAGAACACCTTTTGGAACTAGGTGTTACCCATTTTTATTATGGATAAATTTCTCTCTTCATATACATTGTATCAAATTTTAATGAAAATATCAATACTTTTATTTATCTTAGTTAGAAAGTACTTCACCGTGAATATAATATCTAATAACTATTACATATATAAACTATATAGTAGGCTATATATGTTACTATAAGACTATAAGACTTATAGTGAAAATAAATATTAAACTATTGATAAATATTTACCTTTATAGTATAATATTATTATATTAGATAAGAAGGAGATAGAGTATGGATAAGATAAAAGATTGGATTAAAAAAAATAAAGGGTTATCGGTTATATTGTTATTAGCAGCAGTATTCTTAATAGTAATAATAGTTATATTTGTAGAGTTACTAGTAGGAGGATCACATAATAAATATGGTAATAGATTGGATGGTATAGATAAAGTAAAAATAAGTGAAAAAACATATGATGGAGTAAAGAAAGAAGTTGAAGAAACAGACTTAACTGAAGAAGTAGAAACAAGACTTCAAGGTAGAATAGTTTATACTACTATTACATTAAAAAGTGATACAACAGTAGATAAAGCCAAAGAAATAGCATCAAATACATTAGATAATTATACAAATAGTGAATTAGAATATTATGATTTTTCATTCTTTTTAAAATGGAAAGGTGAAGAAAAAGATACTGTAATTACAGGTAATAAACATCATAATTTAGATACCATTACATGGACTAATAGTTAGGAGAACACTATGAAGAAGAGAAATAATAAAGTAATAGTACTAATCGTAGTAGCAGTCTTATTTACTGTAAGTCTATTAATATTTATATTAAATTATAGTAAAGATAATTCAAGTTTTTCTATTCTAGAAAAGAAATGGATTAATGATAATACAAGTAATGTATTAGATATAAGTGTATATAATGATGTACCAGTATATGGCAAAAGTGGTAAAGGAGTAATCTTTGATTTACTAGATGACTTTACAACTACTTATGGAATAAACTTTAATAAAATATCATATTCCGTTGATAGTAGTTCCAATCTAAATAAAAATGCCTTTAGAGTATTAAATAATAATGAGAGTCTAACAAATAAAGATATCTTACTATATGAAGATAATTATGTATTAGTTAGTACTGAAGAAGAAGTAATAAATAATATTAATGATATAGATAATCATACAGTAGCAGTCTTAAAAAAAGATTTAAATACTGTAAGTAATGATTTATCTGAAGTAAAGAAAATATCATATTTACAAAAAGAAAATGTTAATGAACTAGAAGAAGCATTAAAAAATAAAGAAACAAATTATGTTATTGTACCATATAACATGTATATGGATTTTATCTTAAAAAATGATTTACATATTCTTTATCATTTAAGTGATATCTCTAAAAAATATGTATTAACCATAGAAAATAAAACATTCTTAGATATAATGAAAAAATATTATCTAGGTTATCAAAAAAATAAACAACAAACCTCATACAAAACAAACTTCTTAAGTGAATTCTTCTATGACAAAGAAATAACTGAAGCTGATCGTATGAGTTATAATAGTTCTTCTTATAATGTTGGATATATAACTTATATGCCATTTACTGGTAAAGAAGAAAAAGATTTAGTAGGTACTTTATCTAATTACTTAAGTGGTTTTGAAGACTTATTTGATGTAGATTTAAAAGTAAAATATTATAATAATATTGAAGAATTAAAAAAAGACTTATCAAGTGGTGAATTAGATTTAGCCTTTGCTAACTTTAATAAGAATGGTTTAAATATTGATACCATTTTAACTACTAATTTATTCGAAGAAAAATATGTTGTCTTATCCACTGAACCATTTGCTATAAATAGTATCAAAGGATTAAAAGATAAAGAAGTAATAACAGTAAAGAATACTTATATAAATGATTACTTAAATACAAATAGTATTAAGAATACTGGATATAATAATACAGATGACTTACTTAGAAATATCAAAAATAAAAGTATTGTCGTAATAGATAAAGCAACATATGATTATTATAAAACAAGAAAATTTAGTGATTTTAAAGTAATATATGAAGGAGTATTACCATATAACTATAGTTTTATGATTAGAGATGTAAATAAAAATAAAATCTTTAGTGAGATGTTTACATATTATACATCTTCAGTAAATTATGATACTATAAAATATAAAGATAATACAAATTCAAAAATATATGAATTTAGTCTTTTAACAACTTTCTTATTAGCAATCTTAGTAATTCTAATAATTATCTTCTTAATATTCTTTATTAAGAAAAAGAAAGAAAATAGTACAATTGTAACTAATAATGATAAATTAAAATATATTGATACAATGACATCATTAAAGAATAGAGCATATTTAAATTTAAAAATAAAAGAATGGGATGATAATGTTATATATCCTCAAGCATTTGTAATAATAGATTTAAATAATATTAAAGATATTAATGATAGTCATGGTCATGAAGAAGGAGATACAATTATTAAGAAAGCTGCGAGTACATTAATTGTTAATCAAGAGCCTAATACAGATATTATTAGAACTGATGGTAATGAATTTCTAGTATATATGGTAGGCTATAGTGAAAAAGATGTTATAAGTTATACCAGAAAAATATATAAAGAATTAAAAGAACTACCATATGGTTATGGAGCCGCTATCGGGTATAGCATGATTATGGATGATATCAAAACTGTAGATGATGCCATTAATGAAGCTACTATTGATATGCGAAATAAAAAGGGAAATAATAATGGATAAAATAGTAGGTAAGGTAAAAAAGCAAATAGAGAAAGCTAAAATAAAAAGATACTTCAAAAAACTAATAGAGATTCTAAGTTTAAAAGAACTTAGAATCTTACCTGCTTACTTAGCCTATAGTTTCGTATTAGCAGTAGTACCAATCTTAACTATAATAGTCATAGTAGCGGGTTTCTTTTCTATATCTATTGATTCCGTAATATCTCTTCTTACCGATTTACTTCCTAGTTATGCCAGTAGAGTAGTCGTAGATGCTATCTCAGGACAAAGTTTTGACTTTAGTGTTGGATTATTAAATATAGTTACTTTCTGTATCGCCGCTAATGGTATGTATGCTATTATAAGTGCCTCTAATAGTCTATATAAAATAGAAGAAACAAATATAATTAAAGATAGACTAAGATCAGTAATAATACTATTAGTCATAATAATACTTTTACTATTCTTAATCTTAGTACCTATGCTAGGAGAACAAATATTAGAATTACTTAGAAATAGTAAACTATTTACTGGTATAATAGATGAAATGATAATGGTATATAATATAATAAAATGGCCTATAACATTTATAATAATATTCTTAAATATAAAATTAATATATCAAATAGCTCCATCTAAAGAAATAAAAAGTGAAGAAACCACTATTGGAGCCTTTATAACAACCTTAGGCTGGGTAGTATTTACTGCTTTCTTTGGTTATTATATTAAATACTTTGGTAGATATGACTTAGTATATGGAGGATTATCTAGTATTATAATATTATTAATATGGGTATATACATTATGCTTTATCCTAATACTAGGAATAGTAATAAATACAATGAAGTATAATAAATCATAATATAATCATAATAATATTGATAGTATTACTTAAATAAAGACAGACTACAATCATAGTAATACTATTATCTCCTTATATATGAAGTCTAAATGACTTAAGTGAGTTTAAAGCTCACTTTTTTATTTTTTAAATTATATATAAAAATAGTTTACACCCCAAATATAATAAGTATGGTTGATACTTATATGAAGACAAATTGTCTTCATATAACACTAACAAGACTAATAATAATTAGGCTTGTAGTGCCAAACATAAATGTAAAGTAATAAAAAAAAGACTATATATGTAGAAAAAGATCGAAAAAGATGATATAATGTATAAGAGGTAGAATGTATGAAAAAAGTATTATTAACATTAACAATCTTTTTATCTTTAATAGGAGTAGTATCCGCTAGTAGTACAGGAACAGTATACTGTCCAGATAACGATGAACCAGTAAACCTAAGACCAAGTGTTACAAGTCCCGCTAATAACTCATTAGTTTGTAATAGTACAGTTGAAGTATTAGATACCAATGCTGGTACAAATCCCAGTTCCGGTTGTACAACATCATTTTATAAAGTAAGACAAGGAGTATTAACAGGCTATGCCTGTGGAGACTTTATAAAAGTAAATCTTCCTAGTACTACCGAAAAAGGAAAAGTATTATGTATAGAAGATACATCTCCATTATATATGTATAGAGATTTAAATAGAACAGATAAAATAAATAATGGAGGCTTAAGTTGTAATACCGAAGTAGAAGTATTAGATAAAAATGCAGGTAAAGATGGTAAAGGAACATGTCCTACTAGTTTATATAAAGTAAAGTATGGAAATACAACAGGCTATGTATGTGGTAAATATATAGGCTCTTCTGATAGCAATATTAATCTAGATACAACAGATTTAAAAGAATATCGAACTAACCTAAAAAAGAGTGGTTTCCCAGAAAGCTATTTAGATGACTTGGTAAAGTTGCATGCCCTATATCCTAAATGGAAATTTATTCCCTTTAATACTAACTTAGACTTTAATTATATCGTTAATCTAGAACATAAATCATCAGGACGAAGTCTAATCGAAGACTATTATGGTAATCTAGATGGCTTAAAATCAACAGCAAGTTGGTCATATAACTATTTCACTAATGTCTTTAGTACCAACTTTACTGGAGGAGGTTCTAGATGGTATGCCGCAAGTACTAGTACTATAGCATATTATATAGATCCAAGAAACTTCTTTAATGAAAGAAATATCTTTATGTTTGAAGACTTATCATATAACCCATCATTCCATACTAGAGAAGGAATAGAAAATATGTTAAAAGGAACTTTCATGAGTGGTAAGACTGCTAGTAGCGATGGTAAGACTTATGTAGATGCCTTCATAGAAGCTGCTAATACTTATCATATAAGTCCCTATGTATTAATATCAAGAGTAATTCAAGAAGTAGGAGCATCAGGAAGTACTATCGTAAGTGGTACAGTAGCAGGGTATGAAGGCTATTATAACTTCTATAACATTGGAGCCACTGCCGCAGGTGGAGATAAAAATCAAACCATTATCAATGGTCTAATATATGCCAAAAACCAAGGCTGGAATAGCCCATATAAAGCCGTAGTAGGAGGAGCATCCTTCCTAAGTAATAACTATGTAAATGTTGGACAAAAAACAGAATACTTACAAAAATGGGATTTAATAGGACCATCATATGCTGATCATCAGTATATGCAAAATATCCAGGCCCCATATTCTCAAAGTTATAAAACATATAATGGCTATAATAGTACTAACCTGCTAAATAGTAGCTTTGCCTTCTATATACCAATATTTAATAATATGCCCGATAAAGTTGCTTTCCCAAATACAGGAAATCCTAATAACTATTTATCTAGCCTAACAGTAAACAAAACAAGACTATTTAGTAGTCCTACTAATGACACTAACTTCAGTATTGAAGTAGAAAGTGATGTCTCATCAGTAACAGTAGATGCAACCAAAGTCTATAATGGTGCTACTATAAGTGGTTTAGGAACAGTAGCCCTAAATAGTGAGAAGACCAATATAAACTTAACAGTAACAGCCGCTAACGGTGATACTAGAAAATATACCATTAATGTAACAAGAAAGAAAGCTCCAGAACCAACTCCTGATCCAAAGCCAACTCCTGATCCCGAACCAACACCTGATCCCGAACCAACACCTGATCCTGGAGATAATACCAAAGTAACAACTAAAGAAGTACTAGATAAAGCCGGTATCAAATATAAAGATAATTACCTATATGGTTTTACCTTAGGTAAAGATATCAATGATACCATTAGTAAATTAAAGAGTACTAACTTAGAAATAACCATAACATCATCAAAAGAATCAGGTCTAATAGCTAGTGGAGATAAAATAAAAATAAAAACCAATAGTGAAGAAAAAGAATATATAGTAATAATCTATGGTGATGTAAATGGAGATGGCAAGATATTAGCAACAGATTATGTAAAGATTAAAAATCATATAATGGATGTTAAAAAATTAACTTCATATGAATTAGAAGCAGCAGATGTCAACAGAGATGGTAAAATACTAGCAACAGATTATGTAAAGATTAAAAATCATATAATGGAAGTAAGTAAAATAATTCAGTAGGAGGAAATATGAAAAAAGTAGTAAAATATTTAAGTATAATAATATGCACATTTATAATATCAATAAGTTATGTAAAGGCCACCAGTTATGATGTATGGGTAACGAGTACAACAATGGTGGTAGGAAATAGTATAACCCTAACCATTAAAGGAAATGATTTAACTGGTAGAATAAACTTAAGTTCCAACAGTTCCAATATTTCTCTTGAAAAGTCGAATGTTTGGATTGAAAACAATAGTCAAAGTATTACTATCACTGCTAAAAGTGCTGGTACTGCCACAATTACATTTATACCAGAGGAAGGAATGTCAAATAACAATGGTGATTCAGTAAGTCTTGGAAATAAAACCGTAACCATAACCGTAAATAGTAAACCAACATCAAACCCTAGTAATGGTGGTAATAAAACCGGAACAACAACTACTCCTAAACCAACCAAAAAAAAGAGTAGTAATAATAACTTATCTAGTCTAACTATCGAAGACTATAACCTAGATAAAGAATTCAAAAAAGAAGTAACCGAATACTCTGTAGTAGTAGAAAACGATGTCAAAAAAATAAAAATAAATGCCCAATTAGATGACTCTAGTGCCAAAGTAGAAGGAACCGGCGAAGTAGAAGTAAAAGAAGGAAATAACAAAATAGAAATAAAAGTAACCGCTGAAGATGGAAGTATTAAGACTTATGTTATCAATGTAACCGTAAAAGAACTAAATCCTGTTGAAGTAACAATAGGCAAAAAGAAATACACTATCGTAAGAAAAGAAGACGAAAACATAACTATACCAAGTAATTATGAAAAATCCACTATCACAATAGGAGAAGAAGAAGTACTATGTTATAAAAATAGTAAAACCAAAAATATCTTAGTTCTATTAAAAGATGAAAAAGGAAATACCAAACTATATAGCTATAATGAAAAGACTAAAAAATATACCCTATATAATAGCCTATCAGTCGGAGATATTACCTTTAATATAATAGATATGCCTAATAATCTAGTACCAAAAGGCTATAGCAAAGTATCATTTACTTATGACAATAGCAAACTAGAAGGATACCAATTAATAGAAAAAAACAAAACATATGCCGCTGACGACAAAGTAAAAGGAAGTGACTTCTACTTATTCTATGCCATAAACGAAAAGACAGGAGAAAAAGCTTTATATGTCTATGATAAACTAGAAGGAACAATCCAAAGATTTAATAGTGACTTAGTAAATGCCTACAAAGACGAAAGCAATAAATACTTCATGTATATGTTAATATCCTTAGGTTTACTCGCAGTATCAATAATTACACTAGCAATAGTCCTAATAAAACAAAAAAAACATAAAACCAAATTTGCTTAATATAATATAGTATCATTATATATAATGACAGAGAGAAATATGAGGATTCATGTTTCTTTCTTTTTCTTTCATATTTTATATATAAGATAATATAATTAATTAGAAAGAAGAGGAATAAATATGATAAATAAGAAGAATTTATGGTTTTTAACATTATTTAGTTTAGTATTAGTATTATCTATCTACTATGTAACAATGCCTAATGAAATATTTGATAAAAATATCAAAGAGACTACTACTGATAATAGTACTACCAAAGTAGAAGAAACAAGTATAATATCAGCCTTAAAAGTAGAAGATGATAATAATGTCATGGATAAGATAAATAGTCTAAAAGAAAAATTAACTAGTACTGATATAAGTACAGAAGAAAAAAATAGTGTCTTTGAAGAATTAAAATTATTAAATAAAAATTCTTCTAAAGAAGAAACAATAGAATTAAAAATAAAAGAATTATGTAATTGTGAAAACTTTGTAAAAATAGATGGTGATAATATAAGAGTAGTATTAGATAGTAAAGATTCAAATACTAGTAGTGCTAATAATATTATGCGTTTAGTCCAAAATGAATTTGAAGATAAGATGTATATCTCTGTTAAATATAATTAGTAGATACCTCTAAAGCCTCAGGTCTTTAGAGGTATTTTTATGCCTAAGGTCATAAAAATAATAATTTTTTTAAAGATAATAAAAGTATTTTATGTATATTATCCAATAGCGACAACATTGTTGTCGCAATTGATATAACTATACTACTTAAAAAGTAATTAACTAGGTATTTTGATTATCGAACAAAAAAGTAGTAGTAATTTTACTTAATTTATGATAGAATTATATTGATGAGGTGTAATTATGAATAATAAACAAAATAATAAAATAACAAGTAGAGATGTAGATTTTGCTAAGTGGTATACTGATATAGTAAGTGCTGCTCATCTAGCGGCTTATTCTAATACTAAAGGTTGTACAGTATTTGAACCAAATGGTTATGCTATATGGGAGCAAATGCAGAAAATATTAGATGAAAAATTTAAAGAAACAGGACATGTTAATGTCTATATGCCATTATTAATACCAGAAAATTTACTTAAGAAAGAAGGAGAGTTAGTTGAAGGCTTTGCTCCAGAAGTAGCATGGGTTACTAGAGGTGGAAGTAAAGAATTGGAAGAACGTTTATGTATTAGACCAACTTCAGAGACATTATTTTCAGATTACTATAGAACAGTAGTAAGTTCCTATCGTGATTTACCAAAATTATATAATCAGTGGTGTAGTGTATTAAGATGGGAAAAAGAAACAAGACCATTCTTAAGAAGTCGTGAATTCTTATGGCAAGAAGGACATACTATTCATGAAACAAGTAAAGAAGCAGAAGCAGAGACATTAAATATGTTAAATATATATAATAATTTCTTTCATGATTATTTAGCTATACCTAGTATTGTAGGAAGAAAAACAGAAAAAGAAAAATTTGCTGGAGCAGAATATACTTATACCGTAGAATCACTTATGTATAACGGTATCGCACTGCAGTCTGCGACTAGCCATTATTTTGGACAAAAGTTTTCTAAAGCTTATGATATCAAATTCACTAGTAGAGAAAATAAACTAGAATATCCATATCAAACTTCATGGGGAGCTTCTACTAGAATGATGGGAGCCCTTATAATGGTACATTCTGATGATTATGGTTTAGTATTACCACCTAAGATAGCTCCTAAAAAAGTAGTTATTATTCCAATAGGAAATGACTTAGAAGTAGTTAGCTTAGCTAATGATTATCTTGATAAATTAAAGAAAGAAGGAATTGAAGCCTATATTGATAATAGTGATAAGAGTCCAGGATTTAAATTTGCTGAAGCTGAAGTAAATGGTATTCCTGTTAGAATAGAAATAGGTAAGAGAGATTTAGAGAATAATATGATTACTTTAGTAAGAAGAGATACTAGAGAGAAAAGAGAGGTATTTACTAATACCGATATTATTCATGATGTTAAGTTGTTACTTGAAGATATTCAAAGAGATATGTATGATAGAGCCTTAAGAAGAAGAGAAGAAATGACTTATACATGTACCGATATAGAAGAATTTAAAGATATAATAAATAACCGCCCAGGCTTTATTAAAGCTATGTGGTGTGGAAACGCTGAGTGCGAAGCCAAGATTAAAGAGATTAGAGGATGCAAATCTAGATGTATTCCATTTAATGAAGAAAAAGTAGATGATAAATGTATTGTCTGTGGTAAACCTGCTAAAGATGTAGTTATTTGGGGTATTCAGTATTAAAAAATATTTACAAAGAAAAAGTTATTTGTTATAATATATAATGTGTGAAAGGATTGATTACTATGGAAATAGCATTACTTATTGTATCAATATTATTAATCGCAGTAGTTTTACTTCAAAGTGGTAAGGCTGAGTCTGCATCACAAATAATTCAGGGTGGAACATCTGATTTGTTTGCAAATAGGAAAGAAAGAGGATTTGAACTATTTGTTACAAGAATAACATATATTTTAGGTTTTACTTTCTTTGTATTATGTTTAATAATATCATTATAAGACTTAAAATATAATTTTAAGTCTTTTTGAGTATAAAGAGGAGGTTAGCATGAATATGAAAGATATAATTATAGATAAATTAAAAGAGAATACATCACTTACTATTATGGAAATTAATGATTTACTAGGACTAACTAGCATAGAAGAATATCAAAGTTTAGAGAATGCTTTAGATAGTTTAGTTAGTGATGGTATACTATATTATAGTGAGAAAAAAAAGAAATATCTATTACTAGAAAATAGTCATTTAGTTAAAGGTAATTTAATACTTAATGATAAAGGTTTTGGTTTTGTAAATATCGGTAAAGATAGTAAAGATGTATATGTTAGTAGAGATAATATAAATGGAGCAATAGATGGTGATTTAGTATTATTTGAATATTTAAATAAAGATATGAATAGACCTGAAGGTAAGATAATTAAAGTTATTAAAAGAAACTATGATCCTTTAGTAGGAGAAGTAATAAAAATAGATAATGATTATTTTGTTAAACCTGATAAAAATGGAGCTAATATATACATACCAAGAGACAATTTAAATGGAGCAGTAGAAGGACATAAAGTAGTCGTAGAACCATTAAAAGATGGTAAAAGAGTGGGTAAGATTATTAAGATTATTGGACATAAGAATGATGTAGGAGTAGATATATTATCATTTGTTTATGAATATAATTTTAGTCCATCATTTCCTGATGAAGTAATAGAAGAACTAGATAGTATTCCTTCTTATTTAACCGAAGAAGAAATAAATAAAGAACTATCTTCTGGTAGAAGAGACATTAGAGATAGAGAAATATTTACAATAGATGGATCTGATACTAAAGATATTGACGATGCTATATCATTATCAATGACTGAGGATGGCAAATATTTATTAGGAGTCCATATAGCGGATGTTTCATATTATGTAAAAGAAGGAACTAAATTAGATGATGAAGCATATTTTAGAGGTACTAGTGTTTATTTAGTAGATAGAGTACTCCCAATGCTTCCTCATAAGTTATCTAATGGTATATGTTCATTAAATGAAAATGAAGATAGATTTGCATTTAGTTGTGAGATGGTTATTGATAATAAAGGTAATATTACTCATTATGATATCTTTAAATCTATTATTCGAAGTAGAAAGAAAATGACTTATGAAGAAGTAAATAAGTTGCTTGAAGAGAATAATCCTAGCGAAGATTATAAGCCTTTTGAGAAGACTCTTAGATTAATGGAAGAATTATCTAAGATACTTAGAAAGAAAATGATCTCTCGTGGATATATAGAATTCGAAAGTACTGAGGCTAAAATTAAAGTAGATGAAGCTTGTCATCCAATAGATATAGAGGCTAGAGTACAAAGAACAGGTGAAGAGTTAATAGAGAACTTTATGATCGCAGCAAATGAAACCGTAGCAAGTTCAATCTATTACAAGAATTTACCTGGTATATATAGAGTACATGATAAACCAGATGAAAAAAGATTAGGAGAATTTATGAAGTTCTTATCACTTCATGGATATGTAGTAAATGGAAAGAGTAAGATAGAGTCTCCTAAAGATTTACAAAACATACTAAAACAATTAGAAGAAGTACCAGAAGTTAGAGTACTTCATGATATGGCTATTCGTAGTCAAGCTAAGGCAGTATACTCTGATGTTAATATAGGACACTTTGGCCTAGGTAGTAAGTGTTATAGTCACTTTACTTCACCAATAAGAAGATATCCTGATTTAATATTACATAGATTATTAAAAGATTATAACTATAATTATAGTGATAAAATAATAAACGAAAGAAAAGAAGAACTTCCAATAGAAAGTGAACATTGTTCAATTAGAGAACAAGATGCACAGAACTGTGAAAGAGATGTCGACAAAATGAAGAAAGCAGAATATATGGCTGATCATATTGGAGAAATATATGAAGGTATTATATCAGGAGTACAAGAATTTGGTATCTTTGTCGAACTAGAAAATACCATTGAAGGGCTTATTAAGGCTGAAAATATTAAAGGAGACTACTATGTATATGATAGTGATATGATGGCTTTAATAGGTAAGAAAACAAAGAAGAAGTATGCTTTTGGAGATAAGATAACAATTAGAGTAGTAAGAGCAGATAAAGATAAATCAGAAATAGATTTTGAAGTATATGATGAAAAAGAAAAACAAATAAATAATAAGAAAAAACAAAAATAGGGAGGGTTTTAAATGGAAAGCAGTATTATTACAATACTTAGTAAAGAAAAGAATAAAATGATGAAGCTAGAAGAAATAACTAAAGAGTTAAAAGTACAAGATACTACTAAATTACTTGCAGTAATAAAAAATCTTGAAGAGACAGGTATTATCTTTCGTGATAAAAAAGGAAGATATACCCTAATTACCAATACCAATTTAAAAAGAGGTCTAATCAAGATAACCAAAAAGAAAGGACCAATCGTTATTTTTGAAGATAAGACAGAAGCAGTAGTAACATATAAAGATCATAAAACATTAGAAAATAACGATATCGTTTTAGTAGATACAAGTAATAATATTGCTAAAGTAGTAAAAATAATTAGAAGAGAACATCATAATTTTATAGCAGAAGTAATAAAAGATGAACATGGATATAAAGCAGTATCTAACGGTTATGAAAGTATCATATTAGATGAAATATATCCACTAGGAACAAAACTATTAATAGATGGAAAAACATTAGAAGTAAAAGAAGTACTAGGACATAAAGATGATGTTGGAACCAAAGAAAAAGAAGTATTAGCAGAATATAACTTTCCTATTAGTTTTAATGAAGAGTATTTAAAAGAAGTTAATTCCATAGAAAAGTCATTAAGTGAAGAAGTAATAGATATGGAAAAAAGAAATGGTTTAAAAGATCAAAGAAGTATCACTTCCGTAACAATAGATGGTGATGATACTAAAGATTTTGATGATGCTGTTGCCTTCCATAATAATACCGTTTATGTCCAAATAGCGGATCCTAATAGATATATCAAAGATAATAGTGCCATGTGGGATGAAACTTTAAGAAGAGCCATATCAACATATTTTCCTGGTTGCTGCAATCCAATGATGCATGAAATATTATCTAACGGTATATGTTCCTTAATACCAGGAGAAGATCGCTATGCTATATCTATGAGTATAAAAATAGATGACAGTGGTAAAGTATTAAATTATAAAATAAATGAAGCAGTAATAAATAATCGTAAGCGTATGACTTATACTGAGGTAAATAAATATCTAGAAGAAAATACCATACCTAATGGTTATGAAAATTATACTGAGTTATTAGATAATTTATATAAGACCGCTATGAAAGTAAAAAGAAAAATGATAAATGAAGGCTTTCTAGAATTTACATCTGATGAAGTAAAATTCTTCTTTGAAAGTAGTAAATTAATAGATATTAGAGAAAGACATCAAGGAAAAGCCGAAGAATTAATAGAATTTTTAATGTTACTTCATAATATGTGTATGACTGATTATTTCTTAAAAAATAAACTTCCATTCATATCAAGATTTCATGATAGTCCAAATACTGATAAATTAAATACATGGATGGGATTATTAAAGAAAAAAGGATATCGAGTATATAGTGATAAAAAGAAGAGTTTTACAACAGAAGATATAAAAAAAATTCAGAAATTATATGCTGATTCTAAAGAAAAAATAATCTTTGATAAGATGGCTATTATGAGTCAAGCCAAAGCTAAGTATTCAGCTTATGATATCGGTCATTATGCTTTAGGTATGGGGGCATATTCTACTAGTACATCACCAATAAGAAGACTATCAGATACTATTAATCAAAGAATATTTAAAGATTCACTTCATTATGGCGTAGATTATGCTAGAAAGAAATGGTCTAGTATTACACCATATATTGCTAAATTAGCAACTGATGCTGAATTAAGAGCAGTAAAAGCCGAACATAGATTAGATGATATAAGAAAAGCTGAGTTTATGAAACAATATGAAAAACAAGATTTTGAAGTTATAGTATCAGATATTAAAGAAAACTTTATTATAGTATTATATCCAGAAAGAATGGTATATGGTAAATTATTCTATAATAGTAGATATTTCCATTTAGGTAAAGATGGTTATTCTATTATGGGACATAATGGAGAAAAGATTATGATAGGAGATATCTTTAATGCTAGATTAACTAAAGTAAATATTCTAAATGGAGAAGTAGTATTCTCTAAAGGTATTAGTGAAATAAATGAAATTAATCATACTGAAAATAATAGAAAGAGAAAAGTAAGAAGAAAATAATATATCCTTTGAAGTCCTTTGGTCTTCAAAGGTAAAAGGAAGCCTAGATAGTCTTCCTTTTAAACAATATGACTGTAGTGAAAAATCTTTCAGTAGAGATATGAGGTATATATGAAAAGAAGAAGAAAAGTAAATAAAAAGAAAGTAATATCATTTATATTAATAATAATTATTTTAGTTATAGGAAGTATCTTTATAGTTAGTAAATTATTTGATAAAGAAGTAGTACCTTCAGATAATATTATAGATAAAGATAATGATAAAGAATATAGTATTAACATGCTTATGGTAGGAGATCTTTTAGTACACGATAGATTATATAATGCTATGAAAACTAGTGATGGTTATGATTTTAAACCAGCCCTAACATATATAAAAGATATCGTTAAAGATTATGATGTAGCCTACTATAACCAAGAGACAATACTAGGAGGATCAGAAATAGGTTTATCAAGTTATCCAGCCTTCAATTCACCATATGAAGTAGGAGATGCCATGATAGATGCAGGCTTTAATTTAGTTAGTTTAGCCACTAATCATACACTTGATAGAGGAGAAAAAGCAATTACTAATTCAGTTAATTATTGGAACTCTAAGTCAGATGTTTTAGCAGTAGGTAGTTATTTAAGTAATGAAGATAGAGATAAAATAAATATTAAAGAAAAGAATAATATTACTTATACAATGCTTAATTATACTTATGGTACTAATGGTATTAAAGTACCTACTGGTAAAGATTATTTAGTAAATGTATGGCCTTGTACTGGAAATGATCCTAGTACAGATACTAAATATCAAGAATATAAAAACAAAGTAAAAGAAGATATAAATAGAGTAAGAGATAAAGTAGATTTACTTATAGTAGCTATGCACTGGGGAGTAGAATATACCCATACTCCAACAAGTTATCAAATAGATATGGCTAGCTTTTTAGAGAAGCAAGGAGTAGATATTATAATAGGAACTCATCCTCATGTAGTAATGCCTGTTACTTATATAAATGATACTTTAGTAATATATTCACTTGGTAATTTCCTTTCAGCTCAAGAAACTAATATTGATTATAATACTACAGTAGGACTACTTAGTACAGTAAAAATAACAAAACATATTGATAAAGATAATAACACAAGTATAAAATTAAGTAATCAAACTAATGAACTAATATATACATACTCTAAGAATAATAAAGATTATAAAGTAATACCATTTTCTAATCCAGATATAAAAACATATCTTAGTGATTATGAAAGAGTATATAATAAGTATGCTAGTGTTATTAAGAATATAGATAATACCATAGAAGTAAATAGTATAAATTAAAATATTGTTAAAATATAAAAAGTAAGATATAATATATATAGAAAAAGGTGATTACTATGGAAATACTAAATAGAAAAGCAAGATATGATTATGAAATTGAAGATACCTATGAAGCAGGAATAGTACTTACAGGTACTGAAATAAAATCAATTAGAGAAGGCAAAGTAAATATTAAAGATAGTTATGCTATAATAAGAAATAATGAAATATATTTACTTAATACTCATATATCTACTTATAAAGAAGGAAATATATTTAATCATGAAGAAGATAGAACAAGAAAACTATTACTTCATAAAAAAGAAATATTAAAATTAAGAGATAAATTAGAAGTAGAAGGTTATACTTTAGTACCCCTTAAAATATATTTCGTTAAAAATAAAGCTAAAGTTTTAATCGGAGTAGCTAAAGGTAAAAAGAATTATAATAAAAAAGAAACTATTAAAGAGAGAGATATCAAAAGAGAAATGGAAAGAAACTTTAAATATAGATAATGGATAATGTTATAGAAAAAACTAAAAACTTAATAGAAGTTTTTGAAGAAAGTGATTTAATAAAAAATCTAGATCACTATAAAAAAATAGTATTAGATAATCAAGAATTACTAGAACTTATTAATAAATATAATACTAGTAATGATGACTATGAAAAAGTATCTCTAAAAGTAAAAATTAATAGTTATGAAGAATATAAAGAATATATGAAATATTATAATGAATTATCCTATTATGTAATGGATATTAATAAAAGATTTAAGAAGTATACTGATGTAAGGGGTTGTCATAAATGAGAGTAATAAGTGGATATTTAAAGGGTAGAAATATTTTAGGATATAATATTCCAGGCACTAGACCAACGATGGATAGAGTAAAAGAATCAATGTTTGCTAGTATTCAAGATTATATAGATAATTCTACTGTATTAGATTTATTTTGTGGTACTGGTAGTTTAGGAATAGAAGCATTATCCATGGGAAGTAACAAATGCTATTTCGTAGATAATGGTAAAGAAATATTAAAATATCTTAATAAAAATATAGATAACTTAAATATCAAAGATAAAAGTATAGTAATAAATAAAGATTATAAAGATGCTTTATTATATTTTAAAAATAATAATATAAAATTTAATATCATATTAATGGATGCTCCCTATAAATTAGAAGTAGCAGAAGAAATAATTAATCTAGTTAATAAATATGATTTATTATATAATAATGGTATATTAGTATTAGAATATAGTATTGATAAATTAAAAGATAATTATAATAATTTAACACTAATAAAGAGTAAAAAATATAATGACAAATATGTAAATATTTATCATAAAGTAATTGACTAAGAAATTATTTTATGGTAAGATTATATTATAAATAGAGGAGGATTAAAATAATGAAAAAATTAAATAGAAAAGGATTTACTTTAATAGAGTTACTAGCAGTTATCGTTATACTTGCTATTATCGTAGTAGTTACTGTACCTACAATATTATCATCAATTGATGATGCTAGATTATCTACAATTAACTCATTATCTAAAGAAGTTGCTACTTGGTATGATGAGAGTGTTGTTAAAGATGAAATGGCATTTGGTACTAACTATACGTCTATATTAAAAGGTGCAACACCTACTGCTACATGGCAATGCTTAAAAGATGTTAAGGGTACTGGAGACTCTATAGATAAGTTATATGGTTTAACTTCAACTGATATCAAATTAGATGGTACAGCTTATAGTGGTAGTGGAGATCCAACAAGTGCTAATTGCTCATCTATTAAATTAAATAGTGCAGGTCATGCTGAAGTCCTATTAGTTGGTGCTACTGGTGGTAAATTTGGTTCTAAATATTCATTTAGTACTGCTGCTAATGGTAAAAAATTAGCTAGTTAATAATTAAAGAGGAGAAATCCTCTTTTTTTGGTATATACTTATGCTTATATATAATATATATGGTTGATATCTTGTTATTAGACTTTAGACTAATAACAACACTCTAAGACCTTGGCTTAGAGTGAAAGGTAGAAAAAAGTCTTTTTCTTTTACTAAAAATATAGTATAATGTTATAGAAAGAGGTAGATAATATGAATTTAATAATAGGAAGTCATGTATCATATAATAATAAAAGTCAGTTACTTGGAAGCGTTAAAGAAGCACTAAGTTATAAGGCAAATACTTTTATGTTTTATACAGGAGCCCCACAGAATACTAATAGAAGTGTTATTGAAGATTCTCTTACTATGGAAGCATATAAATTAATGAAAGAAAATAATATAGCTTTAGAAAAAGTAATAGTACATGCTCCTTATATAGTTAATTTAGCTAATTTTAATAATTTTGATTTTTCAGTATCATTTCTTATAAACGAAGTAGAAAGATGTAGTACTTTAGGTATTAAATACTTAGTATTACATCCAGGATCAGCAGTTAATTGTTCTAGAGAAGAAGCTATTAATAATATAAGTAAAGGATTAAATTTAATATTAGATAATGATTATAATGTAACTATCTTACTAGAAACAATGGCAGGTAAAGGTAATGAAATGGGTAAGACATTTGAGGAATTAAAAGCTATTATTGATAAAATTAAATATCAAGATAAGATTGGAGTATGTATAGATACTTGTCACTTAAATGATGCTGGTTATGATATGAGTAAGTTTGATATAGTACTTGATAATTTTGACAAAGTAATTGGTATTAATAAAATAGGTTGTATTCATGTTAATGATAGTAAGAATGAAATAAGTAGTCATAAAGATAGACATGAGAATATAGGCTTTGGAACTATAGGCTTTGATAATTTAATAAAAATAATTTATAATGAAAGATTAGAAAGTATTCCTAAAATACTTGAAACACCATATGTTACTAAGGATGATAATAGTAAAGAAAAAGTATATCCCCCATATAAATATGAAATAGAAATGATAAGAAATAAAAAGTTTGATAGTAATTTAATAACTAAAATAAGAGAAGGCTAGCCTTCTCTTATGTTTTTAGTAAACATATCAATTTTATCTTTAAATTTAATATATAAATTTTCTATTTTATTATAAGTAAGTGGTTTTACCTTAAATTTAATTTCATTTAAAATATCTTTAGGATTACCATAAATAATAGTTTTATAATCTTTTTTAATATAATCATATATTAATTCTACTTCTTCTTTATCTAAAGAAATACCCTGTTTTTCAGCATAATAAATAATATCACTTTTTCTTAATCTGTTTACATATTCACTAATTAAATAAATATTCATAAATTCACCTAATTAACTATATGTATAATTAGAATAAATATGATATAATAATAAAAGGAAGGTTGATAACATGAAAAGAACAATTAATAAACCTAAGAAAAAAAGCCTCAAGAAAAAATTAGAAATAAAGAAGAATAGTAAACCTTTAAATAAAACAAAAAAAGATGAAAGAAATCTTACTGAAGTAATAAATAAAAGATATAATTCTTTAATATTTATAGTAATAATTTTATATGTTGTAATACTAGGAAGAGTATTTTATCTTCAAATAATTAAAGAGAATGACTATAAAGAGAGTCTTTCTATGGCTACTGAAAAGACAGTAGAAAGTACTAGTGCTCCAAGAGGTAGAATATATGATCGAAATTATAATTTACTAGTAGATAATGAAGGGGTTAAGACTATATATTATAAGAAACAAAATGGAATAACCAATAAAGAAGAAATAGAACTTGCCTATACAGTAGCGGATAATATAAATTTAGACTATTCTAAAGTTAATGAAAATAGATTAAAGACCTTCTACTACAAAGGACATTATAAAGAATGTAAAAAGAAGATTGCTGATAAAGAGTGGGAAGAATATAATAAAAGAAAACTAAATGATAAAGATATAGAAAAACTTATATATGAAAGATTAGATGAAGAAATAAGTACCTATGATGAAAGAGATAAGAAAGCTGCTTATATATATTATTTAATGAATAAAGGATATTCATATGCAGAAAAAGTAATTAAAAATAAAGATGTTAGTGAAGAAGAATATGCTTATATAAGTGAAAACATTGATAACTTAAAAGGCTTTAATACTAAGTTAGATTGGGAAAGAGTATATTTATATGGAGATACTTTTAAAAGTATTTTAGGTAATGTATCTTCAAATAATCAAGGTATACCTTCAGAATTAGCAGAAATCTATTTAAAGAAAGGTTATTCATTAGATGATAGAGTAGGAATATCATATTTAGAATATCAATATGAAAACTATTTAAAAGGAACGAAAGCTAAGTATAGATTACTTCCTGATAATAGTTATGAATTAGTAAGTGAAGGTAAGAGAGGCAGTGATATAGTTCTTACTATAGATATTAACTTACAAAAATACTTAGAAGAAATTCTATCTAATGAAGTATATAATGCTAAAGGAGAAGCAGGTACTACTTATTATAATAGATCATTTGCCGTAATCGCAGATCCTAATACAGGAGAAATACTAGCAATGGGAGGAAAACAAGTACTTGATAAAGATGGCTCTAAATATATTGTAGATTATACTCCAGGTATAGCAACATTACCAGTAACTCCAGGTTCAGTAGTAAAAGGTGCTTCGATGATGGTAGGATATAAATATGGTGCTATTGATATTGGTAGTCACCAGTATGATGAATGCCTTAAAATAAAAGATACACCTCTAAAATGTTCATGGCGAACAATGGGGGATATTGATGATATATATGCTTTAGCATTTTCTTCAAATGTATATCAGTATAAAATAGCAATTACTGTCGGAAAAGGAAAATACGAATATGACAAAGGTTTATCTTTAGATGAAGAAGCCTTTAAAAAGTATCGAGATATGTATGCTGAATTTGGTCTTGGTAAAAAAACTGGTATTGACTTGCCAGTAGAAAGTTTAGGATATATGGGTACTAGTAAATTACCAGGACATTTATTAGATTTCTCAATTGGACAATATGATACTTATACACCAATACAATTATCACAATATATAAATACTATCGCTAATGGTGGCAAAAGATTAAAACCATATTTATTAAAAGAAGTATATAAAGCCAGTGATAATGGTGATAAATTTGGTTCACTAATATATAAAGCTGAAACAAAAGTAATGGGAACATTATCAGTAGAAGATAAATATATAAATAGAGTAAGAGAAGGATTTAGTGCTGTTGTTCAAAATGGTTTAGGTTATGGCTATATGGGTTATTATACAAATTCTGCTGGTAAAACAGGAACTAGCCAAAGCTTTATAGATACTGATGGTGATAATAAAGTTGATACAGAAACAATTACTACATCATTTGTAGGATATTCACCTAGTGATAGTCCTAAAATGAGTATCGTAGTAGTATCACCAGATGCAGGTATTCCCGATGTTACTCAGTCAGGTGTTACCAAAAGAATATCATCCCAAATAGTCAATAAATTCTTTGAACTAAATCAATAACAAAAAAAGCTATTGACAAGTAAATAAAATTAGCATATAATATGATTGTATTAAAACAAAGGAAAGAGACGGTATAGTAAAATAGTTGTAGAGAGCTAATGGTTGGTGAAAATTAGTATGATAGTTACTATATAGATCACTCTTGATGTGTTTTTCTGAATATTTTAAGAAAAACCGGAAGTAAATTCCGTTATCAAAAAGAGAGCACTTAAGTGAAGTAAGGTGGTACCGCGGTTATTCGTCCTTATAAACTAGTGCTTTTTTGTTTTATAAAATAGAAAGAAGGAGAGAAAGATGAATTATAAAGAGACATTATTAATGCCAGAGACAAGTTTTCAAATGCGTGGAAACTTACCAGAAAATGAAAAATTACAAAGAGAAAAATGGGAGAAAATGGATTTATACAATAAAGTAAGAGAAAAGAACAAAGGAAAAACACCATTTGTCTTACATGATGGTCCTCCATATGCTAATGGTAATATTCATATAGGCCATGCTATGAATAAGATTTTAAAAGATTTTGTAAATAGATATAAAATGATGAGTGGATATGATATGATTTATATTCCTGGTTGGGATACTCATGGTCTTCCTATTGAACAAGCTGTTACCAATAGCGGTGTAGATAGAAAGAGTATGGATAAAGCTGACTTTAGAGCTCTATGTGAAAAGTATGCTTATGAACAAATTGAAAAACAAAAGAAAGGTTTCAAAGAATTAAATGTACTAGCAGACTGGGACCACCCATATATAACATTACAAAAAGAACTAGAAGCTAGACAAATAGAAGTATTTGCTGAAATGGCTAAGAAAGGCTTAATCTTTAAAGGATTAAAACCAGTATACTGGAGTCCATCATCAGAGTCCGCTCTTGCTGAAGCAGAAATAGAATATCATGATCGAAAAGATCCATCAATTTATGTAGCCTTTCCTGTAGTAGAAGGAAATGATACTGTAAATGTAGGAGATAACCTAGTAATATGGACTACAACTCCATGGACATTACCATGTAATACCGGAATAGCAATTAGTGAAAAATTTGATTATGCAAAAGTATTAGTTAATGATAAATACTATATTGTAGCAAACGAACTACTAGAAGATTTAGCTAAAGAGTTCGGTTGGGAAAACTATGAAGTAGTAAATGTATTTACTGGTGATAAATTTGCAGGAGTAAAATATAAACATGTATTTATGGATAGAGTAGCTCCAGTAATTGATGGCTTCCATGTAACTCTAGATGCAGGTACTGGACTTGTACATATAGCACCAATGTATGGAGCAGATGACTTTATTATTGGTAAAGAATATAACCTAGAAATGATAAACGGTATCGATGATCAAGGTGTATTAAATGAGCTATCTGGTCCATTTAATGGATTATTCTTTGAAGATGCCAATAAAGCCGTAACAGTAAAATTAGATGAACTAGGCGTACTTCTAAAATTAAAGTTCATTACCCACTCATACCCACATGACTGGAGAACTAAGAAACCAATTATCTTTAGAGCTACAAAGCAATGGTTCTGTAGTATTGATAAGATTAGAGATGATCTTCTAAAAGAACTAGAAAACAATGTAAAATTCCATACTGAATGGGGTAAAAAGAGATTATACAACATGATTCATGATCGTGGAGACTGGTGTATTTCTAGACAAAGAGTATGGGGTGTACCAATTCCAATCTTTTATAATGAAGACGGAAGTGAAATCGTTGACTATGATGTTATGATGCATGTAGCAGACCTATTTAGAAAATATGGTTCTAATGTATGGTTTGAGAAAGAAGCTAAAGACCTTCTTCCAGAAGGATATACAAATCCAGCTAGTCCAAATGGAAACTTTACTAAAGAAGAAGATATCATGGATGTATGGTTTGATTCAGGATCCACATGGAATGGTGTATTAATAGAACAAGGATTACCATATCCATCTGATATGTATCTAGAAGGATCAGACCAATATCGTGGATGGTTCAATAGTTCATTAATCTGTGGAGTAGCAGTAACAGGTAAAGCTCCATATAAAGAATTAGTATCCCATGGCTTTACTTTAGACGGTAATGGTAATAAAATGAGTAAGAGTCTTGGTAATGTAATAGTACCAGCAGATATGGTAAGATTACATGGATCAGATATCTTAAGACTATGGGTTGCTTCAACTGATTATACAGAAGATGTAAGAATTAGTGATGATCTAATTAAACAAGTAAAAGAAAGCTATCGTAAGATTAGAAATACTTATAAATTTATGTTAGGTAATTTAAAAGACTTTGATTATACTAAAGATAGTGTTAAATATGAAGATATGCCATACTATGATAAATATATGATGAATGAATTAAATAAATTTACTAAGAATGTTCTAGAAGAATATAATAACTATAACTTCCAAAACGTATATAAATTAGTTAATAACTTTGTATCATTCACATTATCAAACTTCTATCTAGACTTTACTAAAGATATTCTATATATCGAAAAAGCTGATTCTCTAGTAAGAAGAAGTGTACAAACAGTACTATATAACATTTTAAATAATGAGGTAAAACTACTTGCGCCAATTCTTCCATATACTAGTGAAGAAGTATATAGTTTACTTCCACATACTGAAGAATCAGTACATCTAACAGATATGCCAGAAGTAGTAACATACTCTGATAGTACTGAAGTAGAAGAATTATTTAACTTATTCTTTGAACTAAAAGATAAAGTAAATAAAAAACTAGAAGAAGCAAGAAATGAAAAACTAATAGGATCCGCTCTAGAAGCCGTAGTTAAGATTAACTTAGATCCAAAATATAATGAAGTAAAAGAAAAATTAGGTTCTTACTTACATCAATTATTTATTGTATCTAAAGTAGAATATACTACCGATGGAGAAGAAGTAGTAGTAGAAAAGAGTACTGGTGAAAAATGTAATAGATGCTGGAACTATGTTGATCACTTAAATGGTGATATCTGCGATAGATGTCATAATATTATAAATAGTTAATAAAATATAATGCAGTATCGAGAATGGTACTGCCTTTAATTTTGGAGGCTCACATGGATATAGAAAAAAGAAATAACTTAATATTAAATAATTTAAAATTAGTCCACTATCAATATAATAGAAAATTTAGTAGCTTACCTATAGAAAAAGAAGACATAATATCAATAGGAATACTTGGCTTAATAAAAGCAATTGATAATTATGATAAAGAAAAAGGATATACATTTTCTACTTATGCTCTAAAATGTATTGATAACGAAATATTACAAGGAGTAAAAAAAAATAAAAGTTTAGCTAATATCAATTTAGAAGATATAATATATGAAGATATATCTTATGCAGATGTTATAAGTGATAATATAAATATAGAAGAAGAATACTTATATAATGAAATAGTATTTAATATTAAAGATATTATAAGTAAATTAAACGAAAAAGATAGATACATATATGAATTATATTTTAAAAGTTTATTAAGTCAAAAAGAAATAGCAAAAAAAACCAATATATCACAAGCATATGTATCTAGAAAAATAAATAAAATTATAGATATAGTGGAAACAACATTAGAAAATAGAAGACTAATAGAAAAAAGTAAAACGAAAAAGAAAAAAATAGGTTATAACAAAGCAAATGTTTTGTAAAATTTATGTAAAGACTATTGCATTTATAATTAATATGTTATATTCTTATATCATAAGGGAGTGTGATAATAGTGATTTATCCTTCAATTGATAAAATATTAAATATTGTAGATTCAAAGTATGCTTTAGTTTATGTAGTATCAGATAGAGCTAAACAAATGACTAAAACAGGATATTATCAAATGCCTATTAAAGACTATAAATGTCAAAAAAACATAGGTAGAGCATTAGAAGAAGTATACGAAGGATTAATTCATATAGAGAAACATTAGATTTCTCTTTTTTTCTTGCTTAAAGCAAAAAAATAATGTATACTAAATATAGAAAAGTGAGTGATTTATATGTATATTTTACTTGATGCCTGTCAGCATCCAGGAATTTTAAGAATAATATATTTTGGAAAGTTATTAATAGATTTAGTCTTTACATTATTACCAATAGGATTAATAGTAATGATATTAATAGATTTTAGTAAAGTAGTAATAAGTGGTGAAGAAAAAGCAGTAAAAAATTCTAAAATAGTAGTACAAAGAATAATTAATGCTATGATAGTATTTTGCATACCATGGATAGTAAATGTATTTATGAACTTATTAAGTGAAGCAGGTATTGGTGTTGCTTATAAAGAATGTATAAAAAATATTCAAAGTGGAGATTTTACTTATTTTGACAAATTGCTAGAAAATGAAGAAAATAAATCAAATGATAACAAAATAACTTTTGAGAATAAAGGTTCAAAAATAGTAGCTCAAGGTTTAGTAACGGTTCTAAGTGGACAATTAGGAAATAATAATGATGATAAAAAGTATGGTTTTTCTACTGATGCTTGGTGTGCTCAATTTACTACTTGGGCATTAAAGCAAGTATCTGTTCAAGGACAAACACTATATAGTTATATCAATGCAGCCGGACCAATAAATGATAATAGTGCTAGTGGCATGTGGCCTGCTTTCAGAAGTGGAGCAAATAGTAATATAACATTTGAGTATTCTAAAGCTTATGGAGGAAGTTATACACCAAAAGCAGGAGACATCATTTTTTATCAGTGGACTAATGGAGAATGTCGAAGCAGTTATGGAAAATGGGATAAAGTAAGAAAGTGCTCTGACCATGTAGGAATAGTAACATCTTCAGATAGTAGTAATGTTTATACAATTGAAGGTAATACTGGAGAACCAGGTTTAGTAAGAAAAAGAACAAGAAATATAAACTCAGATGAAATAGTAGCTTATGGTTCTTGGTATAAATAGAGGTGATGGCTAGTGAAAAAGAACATAATAATGTTATTAAGTATATTACTTTTAACAGGATGTACAGTAAATTATAATTTAGAAATAGATGATAATATATTAAAAGAAAAAATAACAGGTACAGTAACTAAAGAAGAGAGTAAGCAAAATAGCAAAGCAACCGATATAAGTACTATATATTCTATTATTAATGAAGAACAAAAACCAATTTATAATAAAGAAGAAATTTATCAAAAATCATTAAAAGATAATGGTAATAATATAGATTATACATTTAGTTATAATTATACTATGGAAGATTTTATAAATTCAACAATAATAAATACCTGTTTTGAAAACCATGAAATAGAACAGTTAGATAATTATTATAGTATAAGATTAAGTGGAAACTTCTACTGCTTATATAGTAAAAAAATAAATATAGCAGTAACAAGTAATTTAAAAGTAGCATCAAATAACGCTGATAAAATAAAAGATAATGCTTATATATGGACTATTGATAAAAATACTACCGATATAGAATTAGTAGTAGATAAGGATACTCCATATACTAAACCAATAAAAAGAGGAATAAGTAGTACCTTTAGAATAGTATGCTTTATAGTATTAGTAGTATTATCATCATTAGCATATATTTTATATAAAAAGAAGAATAGTAGCGAAATTTAAGCTACTATTTTTTGTTATTTATTTCTTTTATAAACATATATTTTAATGTAGAAAGGAATGATAAAATAATTATGGAAACAATTAAAGTTTCATCAAAGTCGGAGCCTAATAAAGTAGCAGGAGCTCTTGCTAATGTATTTAGAGAAAAAGGAGTAGTAGAAGTACAAGCAATAGGAGCAGGAGCACTTAATCAAGCTATAAAAGGAGTAGCTATAGCAAGAGGCTTTGTTGCTCCATCAGGAAAGAATTTAGTATGTACTCCAGCCTTTATTGATATAAATATAGATGGAGAAGAAAGAACCGCTATTAAGTTAATCGTAGAAGCTAAATAAGTAGCTTCTTTTTTTGTATAAAATATAAATTAAAAACATATATTTTAGTGGTGATAACATGTTAAAGAAAATGTCTATAAAAAAAATAATAGTATCTACTACTGCTATTATCTTACTATTAGTAATATATCTAATACCAAGTAATAGAAAAGATATAGATTTAAAAAATAATAGTATAGAGTATAATTATAATAACGTAGAAAGTACAATATATTTAGTAGATAGTAATGACTATGTAGCTAGAACAACTATACCCACATGTAAATGTGAAGGAGTAGATTTAGCTAAAGACTTATTAGAAGGCCTAGTAGTAGGAGGCACTAAAAATAACATTATACCAAATGGTTTTAGAAGTATAATACCACCAGATGTAACAATAAAAGATATAAATTTACAAGAAAATATCTTAACAATAAATTTTTCTAAAGAATTACTAGAAGTAAATGATAAAGATGAAGATAAAATGATTGAATCAATCATTTATACTTTAACAAGTATAGATGGTATAGATAAAGTAATAATAAAAGTAGAAGGAGAAGTACTAAATAAATTACCCAATAGTAAAACAAATATACCAACAGTATTAGATAAAAGTTATGGTATAAATAAAAGTTATGATTTATCTAACTTAAATGATATATTATCATATACAACATATTATACAAGTACTTATAACGATACCAAATATTATGTACCAGTAACAAAATATATAAATAGCAAAGATAGTGATGTAGTAAAAATAATAATCAAAGAATTAGGAAGTAGTCCTATATACCAAACTAATTTAATGAGTTATTTAAATGCTAATACAATATTAAATGATTATGAATTAGATAATAATAAATTAAAATTAAATTTTAATGAATTATTATTAAATGATCTAGATAAAAAGAATATTTTAGAAGAAGTAATATATACCATAAGTTTATCTATGAATAATGTATATGATAACTTAGAATCAGTATCTTTCTTAGTAAATAATGAAGAAATATATACAATAAATATAAATGATATTAAATAATACTTAATTTCTTTTCAGAAATTAAGTTTTTTTATTTGACTAATATTTTAACAAATGATATACTTTATATAGAGAATATGGAAGGTGAATATCATATGGAAAATAAGAAAATAAAAATATATGGAGTAGTATTAGGAATAATATTATTTATACTATTAATATCAGGTTTAACATATGCTATTTTAAGCTGGCGTAGTAGTAATATAACTATCACAGGTAATTCTGAATGTCTAGAAGTAGAATCAGTAAAAGGATCCAATATTACAGGTAGTAATTTATTATTACTAGATGAAAACCAAATAATAAATAATAATAGAATAACCATAACATCAGGTATGGTAGTAACAAATATAACCGCTAAACTAAAAAGTAGTTGTACATTAGATGGTTATCTAACTATAAATCTAAAAACAACAACCCTAAATTCAGGATTTACTTCATCAGGTAATAGTACCGGAGCATTAAAATACGTACTTACTTCATATGATCCAAGTACCTATACTACCATTAATACTTCAGCTTTAAATGGTAAAACATTTGATATATTAACTACTGGTAGTATCACAAGTACAGGTACATTAAAAATAAAAGAAGCACAACTATCTAAAGATACGACATTAGCATATTTAGTAATTTTCTATATTGATGGAGATAAAGCTAATAATGATATTGGTTCAAACTCAACTAATTTTAAAACATCTATTGAAGGCAGTGTCACTCAAGGAACAATATCTGGATAAAGGGGTAGAAAGAATGGATAATAAAAAATTTATAATTGGAGTTATTTTATTACTATTACTAATGATTGGCGGCACTTATGCCTATTACAAATGGAGTAGTAGTGATAACATGAATGTAAATGTAAAAATAGATGGTGGTATAGTTACTTTTAATGGTGGCACAAATATTACCAGTACTATTATTCCTACTGCTTCTAAAGAAGAAGGAATAAAAAAAGATATTACAGTTAAAGCAAGTAAAGCAGGCGTTACAATGAATTTATACATGAATCTTACTACTATGCCTGATGAATTAAAAGAAAAATCATTTGAATATGAAATATATTATAACAGTTCAACATTAGTTAAAAAGGGCAATTTTGGAGTATACAATTCTAATACAAATACTAGTGGCATAGCTTATGCCACTAGTGGAGTAACAACACTAACATTATTTACTGGAAGAGATGTCAGTACTAATAGTGCTGACAAATACACCCTATATTTATGGTTTAATGGTAAAGATTACACTAATCCAAATACTATGCAAAGTAAAAAATTATCATTTGATTTATATGCAACAGGTGAAAATGCTGTATTAGCGGGTAACTAAAGTTACCTGCTAATTTTTAATATAAAAAAAATTCTTAAGCAAACTGCTTAAGAATTAATTATTATAAGTGGTGTCCTGGTGGAGATTCGAACTCCAGACCGATCGCTTAGAAGGCGATTGCTCTATCCAGCTGAGCTACCAAGACATCAGACAATATAAATTGTACAACATTAGTTTAAAAAAATCAACCCTTTTTATAAAAAAAATTGCTTTTTTCGTATTTTTTCGATATAATCTACTTAAGAGAGGTAAAAAACAAATGAAAAAAGTAATATATCTATTTTATTTTATATTATTAATGATATTATATCATTTTACTAGAAATACTAATATGTTTCTATTAACAATAAGTTTTAGCTTGTTATTATTATTTAATAGTATCTTTAGCACTATGAATATTAAAAATAAAATACAAGAATATTATGATAATAAATATTATTATTCTAATAAAAAGATATTAAAAGGTAGCATTATATTTATAGGTATTATTACTATTATATTAATGCTTATAAGTTATTTAATAGGTTTATTAATAAATATCAAAGGAATAAGATTAGTAAATATATCTATGTGTATATATTTATTTACTAATAATATTATAAAATTAGAAAGTGAATACTTTAGCATAGGAAAATACAAAAAACTAGGTAATAACTTAATAAACGTATATAAAATAACAAAAATTATCTTGACTATAATTACAATTATAATACTATATAAAGTATTAAATTTAGATAACTATATTAATATAAGTATTTTATATTTAATAAGTTTACTTCCATTTATTATTTTTAATTTATTATTTTACTTCATAATTTTTAAAAATAATAAATGTAGTAAGAAAAGAGAAGAAAATAAAATTAATTATATAAAAATAATTAAAAAAAGTATTATTACTAATAAAATCAAAGTATTATATAGTATTATAACTAGTTCTTATTTCTATACTTCAATTATAATGTTATACTTTTTATTAATAAATAAATATAATTATACCTATGATGTAGTAGGTACTTATATCACTAATACTTATTTATATGGATTAATTATTATCTATTTCATTTATTTATTAATTAAAAATAACTATATAGATAAATTTAATACGTTACTAGATAAAATAAAAAATAAAGAAGATTATAACATTTATAATTTTATCAATAAAATAACAAATGTTACATTATCTATTACAATATTATTAATAATTATATCTAAACCATTAAATAATATAATATTTAATAATGAAATAAATATTATTTTAAATGTTAGTTATATATTATTATTCTATATATTATATAGTATAATAATAAAAATAAGTATGATATGTAATAAAAGTAAAAATATATTTATTACATTATTAATAGGTTTACTAGTAAGTATAATAACAAATATTCCTATTATAAATTCATCATATCGTATGGGATATGATATGGCAAGTGGTTCACTAGTGTCAATAATATTAGGCTTTATAATAAGTACAATAATAGGAATAATATTAATAAATAAAAAATTAAAACTATCATTAATAAATAACTTTAATGATATATTAAATATAATATATGAAAATATAATATATTCATTAATATTAATATTATTTACCTTTATAATAAAAGTAAATATAACAAGTATAACTAAAAGTATATTAGTAGTAATATTCTATATATTTATAACCATAATGTTTTATATAATTAAGAGAAAATTAAGTAAATAAATTTTCTCTTTTTATTGTAAACAAAGAGAAAAAATGATATAATCTAATCATGGTAGGGAGGACGATATGAAAAAGAAAGTATTAATAATTTTAGGGAGTATTGTGTTAGTGGTATTATTAGTATTTATAGTAACAAATAAAGCATATTCAGCAAATGAAAATATAGTTAAAATAGATTCAAATGTATTAAGCAGTAGAACTAAGTTATCCAAATATGCATCAAATATAGCAAAACAATATTTATATAAACATACATTAACTGATTACGAACAGTATTCAATGGATGATTTAGATGGAATAACATCTAGAGGTTATTCAGTTGTAACATTTAATTTTGCAAATTCTCGTATGGAACCAGAAAAACTTAGAAATAAATTTTATGCTAATTTTGATTGTAGTCAATTTGTACAAAATGTATATTATAATGCTTATGGATATAACTTTTTAGATGTTGCTACTAAATATAGTCCTGTGTCATCAATAATTATTGATGATGATGGAATAATAGCAAGACGAGCTAATAGTATGGATACTTATAATTATGCTAATAAGAATCTTGGTGTAGCGATTTCTACCGCTTACTTTGAAAAGTTAGCAGAAGATGATACTAAGAGTAAAAATAGCATCAGTAGCATTACTAGAGGAAATGAATATAAAATAAATGATTCTAATTATATAACACAATTTTATTATAAGATGAAAAGTGGTTATAGTGAAACTCAAAAAGAAAAAGAAACCATTACAAAAGATGTATTAAATACTTTACAAAATGGTGATTTATTATTAATGCGCTGGGATACCACTAAGGATGGAAACAGTGATGGCGACTCTGATAGCGGTCATATACTATTTTATACAAATGATGATATATATTACTATAGTAGTTGTGATAGCAATAATAAATGTTCATATAAAGTAAATAGTACGCCATTAAAAGGTGGCTTTATCCATTCAACAGGAAATGATTTTAAATTTAATAAAGATGGAGTAAGTAATTTTTACTTTGATGATTCATATTCAGTTCGTTATTTACCATTTAATGATAGTACTACTGAAGATTTTAATAGTGCTTTAGATTATTTATTTAAACGAAGAGATACTGGAACCTACCCATGTACTATTGCCATACTAAGACCACTAAACAAAATAGATAAGGGTAATTATACTAGTTCTTTAGATTATAATAATAAAACTGCTAGTACTAGAACAAATACTATTGCCTTAAATACAATGAGTGATTTAAAGTTTACTCAAAATGTTGCATATAATTCATATATTAATGCTTATGATTACTCCGAAGTACAGGAAGTAAAACAAGAATGGGCAAATTCAAGAAGTACACCAAAGTATGCCTTATCTAATTATGATTCTATAAATGCTGGTGATATTCTAGAGTATAGTTTAACAATAGAAAATATGGAAAGTACAACAAATACATATTCATTAACTGCAAGTGCTGATATACCTGATGGTACTGAATATTTATCAGGTACATGTTATGGTAATAGAAATGTTACATGCAGTAAAAATAATGAAGGAACTAAGTTAACATGGAAAAATATCAATCCAAAAGCAGGAAAAATAAATATAGCATTTAAGGTAAAAGTAAAAACACCTAGTGATGGACAAAATAGGCAAGTCGATTTTAAAGGAATAAACATTAGCAATGGAAACAGTAATTTAAGAATGGACAATATTATTACTAATGTAAACCCAAGCTTTACTTATAGAGAAAGACAAAAAGCAATAAGTGCAAATAATAAAATAAATAATTTTGATGATAATAATATTTATACTGGAACCGAATCTACTGTACTAGCCAAAATAACTGCTATTTACAATGATATATTTGATACATCGTTAGGAGATATTTCTAATTATAAAAATAGTATTTTTAAAAATTTAAGTGGAACAGTAAAGTCTGGAGATTCAAAATTAACTTCTGATAAAATTGTTTTATCTGGAGAAAATAAAATTAAAAATAAAGATAGTAATGATAGAATTTCAAAAATGTTAGTAACTGGATTGTGGGGTGGAAGAAGAGTAAGAGGTAACATCACTCATGATAGAACATCAACATTTAATGTTGCTAATCTCGTAATTGGAGATATAATTCTTGGTACCACAGGAAGCAATATTGACCAAGCAGTAATTTATTTAGGAATATCAAGTGAGAAAGATAGTTCCCAAAATACAAATTATCAATTAATATACTATGATAAAAAAGATAATAATATAAAATTTCTTACCAATGATGGAAGCACAGCAAGAAAGATTATAGCAAATACTATAAATTCAGATACATTTGTAGTTTTACGACCATCACAAGTAATATCAAAAGAAATAATCTTTGATACTAAAACTGATGAAAAAATTCCATATACATTAGTTACTAAAGGTAGCACCTATGGTGAATTACCATCACCGAAAGATAAAAAGGGATACACATTCAAAGGATGGTATAAATCTGATGATACTAATAAGATATTACTAGCAAAAAATACTAAAGTAAGTTCTCTTAAATCATTTATTACAGTAGTACCTAAATATACTGCAAATACATATGTAGTAGACTTTAATAGCAATGGTGGTAATACTATAAGTAGTAAAAATGTTACTTACGATAGTACATACGGTATTTTAGAAACACCAACAAAAACAGGATATGATTTTGCCGGTTGGTATTTAGATCAAGAATTAACAAAAAAAGTAGAAAGCAATACTACTATTGATACAAGTAGTAATCACACATTATATGCTAAATGGAATGCCAAAACAATCAAAGTAAGTTTTGAAACTAATAGTGGAAATACTATTGAGCCAATTGAAGTAACTTATAATGGAACATATGGAACTTTACCAGAACCAACAAAAGAAAATTATACCTTTGAAGGTTGGTATCTAGAACAAGATTTAATAAATAAAGTAGAAAATAACACTCCTGTTAAAACATCTAGTGATCATACATTATATGCTAAGTATAATGGTAAAAAATATAATTTAACTATTGATTCAAATGGTGGTAATTATAATGGTGATACTAATATTGATTTAGTATTAGGAACTAACTATACATTAAAAGCGCCAACAAGAGAAGGATATACATTTGTAGAATGGCAAGTAACTGGAAACAATAGTAGTATATCTGAAGATTTATTTACTATGGGTACTGAAAATTCCACTGCAAAAGCACTATGGAAAGCAAATAAATATACAGTAGTATATTCATCAGATACAGAGTTAGATAAAGAAAGTATAGAAGTAACTTATGATAGTGCATATGGTACGTTAGCAGTGCCACAAAAAGTAGGATATACATTTATTGGATGGTATTTAGAAGATACCTATGAAAACAGAGTAGATAGTAGTACAATAGTAAAAACTAGTAAGAGTCATATATTATATGCTAAATATGAAGTTAATAAGTATAAATTAACTATAGATTTAAATGGTGGTACTTATCCAAAAGATATTGAGCTTGAAAGAGAATTATCATACGATGAAACTATTAATTTGATGACTCCAACTAGAGAAGGTTATATCTTTACTGAGTGGAGTATAGATAATGATAAGGCAAAGATAAATAATAATATATTTATAATGAAAGATAGTGATACCAAGATAACTGCTAACTGGAAAAAGTCAGAAATAGAACCATATTTAATTACTGATATTAGTATAGATGGTACTACAATAGATAACTTTGATACTAATATATTAAATTATAATCTATTAACAGAAAAAGAAGAAATAACAATCACTGTAAAAACAAATAATACTGCTGCTAAAGTAGATTATCCAAAAGAACAAATAAAATTAGATTATGGTATAAATATTATAAAATTAATCCTTACTACTAGAGAAGAAAAAGAAGTTATCTATACATTAAATATAAATAGAAAAGATTTAAGAAGTAGTGATAATTATCTAAATAGTATTAAATTATTTGATAAGAATATAGAGTTAAATACTGAAGAAACAAAGTATGTTATTGATGTTGAGGATAATATATCAGTATTAAAAATATCTGATATAAAATATTCAGATAAAGCTACTATAAAATTCAAATACAATGACAACGAAGTTAATTTAGATGATTTAAATATTCAAGAAATAAAAGAAGGATTAAATTATTTAGTAATAAATGTAGTAGCAGAAAATACAGATGAAAGAGAATATACATTTATTATAAATAAAAAAATTATAGAAAAAGATAATGTAGATGATATTAAAAATGTCCAAACAGGAAGTAAATTAACATATATATTAATAGCTTTATTCTTATCACTAGCAGTAATATTAATATATACAAATAAAGAAAAAATAATAAACAAAAGGGTGCAATAATATTGCACTTTTTTACTAATTATGATATCATTATTTTAGTATGATAGTGAGGAATGTATATGAAAAAAATAAAAGATAAAAGTAAAATGTATATGATACTTGGAATAAGCTTTTTAGTATTATCTATATTAGGTAGTGCCTACGCTTATTATAAATATGTAATAGCTACGATTAATGTAGATACCATAACTAGAGGATTAGATTATTATATTAATTATACAAAAGGAACAGATATAACATCTGCAGCATTAAATCCAGGATCTGATTATACTAGTGGTAATAATCTAAGTGTTACACTATATAAAAAAGATAATACTTATACTATTTATGGTCATATATATATAGATATATCTAGTATAAGTGATGGATTAAGTAATAGTGGTGCCTTAAAATATACAGTATTAGAAGGAACTACTAAAATAACCAGTGGTCAATTAACAGGAACTACTTCTGGTGATACAGTTCCATTAGCAGTAAACATCCCATTAAAAACAACATCAACAAAATATACAGTATATTTGTGGCTTGATGAAAATGCAGAAGATTATATGTATGCAGAAAATACTTCGATAAGTGCAACTATAAGATGTGAAGCTTCAATGAAACCAATAAGTGCAAATCCTTATGCAACAACAGGAGATTATTTTTATAAAATATATAGTCCTAACACAAAAGTAATTAATAATGGAATAACATATAACTATGACACAACAAACAGTCTAATGCAAGACATTGGAGGAAACCTAAGATATTATGGAGCATCACCAAATAATTATATATACTTTAATTGTTCTGACTATTCTAATCAATCATCAACAACATGCGAAACATGGAGAATAATAGGAGTATTTAATGGTAAATTAAAACTAATAAGAGGTAGTCAGATAGGAACATATTCATGGGATAATAAAAACACATCAACTGGAGCAGAAGATAATGATGGAAAAAATGATTGGACAGATGCTCGTTTAATGAAATTATTAAATCCGGGCTATGAGACAGAGACTACTGGAGGAAGTTTATATTATAACTCAGGAAGTGGTAATTGTTATGCAGGACAGAATAACGTTACCAAAGCATGTGACTTTACAGTAACTGGAATTAAAAACAATAAAACAAGAGGCCTAATCTCTGAAGAAACATATTCATTATTAGGATGGGATAATTCGGAAGTATATTCAAATCAGATGTATGAATATGAAAAAAGTACAGGAAGTGTATATACTGGAAGGCCAACATCATGGATTGGCAAGATAGCTCTAGCATATCCAAGTGATTATGGTTATGCAGCCAACTTAGGAAAGTGTACTAAGACATTATTTTACTATAGTGATAGTACCTGTACCTCAAATAACTGGATGTGGAGTATAATGACTTCTCATAATTGGTTATTGACTCCTTTCTCTGGTGATTCCGGCAATGTGTGGAATATCCGCCCATCCGGCTATGTCTATCACTATGACAATTATCCTTATGTTGCAAGTGGGGTCACACCAGTCCTTTATCTGAACCCTGAAATAGGTGTGAAGGGGACAGGTTCAAGTTCAGCTCCATATCAGATCTCTGCGTAAAAATTACTACAAATATAAAAAGAATAAAGAGGTGAAATAGCAATGAAGAATATAACTAATTATTATGTTGAAGATAAAAGTAAGTTAATTAGTAATAAAGATTCTTATATAGTAGGTAAGAAGTTTAGAATTACTGTTTTATCTCATAGACTTGTTAGAATTGAATATAGTGAGAAGGGTCTATTTGAAGATAGACCTACCTCTCTTATAATTAACAGAAGTTTTCCTAAGATAGATTACTTTATTACTGAAAGTGATTCTATGATAGAGATAAATACTGGTGTATTTACTTTAACTTATGTTAAAGATAGTCCTATTAAATCAGGAATATTATCTAGTAATATTAAGGCTGTCATTAATGGTACTAAGAAGGAATGGCAGATTAATAACCCAGAAGTAAGAAATTTAAGAGGTATTAATTATTCTATTGATAGTGTTAAAGATAAAATTGTCTTAGATAAGGGTTTATATTCTTTAGATGGTTTTTGTCTTTTAGATGACAGTAGGTCCTTAGTATTAGATGAAAATGATATGTTTATTGAAAGGGATAAAGATATTAAAGACTTATATTTATTTATGTATGATAATGATTTTGAAGGATGCTTAAATGATTATTTTACTTTAACTGGTTATCCTAGCATGATACCTAGATATGCTCTTGGAGCATGGTGGTATAAGAATAATAATTATAAAGAAGAAGAAATAAAAGAGTTAGTAGATAGATTTAATCATGATAATATACCAATATCAATCTTCTTACTAGGAGACTACTGGCATGATCAAAATAATGGCTATACACCAAGTATTAATTTAAAGAATATAAGTAATTATTTAAATAGTAATAATATCAAACTAGGAGTAACTATTAATCCTAAATATGAAATAAAAGAAGGTAGTAATGACTATCAATTGATTAGCAATTATATTAAGGCTAATAAATTTAGTTTTATTCCTTTTAGTAATGATAAAATAGGATTATACTTTAATTTATTTATTAATAATTTAGAAAGTATGGGCGTAAATATCTTTAGTATAGATTATAATAACCCATTAGATAGAATAAACTTATGGAAGTTAGATCATTACCATTATGGTAAAAAAGTAATTAGTAATCAAAGAGGCTTAATACTTACTCGTAATAGTGGTATTGCGCCTCATAGATATCCAATTATATGGAGTGGTAAAACACTAGTTAATTGGACTACTTTAAATTTACTTCCTAGATATAATCTTCAAGGGTATAACATAGGAGTATCTTATATAGCACATCCAATAGGAGGTTATAAAGGCGGTATTGAAGAAGATGAATTATATTTAAGATATATGCAGTTTGCTTGCTTTTCACCAATCTTTCTATTAGCTAGTGAAGGTGGTAAATATTATAAAAGAGAGCCATGGAAATGGAGCCCTACTATTGAAAAAAATATTGAATATTATATGAATTTAAGATATAAATTAATACCATATTTATATAGTGAAAGCTATAATTATCATATTACCGGTCATGGTATAGTAAAACCATTCTATTATGATTATCCAAAAATAATAGATGAACCTACATATAAAAATCAATACTTTTTTGGTAGAGATTTCTTTGTAGCTCCAATTACTGAAAAAAAGAACACTATTATAAATAGAGTTATGAAAAAAGTATTCATACCAAATGGAATTTGGTTTGATTTCTTACAAGGTAAAAAATTTATTGGCAATAAAAGTTATAATAACTTCTATCGTGATGAAGATTATCCAGTTTTTGTTAAAGCAGGAGCCATTATTCCTCAAAGTATAAATATTAAAGAAGAAATACCTACTACTTTAGAAGTACTTGTATATCCACTTAGTGATGGAGAGTATTCACTATATGAAGATGATGGCTTTAGTAATAATTATAAAAATGGACTATATATGATAACTAAGTTTAACTATCATTATGAAGAAGATAATTATACTTTTAAAATTAGTAAAGAAAATGGTCGTAACCTAGTAAGCACTAGAAGTTATCTAATAAGATTTAAAAATATAAAAAACATTACTGAAGTAACAATAAATGATAAAAACATTAAATATAATTACTATTATGATAAAGATGACTTTATAGTAGAAGTAAAAAATTTATTAATAGGTAGAAATCTAGAAATAAATATTAAGGGTAAAGATTCATTAGTTAGTTCAGTTAGTTTAGTAAATGAAGAAATAAAAGAAATATTATATGATATAAATATAACTACTAAGTTAAAAGAACAAATAGATAAAGTATTATTTAGTGATATTGATGTTCGTAAAAAGAGAATAGCAATTAGAAAATTAAAAAGAAAAGGATTAGATAGTAAATATATAAAAATATTTATTAATTTACTTGAATACATTCAAAAAATATAGTATAATACACAGATATATGGAGGTAATAAGATGATGCAAATATTAAAAATATTATTAGAATACATAATTTGTTATGCTTTGGTTTTTCTTCTCTATTACCTCATATTTATTAGAAAGAAAACTAAGTATAATAAGAATAAAGTACCAGTAGAATATTATTATATACTGAGTTTATATAAACTGAGTAATAAAGATGTTAATTATAAAAGATTTATGTATATATCAGGTTTTATAAATACTTTTATAATAGTAACAACTTATATGATAGTATCAAAATTATTAAATAAATGGTTTTGGCAATTACTATGTGGTATAGTTATAATAGCATTACTTATTATAATATGTTATGGAGCGCTTGGAAGATACTATCAAAAAAACAAAAAACACGAAGAGAGGTAATAGAATGTATAATTTTAAAAAAATAGAAAAAAAATGGCAAGAATATTGGGATAATAACGAAAGTTTTAAAGCAGTTACAGGTAGTGATAAAAAGCCTTACTATATATTAGTAGAGTTTCCTTATCCATCTGGCAGCGGACTTCATGTTGGACATGTAAGAAGTTATACTGCTCAAGATGCACTTGCTAGAATGAAAAGAAGAGAAGGATATAATGTATTATATCCAATGGGATGGGATGCTTTTGGTGCACCAGCAGAACAATATGCTATCAAGAATCATATTCATCCTAAAGATGCTGTAAAAGAAAATATTAAAACATTTAAAGGACAAATGAAAAAATTAGGCTTTTCATTTGATTGGAGTAGAGAATTTTCTACTACTGATCCAGAATACTATAAATGGACACAGTGGCAATTCTTGCAATTTTATAAACATGGAATGGCTTATAAAGCAACAGTACCAGTAAACTGGTGCCCAAATTGTAAGACAGTATTATCTAATGAAGATGCTGCCGGTGGTGTTTGTGAAAGATGTGGTGAAGCCGTAGTCCAAAAAGAAAAATCACAATGGATGCTTAAAATGAGTGAATATGCTGAAGATTTACTTACCGGACTTGATGATACTAATTTCAAAGAAAGAGTAAAATTAGGTCAAATAAATTGGATAGGTAAATCTACTGGTGTTGAACTTGATGTTAATATTGTAGGAGGAGGCTCTTTCTCAGTATTTACAACATGTATTGAAACAGTATATGGTATAACATTCTTTGTAATAGCACCAGATGGTAAGCTAATTAAAGAATTAATGCCAAGAGTAGAAAATAAAGAAGAAGTTAATGCTTATATTGAAGAGACATCAAAGAAGTCTAGTATGGATCGTACAGAACTTAATAAAGGTAAAACAGGTGTTGAAATAAAAGGTGTTAAAGCAATCAATCCAATTAATGGTAAAGAAGTACCTATTTTCTTAGGAGACTTCGTATTAGGAGATTATGGAACCGGAGCAGTTATGGCAGTACCATCTCATGACCAAAGAGATTTTGAATATGCAAAAGAGCATAATCTAGAGATGGTTGAAGTAATATCAGGAGGAGATACTAGTGTTAAGGCTTTTGAAAAAGGTGAGTACTTAGGTAAAGGCTGCAAACTTATTAATTCAGAAGAATTTACTGGTATGACAGTTGAAGAAGCTAAAGAAGCTATTACTAATAAACTTGAAAAAGAAGGAATAGCTAGAAGAGTTAATAATTATAAGATGAGAGATTGGATTTTCTCTAGACAAAGATTCTGGGGTGAACCAATACCTATGATTTATTGTGAAAAATGTGGCTGGCAACCTATGGATGAAAAAGATTTGCCATTACTACTTCCTGATGTAGCAGAGTATGAACCAACTGACACAGGTGAATCACCATTAGCTAAGATAGATAGTTTTGTTAATACTACCTGTCCAAAATGTGGTGGACCTGCTAAAAGAGAAACAGATACTATGCCTAACTGGGCTGGATCATCTTGGTATTTCTTAAGATTTATGGATCCACATAATGATAAAGAATTTGCTAGCATGGATGCTATGAAATACTGGAATAGAGTAGACTGGTATAATGGTGGTATGGAACATACAGCCAGACACTTACTATATGCTAGATTCTGGGTACAAATGTTATATAACTTTGGTTTAGTACCTAAAAAAGAAATGATTTGGACGAGAGTTAGTCATGGTATGGTACTTGGTGATAACAATGAAAAGATGAGTAAGAGTAAAGGTAATGTTATCAATCCTGATGATATCGTTAATGACTATGGAGCAGATACTCTAAGAGTATATGAAATGTTTATGGGTGATTATGAACAAGATGCCCCATGGAGTACAGACTCATTAAAAGGATGTAAGAGATTTATTGATAGAGTAATTAGATTAAAAGATAAAGTAACTACTGAAGAAGAATACTCTAAAGATTTAGAAGTAATAATAAATAAGAGTATTAAAAAAGTAGGCTATGATTTAACTCATATGGCTTATAATACAGCAGTTTCTACACTTATGATTTTAGTAAATGCTTATGATGAAAAAGAAACAATTACTAAAGGTGATTATAGAGTATTATTAGACTTATTAAATCCAATTGCTCCTCATATAACTGAAGAATTAAATGAAAGTTTAGGATATACTCCAATTTGCGATAGAGCATGGCCTACATATGATGAAGAAAAAACTATTGATAATGAAATAGATATAGCAGTTCAAGTAAATGGTAAAGTAAGAGATACTATTAGAATAAAGAAAGATTCATCTAAAGAAGAATTAGAAGAACTTGCTATGAATAGTGAAGTAATTAAAAAATGGCTTGAAGGAAAAGAAATAGTTAAAGTAATCTGTGTACCAAATAGAATAGTTAATATTGTAATAAGATAGTCTTTATAGATTATCTTATTTTTTTGCCTAAATGTAAAATGAAATCGTTCCAAAATGTAAAATAGGTCTTTTTAATAAAATAATGACCTATATATAATAAGCATATTGATGCATCATTTATAGACCCTAGGCTATAAATGACAAGTAAAGATTACAAGCTTTACTTGCAAATAAAAACCAAAAATGCTTGAATAATTATATAAAGTATGATAAAATAGCATATATAAAAAGGAGAAATTATGGAAGAAACAATATTAAATACAGAAGAAAAGATGATGTTAACAATAGAATCATTAGAAAATAAGTTTACTAATGTAAGAGCAGGAAGAGCAAATCCTAATATGTTAGATGGTGTGATGGTAGAGTATTATGGAACACCAACTCCATTAAAAAGTTTAGCAAATATATCTGTTCCTGAAGCAAGACAACTATCAATTAAACCATTTGATAGATCATGCCTAGGAGCAATAGAAAAAGCAATCTTTGAAGCAAACTTAGGAGTAACTCCTAATAACAATGGTGAAGTAGTATTTATCGTAATACCACCACTTACTGAAGATAGAAGAAAAGACTTAGTAAAACAAGTTAAAGCTTTAGCAGAAGAAGCAAAAATAGCTTTAAGAAATATAAGACAAGATGCTAATAAAGCATTAAGTAATCTAGAATTACCAGAAGATGAAGAAAAAAGAGGTAATGAAAGAGTACAAGAATTAATAAATGAATATAATAAAATAGTTGATGAAAAATTAAAAGAAAAAGAAAAAGACTTAATGACTATATAATTATATTTAAAAGGGGGAATTAGTTATGAAAGAAGTATTTATGCCATCAATGGATGAACTATACAAAATGCAAGATATGGGAGCAGACCTTAAACTATATCTATATGCTAAAGCAATTGAAGCCTTATGTATAGAATATAATAACTTTCCAAGAAAAGGAAGTATTTTAAAAAATGAATTCAAGTATATTAGAGAGGATGAAAAGATAACTCAGGCTGTATGTATGATGTATCCTAGAGAAATAGAATTCTCTGAAGTATCTAAGTATAATCCTATTCTAGCTAAACAATTAATCACAAGGAAAGAATTTAGAGATATATATAGATTAGATAATATAAGTAGTTTTTATACTTGTGCTTCAGACAATCTAACACCAGAAGTAGTAGATATCCTATCTAAAGAATTACCAAATAATCCCAAATATCGTTTTGAATATAAACAAAGTAAACTAAATAGTGTCCTAGATGACATATTTATGGGAAAGATTAACATAGATAATATGTGTCTATTTATGAATAATGAACAAAGACAACAATTTATAAGCAAATTATCTATGATAGAACCATATTATATTATGCAACTTATAGATAGTGAAAACAAGAGTTCACTCCTAAGACTAGCAGTAATAGAATATATAAATAGATATGGATTTAACTATATAAGTGAAGGTAATAAACAAGAAGATATTCTAACAAATCAAACTACAGAAGTAAAAAGATTATTTAGATGTATAAAAAGAAAATAAGACAATGATAAGGAAGTAGTAATATTAGAGAAGTTTAATAGAGAGTCGGGGATGATGGAAGCCTGATAAAATATCTAATACGAATTCACCCTTTAGTCTTAACCGTTAATCTGGTTAAAGATTCCAAGTAGTATAACAATAGTTATAAAGAAAGGTGGTACCGCGGATAATAATATTCGTCCTTTTAGGTATCATCTTTTTTAATTATAAAAAAGAGGTGAATATGAACTATAATATAGAATATTTATTAAGATATGTATCTAATGATACTTATAAGAAGATACTAAAAAATAAAAGTAATTATATTCTTTCTCTAGTTGAAGATAACTATATAGATACCGATTTAAATATAAAATATTTAATAAAGTACGGAGTAAAGAATATAGATAAAATAGTATATGATTCATTAGAAGACTTAACCATAAGTCATAATGAATATATAAAGAAAATAAAAGATTATGAAAAAAAATATAGTAAAGAAGAAGTAATAATGCTTCTTGATAATGTATAAGGAGGAAATTATGTTAGAAAGATTAGAAGAAATAAAAAAACAAGGTTTAGAAAAAATAAATAGTGCTAAATCTAGTAAAGAATTAGAAGAAATAAGAAGAGAATTATTAGGTAAGAAGAGTCCACTTACCGAAGTGTTAAAAACTCTAGGCTCATTAGATGTCGAAACAAAAAAACAAGTAGGTATGAAAGCTAATGAAATAAAAAATTACTTTGATGAAAAACTAAATGAAAAAGATAAAGACTTAGTAGATAATGCTAGAGTTACAGATGAAGAAATAGATGTAACATTACCAGGTAAAGAAATAAATAGTACTGGAGCCTTACATCCAATAACCCAAATGTGTTATGACTTAAACGACGCCTTTTTATCCTTAGGATTTGAAGTATATAGTGAGAATGATATCAGTAGTGAAAAGTTTGCTTTTGATAATCTAAACTTCCCTAAAGATCATCCAGCTAGGCAATCAATGGATACATACTGGATAGAGGGAACAGAAGATAAAACTGCTGAAGAAAGATTATGCTTAAGACCACACTTAACAGGAGGTTCCGTAAGATACTTATTAGAACATGGAGCTCCTGCTAGATTCGTATACCCAGGAAGAGTATATAGAAACGAAACAACTGATGCCAGACACGAAAGAGCTTTCTTTCAATATGAAGCTTTAATAGTAGATAAAGATTTATCATTTGCATCAGGTAAAGTAATGATCGAAACAATATTAGAAAAAGTATTTGGCCAAAAAGTAAATGTACGTATGCGTGAAGGATTTTTCCCATTTACTGAGCCAGGTTATGAAATAGATATGGAATGTCTAGTATGTGGTGGTAAAGGCTGTAAAGTATGTAACCACAATGGTTGGATAGAAGTAATGCCAGGAGGAGTAATCCATCCAAATGTCCTTAGAAGTGCTAACTTAGATCCAGAAGTATGGACTGGTTTCTATATCAATATCGGATTAGACAGATTAGTAATGATGAGATATGGTATAGATGATGTAAGATTATTCCATAGTGGGGATTTAAGATTCCTAAGAGAGTTTAAGTAGGAGGTAAGAAAGATGAGAGTTTCATTAAATTGGGTAAAAAAATATGTTGATTTACCAAAAGAAATAACAAATAAACAATTATCTTATGATTTAACAATGAGAACAGTAGAAGTAGAAGATGTAATAGATACTTCCCTTAAGTTCCATGATATCATAGTAGGAGAAATATTAGAAGTAAATAAGCATCCTGATGCTGATAAATTAAAAGTATGTATGGTAAATATCGGTGAAGAATCTCCTGTCCAAATCGTATGTGGTGGTTCTAACCTATATGTAGGAGAAAAAGTAGTAATATCAAAACCAGGAGCAGAAGTATATTGGCATGGCGAAGGCGACTTAGTAAAAATAAAAGAAACCAAGATGCGTGGAGTATCATCATATGGAATGATATGTGGAGCAACAGAAGTATATCTAGAAGACTATTTTCCACCTAAAGATGAAAGCGAAATCGTTGATTTATCAGAAGTAGATTGCAAACCAGGAGATAATATTGCTGATATAATTGGTATGAACGATACCGTATTAGAAATAGATAATAAGTCTCTAACCAATAGACCAGACTTATGGGGACATTATGGAATAGCAAGAGAATTATCTGCAATATACAAAGTACCATTAAAAGAATTAGAAATAATAAAACCAGATAAAAATATAAAAAAATATAATATCGAAATAAAAGATACCACTAAATGTCCTAGATACTCAGCAGTAGAAATAAATAACGTTTATGTAAAACCATCTCCAATATGGATGCAAACAGCTATAACAAATGGTGGTATGAGACCAATAAATGCAATCGTAGATATAACAAACTATGTAATGATGGCAGTAGGTCAACCATTACATGCTTTTGATAGAACTCATGTAACAGGAGAAAAAATAATCGTAAGAAATGCTAACAAGGGAGAAAAACTATTATTACTAGACGAAAACAGTATAGATTTAACTACTGACGATCTAGTAATATGTGATACCAAAGAACCTATGGCATTAGCAGGTATTAAAGGTGGTAGAAAAGATTCAATCTTACCAGATACAACAGGAGTAGTCCTTGAAGTAGCAGACTTTACCGCAGGTACAATAAGAAATACAGGTAAAAGATTTGATGAAAAGACTGATGCCTCAATTCGTTATGAAAAGAATATCGATACCGAGAGAGTAGACTTAGGATTATCATTAGCCTTACAATTATTTAAAGAAATATATCCCGAATGTGAAATAATAGCCTATGGAGATAATTATCCTAATCCTACTAAAAACGAAGTAGTAGAAGTATCTAAAGAATTCCTAGATATAAGATTAGGTAAAGTATTAACAGTAGAAGAAATAAAAGACACATTAGAAAGACTAGGATATAAAGTAGAATATAATAATAATATCTTTAAGATAGTAGTTCCAACATGGCGAAGTACTGGTGATGTATCTATAAAAGATGATGTACTAGGAGATATAGCAAGACTAATAGGTTATGAATACTTTGAAGCAAAACCATTACCAGTAAACTTTACAAGTTCAGTAAATCAACCTAAAGTAACATTAGAAAGAAGATTAAGAGAATACCTAGCCTATAGATGTAACTTTAATGAAGTATTTACATATCCTTGGATAGATGAGAAATATATAAAAGCTGCTAAAATAGATACAAGTACTTCAATTAGATTAGCAACACCACCTTCACCAGAACTAGGAATACTAAGAAGTTCATTAGTACCTGGTATGTTAGAAGTAATAAGTAAAAACTTAAGATATTTTGATACATTTAGAGTATTTGAAATGGCCGAAGTATTTATTAAAGGTAAGTACCATGAATCTACTGAAGAAGAAGTATTACCAATCCATAAGAAATTATTAACTGGAGCAATAGTAGGTAAGAATGCAAAAGAAATATTCTTTGAATTAAAAGGAGTAATAGAAAACCTATCTAGATATAATCATATGGAAGAACTTACTCTAAGTAGACTAGAAAAACCATCATGGTCTGATAAAGAAGTTTACTTAAATATTAGTTTAAATAATGAAATAATAGGTTCATTATCATTAGTATCAGTATCTACAATGAATGAATCAGGTATCAAGAGAACCAATATAGCTATCTTTGAATTAGACTTTGGAAAATTAGTACCATTTAAATCAAGAACTAATAAGTTTAATCATTTACCTCAATTCCCATTAGTAGAAAAAGACTTATCCCTATTAGTAGATTCTTCAATTACTTGGAAAGAGATAAATGACATAGTTAGTACTATGGTTAAAGAAGTATCATTTATTGAAGAATATAATGGTGATAAAATACCTGAAGGTAAGAAGTCTATTACTTTAAGAATAAAATTAGGTAATAATAATGGTACAATGACTACTGAACAAATTAATACTAGAGTAGAGAAAATATTAAAAGTACTTAATAAAGAATTAAATATTACTTTAAGAGAAGAATAAGCCTTAAAAAGTCTTATTCTTTTTACCTATGAAGCCATAAGTCTTCATAGGAATTATGAAGCTTATAATCTTCATAATTACAATTATCTCGGGCGAGTAGTGTGCGTATAAACACTTATAAAATAAGAAATTATACAAAAATATAGTACAAAAGAAAACGAATAGTATTGATTAAATTACATTACCCTTTGATAATAACTATATCTAAAAAAGATATAAAAAAAGTACAATATATAAACTAAATAATTAATAACAAAAAGGAGCCTATGTATTTTATTTAGCTCATTGACAAATAAAAAATAAAAGCGTACAATTAAATTACATTTAATTAGTGCACATAATGTGGTTTTTCACTTTTTAAGTGTGCCTCCATTTTGTTGGAGGCTTTTTCTATGTAGAATATTATTTATACAGATAATGATAAAATTAGGTTTGTTAATCACTTTTAAAGTACTTGATAGTATCAATACTATATATATTAAAGAATAAAAAAAGACGAATAGAATTGTTACTTCTATTCAATCTTTTTATTATATACATTCAACAAAAGTATCATCTAGACATCTAAGTACACAACAGCATCCTAAATTAATAGTAAAGAATGAGTTAGTAGCTTCATATGGAAAGACACTAGATTCATCAGTATTAGGTGCTAGTACTCTACAAGTAGCACAGCAACCATCCAATTTTTCTAGTCTAAACACATTACTGGTAGTAGTAATACTTGGATCTTTGCTAATAGGCATAGCAAGTGGTGTATTTCCATTACCACAAGTATATAATACTATTGGTCTAGTGTTGTAGCAGAAACTACTATTTTGACCTAAGAAACCTCTATCACAAGTCTCTAAGCAGCAGTCATTTTGACATACACTTTGCTGAAGTATAAGGATAACTTTTAGAATATCCGCAATGCAATTCTCACAAGAATTGTTTTCATTGTTACACATATAATCCACCCCTTTTTTATATTCAATATAACATATGATAAATATTACTAAGATTTCACTACATTTACCTAAAAAACTAAATATTTCACATAAAATATTAACCTAATTCATATATATTATTATGAAAATATTAAATAGATTAGATAATTATATAAATGAAAAAGAATATAGTATGATATATAAATATAATAAGTTAGATATCGTTAATTATACTGAGATTAAAGACTTTACTTCAAAAATAATAACTATTAGATATCAGAATAAAATATATCAAATAAAAGGAAGTAACCTCGTAATATCCCGTATGATGGATAATGAAATACTAATATCTGGTAATATTGAGAATATAACTTTTATGTAGAAAGAGTTGATACTATGAAAGATAAAATATTAAAAATATTCTCTAGTAGTATAAAAATAAAAGTAACAGGAAGAAATATAAATAATTTCTTAAAAAGATTAATAAATAATAATATCAATATCGAAAAAGTAATACCAATATCTCATAAAGAAATAGATTTAATAATCAATTATCAAGATTTAGATAAAGTACTAAAATTAAAAACCATTTATAATATCAAAATAGTAAGATACTATGGTAAATTAAGAATAATAAAAAGAATAAAAAAAGATATCTTTATATTATCATCTTTACTAATAAGTTTACTACTAATATATACCTTATCTAATGTAATATTTAAAGTAGAAGTAATACATTCTAATAAGAACATAATAAAATTAGTAACAAAAGAACTAGAAGATAATGGTATTAAGAAATATAAATTTGTTAAAAATTATCAAGAAATAGAAAAAATAAAGAAAAAAATACTTGAAGAAAACAAAGATACATTAGAGTGGTTAGAAATAATAAGAGAAGGAACAAAGTATACCATTAGAGTAGAAGAAAGAATAATAAATAATAAACCCAAAGATAATAAGATATATAATATAGTGGCTTCCAAAAATGCTGTTATTAAAAACATATATGCTGAAAGTGGAGAAAAAATAAGAAGTATTAATACTTATGTAAAGAAGGGAGATATAATAATATCTTCAGATATAACATTACCTAACAATGAAAAAATATCTAAGACCGCTAGTGGAAAAGTACAAGGAGAAGTTTGGTATAGTATAAATATAGAGTATCCATATCAATATCATGAAATAAAATATACAGGAAATAAAAAGAAAGTATTAGTATTAAATTTATTAAATAAAAGAATATCATTCTTTGATTTTCATAAATATAAAACCTTTAATCGTAATATAAAATATATCTTTAATAATAATATAACTCCTATATCATTAATATATGAAGATGAATATGAAACTAATATAATAAATGAAGTATATGATTATGATACTGCTAGAGAGAAGGCAATAGCAAAAGCTAAGGAAAAGTTATTAGAAAAATATCCTAATATCGAAGAAGTAACTGATATTAAGATTATAACCGAAGAAGATAAAGAAACTAAGATATCTTTAAATTTATTTGTAACATGTTTAGAAGATATAACTGAATATCAAGAAGTAAATAATAATATAGAAACTCCTTAAATTAACAAGGAGTTTATTTAAATGTAAATATTGATGTAAAATGTAAAAAAAAGTAAAAAATCTCTTGTCAAAAAAATAAGATATGATATAATTTAATTAAGGATAGGAAATATCTATCTTAATAAGAAAGGGAGAAGAGAAAATGAAAAAGAAAATATTATTCTTAGTAGCTGCTTTTGCATTATTTGTTCCTAGTGTTTTAGCAGCAGAGCCAACATTGGAAGACAAAAACTTTTTTGCAAATGGTACTTCAATAACTGTTACTGATAGAGCCGATGGTGTTGAAGGTGCACTTATTAAATGGGAAGGTGGTGAACAATTAGTACCAGCTACTATCAATATCTTTGGTGGAAGTCATAATAGTGATGAAAAAATAACCACTACAAATATAACTATCGAAGGTGGAACTATGCATAATGTATTTGGCGGTGGTCTTCATAAAAGTTCTGTAGGTACTGCTACTGTAACAGTAAATGGTGGAAAATTCACAGGACTTGTACATGGTGGTGGTGCTAGTTCTTTATCTGGAACTACTTGTCATACATGGTATGAGGGAACTGACAAGACACAAGCTACAACAGTAGTAGAAAATGCTACTTTAATAATTAATGGTGGAGAATTTTCTTCAAAATCAGATGCTTTTGGAGGAGGAGAAGGAAAAAGCTACACAAAAAAAGCTACTTTATTAATTAATGATACATTCACTGGTGATATCAGATATGTTACTGGTGGTGGTTCAAATGGTTGGACTGATGAAGTAAATGTTCGTTTACTTGGTGGTAAAGTAAAAGTATTACAAGCCGTAAATAGAGGTTTCACTTTAAATAGTGAAATGACAGTAGATGGAGCAACTGTGGAAAATGCATATGCTTCAGCAGAAGGAGATAACTTAGAATTAGGAGTTACTGAATCAGCTGTATTAGATATAGTAAGTGGTAAAGTAACAAATGTAGCTCCTGGTCAAAGTGGAAATCCTAATGAAACAGCAAAAGATATTGCAGAATTATCTTATGCTGAAGGAACATTAGTAAATGAACCTACTGGTTTTGCTGAAGATAGTATAACTGTTAATGTAAATGTTACATTAAAAAGTGGAGAAATAGAGGAAACTATTCAAATACCAAAAGGAACTACTTTTACTGATGATGAATTACAACAATTAATTGATGAAATTAATAATGATCTAAAGTCAGATAAATTAAAATTAGAAGGATTCTTTGCTGATGAAGAATTAAAAACTAAATTTGATTTTAGTAAAGAAATAAATGCGGACACTACTATTTATTTAAAACTTACTGAAATTAAAGATGAAACTACAGTTAAAGAAGAAAAAAATCCAGCTACTAATGATATGAATTTAGCATTAATTCTTGCTTCACTAGGATTAGCTTCAGCAGGAGCAGTACTAGTATCAAGAAAAAAATTAACTAAAGCAAATAGATAATCAGAATAGACAAAAAGTTGAAGTTGTAAAATAAAAGTAGACATAAAAGGAATGTGTCTACTTTTTTGATATAATAAAAGAAGAAAGGATAAAATAATATGAAAAGAAAAAGAGAAAAAAATAGAATTTGGACAACTAAAGAAAAAGAAAAAATTGTAATTCCAGTAATTGAATTTAAGAAAACGTTACAACAAACATGCAGAGAATATAACATAAGTAGTGGTTTATTAAGCAGATGGATAGAAAAATATAAAGCCGAGGGAATTAGTGGATTAGAAAATAAAAGGAAGCCAGGAAATCCAATGACAAAATATTTTACTACCAAAAAATTTAATAGTAAGGAAGAAGAATTAGAATACGAAAATATGAGATTAAAAATTGAGAATGAACGATTAAAAAAAGGTTACATTGTGAAAGGAGATGGTTCAATTGTAGTATTCAAGAAATAAAGCAAAAAGAATTTGAAATAATAGAATATTTTAGTAAAAACTATTCCGTAAAATCACTTTGTGAAATAATGAATGTTTCTAGAAGTGGTTATTATAAATGGCTTAAAAATAAAAATATATTGAATCAATATGAATTAAATAGAAAACAATTAGGTGAATTAATATTAGATGTTCATAAAAGAAAACCCAGTTACGGATATCATAGAATAAGAAAAATTATATTAGATGAAACCGGTTGGGTTGTTTCTGATAATCTAGTACATAAGGTATGTAAATCATTAAACATCAAATCTAAAGCTAAACATTATAAATATAAGAAACCTGGAGAAGAATCAATTAAATTTTATAACGCAATAAATGGTAATTGGAAAACAACACGACCATTTGAAAAAATAGTTTCAGACACAACAAAGATGTGGTTTAAAAGAAAACCGTATGATTGGACGTTTTATTTAGATGTTTTTAATAATGAGATAGTTGGTTATGATGTTAGGGAATCAATGTATGGTAATGGTATATTAAATCATAAAAATGCCCTAAATTATATGCTGAATGAAAAAATAAAAAGAGGATATAAAGACCTTGATATAATTTTTCACACAGATCAAGGTTCTGTATATTCCTCGGTGTCATTTAACAATATACTTAATTCTTATACTATAACACGTTCAATGTCGCGGGCCGGAACACCAACTGATAATCCAGTTATTGAATCTAAAAATGGTTGGCTCAAAAAAGAAATGTATATTGACTTTGACATAAATAATTATAACACAGTTCAGGAATTTATTGATGATATAGTTTATGATAACAATAATTTACGGCCAAGTTACACTTTAAATTATAAAACCCCAGTTGAATATAGAAATCAACTAGGATTTAATTAATGTTCTTTTATTGTCTACTTTCTATTGACAAGTTCAACAAAAAGTCTATTCTTTTTCTTTACAATATCAAAAAAATCTAGTACAATTGTAATAGGTGATAATGTGAAAGAAAATAATTATAATAGTATTCCAACAAATGAAGATTATATACCTAGACATGCCAGTAATGATAATAATTTAAATTACATTAGTGCTAAAGATACAACTATCCATAATTGGAATGAAGAATTTATCAAACAAAATAATAATGATACCGATACTACTAAAAGTAAATCAAATAATATACTTGATAATTTAGATAAAATAGATTGTTCAAAATATTATAAGGTAGATTTAGATTCTAATAAAGAAAAAGAAGAAAAACAACCTAAAAATAAAAAGAAAAAAAATAACAAATGGCTTTGGATAGTATTACTTATAATATTTATTATTATAATAATTATAAGTAGTTTAAAAATAATATTATGGCTTAAAGACAATAAAAAAACAAAAGATACAGTTAATGAAATTAATAACATTGCAGATGTCACTGAAAAAAAAGATGATGAAAATACAGAACTAGTTAACAAAGAAGAAAATACAACTAGTGATTATTGGTATTACATTAAATTTCCTTTAATAGATGTAGATATAAACAAATTAAAAGAAAAAAATAGTGATACTGTTGGATGGATTAATGTAAATAATACCAATATAAATTATCCATATGTTCAAGGAAAAGATAATAACTATTATTTAGATCATTCATTTGATAAAAAATACAATGAAGCTGGATGGGTATTTTTAGATTATCGAAATGATAAAAATTTATCTAATAAGAATAATATACTTTATGCTCATAGTAGATTAGATAAGACAATGTTTGGTTCGTTATCTAAAACCTTAAAATCAAATTGGTATAACAATAAAGATAATCATATAATAAGACTATCTACTGAAACAGAAAATACTATGTGGCAAATATTTTCAGTATATAAAATACCAGAAGAAACATATTACATAACTACAAATTTTAATAGTGATAATGACTATCAAAAATTCTTAAATACTATTAAAGAAAGAAGTGTTCATAATTTTAGTACCAACTTAACTACTGAAGATAAAATATTAACATTAAGTACCTGCTATTCTGATACTGAAAGAACAGTAGTACATGCCAAACTAATAAAGAGAAGTCCAAAGTAACTTCTTTTTTCTTTACATTAAAATAAAGTATGATATAATATAAGTAACTTAAGGAGAAAGAAGTTATGAGTATTGATAATCTATTAAGAATAGAAATAACATTATCTAATATCTACTACAGATTACTAATGTTAGAAATATATGGAGAAGTAGAAAGTGGTGAATATACTACTAACCTAAAAATGCTATTAAATATACTAAAAGAAGAATCTAAGATATTAGATAGTTATACTATAGAAGAATTAGAAGTAATAAAAGAAAATATTACCGGAAAAAGAATAGAAACAAACATAGATAATATTTTTATTTCTGATATAATAAATCGTTTAGAAAAAAATATAATTAGATTATTAGAAAGTAAGAGAACTGAAAAATTAAATAATAATGTAAGAAAAAAAGTATTAGAAGTATATAACTTAATGTCATTAGTAGAATTTGAAAGAACAGATATTTATTTATCTTTTTTAGATGAAGAAATAAAAGATAACTTTATTATAAATAAAAAAAACACTTTAAGAACAAACAAATACATCATAATATCAGAATTAGAACCTAAGAATATCACACGTATTAGTAAAAGAAGATTTCAAACAGATAAGAGTCTTTATTTAGATTCACTTTTATATTCAGCTTCCTTAGGATATAGTAACAATAGTTATCTAATAGTAAAAAGAAAAATAGCAGAATTACATTTAGAAAAAATGCATAAAAGTATAATAAATGATGAAATAGAATCAAAAGATAATGATATAAAAATTCTTTTCCGTACTATAATGTTATTATTCAGTAATGAAGAATATAAAGTAATCATAGATAAAATAACAAATAATAAAAACATATTAAATATATATTTAAATTATTTTGGTCAAGACATAATAAAAATAATAGATAACGATCGCCAAAGACATAAAACATTATCGCTTAGAAAATAAAGAAAATTACATTATTAATATAGTAATTTTCTTTTATTTGTGATAAAATGATAAGGAGGTGTGAAATAATGAAAGCAAATAGAACAATAACAAGAGAAAACGCAATGCGTGTATTATATCAAATATTTCTATATAAAAAAAATAAAATAGATTACACAACTAATGGTGTAATAGAAGAATATATGAATAATATTCCATTAGAAGAACGTAAAATAATTAATACAGAATTTTTAAAAGAATTAGTAGAGGGAGTACTAAATAATATAAATGATATAGATAATAATATATCTAAATATTTAGAAAATTGGACAATAGATAGATTAGGATTAACCGATCAAGCAATAATTAGAATATCAGTATATGAACTATTATATACAAATACACCTAATTTAGTATGTATAAACGAAGCAATTGAATTATCAAAAAAATATTCAGATGAAAAAGTATCAAAAATGATAAATGGGGTTTTAGATAAGATATATCACGAAGTAGAAGACAAAAGTGAATAATCATTATAAAATAATACATTACAAGAAAACATTTGATGCTTTAATAAAAAATAAAACTATTACATCTTTAGGAAGATATAAAAGTTCTTTTTATATTAATAAGAGAAAATTATTCTTTAAAGAAGAAGTAGATAGAATGTATTATGAATTACTAGGAAACTCGATTGCAGAATACTTAGACATAAATTACACATATTATGAGCCCACGATTATAAAGACTGCTACTAGAGAGATAAAAGGATTAGTAGCAAAAGATTATCGTAGAGAAGGTTATAGTTTAGTAAAGTTTAATAAATTATTAAATGGTAAAGAAATGACTTTAGATAATATTAAAATAGCTTTAGATATATATTTTAATGACTATATAAATAAAGAAGAATTAGTAAATAAAATATATAGTGAAGTAATAAAACACTATATGTTAGATTTACTCATAGGTAATAATGATAATGGAGAGTATAACTATGAAATGATGGTAAGTAAAGATAATGCCTATTTATCACCATATTCAGATTTTGGTTTAACTTTTAATTTTACTAGTACTAGATTAAGAGTAAATGAAGAAGTAGATAATAGTATTTATAGTAATCTTAAAGTATTACTTAAAGAAGATAAATACTATCAAGAATTTATTAATATGTATAATAAATTAAATCCATTTATCTTAGAGGAATTAATTGAAAATATAGAACAAAAAAGAAAAATAGCTTCAGATGATAATTTTAAAAATATTATTTTTTTATCTTATAGCAAACATTATATGTTAGTAAGAAATATATTAGAAATGTTAAGAAATAAAAATAAAATAAAGTAGATAGAGAGGTAAATATATGAATAATAATTATATAACTATAACTGAAGTAAATAGATATATAAAAGAAATAATAAATGAAGATTTACTCCTTAGAAAAGTATATTTAAAAGGAGAAATATCTAACTTCAAAGCCCATTCTAGAGGACATTATTACTTTACTCTAAAAGATGAAACATCTAGAATAGCGGCAGTTATGTTTTCTTTTAATAATAAGAACTTAAAATTTACACCATACGATGGTATGAAAGTATTAGTAACTGGTAAAATAGATGTCTATGAAGCATCAGGATCATATCAAATATATGTCGAAGATATGGCTCCTGATGGAGTAGGAGCTTTATATGTAGCCTTTGAACAGTTAAAAAAGAAACTTCAAACAGAAGGATTATTTGATAAAGATAAAAAGAAAAAAATAAGAAGAGTACCAAATACTATAGGTATAGTAACATCTCCTACTGGAGCTGCTATTAAAGATATATTAACAACAATTAAAAGAAGATTTCCTGTATGTAATACTATTTTATTTCCAGCCTTAGTACAAGGAGAAAACGCTGCTAATGATATAGCAAATAAAATAAAACTAGCTAACGAAGTAAAAGATATATATGGAATAGACACTTTAATAGTAGGTCGTGGTGGTGGTTCATTAGAGGACTTATGGCCATTTAATGAGGAAGTAGTAGCAAGAGCTATCTATGATAGCACACTTCCAGTAATATCAGCAGTTGGCCATGAAATAGATATAACAATATCTGACTATGTAGCAGATTTAAGAGCCCCAACTCCAACAGCAGCAGCAGAACTAGCAGTACCAGATATAAATACAATAATAACTTATTTAAATACTGTAAGTACTAGAAGTAATACAGCTTTAAATAACATTATAAATAATAATTATCAAAGATTAGAAAACATAAAAAATAGTTATATCTTAACTAGACCTATAACAATGTATGAAATAAAAGAACAAAAATTAGATATCTTAATAGATAACCTAAATAAAAGTATTAATAAACTACTTGAAAATAATAAAATAAAACTATATACTTATAGTAATAGTTATGTACTAAATAATCCTGAAATATTATATAAATATAGTAGCCAAAAACTAGAACATATTATTTCCAAATTAGAAGTATTAAATCCACTTAATACTCTAAATAGAGGCTATGCCATTATAAAAAAAGATAATAAAGTATTATCTAGTATCAAAAATATAAATAATGATGATATCATAAAAATATCATTAAAAGACGGTGAAGTATCTAGCAAAGTAATAAAGGTAGGTGAATAAAATGACAAAAGAAAAAGAAGAATTAACATTTGAAGAAAAAATAAAATTACTTGAAGAAATAGTAAAAGAATTAGAAAGTGGAGAAGTACCATTAGATGATGCAATAAATAAATATACAGAAGCTATGAAATTAGCTAAAGAATGTTCTGATAAACTAAATAAAGTATCTGAAAAAGTTAATAAAATCATGACAGAAAATGGAAAATTAGAAGATTTTACAGTAAGTGAATAGTCTTCTTTTTTTATTGTTTTTTTTTATTAATTATGATATTATATATATAGAGTATAAAAATAAACATAGCAATTATTACTTTTAATTGGAGGTATATATGAAGAAGATAAGTATTAAAACATTTTATTTAATAGCAGTAATATCAATAGGATTAATAGGCCTAGCAGTAGGTTCAACATATGCAATGTTTACTACTAGTGCTGAAATAAATAATCCAATTACTATTAGTTCTAATTTAACTAGTAATAATGATGTTATGGAAACTTTTGAAGTAGAAATAGAACCATATAAAACAGTAACTCAAACAATTAATATAAATAGTGGTACTGTATCGAATGTCAATTATGCTGTGTGGTATTTGAATAATATTTCCAATGTCGATATTGGTATATTATCAACAAATACTAGAACAACAGGAGTTATAAAAGATGCAGGAAGTGGTACTGGATGTAATGTTGTTTTAAGAAATAATAGTGCTGAGAAAAAAACTATTACTATAGGGGTAGCTACTAGTAAAAGTAGTATTTCTTTAGCAAGTAATATGACCATAGTACCTCAAGTAGTAATAGGTGAAAGACAAATAAATACCAATGCAGCAACATATATAAAAAAATTATATAGTACTACCGAAAAAAGTACAGTAACAAATAATAGTATTACCTATAATACATCTCAATCACAACTATTAATGAATGATCGAAAAGGTAGTAGTTCAACTGGTATTGATGCAGGAAATATAAGATATTATGGAGCAAACCCAGATAACTATGTATATTTTAATTGTTCTAACTATAATAACCCAACAGCATCAACTTGTGAGTTATGGCGAATAATAGGAGTATTTGATGGTAAGGTAAAATTGATAAGAAGTAGTCAAATAGGCACATACTCTTGGGATAACAGAAACACATCAACTGGTGCAGAAACTGCATATGGAAAAAACGACTGGAGTAGTGCAACATTAATGACGTTGTTAAATCCAGGATATTCATTGATAAAAAATAATCTAAAAGTAGAAACTGGGCTGTACTATAATGCCAAAAGTGGAACTTGTTTTTCAGGACAAAACAATGCAACAACTTCATGTAGCTTTACAAGTACAGGTATAAAAAATGATACTACAAGAAATATGATATCACAAACAAAATACTATTTAGGAGGATGGAATAGTAATGCATTATATCCAAATCAAATATATGGTTATGAAAGAGGAACAACAGTATATTCCGGAAGACCAACATCATGGACAGGAAAGATAGCTTTGCCTTATCCAAGTGATTATGTTTATGCAACAGACTTAGGAAAATGTCTCAATAAACAACTCATTAATTATAATGATAGTGCTTGCGCACCAAATAATTGGCTAAAACCTATAATATCTCCGAACAATGGTTGGTTATTAACTCCTCATTCTGGAAGTTCTCAGTATGTATGGCGTATCAGTTCGACTGGACTTGTCAATTATGGATACTATGCTTACAATGCATACGGAGTAGCTCCAGTACTTTATCTAAACCCTGATACCATAATAACAAAAGGTGAAGGTACTAAAGATAAACCATATAAAATTAAAACAAATAATTTAGCAGCTCAAATTACAAGTCTATATGAAACTTCTTCAAAGACATCAGTAACAAACGGTAGTAAAACTTATCAATATGACACTACAAATAGTCTTATGAAAGATGCAGCGGGTCATATTCGTTATTATGGAGATTCACCAAATAACTATATATACTTTAATTGTTCTAATTATTCAAGTCAGACATCAACAACATGTGAGAAATGGAGAATAATAGGATATATTGATGACAAGGTAAAATTAATAAGAGGTAGTCAGATTGGAACTTTCTCTTGGGATAATAAGAATGATTCGACTGGAGGAACATCAACTTATGGTAAAAATGACTGGACAACCGCTAGAATAATGCGATTACTTAATCCAAGTACTTATTATACTACAGATTCAAATGACAATGGTTATGGACAAAGCCTATATTGGAACGCTAAAAGTGGAACATGTTTTTCTGGTATTAATAATGCAACAAAATCATGTAATTTCACAAGTATAGGAATAAAAAATACTACAACGAGAAATTTAATATCTGAAACAAAATATTATTTAGGAGGAAGTAATACATTTTCTATATACTCTAATCAGATGTATGATTACGAAAGAGGAAAGGCAGTGTTTACCGGAAGACCAACAGAATGGACTGGAAAGGTAGGACTTGCATATCCAAGTGATTATGGCTATGCTGCAGATTTTAGAAGTTGTACTCAAGACTTAGATAATTATAACAATAGTGCATGTACTTCAAAAAATTGGATGAAGGCAATTATAGCTCCAAATTATGGTGCTTTGTTAAATCCTCATTCCGATGTTTCTTATAGTATATGGCGTATCAACCAAAATGGTGGCGTTGGATACAATACAGCTTCTACAGTTTATGGAATTACCCCAGTTATTTATCTAGATCCTAAGTTAGCTATCAAATCAGGTACAGGAACAAGTTCAAGTCCATATCAATTATCTGTATAATGTTAAATAAATTATCTTATAAAAAATATTGACAAGGTGAATAAAAAGTAATACAATTAAATAGACATTTGCTTAAATTAAATTCATCTTTAGAGAAACTACATATATAATTGTAGTTTTTCGTCGTTATATGAAGGAGGTATTTATGAAGATTGAAAGAGAAGAATTTGAAAGAGAAAGAAATTATCTAAACAAAACAGTAAGCCTAATTAGAAAGAAAATATCTAAATTAGGACAAGAATTATTTGATGATGATTCCAAAGTATTAGAATTTAAAAAACTAATATGGGATACTCATACCGAAATGGATCCTAATGAAATGCGTAGCATGATGGCTGAATCAGATTTACAAGTATCAATAATGCAAAGCAAAGGTAATTATCTTCAGAGATTATTTAGAATTCAAAATAAACCATATTTTGGTTCAATTAGATTTAAAGAAGAAGGTAGTGAAGAAGAAGATAATATCTATATAGGTATTACCCATGTTGAAGATAAACTAGATTATTATGTCCATGACTGGAGAAGTCCAATATGTAGTATGTTCTATGACTATGAAACAGGTCCTGCTTCATATAAAGCACCATCAGGTATAATAAAAGGAAATATAATTAAGAAAAGACAATATATAATAGAAGATGCCGAGTTAAAACATATCTTTGATAATGATTTAAATATTAGCGATAGCCTATTACAAGAAGTATTAGCAGAAGAATCTTCAGATAAAATGAAGAATATCGTTAATACTATTCAAGAAGAACAAAACAAAGTAATAAGAAATACTGAAGATAAAAATCTAATTGTTGAAGGAATAGCAGGTTCAGGAAAAACAAGTGTAGCTTTACATAGAATAGCCTTCTTATTATATAGAATACCTAATTTAACTTCAAGTAATGTAGTAGTATTTACTCCTAATAAAGTATTTTCAGAGTATATATCAAATGTCTTACCAGAGTTAGGAGAAGATAATGCCTATGATATGACCTTCTATGATTTATTATGTCAAAACATAAATGAATATAAAGATATAGAAAACTTTACAGACTTTATATCTAGATATTATAAAGGTAATGTAGACAATTATGATATAATTAAATATAAACAATCAGATGAAATAATAAAAGATATCAATAACTATATAAATAACTTATTAAGTACCATTAAATTTAATAATAAACTAGAATATGATAATTTTATTGAAATAGATACTGAAGAATTAAATAATATGTTAAATTATAAATATAATAGATTTCCTTTATTCGAAAGAATAAAAGAAATCTCTAAGAGAATAGCAAGTAATAACTATGAAGGTAGTACTAAGAATGCTAGTTCTATAGAAAAAAAATTAAAAGAATTACTAAATATAAAATTAGATTTAAAAGATATATTTAATAACTTCTATCAAAGCGAATATTCTAAATATAAAGATAAAGTAAATGATAAATATTTATACTATGAAGATGCTTGTATCTTCTTATATATAAAGAGTTTATTAGTAGGTTTTAATACTAACCATGTAATAAAAGAAATAGTAATAGATGAAGCCCAAGACTATAATAAACTTCAATATTTAATTATAAAGAAAACATTTAAAACAAGTAATTATACCATCTTAGGAGATACAAATCAAACAATTAATCCATATTATAAATATGATTCACTAGAAGAATTAACTAGTATCTTTGAATCATCTAAGTATATAACTCTTACTAAAACATATCGTTCTACTGGTAAAATAATCGATTATACCAATAAAATATTAGGTTTAAATCATGTTACTGCTATTAGAAATGATAAGGCTAGTGATATAATATTTAGAAATAATATTACCAAGAATGACTTCTTAACAGACATAAATAATTTAAAAACTATTTCTAAAAGTATAGCAATAATTACTAAAAATGATAAAGAAGCTGAAAAAGTATATAACGTGTTAAAAGATGATCTAGATATAATGCTAATAGATGGTTTCGGTCATATAAAAAGAGACTTAGTAGTAGTTCCTTCTTATGTAGCCAAAGGACTAGAATTTGACTCCGTAATTATCTATACTGATGAGGATAATAAATACCAAGAAAAAGACAAATATTTGTTCTATGTAGCATGTACTAGAGCCCAACATAATCTAATAATTTATAACAATTCCAAGTAATTATTAAAATACCTTTAGCCCTTATTTTATAAGGGCTTATAAATTTGTATTTGACAAAGAATTCCATTTGTGTTAAGATATTAAACGTCCGCTAAAAAAATGAGGTGTAGAAGTGAAAAAGCATAAAATGGAAATTGCAGCACTGACTCTATTACTTGGAGTTCTATGTTATGCATTTTACGATAGCAATATTAAGGGGAGCGAACAAGAAGTTGTTTTAAGTAACGAATTGCTCTCTATGAGAGAAATAAAAAGTAAAGAAGACATAACCATGGAAATGTTATCTTTACCTACTGAAGAGTTATTAAAACAACAAGATGAAAAAGTAAAAAAAGAAAGTGATACAAAAACAACAGAAGAAGTACAAGTTGAAACTTATGAAGAAGTAACAAGTGAAAAGGAAGTATATAGTATTAATCTAGCGGCAAATAGTGAAAATGAAGTTCCTTATAACGAAATTATTTCAAATCAAGTAGTAAACTATGCTTTAAAGTTTGTTGGAGGTCCTTATGTATATGGAGGCAACTCTCTAACTAATGGTACCGACTGTTCAGGATTTACAAAATTAGTATTTGCTAACTATGGTGTATATCTGCCAAGATCCGCACCAGAGCAAGCCTATGCTGGAGTACATGTTGATTTAAGTGACATCAAACCAGGAGACATTATCGTATCAGGCTATGATGGAGTAGTATGTCATGCAGCTCTATATATTGGTGATGGAAAACTAGTTCATGCCTTAAATTCTAATGTCGGAATAGTAGTAACTAGCATGTATATAATGCCTATCATTGATGTCAGAAGAGTAGCCTAATTTGACAAATATAGTGAAAACTGCTATAATATAACTCGTCTTTTTCAAAAAGGCGGAAAGAAGTGAATAAAATGAAACCAAGCGCGCTCATTAGAGTAGGAATGGCTTCAATGTTAACTTTAGGATTTGCATCAAGTTTATTTTACTATAATGAAATTAACAAAAAGAATGAAATAGTAATGACGGAAGAATTATACAATCCGTCAGTATATAAAGAAGAAGTGGTAGAATTAAATCTTTCAAATGAGGAAGAACCTACTACTGAAGTAGTACCTGAAAGAGTTGAAGTATATGATAATTTAACTATCGAAGAATTAACTGATAAGTTAAATAGAACATTATCATCAGATTTATCAGGTAAAGGAGAATCATTTGCTAAGTATTCAATAGATTTAGGAGTAGACCCATATTTAGCAGTAGCAATAGCTATGCATGAAACAGGATGTACTTGGAATTGTTCTTATTTAGCAAAGACATGTAATAATGTCGGTGGTCAAAAAGGATCTGGTTGTGGTGAATACCAAGCCTTTGAAACATTAGAAGATGGTATTTACGGTTTTATCTTAAATATCAAGAATAAATATGTTGATTATGGATTAATGACTGCTGATGAGATGAATCCTAAATATGCCGAAGATCCAACATGGTCTTCAAAAGTAAATAATTATATTGAGAAAATTAAAAATAACTAGGAAGAAGCCTTCCTAGTTATTTTTAATATTAACATAGTAAAAGGCCTAATTTGACAAATATTATGAAATCTGCTATAATAAGGGACGTTTCTTTGAAAAAGCGGAAGAAGCAAAACTAATGATTGTGGTGTAATGACTATAGAACTATGACAGTGGGTGGCCCACGTGGTTATTTGATTTCAGTATACTCTATGATCTCAACTGGATCATCTGAGTAATAGATATCTACTTTATAGATTTTGTTTGGGTCTATATCTTGTAGATTGTAACTCTCGAATATTTCTTGAGTACTAGGTCCAAATGGTTCCTTAGTAGATTCATGTTTAGCATTAGCTAAGAATTTAGTTGATAGTTCCATGTCTGTCATAGTTTGCATAGTTTCACTTCCTTTCTGTGTTATAATATTTATTGAGTAGTTTTTAGACTTGCTCAGGTCTCTTAATAATTTGTACTATGTAATCATCAGAGTATTCTTTTGAGTTGGCTTTATAGTAGTCTAATTGTTTCTGGCTCTTTGGGACTGTGATATGTAGAAAGTAATTTATTGCTAATATTATGAAGATGCTTAAAATAGTGAATTAAAAAAACTTTTTCAGAAGAACAAAAAAACAAATGAAAAGAAAACTAATCGATTAATAAAATCTTAGTTATAGTAGTAAACATATCGTGATTATAAAATCACTTTCCTTTCTAATAAATGTTTTAAATAATTTATAGACTCATTAAGTTTACTATTTATTTAATTCTTTCGTTTGTATAGTTGATTTAGAATTTGGAACATTTGTAAAATATTATACAAAGAGGTAATATGGTATTATTTTGCTGAATATATTGTTCCATTTTCTTTTTTTGTTAATTAAAAAGTTAAGTACAGCACTTTTGCTATAATGTGCTTTTTATGATATAATACAAGTGGTGGTGATGTTATGAAACCAATAGACTATGATAGATCAAAAGGAAGTTTTACGATTAAATACCTTGAAGATGGAGAAATATATAGCGGAACAATAAATATTGATGATAAATCCTTAGAAACTAAAAAATTAATAAAATGTATAATTGATAATGAAGAAGGTAGTACATTTACTTTCAAAGCAAACAATGAAAGTCAATCTGTGGATATACTTTTGGTCAAAAAAAACATAGATGTTGTTTTTGAAGAGATAAATGAAGTTAGATTTAAAAGTATTAAACGTGAAAATCAATTGAATTCAGATAATATATATTTTAAATTTTGTTATAAGCCTGATGAGCATAACAAACCAGGCACACCATCATACGAGATAATAATGGGATTAAAAAGGTTTTCACAAGTTGAATATAAAAAATTAAAAAATATATTTATTTTTAATTTCTTAAAAAAGTTTGATAATGATTTGTTAGATTATGACATTATTGTTTGTGTACCATCTCATTGCATGGGAAACTATAATGATAATCCATTAGCCAGAATGATAGAAGAAATATCTAAAATTTATATCTATGTCAATGGTAAAAAAAAGATTTACACAGATGGTAGTCAATATTTATTAAGATATAAAACAGTACAAGAACAAAAGACACAAAAAAAACGTTGTGAAGGCACACATTTGGATAGCGTTAAATTAAAAGAAAATATTAATGTTAATGGAAAAAATATAATTTTAATCGATGATATTGCAACAAGTGGTTCTTCATTAAGAGCATGTAAGAAAATACTTAAAGATGCTGGAGCAAATGAAGTTATTTGTTTTGCTTTTGGTAAAACGGTAAAACAAAAGTGGTTAGGAGAAAATAAGAATGTCTGAATATATTATTGCATTACTTAAGTGTAAAGGAATTGGTAATATTAAAGTTATGAATTTTGTTTTAAAATATAATAAAAATATCACTGATATTATAAAACATTTAAATGAAATAGTTTCATCAAGTGATATTGAATTATTTAATAATTATTTAGAAAATGCTAAACTTGAAATTTTACAAAATAAAAATAATGGAATAAACATAATTAGTATTTTAGATAATAATTATCCTAACAAATTATTAATGATAAAAGAACCTATTTTATATTTATACTACAAAGGTGACATTTCTTTATTACATAATACATCTATTGCCATAATAGGAAGTAGAAATATAACTGAAGAAGATGAAATTTTAACTAGAAACGTAGCAAAAAAAGTTTCCGAGCAAGGAATAACAGTTGTTAGTGGTTTAGCGTTAGGAACAGATGCTAATGCTCATATTGGTTCACTAAGTGAAAAAGGTAAAACAATAGCAGTCTTACCATCGGGATTAAATATTATTACACCTAGTAGTAATAAAAAAATTTTTGATAACATTTTGAAAAACAATGGACTAATTATTTCCGAATATACATACAATATGCCTCCAACAAAATACACTTTTGTAAAAAGAGATAGAATAGAGACTGCGGTAAGTGATGCTATAATGGTAATAAAAGCAAATGAGAATAGTGGAACTATGAATGCTGTTAGAACAGCCTTAGATTCAAAAAAGTATGTAACACAGTATTATTTGAATATCAATAAATATATTTTTAATAAATTTAAGAATGAAGACAACGATATATTTAACGTTATTAAAGAAGCCAAGAAACAAGAATATGATATTAAAATAAATACTGATTATAAACAAAAATCTTTATTTGATTAATTAAGAAGATACTAGATTATCTTCTTTTACTTTATTTTATCTAAGTTAGAAAGTTTACACCTTAAATATAATATCTTATTATTGTTTACTTATAGACTAAGAATTAGGCTATAAGTAATATGAAATGACCCAGGCATTTCATATAAAAATAAACTAATATCTATAATTCTACTTTAATTTTATAAGTAAATATGATATTATATATATGGTGATAAAAATGCATAGAGAACTAATAACAATAGGACCAATAACAATATATTGGTATTCAGTAATAATAATAACCGCTATTGTAATAGGAATATATTTCTCATCAAAAAAAGCAGAAAAGAATGGACTTGGAAAAAATTTCTTATTAGATTTAATATTTTATCTAATACCAGTAGGAGTACTAGGAGCAAGAATATATTATGTAATATTTAACTATTCAGTATTTAAAGGAGACTACTTAAGTATCTTTAAAATATGGGAAGGAGGTTTAGCTATCTATGGAGCAGTAATATCTTCAATAATATTTATAATATATTATTGTAAAAAGAAAAATAAAGATATCTATCTAACCCTAGATACCTTAGTATCATATCTAATATTAGGTCAAGCCATGGGTAGATGGGGTAACTTTATCAATAAAGAAGCCCATGGAGCCATAACAACCTATGAACACTTAAAAAACTTACATATCCCTAATTTTATTATTGAAGGAATGAAAATAAATGGCTTCTACTACATACCAACATTCTTATATGAATCAGTATGGTGTATAATAGGTTTTATAATATTATTAATAGTAAGAAAGAAAGATAACTTTAAACATACCGGTCTATTATTATATATATATTTTATCTGGTATGGAATAGGTAGATTAATAATAGAGGGCTTAAGAACAGATAGCCTATATTTAGGAGTATTTAGAATAAGTCAAATAGTATCAATAATATTAATATTAATAGGAATAATAGGAATAATATATAGGAGGATTAAATGGAAGAACATAAAGTAGTAATATTAGGCTCAGGAATAGCAGGTATGACTGCGGGTATTTATTTAAAAAGAGGAGGACTAGATGTCCTAGTAGTTGAAGATAATATCCCGGGAGGAGTATTAAACGAAATACCAAGTATCGAAAACTATCCCGGTTATGAAGAAATATCCGGTCCTGATTTAGCCATGAATATATATAATCAATTAACCAAACTAGGAGTAAAAATATTAAATAAAAAAATAACAAGTATCGATTTAAATAATAAAATAATAAATAACAATATCAAATACGAATACCTAGTAATAGCAACAGGTAGAAAAAGTAGAATGTTATCTCTAGAACACGAAAAAGAATTACTAGGAAAAGGAATAAGTACATGTGCCCTATGTGATGGTTTCTTCTATAAAGATAAAAAAGTAGCCGTAGTAGGAGGTGGCTCTTCTTCCCTTACAGAAGCATTATATCTATCAAAAATATGTAAAGAAGTAATAATAATCCATCGTAGAGATAAATTAACCTCTGATAAATATTTAATAGATAAAGTAAATAGTACTAAAAATATCAAAGTACTATATAATAGTAATATAACTAAGTATAATCAAAATAACAATAAATTAACCTCAGTAACAATAAATAATAAAGATAACTTAGAAGTAGAAGGAGTATTCTTAGCCATAGGTAGTACTCCTAATAGTGAAATATTTAATGTAAATAAAGATAATAACTATATAATAGTAGACTCTAATTACATGACTAATATAGATAAAGTATATGCAATAGGAGATGTAATAAAAAAAGATTATTACCAGTTAAGTACAGCCGCTAGTGATGCCGTAGTAGCAGCTTCAAATATAATAAAAAGAGAAAATAAAAACTCATAAAACATTTACAAATAGATAAAATTATGATATCATTAAATTGTAATAATTGAAGGAGGAAAAAAATATGGATATTGGAACAATAATTATTATCATAGTAGTAGGAGTTTTACTTATTCTAGTATTTTATGCTATTGGCGTATACAATAACTTAATAAATGCTAGAAATAAAGCAAAAGATCAATTCTCTCAAATAGATGTACAATTAAAGAGAAGAAGTGATATGATTCCTAATTTAGTAGAAACAGTAAAAGGATATGCTAAACATGAAGAAAAAACACTAAAAGAAGTAGTTGAAGCAAGAAATAAAATGGCTACTGCTAGTGGCATTAATGAAGAAGTAGAAGCATCTAATGCTGTAACAAGTGCATTAAACAAATTATTTGCTTTGTCTGAAGCCTATCCTGAATTAAAGGCTAATGAAAACTTTATGTCATTACAAGCTGACTTAAAAGAAACAGAAGACAAAATCAGTTATGCTAGAGGATTTTATAATGATACAGTTCTAACTTACAACAATTTAAGAGAACAATTTCCATCAAGTATAATAGCTTCTATGTTTAAATTTGAAAAATTAGAGTTCTTTAATGCTGATGAAAAAGATAGAGAAAATCCACAAGTGAAATTTTAGGACTTATTAATTATAAGTCCTTTTTTGATAGGAGTGAATAAAAATGAAAAAAATAATATTTACCTTGGTATTATTCTTAGTACCCAGTATCATCTTAGCCAATGAAATAAATAATATTGATATGAAAATATATGTCGATAATAATGGTACTGCTCATGTAACCGAAGAGTGGACCACTAATTTAATTCAAGGTACTGAAGGATATAAACCATATTACAATTTAGGAGAAAGTAAAATAAGTAACTTTAAAGTAAGTATGAATGGGAAGGAATATACTTATAATTCTGATTATGATATCAACGCTTCATTTAATGAAAAAAAATATAAGAATGGCTTTCACTATATAGACAATGGTGTAGAATTATGTTTTGGTATAACAAACTATGGTAAGAATACTTATATCTTAAGTTATGATATCAGTAACTTTGTAGTAAATACCAGTGATAATTATCAAATGATTTACTGGACATTATTTCCTTATGACTACAACCCATCACCCGAAAGAGTATATATAAAAATATATAGTGATTTCAAATATGCAGACACATTAGATGTATGGGGTTATGGCAAATATGGAGCTCCAACTTATGTATATGATGGCTATATCGAAATGGATTCCGAATCAACAGTCACTAGTAGTGAATATATGACTATTTTAGTAAAGTTTCCCGAAAATACTTTTACATTAGATACAGCAGTAGATAAAACATTTGATGAATATTTAAATATGGCTAATGAAGGAACTACTACTTATAAGGTACAAAAGAAAAACTTTTTTCAAAAATTATTAAGTTATATACCAGTTTTAATTAGTATTTTTATTCCATTTGCGATAGTGTTTATTGCTATAAGAAGTTCCATAGTAAATGGTTATGGTTATAAAAATAATAAAGTAATTAATAAAAAAGAAACACCATTATTTAGAGACATTCCATGTAATAAAGATATTTATTATGCTAATACATTAACAAAATTAAATAATGAAATATTTACTGGCTATAAAGAAACTAATATATTTGGAGCTATAATTTTAAAATGGGTTAAAGAAAATAAAGTTAAATTTATTAATCAAACTAAAGGTGTTTTTAATAAGGAAACTAGTAGTATTGATTTAACACTTAATCCTACATTTGATAATGTTTTAGAAAAAGAATTGTTTGATATTATGTATGAAGCAAGTATTGACGGTATATTAGAAACCAAAGAATTAGAAAAATGGAATAATAAACACTATACGAAGTTTTTTGATTTATTTGAAAGGATTAATAAAATTGAAATAGAAAAATTAAAACAAGGTAATCATATATATACTAGAACTAATAAAGAAGAATGTAAAAGAAAGAATATTATGGATGATACTATATATGAAGAAAGTGTTAAATTATATGGACTTAAGAAGTTCTTAGATGAATTTTCTAAAATCGATACAAGAGAAGTACTTGAAGTACATATATGGGATGAATACCTAATGTTTGCTTATATATTTGGAATAGCGGACAAAGTAGCAAAACAATTAAAAAATTTATATCCTGAAGTACTAGAAGATCCAAATAATTATATTGATTTAGATACTATTCTTTATATAAATTACCTATCGAATCGTTCAGTAAATGCTGCTAGTACTGCTAGGTCAAGAGCAGAGTCATATTCTTCTGGCGGTGGTGGCTTCTCTTCTGGTGGCGGAGGAAGCGGTTCCTTCGGTGGAGGAGGCGGTGGCGGTGGCTTCCGTTAATACCTATATTCTTAACAATAAAGAATATCCAATAGAGATAATAAGAAAGAATAATAAAAATACTTATTTAAGAGTAAAAGAGGGTAAGATAATAGTAACAACAAATTATCTTACTTCTTCATTTACAATAAATAAATTAATTAAAGATAATACTTCCTTTATAAATAAAGCCTTATTAAAAGATAATCAAAAAAAAGAAGATACCTCTTTTAAACTATTTGGAATAACTTATGATATCGTATATGGCTTTCCAAATACCGAAATAGAGGATAATAAAATATATACCAAAGATGAAAAAACATTAAACAAATATTTATCTAAGTATATAACCAATATTTATAAGGAAAGATTAAACTATTATTACAATATCTTTGAAGAACAAATCCCCATTCCTAATCTAAAAATAAGAAAAATGACAAGTAGATGGGGAGTATGCAATATAAAGAATCATAATGTAACATTAAACTCAGAATTATCAAAATATAATATCGAATGTTTAAACTATGTAATAGTCCATGAATTATCCCATTTTATTCATCCTAATCATTCAAAAAATTTCTGGCTACAAGTATCTAAGTATTATCCAAATTATAAAGAAATAAGAAAGTACTTAAGAAATAATTCCTAGGAGGCAGTATGAAACACAATATGAATTTAAATAATAGACCATTTAAAAGTATAAAAGAAGGTACTAAGACTATAGAACTAAGATTAAATGATGAAAAAAGAAGCCTACTTAAAGTAGGAGATGAAATAGAATTTACTAATAGAGATACTAATGAAAAGTTATCCGTAGATATAATAAACCTACATAAATACCCTAGTTTTAAAGAACTATATAAACACTTTAATAAAATAGAACTTGGTTATGCAGAAAACGAACCAGCAGAATCTAAAGATATGGAAGCATATTATTCCAAAGAAGAACAAGATAAATATGGCGTACTAGGAATAGAAATAAGAAAAAAATAAATTATCATATTGTTTGAGATAGAAATATATGATAAAATACTTATGACGGAGGTAAATATGATAATAACATCTCTAACTAATAGCAGAATAAAAGAAATATGTAAATTAAAAGAAAAGAAATACCGTAATATGACAAATACCTTTTTAATTGAAGGAATAAACCTAGTTACTGAAGCTGGTAAAAGCAATCTATTAAAAGAAATCTTTGTTTTAGAAGGAAAAACAATAAATATAGATATACCTACCACTTATGTAACAAAAGAAGTAATGAAGAAAATATCAAGTACTGATAGTATTCCAAATGTAGTAGGAGTCTCTCTAAAAAAAGAAGAATCATTACTAGGAGATCGTCTTCTTTTACTGGATAATCTTCAAGATCCAGGTAATCTAGGTACCATAATAAGATCTTCAAAAGCCTTCAATATTGATACCATAGTAATAAGCCCTACTACTGTAGATATGTATAATCCTAAAGTACTTAGAGCTACCGAAGGTATGATCTTCCATATCAATATAATAGTAAGAGATTTACCAAGCCTTATTACCGAACTAAAAAAAGATAATTATAAAATATATGGTACTAAAGTAGATGGAGGAATAAATGTTAAAGATATCTCTCTAAAAAGAAAATATGCCTTAGTAATAGGAAACGAAGGTAATGGCGTATCTGAAGAAGTAAATAATCTATGTGATGAATACCTATATATAAAAATGAATAAAGAAGTAGAGAGTTTAAATGCTGGAGTAGCAACTTCTATACTTCTATATGAAATGGATGATAAATATGACATTAATTAAAATAGGAAAAATAGTAAATACTCATGGAATAAAAGGAGAACTTAGATTATTATCTAAATTTCCATATAAAGATAAAGTATTTATAAATAATATGACAATATATATCGATAAGAAAGATAAAGAAATAATAAATACTTATCGTAAGCATAAAAACTTTGATATGATAACATTAAAAGGCTATAATAACATTAATGAAGTATTAAAATATAAAGGAAAGAATGTTTATGTAAATGATAGTGATATAAAATTAGATAATAATAAATATCTAGATGAAGAATTAATAGGACTAAATGTTATCTATGAAGATAATAATAAAGGTACTATTGTAGATATAGAAAGATATGATAAGACAGTATTATTTAATATCAAGAATAATGATAAAGAATATTTAATACCATATAATGATAATATAATAGATAAAATAGATATTAATAATAAAAGAATATATATTAAAGATATCAAAGGTTTATTTGATTAAAAATAAATAAATACCTTGCATAACAATATAGTTAATGCTATAATTATATTGTTATTACTGCCCTGTAGCCAAGCGGTAAGGCATCAGACTCTGACTCTGACATGCGTTAGTTCGAATCTAACCAGGGCAACCAAATAAAAAAATAGCCCTATTAAGGGCTTTATTTTAGATATGATTAGCGATTGCAGGAATTGCATCTATTTTGTGAACAACCATTACCCCAAAATAGAACAAAGAAGATAAGTAATATTACTATAATTATCCAGTAAGCTCCTGTGGAATAACCATATCCATAACTTGGATATCCATAACCATACATAGTAGTCACCAGTCCTTTCAATATATTATACTATACTATGTGATAAATGAATATAATGGATACCTAAATAAATAAAAAGTAGAGGTGAAAAACATGACAAATAAAGATTTAGCAGATTTAATATTTCCTAATTTAGAGCACGATGTAGATTATTATGAGAGTTTATATCCAGAAAGAGAATTAAAAGAAGGAGAAAAAGTAACAAGATTTGCTCCTAGTCCAACAGGGTATATGCATATTGGAGGATTTTATCAAGCACTTACTGATTATGTACTTGCTAAAAACTCTGGCGGAATATTCTATCTTAGAAATGAAGATACCGACAAATTAAGAGAGGTAGATTCAGCAGTAGAATTAATAATGTCTACTTTAAGAGAATATGGAATAGTACCTGACGAATATGAATATAAAGGTGAAATAGTAGGTAATTATGGTCCTTATATTCAAAGCGAAAGAAAAGATATATATCATGCTTATATTAAGAAATTAATTGAAATAGGAAGAGCATATCCATGTTTTTGTACTAAAGAAGAACTAGATGAATTAAGAAAAAATCAAGAAGAAAAGAAAATGCGAACTGGATATTATGGAAGATATGCTAGATGTAGAAATATTAGTGTAGATACCGCTATTGAAAGAATTAAGAATGGTGAACCTTATGTTATAAGATTTAAATCTGAAGGAGATTTTAATAATAAGATTATTTTTGAAGATTTAACTAAAGGTAAACTTAGTTTGAGTGAAAATGATACTGATGATGTAATAATGAAAAGTGATAGTATGCTTCCTACTTATCATTTTGCTCATGTAGTAGATGACCATTTAATGCATACTACTCATGTCGTAAGAGGAGAAGAGTGGTTACCTAGTGTTACTAAACATATTGAGATGTTTAGAGCATTAGGATTAAAACCTCCTAAATATATTCATACACCACTTATTATGAAACAAGATGGTGATATCAAGAGAAAGATAAGTAAGAGAAAAGATCCAGAAGCAAGTATGAGTTTCTATAAAGAAAAAGGATATCCTACAGTAGCAGTTATAGAATCATTAATGACAATTATTAATTCTAATTATGAAGAATGGCATAATGCTAATCCAGATAAGACTTTCTTAGATTTTACTTTCTCGCCTAAAAAGATGTCTCCATCAGGAGCTCTATATGACTTAGAAAAATTAAATAACATATCTAAAAATTATATCAGTAGAATGACTAAAGATGAAGTATATAATTATTTATCTAAATGGTCTAAAGAGTATGATCAAGATTTTTATGAATTAATAACTAAGTATGAAGAATATACAAAAAATATATTAAATATAGAGAGAGAACAAAAGAAACCAAGAAAAGATTATGCTAGTTTTAGTGAGATAAAGAGTCAAATATTCTATATGTATGATGAATTATATAATCCTACTTCTTATGAATGGGGTAATATTACTGATAAAGAAGAAATAATTAGAATACTAAATACTTATATTGATAACTATTTTGATGTATCTGATAAAGAAGTATGGTTTAATAAAGTAAAAGAATTAACTGATAGTTTAGGATACTGTAGTAATATGAAAGAATACCGAGAGAATCCAGATAATTATAAAGGATCAGTTGCCGATATTTCTACTGTCCTTAGAGTTGCTTTAACTAGTAAGAGTATGACTCCTGACTTATATGAAATTATGAGATTACTAGGTAAAGATAGAATAATAAATAGAATTAATAGTCTTGAAGAAGAACTTTAATGTTCTTTTTCTTTTATCTTTTCGAGCCTGTAGTCTCTCAAAGTGTAAGAAAGCCTAAGGTCTTTCTTACAAAAAAATTAATATTTTTCTATATCTATGTTATAATTATATATAGATAGAAAGGATTTAGATAATATGGAAAAAGCCAAAGTATACTTTACTAAAGAAATAACTGAAGAATCTTTAGTAAAAATATATGAAAAATTAGGAATAGAATTAAAAGGAAATGTAGCAGTAAAATTACATTCTGGTGAAGAAGGTAATCAAAATTACTTAAGACCAGAATTTGTAAAAAATATTATTGATAGAGTAGGAGGCACCGTAGTAGAATGTAATACTGCCTATGATGGAGCAAGAAATACTACTGAAAAACATAAAAAGTTAATAACTAGTCATGGTTGGGATAAATATTATAAAGTAGATATTATGGATAGTGAAAAAGATATAACTTTAGATATACCAAATGGTCTTGTTATAAAAAAAGATTATGTTGGAAGTCATTTAGATAATTATGATAGTATGTTAGTATTATCACACTTTAAAGGCCATCCTATGGGAGGATACGGTGGTGCTTTAAAACAACTATCAATAGGAGTAGCATCAAGTAGTGGTAAAGCATACATCCATACTGCTGGTAAAACAACAGATGCAAATAAATTATGGGATAATTTACCAGAGCAAGATAAATTTATTGAAGCAATGGCTGATGCAGCATCAGTAGTACATAATAAATTTAAAGGTAATATTGCCTATATAAATGTTATGAAAAATATGAGCGTTGATTGCGATTGTTGTGCTGTTGCAGAAGATCCATGTATGAAAGATATCGGCGTACTTGCAAGTTTAGATCCAGTAGCCATAGATAAAGCATGCATAGATTTAGTATATAATAGTACAGATCCAGGTCGTGATCATTTAGTAGAAAGAATAGATTCAAGACATGGAACACATATCCTAGAAGCCTCAAATAAATTAAATTTTGGAACTACTAATTATGAATTAATAAATATCGATGAATAAACTATTGATAAAACAAAATAAATATGATAAAATAATAATGTCTTAAAAAAAGACATTATAACTATGGCCTGTTGGTGAAGTGGCTTAACACATTGCCCTCTCAAGGCAACATTCATGGATTCGAATTCCATACAGGTCACCAATTGTTTACTAAGGACTTAATAAGTCTTTTTTTCTTGCTTTTTTTTAATAACTAATATATAATATTCGACGAAAGGACGACGAATATTAAATGGAATGTATTTATTTTGATAAAAATAGTATTGTATGGGAATTTCCTAGAGAAATACAAGATAGTCTTTTTTTTACTGGTAATAATGAAATGTTTAATATATATCATAAAAGATTAAAAAATATATATGAAATAGTTAGTAATAGTGTTAATAAAGATAATGTTAAACTTTTATATAATGGAATGCCTTTTGTAGAAATAAAAAAGCAATATACAAAAGGAATAATTTTTAATAATTTGTTTATTAATACTTTAGCAGAATTTAATGCTATTAATAAAAAAATATATTTATATTCTGGTAGATTATCTGGTAGTTCACTTAATCATGAATTGTTACATTTATTAAGTTCTTATTATGATAAAGAAAAAGATATACTTTATAGCGGATTTGAACAAACTAGTAAAAGCGGTAATATGGGGGAAGCCTTTAATGAGGGGTATACTGAATACCAAAATGGAGAAATATTTCATGTTAATGTTAATGATACTATTTATGTATATGAAATAATTATAATTAAGTTATTAGAACAAGTAATTGGTAAAAGTAGAATGAAAGATTTATATTTTCATGGAGATTTATATAATTTTATTAATGAACTTGCTAAATATACTAATATTAGTAATATTAAAAAGATGATATATAAAAGTGATTATATTTTACGGTATCGTCGTTGTTACTTTAAAAATCATAAAGTAAAAGAATATTTATTAGAAATGAATGCTTTTATACTAGAAATATATACTAATTATTTATTATATTTATATAATAATAATTATATTGATGTTTGTGAGCTTGATTTATTGTATTCTTATTTTATTAATGAACTTAAAAATATATTAGATATTGATTTACCTATTAATAAAGATCTTTTACATCGTAATATTATGGATAATAAATTTTTATATTTAGATAAAATTAAAAAAAGAATATAGTTGTTAATATTGATAGGAGAACTACGACTAAAGTACTTAGTAGTCTTCCTTTTAAATATTTTAAGTAAGATATATCTTTTAATATAGATATTATTTGCATATGAATAGATATACTACCAAAAGTAATAAAGATAGAAGATAATATTAATTTAATATTTATATTAATATTTATATTAGATAAAGAATTTAACCCCATAGTCATTTCTAGTATTCCCTTTATAATGGCAGATGTTAAGCTATTAATATTTAATATATGACAAAGAAGAGTACTAATTATTAGAAAAGAAGTAACAGTACCAGATATCATTAGAAGTGTATTGATACTTTTTTTTATACTAGTTGCAAATATGGTTATAAAACTTTGACTTTTACTAATATTAGATATATAATTAATAGAGGTAGGATGGTTATTTTTCCTATATATTATTCCTATAATTAAATTAGATAAATAAATATTTATTAAGATAATAATTCCTAATTTAGAATTATTAAAATAAAGGGCTCCTACTGTGTATATTATAAATAGAGGATTGGGAAAATGATTAAATAAAAGAAGATGTTCTACTTCTTCTTTAGATATTAGTTTTAGATTATAAGCTTCTAATAAGGCATTAGCATTACCCGGGAAACCTGATAATATAGATATAAATAATATTAATACCGAGGTTTTATTTATATTAAATATTTTACTTATGATATTAGAAATTTTATTTGGTATATATTCTATAAAATTATAGTTTATTAATATATCAGATAATATAAACATAGGAAACATAGATGGTACTAAGGTATTAAACCAAATATTAAAAGAGTTTATAATAGTATAAGATACTATTTCTCTATTTAATAGTATTAAAATTAAGAATATAAAAGTTATAATAATAATTATTAAATTAGAATATTTTTTCATAATTTAATATATGATATAACATAAGAAAAAAGAAGGAGGATATAATGAAAATAAAAAATTTTATTAAAGAAAATTATAAATTTATAATATTAATGATATTAATAGTATTATTTTTTAATGTAAAATTACCATATTATATTATGGCACCAGGAGGTACTATAAATATAACTGATAGAGTAGTAATGGATAATTATAATAAAAAAAGTAAAGGTAGTTTAAATATGCTATATGTAAGTGAGTATGAAGGAACACCAGCCTCTCTTTTACTAGCCAAATTAAAAAGTTATGATATTGAGAGTAACAAAGAAAGACAAATATCTAATGAATCAGTAAAAGAAATAAATAGAAGAAATACTATTATGCGTGATAATTCCTTAGATATAGCTACGATGGTAGCATATACTGAAGCCGGTAAAAGTATAACTATCAAAGAAAAGAAAAATGTTGTTATTGCTAGAACTAAAGATAATGGCCTAGAAGTAGGAGATATAATATTAAGTGCTGATAATACTACTTGTGAAGATGTAAACGACATTAAGAAAATTATAAATAATAAAGAAGAAAATGATACTGTAACTTTTAAGATATTAAGAAATAATAAAGAAAAAGAAGTAAATAGTAAAATATATCTTGAAAGTAATTCTAAAGTAGTAGGAGTAGTAATAGTAACAGAGTATGATTATGATATCGATCCGAAGATAGATATTAAATTTAAAAATAGTGAATCAGGTGCTTCTGGTGGATTAATGTTAACACTTACTATCTATAATGCTATAACAGATGAAGATATCATTAAAGATCGTAAAATCGCAGGTACTGGAACTATATCATATGATGGTACAGTAGGAGAAATAGATGGTATAAAATATAAAATAATGGGAGCCGCTAAAGATAATGCTAAAATTGTTTTTGTACCTACTGCTAACTATGAAGAAGCAATTATGACTAAGAATAAATATAAATATGATTTAGAAATAGTAAGAGTAGATAACTTTAAAGAAGCAATAGAATATTTAAAAAAATAATTAATATAATAATATCCCTCTAAACCTAAGGTTTTAGAGGGTGTTTTAAAGCCTATATTCATAATCTTTAAAATAAATAATTGTATGTGTAGATAAAATAATGCAAGTATTTATATAATAATAGAATACTTTACAAAATATATCTTTTCAAAAGTATAAAAATGTATTATAATTAAATAAATAGAGGAGAAATAAATTATGAGAAAGAAAACTAGAGTAAAGAGAAGTTTAGTAGTAATAATAATTATAATAGCATTAATATTATTAGTAGGTGGAGGCTTACTTATATTAAGTAAGAATAATAAGATAGAACCTAGAAAAGATAAAAATATAATGATAAAGTTAAATACTTTAGAAGAAGTAAATAGTTTTAGTAAAGATAAGAATATTAAAGTTAATATTAGTTATGAATATGATGATAATATTGAGAAAGATAAAGTAATTAGTCAAAGTATTAAAGAGGGAGATAGTATTAAAGATGTTACTTCGATTGATGTAGTAGTATCACTTGGTAAATTAGATAAAGATAAACTAGCTAGTGATGGTATTAATGAATTAGGCAAAGTACCTATTATGATGTATCATGGCATTAGAGAAAAGACTAGTAATAGTACTGGTACAGTTGGAGGCAATGTCGATAAAGATGGTTATAATAGAACACCTGAAGCTTTTAGAGAAGATTTAGAATTTTATTATGAAAAAGGTTATGAAATGATTAGACTAGATGATTATATTAATGGCATAGTAAAAGCTAGTTATGGTAAGAGTCCTATTATACTTACTTTTGATGATGGTAATGAAGATAATATTAAAGTTACTGGACTAGATGATAAAGGTAATATTATTATTGATAAGAATAGTGCAGTTGGTATATTAGAAGAATTTAAAAAGAAACATCCTGACACTAATGTTACTGCAACATTCTTTGTAAATGGTGGTATATTTAATCAAAGTGAATATAATGATAAAATCTTAAAATGGATGGTAGAAAATGGTTATGATATAGGTAATCATACCCAGACGCATCTAGATATTAAAAAATCTAGTAGTGATAGAGTACAAAAAGAAATAGCCTATGTATATGATGAGTTAGAAAAAGTAATACCAGGTAAATATGTAAAAATAATAGCCTTACCATTTGGTAGTCCTTATGTAAAAACACATGATAATTTTAAATATGTTTTATCAACCAGTTATAACGGAAAAACATATGAAACAGAAGCAGCCTTAAGAGTAGGCTGGGAACCTGAAGTATCATGTTTTGATAAAGATTTTGATAAGACTTTCTTAAAGAGATGTCGAGCTTATGATAATAATGGTAAAGAATTTGATATCGATATGGTATTTAATATATTAAAGAAGAGTAAATATATATCTGATGGCAATCCTGATACTATTGTTATTAAAGAAGAAAATGAAAATAAGTTAGGTACTACAGATAAGAAAGTAATTACTTACTAGGAGGAATTATGAAGTTAAATAATAAAGGTTTTGCAATAACCGCAGTTCTATATGGATTACTTATTCTATTTGTTATTTTAATAGGATCTTATTTAACACTACTTGGTACTAAAAAGAGTAGATTAGATATAATAACTAGTGATATAGAAAAAGATTATGAATTTAATAAAGAAATAACTAATCCTGCTCAACTAGCATACCCATATAAAGCTAAATATACAGGTAAATACATATTTGAAAATAACTGTATTAGGTATTTATATAAAGGTGAAAGTTATGAGGAAGACGAAATGAATTGTCCTGGTAAGTTAGAAAGAATATTATATCATGGTGATAGTGATGAATAAAAAAGGATTTACTTTAATTGAAGTTATAATGGTAATAGCTATAATAACAATATTATCATTAATACTAATACCAAATGTAATGGTACTAATAGATAAAAATAAAAAAAGATCATGTGAAAAAATGATTGATAATATAGAAAGTGCTGCTAAAATGTATGTTAATCAAAATAAGTATGAGTTAGGCTTTGATTGCAGTGGTACTTCTAAAGAAATAACATTAAAGACATTAGTGGATACTGGTTATTTAGGTGGTGAACTAGTTAATCCAATAAATAAAGAAGAAATTAGTTTAGAAAGTAAAGTATTAGTAACTTATGATTGTAGTGTCAAAGGATTTAAATATAAAGTAAATAATATAAATTGTAATTAAATAAAAAAAGATATTGTTTTTTAAAAAGAAATATGGTAAAATTAAGAAGAATAGGAGAGATGAATATGGCATTAAGCAAATTAAAAAAATTTGTAACTGAAGAAGTTATGGACGAAGTAAGTGAAGATGAATACTATGATGCTGAAAAAGTAACAATACCAAGTGGTACAGGTAAAATGATTCTTTTAGAACCTCGTGCATATTCAGAAAGTCAACAGATAGCAGATCATCTTAAAAAAAGAAATACTGTTGTTGTCAATATGAAAAGAGTAACTCCCGATCAAGCAAAAAGAATAGTAGATTTTTTAAGTGGAACAGTATATGCTATTGGAGGGGATCTTCAAAAAATAGGTGGAGGAATATTCTTATGTACTCCAAAGAATGTTAATGTTGAAGGCACAATTTCTGAAGACGAAGAAAAAGGTAAAAAGAAAAACGATCCAGATTTAGAATGGTAATAAAGTAGGTGACTATAATGAAGAGATTTACTGTAGTTAATGAAGGCTATAATATGGAAGAAGTAAATAGATTTATTGATATAGTAATAAAAAGACTAGAAAAATTAAATAATGAAAATGCAATGTTGCAAACAAAAATCTCTTCATTAGAAGAAAAATTAAAAGAAGAGAAAGTAAGTGAAATAAAAGTAACTGAAGCAATAATGGCTGCAAGAGATACTTCTGATAGAATCAAAAGTTTAGCTAGAGAAGAAGCAAATATGATTGTAGAAGAAGCTAGAAATAATGCTAATGCTATTGTCCATGAAGCATTATTAAATGCTGAAAAGACAGAGCATGAAGCAATGCTCTTAAAAAAGAATATTACTGTATATAAAAATAGAGTCAAAAATATAATAAAGTCACAACTTGAAATAGCAGAAGATTTAGATAAATACGATCTAGATAAATAATATGAAATAACTAGTAGAAATGCTAGAATTTTTTCATAGCAATTTAATAGGGAGGTAAATAATGAAAAAAAAGCATCTAGTAATAGTAGGAGTAATTATACTAAGTGCCATAGTTATACTAGGATTATATCAAACATTTGCTTTAAGCGGTGATATAACCAAAGATACAAATGGTTATTATAATGTTACAGTAACTGATGGAACTACTGTCACAGTACCTGCTGGTAGTACCAAAACAGTATATTATAAATTAACTAATACCAATAAAGGTATAGTTAAGTATGGCATAGGTTATAGTGGTACTAATATAACAGTAAAATATTATAATGATACTCAAGATCCAGTAACAGGAACAGTAGAATATGGTAAAAGCAAATATATAAAACTATCTGTTGAAAATAGTGGAACTGTTTCTAGTACAGCAACATTATCTACTATATTAGGCTATGAAAAAGGTGGAGATTTAATAGTACCATCAGGAGTAACTTTGATTTCAGAAAGTCACATAGATTTGAAAAGCTTTAATTTAACTATACAAAAAGGAACCGGTGTAGATTCTATATGTTACAAGATTAATGACTCAAATACATATTCAGCTACAATAAGCAGTAGTATAACATTGAAGGTGGTTTCTGGTTCAAAGTATTATTATTATGGCACGCCAAAAAATGGATATAAAATGAGTTCTTGTACAAAGGATAGTCCTTGCTCTGGTACAATGGGAAATAGCGAAACCATTAAAACATTATCAACTACTCCTATATATACCGTTACGATAAAAAAGAGTTTGGATGGAGGTACTGCTACTACCCTAGGAACAGTTAGTGTTGTTTCTAATGGAAGTTATTCTACTACATATATCGGAGGTCCATATTACACTTTTGAATCAGTCAGCTGTACTAATGGCCAAACCGCCACCATTAAAGATGTATATACATCTGGTACTATAGTTGTTAATGGTAACTTTAATATAACAAACGTTACAAATAATACAGTTTGTACTATTTATATAAGTTCATAATATAAATTAAATTAATATAACTCTTCAGAAGTGAAGAGTTTTAATTTTTAAATAAAATGTATTGTAAAAAAGTAAAAAAAAAGATATAATTAATATGAGGTAAGAAGGAGATGGTAGAAGTGATAAAACAGACATTTATGGAAGTACTACCAGATGTATGGCCGATGTTAATTATAATAACAGTTATTATATCTAGTTTAAGAATAACTTACTTAATAACTAAACATAAGAAGTTTTTACTTCATAAGGAAATAATATATTTATTAGCAGTAATATATTTATTATGCCTATTTCATGTAGTTACTTTTCAAGATATTAACTATGGAACTTCTAATTTTATACCATTTAAAGAAATATTTAGATATGATATTGGTTCTCATAAGTTTTTTAGAAATGTTATGGGTAATATAATGTTATTTATACCATTTGGTTTTCTATCTTCTTATTTACTTAAGAATAGAAAGTTAGGAGTAGTAACAATTCTTACTATAATAGCTTCTCTTACCATCGAAGTGGTACAATATTATATAGGTAGAGTATTTGATATAGATGATATTATACTTAACTTAGTTGGAGGTATAGTAGGATTCTTAATATATGTAGGATTAGATGCTATAAAAAATAAAATAAAATTATTTAAGAATGATACAATACTAGATATACTTATAATTATAATTTTAGTTTTAGTTATGTTATATTCTTTTAATATAAATGTTTTCGATGTGATAGGGGGATAATTATGTTTGAAATATTTAATGAAACAGATAAAGAAATAATAGAAATAGATAAATTACAAAAATATATGGAATTTGTTGTAAAAAAATTAGAAATAGAAACAGCAATATTTAATATAATATTTGTAAGTAATGAAGAAATTCATAGAATAAACAAGGAGTATCGTAAAGTAGATAGAGTAACTGATGTTATATCTTTTGCTTTAGAAGATAATCCTGATATTGTTTATGAAGACTTCAGGTTACTAGGAGATATTTATATAGCAGTAGATATAGCTTATGACCAAGCAATAGAATATAATCATTCAAGAGAAAGAGAAGTATGTTTCTTAGCTACTCATGGATTATTACATTTACTTGGATATGATCATATGACTGAAGAAGAAGAAAAAGAAATGTTTGGTAAACAAGAAGAATTACTTAAGGAATACGGTATCAATAGATAAAGGAGACTAATATGCTTTCACGAACTAAGAAAAGACGGAAGTTTAAAGATAGTTTTAAGAATTGTATAGATGGCTTAAGATTTATTAATATTAATGAAGATAATTTTAAAAGAGAAATACTTTTAGGTATTATAGCTTTAGTTTTATCGTATCTTCTTAAGATAGATAAAATAGAATTTATAATCATAATTATAGTAATTGGACTAGTATTAGTAAGTGAAATAATTAATACAGCAATAGAAAGATTAGTTGATCTTGTTAGTCCAAAATATAATAAGTTAGCAGGAGAAGTAAAAGATATAGCAGCTTCTTCTGTCCTTCTTATGTGTATCTTTTCTTTAGTAGTGGGAGTAATAATATTTGTACCAAAAATAATTAATTTACTAGGAGGATTTTAATGGAAGAAAGTTTAAAAAGATTATTAAAGAATAGTTATAGTCCATATTCGGGCTTTAGAGTGGCAAGTATATGTTTAATGAATGATGGAAAAAGCTTTGGAGGAGTAAATGTTGAAAATGCTTCATATGGTGGAACCATTTGTGCCGAAAGAGTAGCCATCACCTCCGCCATTGCCAGCGGTTATAAAAAAGGAGAATTTAGTAAACTATATGTAATGTGCGATAGTCCTAAAATATCATCATGCTGTTTTATATGTAGACAAACTATAAGCGAATTTTTTTCTAAAGATGCTGAAATAGTTTTATATAGTAATGATGGTGAAAAAGAAACATATCTAGTTAAAGATTTATGCCCTTTTCCTTTTGGAAGTAGTGACTTAAAATAAATATATTAAAAGAGAATTACTTTTTAGTAATTCTCTTTATCATTTCATTAATTTTAACTATGAATTTAGCAAAGTAATATAAATATCTATTAATAATTAAATCATAAGTACCAATATACTCATATACCTTAGCCCCAAATCCCATTTTAAATGTATAATTACCATCCTTTTTATCGATACTTTTAATAGAACCAAGATTAAATATTTTATATCCTTCATTTAAATATTTTTTAATAATCTCCCATTTTATCAAATGTGAAGAATAAAACTTTTCTAAATCTTTATTATATGCTTCATCAAAAAAATATATTTCTCTATTATTTTTAATAATTAATATACCCCCAATAATAACTTCCTTAGGATATTTAGTATAAACACCAGTAGCTTTAATTATTTCATTTTGATATTTAGTAATTTTCTTATCTGAATTCATTTTTTTATTTATAATAGAATCAGTTTTTTTAACATTAATATTTTGCATAATTTCATTTAAATTATCATTTCTTTTATCTTCTTCCTTAAGAATATATCTATAATTATTAACGTATTGTTCAGGATTTATCTTAGCATAATATACTTCTGCCTTAACATTATCATCATTAAAATTATTAATAATATTAATAATTTTATTTTTCTTAATAGTATTATTCATATCTAACAATGGATTAATATCATTACTCTCATCCTTATAAATATTAATAGCCCTACGAATTGATAAATTAATATTTCTTTTAGTATTAGCATTAAATAGCTTAAAAGTCTCTTCTGGAGTCTTTTCAGTTTCTAGAACAACATTTCTAATAGGTAATTTTCCTATTTTTTTAAAAGATAATTCATCAAATAATTTAATAATATTAGTATCATAATAAACAACATCACCAGTTTTATCAAACATTTTATATGTTGAAATATTATCAGTAGTAACATAAATATATTTTTTCTTCTTTAAATAATCTTTAAGTGAGGTAATAAAGTCTTTAAATAAATTATCATTATTATAATCCACTAAGAAAGATCCTGGAACATAACCAAATTTAATTTTTCCTAAACTTCTTTCTAGTAGTAGAACTGCTGCCATTAAAGTATTATCATTTTCATTAATATATCCTAAATAATATATAGTACCCTTATTACTATGAGCATATTCTACTGTTTGATAATAATTTCTAGAACTATGTAATTTAGAATAATTCTTAAATTGTGTCTCTGTAAGTTCGATAATTTTCATACTTCTTCCTCCTAAATAATTGTACCATAATTTATTATAAAATAAAATATTTTATTTAAAACTTATTATTAAAGTTTAAAATTTATAAGTTAAATTAATTAAAAAATACTAGATAATATCTTTTTATTTGATAATATCGTAGTTAGAAAGCACTTCACCCTAAATATAATATCTTAATATAGTTCATATATAGACTACAATTAGTAGGCTATATATGATAAAGTAAAGACTAAAGACTTTACTTTAAAAATAAGAAAATTTATTGCTAAGAAAAATAATTTATGATATACTTAAATAAAGAATAGAGAGTGTGATATAATGGGTATTTCAAAAAAAGAATTAAAAGATATGAATGCATATTTCAGAGCATTAAATTATATATCAGTAGGACAATTATATTTATTAGATAATCCCTTATTAAAAGAAGAATTAAAATGGAGTCATGTCAAAAAGAAAATAGTAGGACATTGGGGAACAGTACCAGGACAAAACTTTATATATACACATTTAAATAGAATAATCAAAAAGAACAATTTAAATATGATATACATATCAGGTCCAGGTCATGGAGGTAATGCTGTTGTATCAAATGTATATTTAGAAGGAACATATAGTAATACCTATCCCGAAGTAAGTGAAGATATAGAAGGATTAAAAAAACTATTTAAACAATTCTCCTTTCCTGGAGGAATAGCCTCTCATGCTGCTCCTGAGACACCAGGATCAATAAATGAAGGAGGAGAGTTAGGATATAGCCTGTCTCATGCCTTTGGAGCAGTCTTTGATAATCCCGATCTAATCGCAGCCTGTGTAATAGGAGATGGTGAAGCCGAAACTGGACCACTAGCCACTAGTTGGCATTCAAATAAATTTTTAAATCCCAAAAGAGATGGTATAGTCCTTCCAATACTTCATTTAAATGGTTATAAAATAAGTAATCCAACAGTATTATCTAGAATAAGTAATGAAGAATTATCTTCACTATTATATGGCTATGGATGGAAACCATATTTAGTTGAAGGAAGTACCACTATGGAATTACACAAAAATATGGCTCTTACTCTAGATAGAATAATAAAAGAAATAAAAAAAATCCAGTATAATGCTAGATATAATAATAAAGTAGAAAGAGTCTTTTATCCTATGATAGTACTTAGAACTCCTAAAGGATGGACAGGTCCTAAATTAGTTGAAGGAAAAAAAGTAGAAGGAACATTCCGTAGTCATCAAGTACCAATACCATTAGAAAATGATGAAGAATTAAAACAATTAGAAAAATGGTTAAAGAGTTATCATCCAGAAGAACTATTCGATGATAATGGACATTTATTACCATATTTAAAAAAATTAGTACCATATAATCCAATGGGAGCTAATCCTAATGCCAATGGTGGATTACTATTACAAGAATTAAAAGTACCAAGTATCGATAAATACGCTGTAAAATTTACCCATCCTGGTGAAATAGAAAAAGAAGATATGCGTGTACTAGGAGAATTTATAAGAGATATCATAAAAGAAAACCCTAATAACTTTAGAGTATTTGGGCCAGATGAAACAATGAGTAATAGATTATCACATCTATTTGAAGCAGATAATAGATGTTGGTATTTAACAAAGAAAAAAGAAGATGAATACCTATCATATGATGGCAGAATAATGGATTCATACCTTAGTGAACATACCTGTGAAGGCTGGCTAGAAGGTTATATTTTAACAGGTAGACATGGAGTATTTGTAAGTTATGAAGCCTTTATTAGAATAGTAGATTCCATGGCTAGTCAACATGCCAAATGGATAAAAGTATCAAAAGAATTACCATGGCGAAAAGAAATATCATCACTAAATTATATCTTAACATCAAATGTATGGCAACAAGATCATAACGGATATACCCATCAAGATCCCGGCTTTATTGATCATCTAGTTAACAAAAAAGCCGATATCGTAAGAATATATTTACCTCCAGATAGTAACTGCCTTCTATCATGTTTTGATCATATCATAAAAACCAAAAACTATATCAATGTAATTGTAGCCTCTAAACATATGCGTCCCCAGTGGCTTACAATGGAAGAAGCTAAAGAACATTGTGCCAAAGGCTTATCAAAATGGAACTTTGTAAGCAATGATAATAAAGGAGTAGATATTGTCCTAGTATCAATAGGAGATGCCCCAACTCTAGAAAATATCGCAGCAGTTTCAATATTAAGAAATTATTTACCAGATATCAAAATAAGATTTATCAATGTTGTAGACCTAATGAAATTAGAGCCAAGTACTAAACACCCACATGGCTTAACTAATACCGAATACAATAAACTATTTACTAAAGATAAACCAATAATATTTAATTATCATGGTTATCCAACTTTAATTCATGAATTAACTTATGAAAGAGAAAACAAAAACATAAGTGTCCATGGTTACATCGAAGAAGGAACAATAACAACAGCCTTTGATATGCGTGTAAAAAATGAAATAGATAGATATCATATCGTAATAGATATCATAAATCACTTAGATATAGCAAAAACAAGAGAAGGTAAGAAAATAATAAAATTAATGGAAGAAAAATTAAAATACCATGAATCATATATAAGAGAATATGGAATAGATATGGAAGAAGTAAGACTATTTAAATGGGAGTAGGATAAACATGGAAAAGTATAATAATAAAAGAAATATCATCTTCAATCCAAATAAAGTTCAAAAGTGGAATGTTGAAAAAAATACTATCATTACTACTAGTAGAAATCATGTCGATAAATTATGTGAACCATTTGACTATCTAAGTAAGAATGCCAGCGATGGTTATTCCAACTATCAAGAATTAATTGAAGCTAATACCATTGCTAGAAAAAAAGCCCTAGCTAAAGTAAAAAGATTAGAGTTAGAAAAAACAGCAGGTTATGTAACAATAAGCACCCTAACTATAATAATAACACTAGTAATAAGTATAGTAATATTTATTACAATCGGAACATTATTAGGAGGTTAATATGGAATTTAATATCTTAAATGAAAAAAATGAATTCAAATTAGGTACAATAATCACTGTCTTTTCCCTTCCTAATACTCCTAAAGAAATAGTACTATTCTCAGTGGGGGATTATGATAGTAGTGATACCGCTAGTCTAGAAGTAGCATACTTAAACAAAGATAAAGATGGTTATAATTATATCGAAGAAATAGATGATGATAAAGTATTAAAAGAAGCAATGAAAGTAGTAAAAAAAGTAATCTTATTAGGAGAACAATAGTGAAACTAAATAGAAAAGGATATACGCTAATAGAGCTACTAGCAGTAATACTTATAATAGGATTAATTTTAGGCTTTTCTACTTATGGTATTATTAATGCTTTTAATAATTCTAAAAATAAGTCACTTA